>Ga0209342_10007545_pt1 | contig 10959 bp, 9 predicted proteins | sample RifCSP16_2_FD_184023 | JGI IMG/M metagenome (GOLD analysis project Ga0209342, IMG submission 184023) | Soil microbial communities from Rifle, Colorado - Rifle CSP2_sed 16_2 (SPAdes) (version 2) | ecosystem: Environmental > Terrestrial > Deep subsurface > Rock core/Sediment | place: Rifle... | reverse complement strand
TACCGTGGCGGGCCTGGTGATCGCGCACCTCGGGCGCCTGCCCAAGCGCGGCGAGGCGCTCGCCATCGGCGGCCTCAAGTTCCAGGTGCTGCGCGCGGACAGCCGGCGCGTCTACACCCTGATCGTGGAAAAGCCGAAGATTTGATGGCCGTAAATCGGGCTCCGACCCCGATTTTCGCCGCGCTCGCCGCCGGAGCGGCGGCGGTGCTGGGTTTCTCTCCGGTCGATTTTCCGGTCTTCACGCTCGGCGCGCTCGCCGTTCTGATTCACTACTGGGTTCGCGCGCCCTCGCCGCGCGCCGCCTTTTTCGTCGGCCTCGCGTTCGGCACCGGATTCTTCGTCACCGGCGTGTCGTGGGTTTACATCAGCCTCTACCGCTTCGGCGCAATGCCGATGCCCGTGGCGGCAGTCGCAACCGCCGGCTTTTGCGTGTTTCTCGCCCTGTTCCCCGCGCTCGCCGGCTGGGCGCAGGCGAGGCTGCCGCAGTCGAACCTTCGGCCGCTCGCGATTGCGCCGCTCTGGGTGCTCGCCGAATGGCTGCGCGGCTGGATCCTGACGGGCTTCCCCTGGCTCTCGGTCGGCTACGCCGCGATCGATACGCCGCTCGCCGGATTCGCGCCGCTGGGGGGCGTGTACCTCGCATCCCTGGCGATGCTGATTTCGGCAGGACTGCTCTGGCTGGTGGCCGCAGGCCGATGGCGCTGGACTGCGGTCGCTGCATTCGCCCTGCTCGGCATCGCCGGCGCCGCGCTCCGGACCCTCGAGTGGTCGACGCCTCTGGCCGATGCGGTGAGCGTGAGCCTGCTGCAAGGCAACGTGCCGCAGAGCCTGAAGTTCGACCCGGCGCGCTACGAACGCACGCTGGAGACCTATGCGCGCCTCGCCGAAGAAAGCCGTGCGCGCCTCGTGGTCCTGCCGGAAACTGCGGTGCCGCGCTTCCTCGACCTGGTCGAGCGCCCGTTCATCGAGCGCCTGAAGGCCGCGGCGGTACGCAACCGCGGCGACCTGCTGCTCGGCGCGCCGCTGCGCCCCGCGCCGGGCGCCTACTACAACAGCGTCATCACGCTCGGCATCTCGCCGCCGGGGGCCTACCACAAGGTGCATCTGGTGCCCTTCGGCGAGTTCGTGCCGCCGGGCTTCGGCTGGATCGTGCGCGTGCTGTCGATACCGCTCTCGGATTTTTCGCGCGGCCGTGCGGACCAGCGCCCGCTCCTCGCCGCCGGCGAACGTATCGCCGTCAACATCTGCTACGAGGACGCCTACGGCGCCGAAATCGTGCGCCAGTTGCCCGAGGCGACGCTGCTGGTCAACGTTTCGAACGTCGCCTGGTTCGGCGATTCCCTCGCCCCGGCGCAGCATCTGCAGATCGCCCGCATGCGCGCGCTCGAGACCGGGCGCATGTACCTGACAGCGACCAACACCGGAATCACCGCGGCGATCGGGGCCGACGGCGCGGTGCTCGCGCGCCTGCCGCAGTTCGCCGAAGGCCGGCTGGAGGTCGAGGCGCGCGGCCGCACCGGCAGCACGCCCTACGTGCGCTTCGCCGACTGGCCGGCGCTCGCCTTGAGCGCCGGTCTGCTGCTTTTCTTCGCGCTGCGAGGGCGCAGCCGGTAAAATCCCGGCGCGCGATGCTCACCTTTCAGCAACTCATCCTTCGCCTGAACGACTTCTGGGACCGCCGCGGCTGCGTGCTGCTGCAGCCCTACGACATGGAAATGGGCGCAGGCACCTTCCACACCGCGACGTTCCTGCGCGCGATCGGCCCGGAGCCCTGGAATGCGGCCTACGTCCAGCCCTCGCGCCGGCCCAGGGACGGGCGCTACGGCGACAACCCGAACCGCCTGCAGCATTACTACCAGTACCAGGTGGTGCTGAAGCCTTCCCCCGCAGATATTCAGGACATCTATCTGGCCTCGCTGGTCGCGCTCGGCATCAATCCCGGGGAGCACGACATTCGCTTCGTCGAAGACGACTGGGAGTCGCCCACGCTCGGCGCCTGGGGCCTGGGCTGGGAAGTGTGGCTGGACGGCATGGAAATCACCCAGTTCACCTATTTCCAGGAAGTCGGGTCCCTGGCCTGCAAGCCGGTGCTGGGTGAAATCACCTACGGCCTGGAACGCCTCGCGATGTACCTGCAGGGCAAGGAGTCTATCTACGAGCTGGTCTGGACGACCGGGGCGGAGACGCGAGCGTCGACTCCTATCCTGTATGGCGACATCTATCACCAGAACGAGGTCGAGCAATCGCGCTATAACTTCGAGCTGTCCAATGTCGAGCTGCTTTTCGACCTGTTCAAGAACTTCGAACAGGAGGCGAGAAGGCTGATTGAGGCGCGCTGCGTGCTGCCGGCCTACGAAATGGTTCTCAAGTCCTCGCACACCTTCAACCTGCTCGATGCGCGCGGCGCTATCTCGGTCACCGAGCGCGCCGCCTACATCGGCCGCGTGCGCGCGCTGGCGCGCGCCGTGGCGCAGGCCTACTACGAATCGCGCGAGCGGCTCGGCTTCCCGATGGTGCAGGCCGCTTAGATGGACGCGACCCTGCTCGTCGAGCTGCTCACCGAGGAACTGCCACCAAGATCGGTCAGCAAACTGTGCAGTGCGCTTGGCAGCTCGCTGTACGCCGATTTGAGGAGCGACGGATTTCTTGGTGAAGCAAGCGCAATTCGCCTGTTCGCAACGCCGCGGCGGCTCGCAATCAGCATTTCCAATGTCAAGGAGGTAGCGCCTGACAGCGAGATAGTCGCAAAAGGCCCTGCAGTCAAGTCTGGACTAGACGCCTCCGGCAACCCCACACAGGCGCTGCTTGGATTTGCCAAGAAGAGAGGTGTTTCAGTTGATCAATTGGTTCGCGTCAACGACGGCAAGCAGGAAGTTTTTGCGCATCGCGACCTCGCAAAAGGCAGTCATCTCGGCGCCAGTCTCGGACTTAAAGTGGAGGATGCGCTCAAGCACCTGCCGATTCCAAAGCTGATGCGCTGGGGTTCCGGCGATGCGCAGTTCGTGCGGCCGGTGCACGGCCTCGTGATGCTGCACGGCGCGAACGTCGTCCCGGGGAAGGTGCTCGGCCTCGAATCCGGCAACCGCACGCGCGGTCATCGCTTCATGAGCTCCGGCGAGATCGTGGTCGGGAGCGCCGATGCGTACGAGACGACGCTCCTGCGCAAGGGCAAGGTCGTGGCGGGTTTTCCGGAACGACGGGCGATGATCGAAGCCGCCCTGAAGGCCGAGGCGCAAAGGCGCAGGGCCGGGCTGGGCGACTACGCGGACCTGCTCGATGAAGTGACCGCCCTGGTCGAGCACCCCAGCATCTATGCCGGCGCGTTCGATCCGGTGTTCCTGGAAGTGCCGCAGGAATGCCTGATCCTGACGATGCGCCAGAACCAGAAATACTTTCCGCTGTTCGATGGCGAGAACAAGCTGATCCCCTGGTTCCTGATCGTGTCGAACATGGAAGTTGCCGATCCGCGCCGGATCGTGAGCGGCAACCAGCGGGTGGTGCGGGCGCGGCTCGAGGATGCCCGGTTCTTCTTCGACCAGGACCGCAAGGTATCGCTCGCCTCCCGCGTACCCCGGCTCGCAACCGTGGTCTATCACCGCAAGCTCGGCAGCCAGCTCGAGCGCGTGGAGCGCTTGCGCAAGCTGTGCGCACACATCGCGAAGTTTCTCGGTGTCGACGAGCAGTCCGCGGACCGCGCAGCGCTCCTGTCGAAGGCGGATCTGGCGACCGGCATGGTCGGCGAGTTCCCTGAACTGCAGGGCCTGATGGGGATGTACTACGCGCGGCACGACCAGGAGCACGCAGCGGTATGCCAGGCGATCGGTGATCAGTACCGGCTGCGCTTCGATGACGTCGAGGACTCCGGCAACCTGCTCAGCGCCTGCCTCTATCTGGCCGAGCGCATCGATTCGCTGGTGGGGCTGTTCGGTGCGGGCGAGATACCGACCGGGGAGAAGGACCCGTTCGGGCTGCGGCGCGCGGCGCTGGGCACGATAAGCGTGTTCGAGATCCTGCATGCATCTCCTTCGATCGCGGGCCGGCAGCCGTTCGACGTCAGGGAGATCCTTGCGTTCGCGGCGAAGCAGTTCAGGCAGGGCGTGATCGCGGCTGCGGTCGTCGATCAGGTGCACGAATTCATCCTCGAGCGGTACTGGCAGCGCCTGGCAACGACTTATCCGAAGACTTCCGTGGAAGCCGTGATCAGTCTCAAGCCCAAGCTTGGCGAGGTGACCGCGCGCCTGTTCGCCGTGGAAAGCTTTCGCGAACTGCCTGACGCGGTGAGCCTTGCGGCAGCCAACAAGCGCATCCGGAACATACTGCGCAAATCGGACGCGACCGAAGGCGCACTCGAAGAGCCGCTCCTGTATGAGCCCGCCGAACGCGCGCTGTACGAGACCATGCGCAAGCTCGAACCGGAGGTGTCCGCCAGGATGAAGCGTGGCGACTACGCCGGCATGTTGCTCGCGGTCGCCGGCCTGCGCGGCCCGGTGGACGCGTTTTTCGACAAGGTGATGGTCAACGCCGACGACCCGAAGATCCGCGCCAACCGCCACGCCCTGCTGCGGCGCCTGGACGGACTGCTCAACCAGGTCGCCGACATCTCCAAGCTCGCCGCATGAAACTGGTGATCCTCGACCGCGACGGCACCATCAACCACGACAGCGACCAGTACATCAAGTCGCCGGCTGAGTGGAAACCGATCCCGGGGAGCATGGAGGCGATCGCGCGCCTGACGCAGCGCGGCTGGCGCTGCGTGGTGGCGACCAACCAGTCGGGCATTGCGCGCGGCCTGTTTGACATGGCGACGCTGAACGCGATCCACACCGAGATGCACCGCGCGGTCGCCCAGGCAGGCGGCCGGATCGACGCGATCTTCTTCTGCCCGCACGCGGCCGACTCCAATTGCGAGTGCCGCAAGCCCAAGCCCGGCCTGCTGCGCGAGATCGCGTCGCGCTTCGACATCGAGCTGAAAGGCGTGCCGATGATCGGCGACTCGCTGCGCGACGTCGAGGCCGCCGCCGCGGCCGGCGCCCAGCCCTACCTCGTGCTCACCGGCAAGGGCAGGCAGACGCGCGACGCGGGCGGCTTGCCCAGGGGCACCGAGGTCGTCGCCGACCTCGCCGCGATCGCGGCGCGGCTCGCGCCGTGACGGCGCAGTTGTGACCTACTTTCGCTCGGCACTGTTCTGGCTGGCGCTTATCCTCCTCACCCCGCCCTACGCCCTCATCGCCATCGCCAGCGCACCGTTGCCGCGCATCGCGCGCTACCGCGTGATTTCGGGCTGGTCGTGGCTCTTGCTGCGTTGCCTGCGGCTCGTGTGCGGCGTGCGCTGGAAGGTCGAAGGACGCGAGCACTTGCCGCGGCGGCCGGCGGTGATCCTTTCCAAGCACCAGTCGGCCTGGGAAACGCTCGCCTTCCAGGAAATCTTTCCCCCGCAGGTGCACGTGCTCAAGCGTGAACTGCTCTGGATCCCGTTCTTCGGCTGGGGCCTCGCGCTGATGAGCCCGATCGCAATCAACCGCGGGCGCGGCATGGCAGCGCTGCGCCAGATTGCGCGCCGCGGCAAGCAGCGCCTCGAGCAGGGCTTCTGGGTGGTAGTGTTCCCCGAGGGCACGCGCGTCGCCCCGGGCAGGACGCGCAAGTACCGGGTCGGCGGCGCCTGGCTCGCCGCGCATGCCGGCGCGCCTGTGGTGCCGGTAGCGCACAATGCGGGGCGGGTCTGGCCGCGCAACTCCTTCCTCAAGTACCCGGGCAAGGTGACGGTAAGGATCGGCCCGCCGATCGAGAGCGCGGGGCGCGACCCGGAGGCGATCAACGCCATGGCGGAGCAGTGGATCGAGACGCAGCAAAAGACCCTGGACAGCTAGCGCTGTTCGACGAGCCGCCGTTCGCGGACGCGGCGCCCACGCGCCATGCGCTGCTCGGCGGACGCGCGGTCGAGTTCCGCTTCGAGCGCCGGCGCCGGCGCACCATCGGCATCAGGATCAGCGAACACGGGCTTGCCGTGGCGGCCCCGCTGCGCGCGCCCTGGCGCGAGATCGAGGGTTTCCTGCACGAAAAGGCGCGCTGGATCCTCGAAAAGCTCGACCAGCGCGCAGCCGCGGACAAGCCGCGCCCGCTTTTCGGCGAAAACGGCGAGACCCTGCCTTTGTTCGGCCGTGAAATCGCGCTCGTCGTGGCGGCCGGACGGCCCCGCTCGGCCAGGCTCGCGGGCACCGCTCTGCATCTGCGGCTGCCCGAACCGCATCGCCGCGGTGCGGTGCGCAAACTCCTGGTCGGCTGGCTGAAATCCCAGGCCCTGCAGGCGCTCGCCCCGCGTGCCGCGCACTATGCCGCGCGCGTCAGCCTGCCGCCGCCACTGCTCGCGCTGTCCAACGCGCGCACCCAGTGGGGCGTGTGCATGTCGAGCGGCCGCATCCGCCTTTCCTGGCGCCTGGTGCACCTCGATCCCGAGCTTGCGGACTACGTGGTCGCGCACGAAGTCGCGCACCTGGTCGAACTCAACCATTCGGAGCGTTTCTGGGCGCTGGTGGAATGGCTGTATCCTCACTGGCGCGAGGCGCGCAGCCGCATCGAGCGCGACGCCGCAACCATCCCGCAAATCTGAGGACCACGATGAGAATCCTGCACACCATGCTCCGGGTCGGCGACCTCGACCGGTCGGTGAAGTTCTACACCGAGGTGCTCGGCATGAAGCTCTTGCGCACCACCGACCGGCCCGAGCAGAAGTATTCGCTCGCCTTCGTCGGCTACGAAGGCGAAGACCGGACCGCGGTGCTGGAGCTCACCTACAATTACGGCGTCGACAGGTACGACCTCGGCGCGGGCTTCGGCCACATCGCGATCGAGATCCCCGACGCGAAGAAGGCCTGCGACGCGGTGCGCGCCAAGGGCGGTGCCGTCACCCGCGAGGCCGGGCCGGTACTTGGAGGATCCACCGTGATCGCCTTCGTGCAGGACCCCGACGGCTACAAGATCGAGTTCATCGAGCACAAACGCGCTTCGTAATGCGCAGGTAGTCGGCCGGCGACAGGTTCTCGGGCCTGAGTTTCGGGTCGATCCCGAGTTCCGCGTAATCCGCCGGCTGCAAAGGAAGCGCGTTGCGCAGCGTCTTGCGCCGCGCGCTGAAGGCCTCGCGCACGATCTTCTCGAATGCCGTTTCGTCGCACGTCAACCTTTCCCGCAGTGGAACCAGGCGCACCACCGCGGAATCCACTTTCGGCGGCGGGCGGAAGGCGCCGGGGGCGACGTTGAAGAGTTTCCGCATCTCGAAGCGCGCCTGCAGCATTACCGACAGGCGGCCGTAGTCGGACGTCGAGGGCTTTGCCACCATCCGCTCGACCACTTCCCGCTGCAGCATGAAATGCATGTCGCGCACGCGGTCGGCGAAGCGCGCGAGATGGAACAGCAGCGGCGTGGAGATGTTGTAGGGCAGATTGCCGGCGATCCGCACGCCGGATGGGAATGCGGAGAAATCGTAATCGAGCGCGTCGGCGCAAATGACCGTCAGCCGGTCGCCCGCAAATTCCTCGGCCAGGCGCGCCGCCAGGTCGCGGTCGATCTCGATCGCGGTGAGATGCCGGACGCATTCCAGCAGGGGCCGTGTAAGCGCGCCCTCGCCGGGGCCGATCTCGACGATGGCGTCGCCGGGTGCCGGGGCGATGGCCTCGACAATCCGCTTCAGTACCCCGGGGTCGTGCAGGAAGTGCTGGCCAAAACGCTTACGCGTTTTCACATCGGTCGCTGGCGCGGCTTCACCTGTCTTCCAGGCGCATCTCGACGTAAGTGCGGTCGCGCAGCTGGCGCAACCACTCCTGGTAGGCCTCGTCCGCCTTGCGCTCCTTCAGCGCCTGGCGCGCCTGGAAGCGCCGCCGATCCTGGGTCAGCCCCGCGGCACGCCGCTCGAGCACCTGCGCGATGTGCCAGCCGAAGGGCGTCTTGAACGGCTGGCTGATCTCACCGGGCTTGAGCGAGGCCATGACGCGCTCGAACTCGGGCACCGTATCCCCGGGCAGCAGCCAATCGAGATCGCCGCCGCGCGCTGCGCTGCCGTCCGCCGAATGCAGCTTCGCGAGCTCGGCGAAATCAGCGCCGCCGGTGACGATGCGCTCCCGCAGATCGGTGAGCCTGCGGCGCGCGTCGGACTCGGACACGGCTTCGTTGGTCCGGATCAGAATGTGCCGGGCGCGCGTCTGTTCGATCAGCGTCCCATCTTCGGCGCCGCGCCGCGCGAGCAGCTTGACCACGTGGAAGCCGCCGGCGCTGCGCAGCACCGCGCTGGTCTCGCCCGCTTTCATGCCCCTCACGGTAGCGCCGAAAATCTCGGGCAGGCGGTCTTCGGCGCGCCATCCCATCATCCCGCCCTGCATCGCGTCGGAGGCGTCCGAATAGCTGGCCGCGATCTTGGCGAAATCCGTGCCGGCGGCCGACTCGGCGCGCGCTTTTTCCGCCTTCTTGCGCGCGACCTCGATCTGCTCCGGGCTCGCCTGCTCGGGCAGGCGCACCAGCACGTGCGCGAGGCTGTATTCGCTGCGCGAATCGCCGCCCCTCGCCTCGGCGAGAAAGTTGTCGATCTCGCTCTCGCTCACTTCGATGCGGTCGTCCACCTCGCGCTCGCGCAAGCGCTGCATCTGGATCTGCTGGCGCACCTCGTCGCGGAATTTCTCGAACGGGACGCCGTCCTTCTCCAGCGCCTGACGGAATGCCGTGAGCGTCATCCTGTTGTTCTCGGCGACCCGCTCCAGCGCGCGGTCGAGCTGGATCTCCTCCACCCGGATGCCGCTTTCCTTCGCCAGCTGGAGCTGCGCCTTGTCGAGGATCAGGCGCTCGAGGATCTGGCGCTCGAGGATGCCGCGCTCCGGCAGCGGCGTGCCCTGACCTTGCAGCTGCCGTTCCGCGAATTCCCGGCGCTCGCCGAGCTCGGAGGCGGTCACCACCTCGCGCCCGACAATCGCGACGATGCGGTCTACCAGCACGACGCGCTGCGGTTGCCGCGCCGCCTGCCGCGGCGCCGGCACCTGGCCCTGCGTCTGGGTCCTCGCGGGCGCCTGCGTCTGCGCCTGCGCAAGGCCGCAGGCGCAGAGCACCACAAGGGCAAGCAGTATTCTCATCGGGAAACCTGCTAGAAAACCTGCTCGAACGGCAGCGGGCGCAGGCTCGGAGGCACGAGCGCGCCCTCGGCAGGGTTGGTGACCGCGTACCCCGGAATGCTGCGCTTGAGCATGGTGGTGATCGCGTCGGACCCGACGCCACCGAAGCCGTTGAACTCCAACTGGAAGAACACCCCCGTGGAACTGGTTTGCGCTGCGGCCTGAATCCGCTGGAATGCGCCGCGGAACACCCAGCAGCCGGCGTTGTACTCCAGACCCGCGATGCCCTCCAGCAGGCGCGAGTCGCTCACCGAGTAGTTCCAGCGGCCGAGCGCATACCAGCCTGGCGCCACCGGCCACTGGCCGGCGATGTCGATCTGTTTCAGCCGGGTGTCGCGGTTGAAGCGGTAACTGGCGCTGACCACCTTGGCTATTTCCGGGGCAAAGCGCGCCGAGACGCTGTAACGTTCGGCGCGCGACAGTTGCGGGTTGTATTGGACCGCGCTGTCGAAGCTGAGGTTCCGTCCCAGGCGGCCACCGAGCGAAGCGAGAAGGTCGGACTGGTCTCGCGTACGCAGCGCGGCGCTCGGGGTGATCCCTACCCGTTCGTCCGAAAAATAGTAGCGCTGCCCGACGGTTGCGCGAAGCAGCTCCTCGCCGGCTGGCGTCAGAATGCGGGAGTTCGCCGCGAGCGTGATCTGGTTCGCATCGCCGAAGCGGTCGCCGCCGGCGAAGCGGTTCTCGGTAAAGATCTGTGCATAATTGAAATCCGTGACCCCGGTGTCGAACAGCGGGATCCGGCTCTGGTCCCGGAACGGCGCGTAGACATAGAACAGGCGCGGCTCGAGCGTCTGCGAAAGCGACTCGCCGAACCAGTTCACGCCGCGCTCGAAAATCATGCCGCTGTCCAGGCTCATCCACGGCAGCGATACGCTCTGCCTTCCCGGCTGGCCCGGGGCGGTATGCGTCAGGCGATAATCGGCATAGCGCACGCCGACTTTGGGTGTCAGAAAGTAGCCGGGCGCAAGAATCGGCGCCGCGATCGTCGGATTGAGCGAAAGACGCGTGCCCTCGACCAGCGTCGGGTGCGAGAAGCGCACGAATTCGCCCGGCAGCACGACGTCGAAACGTCCGGCGATGTCGTTCTTCGCCGTGCCGAAGTTGAATTGCGGCAGGCGCGCGTACGGAGGCGTAATCGGCGCCAGCGGATCCTGCAGCGTCTGCCAGCGCTGCACCATGGTGTTGAAGTAATAGCCGATGCCGGCAACCCCGCCGCTGTAATTCAGGGCGCCCATTTGTTGCAGGATGCCGGTCGAGACCTGGCGCACCTGCGACGCGAGGTCGACAAAATAGCGCGCATCTGACACCTGGTTCAGGTCGAGGCTGCCGGATAGCTGCGGCGTTATCTGCTGCTGGTGCAACAGCGAGAAGGCGCTGCGCGAGGTGCGAAGCACATGGTCGTGCGGCATGAAGTCATAACGCAGGTTGCCGGTGTAGGTCCGGTCCAGGTACCGAAAATCGCTCTTCAGCTGCTCGCCCCGCTTGGTCATGTAGGACGGCGTGAGCGTGAGATCGCGCTCCGGTGCGATGTTCCAGTAGTAGGGCACAGCCAGCTCAAGGCCGCGCCGGGTGTTTTGAGAATACATCGGCGACAGAAAGCCGGATTTGCGCTGGTTGTCGAGAGAAAACGAGCCGTAAGGCAGCGGCAGCAAGGTGGTATCGAAAAACTTGAAGCGCCCGTCGCGCACCGTGCCCACCTGCTTTTCGTTGTCGATCTCGAGCTCGCCCGCCTCGAAGCGCCAGTCCTCCTTGCCGGGTTCGCAGGTGGTGAACATGGCCTGTACCAGCCGGATCCTGTCCTTGCCGAGGA
>Ga0209342_10007544_pt1 | contig 10959 bp, 8 predicted proteins | sample RifCSP16_2_FD_184023 | JGI IMG/M metagenome (GOLD analysis project Ga0209342, IMG submission 184023) | Soil microbial communities from Rifle, Colorado - Rifle CSP2_sed 16_2 (SPAdes) (version 2) | ecosystem: Environmental > Terrestrial > Deep subsurface > Rock core/Sediment | place: Rifle... | reverse complement strand
GGGCGTCCCTGGCCTGCGCGAGCGCCTCGAGCTCCCGCACCCGGCCGCGCAGCCCTTCTCCTTCCTGGCGCGCCTCGGCGAGCTGCACACTATGAACCCTTCCCGCTTCTCGCTGCCAACGCAGCAAATCCTCTACCAAGGTTTCATACCCAGTCAGTTGTTCTTTCATGAGGCTTGCCTCCTCGTAGAACATCTTGTCGAGGCCAAAGCGACGCACCAGCCTTCGCTGCAATCTCCAGTAGTCCGCATCATAGACGCTCGGCCGAAAGGGTTGTCGAAAGAGCGGAAAGATCCTGATATCCTCCAGCTTTCTCCGGCGCTGGATCTCGGCCCGCTTGAGCCTCAACTGCTCCAGAGAGCCGAAAAAGTCGCTGAGCGCTTCAAGGTAAGAAGCGGAGTATTCCGGATCGATGCTCGCCTTCATCGTTACCAGGGACAAGGCCGGCAGGAGCGCCCATTCAAGGGATTTGTCCGAGTAGTTCTTGAAGATGTTGAACAACCCGTTGCGCTCAAGCAATTTTTTGCGCTCACCCTTCGAAAGGGCGGCAGTCCCCTGGCCTCGATGGAAAATCAGGGCTGTCGGGCAGTAGAGCACCTGGAACCCAAACAGCCACAGTCTCCACCCAAGATCGACGTCTTCGAAATAGGCATAATAGTCAGCGTCAAAGCCGCCTATTTCTCTGAAAACATCCTTCCGAATGAGCATTGACGCCGCACAGGCAAAGAACGTCGGTTGCGCGTGTGAAGAGGATGCCGATACCGGTCGTCCCATTCCCAGGTGATGGCCGTGGCCGTGAAAGTTCATGATCCCACCATCGTAGTCCAGGAATTGACCATCCCAACTTACGATCTTGCCGGCCACAGACGCCACCGTTTCGGTGTCGATGGTGGGAGACTCGATCGATCGCGTCAGCTCAGACAGCCATTCGGGATGCACGCGGGTGTCGTTATTCAAGAACGCAATGTATTCTGATTGGGACCGCTCGGCCCCCTGATTGCACGGGCCTGCAAATCCCATGTTTTTCTCATTTTGAATGAGTGTGACCTCTGGATAATTCTCCTTGATAAATTCCACCGAGCCGTCCGAGGACCCGTTATCGACCAGAATGATCTCTCTCCTGTCCAACGGGTAATTCAGCGCTCGAAGGGAGCTAAGGCATTCTATGAGATGGGCGCTTCCATTATAGGTCGGAATAATGATCGAGACAGTTGGGATTCGCATGATGTCCTGTCCGTGCTAAGGACGCTGCCTTCGCCGGCCGCCAGGCGCGACTACACGGGCGGACGACTGTGCTGTGGATACCTGTCAGTACGATGTCGTCAAACGTTCCGGCCGAGGCGCTTCAGATGTTTGACACCCCCTTCGTCAGGTGCGCGCATATTCGGCGGTGCCTCTCCTCAGTCCTCTCCAAAAAGAAACGATTCGGATCGCCTCGAAGAGGGGGATGAGCAAAAGGTGGAGAAAGTATCGGTTGTCACGACAGTACTGGTACTCTTGGCGAGCTAAGTGGAATTCCCACTTTAGGAAGCTGGAAAGGGCAGTCTTTGAGGGAGGGCCGTAGTACTCCATCCCGTATGTCTGGGAGAGGAAAGGGATGAGCTGCCCGTTTGCTCGAAATCTGGCAGCCCAGTACCGAATACCCAAGGGATGACTATGATAGACCGAGGCGCTCGGGACATAGACTACCTGATATTCCGCCGGGAGCAGTTTGCGCCAGATGTAGTCCTCGGCAAAAGGCGACGCCTCATCGAAGGGGAAGTGGAGCAGGATCTCCCGCTGAATCGCACAATTGGAGCACGAGAAGATAACACCAGGCTCACGGGAATGGTCGGTTGGAAACGCCCGCTCTAACTCCATCTCTTCGTAGGGGTTCACGCCCCTCCTGGGTTCTTGTCTGCCGTAGGTCGCAATCACCTCCGAAGCTTCTTCGAGGGGATGGAGAAGGCTCGCGAGCCACTGCTGATCGACCGGAGTGCAATGCGCCGAGAGGTAGATGACGTAGTCCCCTTTGGCCATCTGGGCGCCGCGATTCAGAGCTCGGCCAAAGGTAAACTCCTCAGGCCTCATAGGATAGACAGCGATCGGAAACCTTGAGGCGATCTTCACGGTTTCATCCCGGGAGCCGGAATCGAGCAGGAGGACCTCATATGATCCCTGATAGTCTTGGGCAAAGACGCGTTGCAGCACCTCGCCAATGTAGCGGGCTTCGTTCTTGCTCCGGATGACGATCGACGCCTTCACTAACGCTCCCCAACCCCGCACTGCGCCAGTTCTGCTGAAGCGATCACCTGACCATATATCTGTTCAAGTTGAGCCGCGTGGTCCTCCAGGGACATGAGAGCAACAGCGGGTCTTCCGCGACGCAGCCGCTCCAGCAACCCGGGCTCCTTCACCACCCTCCAGATCTGCCGGGCTAGGTCGCTCGCGTCCCCTGCTTTGAAGATCAGGCCCGCCTCTCCAACTCGGAGCGCCGGAGCGCCCCGATCCGGAACGATCGCCGGCAGCCCAAGCTGAAACGCCTCGTCAAGCACAAAGGAATGGGATTCGTGACACAGAGAAGGGAAGACTGCAAGGTGGAGCCTCCCTCGATGAAGATCGGCAGGAAGAAAGCTTCCGTGGAAGACGACGGCCAGTCCTGCGGCAAGCGCCTCCAGGTGACTCCCGTAGTCCCGCTCACCAGTGCGCCCGAATAGATGCGCCTCAACCATGCTGGGATCTGGCAGATGATGCATGGCCTCAAGGAGCAGGTGCGGGCCCTTCCACCAGACGAGGGATCCCCAGTAGCCTATGAGGAGCGGTCCCATGGAGTCGTCAGGCGAGGCAGACGGGGTGACGCGGCTGATCCTCCCGTGCGGCAGGACCTGCAGTCGCACACCCTCATCTTGCAAAAGCTGATCCAGCAAGGCCTTCTGTGCCTCCGAGGGGACGAGCACGCGATCTGCCTGGCGCAGTTCCTCCGAGACCAGCCTCTGCCGAAGGCCCAACTCCTTGGCGACCTCGTCATCCTCCTCCCCTTCCCTCCTTATGACACAAGAGAGACAGGGCGCCGTGGGCAGAGGGTCTGTGCAGAACACCCTGTCCCAACGCAAACGGTTTCCTCGCGGGCAGGTCGCCCAGAGGTCGTGGAGTGTCACCACTGTTGGAATTCGAAGGGACTTGCAGATGGTCACGAGATTGCTGGTCAGCCTCGGCCAATGCTGCACATGAACGATGTCAGGTCGCACGTCCGCCAGATATCCACGGATCAGCCGCTCGGCCTCGGGCCGATACGACGGGCTCCAATGATCCGGACGAGGCTGGATCCCGACGAACCGGGTGACCAGCAGGCCCTCCTGGTCAACCGTAACCAGCGTCGGCGCCGGACGGCTCTCCTGCGTTCCCGCCAGGACCAGACTCGTATGTCCTCTCGAGGCCAGCTCGCGCCCCACACCCTCGCAGTAGAGTTCCGTCCCCCCGACGCACTCGGGCGGGAACCCGTGGATGACCTGCAGGATCCGCATCAACAACGCCCTAATTGATAGGCTTCCGCGTACTTGGCCGACGGGCAATAGACCGTCCGGTAGGCGTTCAGGCCCGCACCCATGTGGAGGTAGTCGTTGTACCGGAGCTGGCTCTCATACTGTTCGACCGCCTTGCGCTTTAGGTCCCAGACGGCGGTGATGTCGAGGATGTGCGTCGGTTCCACCGTCGCCCAGATCTCATAGCGAAAGTCGCGACAATCCACTCCGCATCGGCGAAGGGCCTCCTCAATCCCCACGCCAAGGGCCCAGTGATCAGGATGAACCTCCCGCGTGGAGGGCCGGTAGATAATGCTCGGTCGATCGCTCGTGAGCAGCGCCTCCAAGCGTTCGGCCAGATCGTGCGCGTCGGCGAGCTTGCCGTCGGGATAGTCCCAAAACACCAGCTCATCGATCCCGAGGATCGATGCAGCCCGCCTGGTTTCGTCGCGCCGCAACGCAATGTAGTCGCAGTCCTTGTAGTACCCAAGGGCGTCCCCGGCTGCCCCATCAGTCGCGACGACCACCTTGACGTGATCCCCTTGGCGATGGTGCAGCACGATGGCCCCTCCGCACCCCAGGCTCTCGTCATCAGGGTGGGGGGCCAGGACCAGCACCGATCCTCTGGGCGGCGCCGTCACAACCACAGGCGGACTAGGTGGCAACATTGTTTGACGGCTCTCCCGGCGCGGCGCCCGGAACCCGGACCCTCCCACACCGCACCGTGTCGCACCACGCTATTATCACAAGTGTCTGCGCAAGATCATGGGATATCAGACAGGCGCCACACTCCCAAATGCCTGTTGTGATAACCGTCCTGGAACTGCTCCTGCGCATTTGGAAAGTTAAACGGGGGACGGTGTAGGTTAATAGGATACCAGTCCCCTGTCTGGATATTCACGTTGTCCGGAGTTTGGGGAAAGGTCGTGCTCAAAAGGTAGATCGCGCGGCTTTGCTTAAAGTTTCGCAGAGCCGCTAATGCGTCCTCCCACGACAGGTGGGGTAAACAATCCCTGCAGAAAATTGCTTCGGCTTGGGGTAAGGGGTCACAACAGATATTCAACTGATGGAATCGAATGTTGTCTGAACCACACTTTTGCTGATTTTCTTTGATGATATCAGATACGATATCAACCCCCGTATAGGTGATCCCGCTCCAGTCAATGCGCTTTGCCCAGGCAAAATCACCACATGATGCGTCAAGTAGGCTGGTCACCTCTAAAGAGAGCAGGAGAGGTTTCAACCTTGTAACGATCGTCGTTGTCGTCTCTTCGGTCGATCCATGGCCGCTCCGCGATTGGTTGTTTCCACCCCAGAAGGGCAGATGAGAATGCAATTCAAAGACGAGCTGGGTGTAATCGAGCCGATGCTGCCATGCAAACTCCCTCACGATATGAAATGGATTCCATTGAATGTTGCGCTGTATTGCCAGGCTGCCTATGCGTATGAAGCGGTGTCGCGTTTCATTAAAGTATGTCTCCAACTCTTCGCGTGTTGAGTGGAAAGATGGGCCGGGCGATCCACGGATCCCTGCGGGCGTGCTCATCTCACCGAAGAGCCTCGATGTTTCTTCCGCAAGAACGCTCATCGCTCCCGACAATCGCCACAGTTGATCATTGGTTAGATACTCGTAAGGCATGTTCATACATTGGCTGCGTGGCGGGCGCCCAAGGGAGTCTGGCCCACGGCGGAGAGCCAAACCTGTACCCACGCGAAATCAGGATGAACCTCAATAGATATCCGAGTCTCCCATGGTGTAGTACCAATGGTCCCTGATCCATTTGAGGAGGGGCTCGGGGGCGCACTGCCTCGCAATCAGGTGATATATCGTAGGCGCCGACTCGTACCCTCGCCCTGTGAAGAAGTGATACTGCGTGGTGTACTCTGGAAACCACGCCTCAATCCGTTGAAGCCCAGATGCCAACGCCAGCGCATGACAGTGATCGAGCAGCATCTGCGCCAGGTCCTCGCGTCCGGATGGCACAAGCCAATCCATCAGCAAGGCCACAGGCCTACCGGGCAATACGAGGCGAAGCACCGCCGCGCCAGACGGCCGGCCTGTGAACCTATCAGTCGCCACGAGGATCGTATAGGAGACATCCGGGCAGTCGGCGTACCGCCAGTTCAAGTACTGCGAGTCGCGAATGGCCGCCAAGGCAAGGTCCTGGTGGCACTGATGCCATACCTGATCGAACGATGGCTCCAACCTGACTACCTGGTCGATCCGATACCGCCAGGAGCCCGCGCGCCTCCGTGTCCCCCTCAGATCTGCGCCTGGCCCCGTGAATTCCTTCCCCAGTTGGATGACGGGATGCAAGGCTTCACAGGTGTTCGTGCCAACCAGCAGGCGGTAGTTCAGTCGGTTGGGAAAACCGTACCCGATCGACCCCTTGCCCGGCCCCCCTCCCAGGAACTCCCTGTCATGTCGCACCAGGAGGGAGACCATGAGCCGTTGCCGGTTCAGCCCCTGACGAAATCGCGGATCGACCATGGCGTCCACTGAGTGCACAAACAGGAAGGTCTCTTCACCCTTGGCAACGCGGACCGGCAGGCCGGCATGCTGACCGATGATCTCACCAGTATCTGCAACGGCGAGGATAATCTGCTGGCCCGCCGGGTTGTCCTGGAATTTCCATCGCCAATGCTCAAGACTGCGATCGACGCCGAAGATGCGCCGAAAGAGGCTGAGGATCTGCGTCTCGTCTCCAGGTTGGTAGGGTCGGATGACCCACCGGCCTGCCGAGTCCCGGTAGAGGTGTTCGTCCAGCGCCGTGGTTGGCCGATCAGCCACGCCCTGCCTCCGACGGGATTGGCTGATACGTTCGCAGATCGGCGGCGCCCTTCACCTCCTCCCACCGGTGATCCAGATGGCAGAGTCCCATGGAGTGAGCGGTCTGCATGACTTGGAACTTGAACTCCCGCACTCGGTTATCATACAGGTGAAGCCCATGCTCGTCCAAGAGCGCGACCGAGACTGTGTACATCCCTGACATGAGAGCGAGGCCGGGAAAGCGTAACCGGACGCTTCCCGAGCAGGTGGGGGGCGTGACGCCGGCAACATGCGTGGCGGCGCCGAAGACTTGCACCCCGTCGTTACGATCGATGACGATTCCCACGTGGACCACGGTTGGCGGCTGCGGCACCTCGTACTGGACGGTGACGGCGAAATCCTCCCCTGTCATGAATTGATCTCGCTCAATCTCCTCTCCGTTTCGACTGAGCCGAACGTGAGAGACCCACGGGAAGATCCTTGGTCCTTGGTCCGAGACCCGCACCGGCGCTTTTGCGATCTCCCGCTCACGCAGGTGGTTCTCATAAGCCCCTATCACTCGAGACGGGTCACCGGCCTCGGCAATCCGGCCATCGTTCAGCCAGAGGACCTCATCGGAGATCAACCGAATCTGATACAGGCTGTGAGAACAAAAGAGGATTGTCTTCCCCGCCTTCCGGAACGCCTCGATCCGGTCGATACACCGCTTCTGGAAATACTGATCTCCAACGGAGAGCGCTTCGTCCACGATTAACACGTCGGGATCGACGCTTGTGGCGACCGCGAACGCCAACCGGACGTACATGCCGCTGGAGTAGAGTTTCACGGGCCGGTCGAAAAAGTCGCCAATCTCGGCAAAGGCTGCGACTTCGGGCAACAGTCGCTCCATCTCGTTTGGCGGTATCCCCAGAATGGTTCCGCTCATCATGGCATTCTCGCGACCGGAAAACTCCGGGTTGAATCCGGTTCCCAATTCCAGGATCGTCGAGACCCGTCCCCGGGTGGTGACACGACCAGAAGTCGGCCGTAGGACACCGGCGACAAGCTGGAGCATGGTGCTCTTCCCAGCCCCGTTGTCTCCGATGAGGCCAAGCGTCGATCCAACTCCAATGCGAACGTTCACGTCGCGAAGGGCCCAAAACTCCTGGTGATACGTGCGGCGGCCGCGATGGAGGAACTCTTTCAAGCGGTCCTTGGGGTTGGCGTAGATCCGGTACGCCTTTGAAAGCTGTTGCGCCTCGATGGCAACCATCAGAGCACGTCAGCGAAGGCGGGCTGCATCCTGGTGAACACACGGTAGCCCACGACAAACACGACCGCCCCGATCGACGCCAAGAGGGCCATGCTCCCCCACGCTGGGAGCTGCCCCTTGAGGATCAGGTTTCGGTATGCCTCCACAAGGGCGTACATTGGGTTAACGAACAACAGGACCCGCATGCCCAGGGGAACCAGTGACGGTGGATAGAAGATCGGCGTCAGGAAGATCCAGACGGTCAAGATCACCCCCAGCATTTGACTGAGGTCGCGGATGAAGACCGTGGTGCCTGCAACGATCCAGGCCAGACCAGTCGTTAACACGAACTGCAACAGAAGGATCGCCGGCAGGAGGAGCATCACCGGGCTGATGGGATGGCCGATGGCCAGCAGGGCGGCCAGCAGAACGCCGAACCCAACCAGCTCGTTAACGATCCCGGCGATCACTGGATAGACAGGCAAGATCTCGGCGGGGAAGACGGCCCGCTTGATCAAGTTCGCGTTCTCCAGAATGACCCCTGCAGAACGGTGGAGCCCCTCGGCGAACGCATTCCAGGGCAGTAACCCGCAGAACAGGTAGAGCGCGAACTGCTCCGTTCCCTCTCCGACACCCACACGGACCTTCAGGATTGTAGAAAAGACGAAGGTGTAGAGAACCAACATCACGAGGGGATGGATGACCGACCAGAAGAGGCCAACAGCAGACCCTTTGTAGCGAGCCTGCAGGTCGCGTTTGACGAAACTCCTGACAAGGGCTCGGTGATGGTAGAGCCCAAGGATCCCCTTCATCACGCCTCTCTAAACGTTACGCCGGCTCCAACGACCGCCCATAAGCCAGTGTAGTATATGAGGCATCCAGCAAGTATGTCAAGGAGGAAGCAGGCGCGGAGATTTGACGGCAGCGTCTCGCTCGTGGTATGTTCAGGCGCCCATGTACCGTGGAGGATCGTCCCGCGCCCGATCGCGCTCGGGGCGCATCATCGCCCCAGCCCATCGCGACGTCCCTGGCCGCAAGGCACCGTCAAGGAGATCCACAGGCGTGCAGAAATGTCGTCAATAGTCGCCTCTCCTTCTCAGCGAATCACTCTCTCGTCCGCGGAGACCGCCCGTCTCACCGGCGGGGCTCGATTCGACGGGATCATGGCCGTCCTGTCAGCCTGGATCGTGGCTGGCTTCTATATCGACGGATGGTCCCACCGGCATGTCACAGTGTTGGAGACCTTCTTTACGATCTGGCATGTCCCTCTGTACTCGGGGTACGTCGCGACGGCATGCTTTACCATCGCGGCGATCCGCCAGGGTACCCGGAAGGGCGCACCCTGGCGTCAGGCCCTGCCAGGAGGGTACGGGATGGCGGCCGTGGGCCTGGCGATCTTCGCTGCAGGCGGCATGGCGGACATGCTCTGGCACGAGCTGTTCGGGTTCGAAAAGGCCGTCGAGACAGTGATCAGCCCAAGCCACCTGCTCATTTACATCGGCGTGGGACTTACCGTGAGTGGCCCTCTCCGCGCAGCCTGGCACAGGGGCGATGCGACCGCTGAGAACGCTCCACCCCACGTGACCGACATCTGGCCGGCGCTTCTGTCCCTGACCCTCTTGTGGTCGGTGTTTACCTTCGTCACGATGTTTGTGCACCCGTTCGTGGGCGCACGCCCTGGGTTGACGAACTGGACCCTTGTGGCATCGTTCGGCCCGACGGCTCTCGGTTTTGCCAGCAGCGAGGGCCTCAGTGGGATTGTTGTGCAGACCGCGATGATGATGGGGCTCACGTTGCTCGCCATTGGGCGCTGGCGATTGCCGTTTGGCAGTCTGACCGCCGTGTTCACCGGTAACGCTGCGCTCGTGAGCCTCCTGGACGAGCAGTTTCTCCTCATCCTTCCAGCCCTTGTGGGCGGCCTTGGAGCGGACCTGCTGCTTCGGTGGCTTCAGCCGTCTGCAGGCCGCAGATGGGCCTATCGCCTCTTCGCTGTCGCCGTTCCGCTGATGCTCTATGCAGGGTATTTCATCTGTCTGAAAGCCAGGGAGGGGCTGGGCTGGTCCGTGCACATGATCACGGGCGGCCTCGTGCTCGCCGGAATCACCGGGTGGCTGTTGAGCTACCTTGTGTTTCCTCCTCCGCTTGGTGCCCGTCATGAAAGCGGGGGGCACACCGCCGATCAGACTGCCCTATGAGGAGGCGTAGTTCCCCGCACTGATATTGTGCGATAAAGCCCGCTTCGCGCTCTGGCGGCCCGATGGTTGCTCACGCGCCGCAGTCATCTTCTCGCCTTAGTGCAGCATCTCATAAATACGCTTACGAATCCGTTCGCCCTTCGACGCGCTCAGGCTGCGCACTGAGCCTGTCGAAGTGACAGGCCCTTCGAGACGGCCCTATGGGCCTCCTCAGGGTGAACGGCATTCGGTTCTCCCGAAGGATACGTCACCATAATTATGAACCAGAGTACTTAGGGAAGCTGATCGAGTAGCACACGTTCCAATCGCTCCACCACGGCCTCAACAGGGTGTCGCGACGCCACTTCAAGGCCCGCGGCGCGAAGCTGTCCCCAGAGTTCCGGATCGCTCAGGACCTCATGGACGGCCTCGGCCACAGCGACCGGATCCCGTGGCGGCACAAAGCGCGCATACTCTCGCCCGCTGCCAAATCCCAGGTAGGAGGGAATCTCCGTCAACACGCACGGTACCCCGCAGGCCATTGCCTCGACGGCCGACAGTCCGAACCCCTCCGCCTCAGTGGAGCCGCCCACGAACAGGTCGCATCCCTGGATGAGGTGCGGCATGGCGTACGGGGCAACACCGCAATGATATTCATCGACGACTCCGACCGCGTGCTCCGCCTCCGACTGTGGGAGTTGCGAGGCGCGGACCACCCAGAGGTCGCCGCGTCGCTCACACAATTGTCTGAGCCCTTCTAGCACGTAGGGAATCCCCTTGACGGGCCACTCCCACGGGCCGACGACGAGCACCCGACGCGTCCCTCGCCGCGGGCAAACCGTCCCTGGAACAAACTGTCGGAGATCGATCCCGTTCCCGACATCGACGCACTGTTGCCCGAATCGAGACTCGATCAGCGCCTTGAGGTGTGGCGCGACGGTCACCTTGAGCGTGGGCAGCCGATAGACGGCCTCGATCTCCGCGCGAAGCGTGGCGCACGCCTCCGGACTGGGAAGCGTGTGAGGCGGCAACCGATAGAGTGAGTCGACTTCGGCTCGAAGCGCCCCTTCCAGGTACAAGTCACCTTCATAGCCCTGGCAGAAATGGACTGGCGTGCCGCGTCCCGCAGCCACGGCCGGCGGCACCGTGGTCCAGTAGGTCCCGATGACGTAATCTGCCTGGGGAATCACCCCTGGGGTGAACGCCGTGACCTGCCTAAATTCAGGCGAAAGTGGGAACCAGGCCGGAGAGGGCCCCCTGGACAACACGAGGACCTGATGGCCACG
>Ga0209342_10007543_pt1 | contig 10960 bp, 5 predicted proteins | sample RifCSP16_2_FD_184023 | JGI IMG/M metagenome (GOLD analysis project Ga0209342, IMG submission 184023) | Soil microbial communities from Rifle, Colorado - Rifle CSP2_sed 16_2 (SPAdes) (version 2) | ecosystem: Environmental > Terrestrial > Deep subsurface > Rock core/Sediment | place: Rifle... | reverse complement strand
CGCCCGCTGCGCCGCGCGCGCGCCGGGGCGCGCAACGACCTCGGCATCGAGCGCCTCGATCTCGTCCGGCGACATCGTCGTGAACCAGCGGAGGTAGACGCCGACGTCGCGATCGTCGCTGTTGAGCCAGTGCTGATAGAAGGCGAACGGCGTCGTCATCGAAGGATCGAGCCAGACCGAATCGCCGCCCTCGCTCTTGCCGAACTTGGCACCAGAGGGCGAAAGGAGAAGTGGGTAGGCAAGACCGTAGGCCGGCTCGGCGGCGCCAGAGATGAGTGTCTCCGTCTCGCCGGGACCATCGGTGGTGACGAACGAGTCCGCGTACGACCCGGCCTGCTCGTCCGCCGTCACTGCAAGGCCGCTGGTCCGCCGAATGAGCTCGAGCCCGGCGGTGATGTTGCCCCACTGGTCGGCGCCGCCCATCTGCAGCTCGCAGCCCAGCGTCCGGTGGAGATGGGCGAAGTCGGCCGACTGGAGGAGCATGTAGCTGAACTCGGTGAACGACAGCCCCCGCTCGAGCCGGACCTGGACCGAGTCCTTGGCCAGCATGTAGGGCACGGTGAAGTGCTTCCCGACGTCGCGCAGGAAGTCGATCATCGTCATCGGCGCCAGCCAGTCCAGGTTGTTGACGACGACTGCGCCGCGCGGCCCCTCGAAGTCGAGGAACTGCTCCAGCTGGGCCCTGATCGAGGCCACGTTCGCCTCGAGCGTCTCCACGTCCAGGAGGTTGCGTTCCGACGACCGCCCGGACGGGTCGCCGATCATCCCCGTCCCGCCGCCGACGAGCGCGATCGGGCGGCCACCGTGGCGCTGGAAGTGGAGCAGCCCGAAGACGGGCACGAGGCTGCCGATGTGGAGCGACGGGCCGGACGGGTCGAAGCCGTTGTAGCCGCTGATCGGGCGGCCCGTGGCCAGCCGCGCCTCGAGCCCGTCGGAGGCAGCGTGGAGCATGCCCCGCCAGCGGAGCTCGTCGAGCAGCCCGGCCAGGCCTGCGTCGAACGACGTCACGGGATCCAACGCCGTCACAGCTCGCCCGCGCGAGTCGTCACGAGGCGCGCCGGATGGGTGGGAAGGTCCTCCACGGCACAGATGGTATCGTCACCCGAGATATGCAGACCAGCCTCGCGAGGCGCCAGCGCCATCGCCGCAGTGGCGCCGCCCGTCGAGGGCGCGGTGGCGGGAGCTCTGCCCGCCGGGTCGCACTCGCGATCCCCCTCTTCCTCTTCGCCAGCTTCCTGGCCCTCGGTTCGGTCGGATTCATCACCGCGGTCAGCGCGTACGCCTACTACGCGCGCGACCTGCCGGACCCCAGCAAGGCGCTCGAGGGGCTCGGCTTCGACCAGCCCTCGATCATCTACGACCGGACCGGAACCGTCGTGCTGGCGCGGCTCGGTGTGCTCAAGCGCGAGCTGGTGACCTTCGACCAGATCCCGGCCGAGGTTCTCGACGCCACGACCGCGATCGAGGACAAGGACTACTGGACCAACCCTGGCTTCGATCTCGGGGGCTTCATCTCGGCCTCGCTCGATACCCTCCAGGGCAAGCCCCGCGGCGGCTCCACGATCACCCAGCAGCTCGTCCGGGCCCGTCTCCTCCCGGCCAAGGCGTTCGAGGGCTCGATCTACGAGCGCAAGGCCCGCGAGATCATCCAGTCGATCCGGCTGACCCAGGCCTACCCCGGCCAGGACGGCAAGGAACAGATCATCACGGCCTACCTCAACCAGAACTTCTACGGCAACCAGCTGTACGGCATCTCGGCCGCCGCGAAGGGCTACTTCGGGGTGCCAATGGAGGAGCTCACGCTTGCCCAGGTCGCGCTCCTCGCGGCGATCCCACAGTCGCCCTCGGAGTTCGATCTCAAGAAGAACGCGATCAGCGAGTGCACGATCGTCCCGGCCGACGGCGAGGAGTGCCCGCTGGCGAACGTCCGGCTCGTCGTGCCCCTGGACAGCCCGGTCGTCATCCGCCGCAACAGGATCCTCGACCTCATGACGACCCGGAGCGTCCTCTCCCATGACAAGCACACCCTCGCCGAGTATGAGGCTGCCAAGAAGGAGGAGGTCGTTCTCGCCCGCCCGGACACGACGCCCGTGAAGGCCGGCCATTTCGTCGACCGGGTCCACGAGCAGCTCGGCGCGATCCTGTGCGGCGAGGAGAACGCCGAGACCTGCGAGAGGGTCGACACCGGCGGCTACCGGATCGTGACGACTCTCGACTGGGAGATGCAGCAGACCGTCGAGAAGTGGCTGTACCTGACCACCCGCGCTACCCAGGCCGTCAACATGGGCAGGATCCTGGACCGGTACGAGATCCCCGAGGCCGACCAGGCCTGGATTGCCAAGCTCCGCGATCGGAACATCCACAACGGCGCCGCGGCGATCATCGACTACCGGACCGGCGAGATCCTCGCCTACGCCGGGAGCGCCGGGTTCCACGGCACCGAGGACGAGCTCTACAAGCCCCAGTTCGATGTCCTGTCCCAGGGTTATCGGCAGCCCGGCTCCGCGATCAAGCCGCTCAACTACATCACCGGCATCGACGACCGGACGATGACCGCGGCCACGATGTTCATGGACGTCGTGACCGACTTCGAGGGTCAGAAGCCGTACACCCCGACCCAGGCCGACAACAAGGAGCGCGGCCCGGTCCGCCTCCGCCCGGCCCTCCAATTCTCGCTCAACATTCCCTCGATCAAGGCCGGCCTGACCAACGGCCTCGATCATCTCTTCCAGCGGTGGAAGGACTTCGGGCTGAATTTCGCCCCGGGTGCGGTGCCCGTCACCTCGATGTCCATCGGCACCCTCGAGATCCACCCGATCGAGCTCCTGAGCGCCTACGGGGCGATCGCCGACGGCGGCATCCTGATGCCTCGGATCTCGATCCTCGAGGTCCGCGACTCGAGCGGGAAGGTCATCTACCCGACCGAGGCCGGCACGCCGCTCGGGCGGCGGGTGGCGAGCGAGCAGGCTTCGTACATCGTCACCGACATCCTCCAGGGCAACACGATCGAGGCGGTCAACCCCTACTGGGCCGACTGGCTGATCCTCCAGGACGGCGAGCGCCGCCCGGCCGCCTACAAGACGGGCACGACGTCGGACACCAAGGACGTCCTCGCGTTCGGCTACCTGGCACCGCCGGACGATCCGGCCGCGCCGGCCCTGGCCGTTGGCGTCTGGATGGGCAACTCGGACGGCGAGACGGCGACAGGCAGCCTCTCGCTCGACTCGTCCGCGCCGCTGTGGTCCCGGATCCTGACCGAGGTCAGCCAGGGCATGCCCGTCGCGGACTTCAAGCAGCCCGCCGGGCTCGTGACGGCCGAGGTCGACGCCTTCAGCGGCCTCCTGCCCGGGCCGTACACGATCAAGACCGTCAAGGAGCTCTTCATTGAGGGCACCGTCCCGACCCGGACGGACGACCTCCACGTGGAGCTCGACATCGACGAGGCGACCGGCCTGCTGTGGCAGGATGGCTGTACGGGGCCGATGGTCAAGAAGGGCTTCCTCGACTTCAGCGGCGTCGAGCCGCGGTTCCCGGCGTGGCAGCAGTACACCCAGGAGTGGGCGGCCCGGGCCGCCCGCGGCGCGGGCGTGACGGGCGGTCCCGAGAAGACGGCCACGATCTACTTCTACAACAACAGCTTTGCCCCGTTTGGGAAGACCTGGGGCGGGACGTTCGCCCCGACCGAGGTCTGCGCACCGCTCGAGCCGCCGATCTGCGAGCCGGGGACGTCGTTCGACCCGTTCGCGACGCCCGATCCGTCGGGCGCGCCGCTGCCGACACCGTGCATCGAGCCGACGCCCGAGCCGACCCACGGGAACGGCGGCGGGGGCGGAGGCCCCGGCAAGCCAACGCCGACGCCGTTGCCGTTGCCGACGCTGAATCTGCCGTTCTTCCTGCTCCTGCTGCCGCCGGCCGGGGTGTTGCCCTTCTTCCGGCGGCGCCGGACGCGGCGCCTGACGGGTGGGCGGCGGGTGTGGCCGTCGAGTCCGGGTGGGGGTTGAGGTTCAGCCGAGGCGTCAGCCCAGGCTGACGATCGTGGCGCCGTCACCGCCCTCGCCGCGCTCACCGGCCCGGACGGCCTTCACGAGCGGGTGCGCGGCGGCCGCCGAGCGGACCGCGTCGCGGAGCGCGCCGGTGCCCAGGCCATGGATGACGGTCACCCGGTCCAGGCCGGCCAGCGAGCCGTCCTCGAGGTAGCGGTCGAGCGCCGCGAGCGCCTCGTCCACCCGGGCGCCACGAAGGTCAAGCGAGGATGGCACCGTCCGCGCCCGGCTGAGGCGGATGGCGTCGACGTTGCCGCCTCGTACGCCGGCGAGAGCCGGCTCGGGCGTGAGGGCCTCGACGAGGTCCTCGAGGGGCACGCTGACGCGCATCCCGCCCGCCTCGAGGGTGACGCGACTGCCGTCCCGGTCGAGAGCCGCGATCCGACCCTCCCAGCCGCCCGACCGGCTTCGGGCCCGCTCCCCCACTCGCCACGTCCTGGGGCCCGCGGCGGGTCGCTCCTCGGGCGCCGGCCGCGCGGTCGCGGGGAGCCGGTCCGCCTGCGAGGTGAGGGCCTCGAGCGACGCGTCGAGGGCCGGCGCGGCGACGTGCCCGCGCTCGAGGGTTCGTCGCACCGCGGCGGCCTCGGAGCGGACGTCCTCCACGATCCGGTCGGCCTCGTCCCGGGCCCGGCGGACGGCCTCGTCGCGCTCGCGGCGGGCTCGCCGGCGCTCCTCCTCGGCAGAGCGCAGGAGGTCGCTCGCCCGGGCCTCCGCGGCCCTGGCCCGTTCCAGGGCGTCGGCGGTGGCGCCTTCGCTCTCGCGGATCTGGGCCAGGGTGGCCTCGAAGGCCCGCTGGTTGTCGCTCAGGCGTGATCGCGCGTCGCCCACGATCGCCTCGGGCAGGCCGAGGCGCTCGGCGATCGCGAAGGCCTGCGAGCCGCCGGGCAGCCCGATCGTCAGCCGGAACGTCGGGGAGAGCGTCTCGAGGTCGAACTCGACGGCCGCGTTCGACGCCCCGGGTGTCGTGTGGGCGTAGGCCTTGAGCTCGGCGTAGTGGGTCGTGGCGGCGACGAGGGCGCCGGCCCGGATGAAGTGGTCGAGAAGGGCCTGGGCGAGGGCCGAGCCCTCCGTCGGGTCCGTGCCCGCGCCGAGCTCGTCGAGGAGGACGAGCGTGCCCGGCCCGGCCGCGGCGACGATGCGGGTGATCGAGCGGAGGTGACCCGAGAACGTCGAGAGCGACTGGGCGATCGACTGCTCGTCGCCAATGTCGGCGAAGACGTCGCGGAAGACCGGCAGACGGCTGCCGGAGGCGGCCGGGACGTGGAGCCCCGCCTGGTGCATGAGCGAGAGGAGGCCCAGTGTCCGGAGGGTGACCGTCTTGCCGCCCGTGTTGGGGCCGGTCACGACGAGGGCGGTGAAACCGTCCCCGAGGCGAATGTCGATCGGAACCACCCGCCCGGTGAGGCCGGGATGGCGGGCCGAAAGGAGGATGACCTCCGGCCGCTCGGCGGTCGCCGCGCGGACGCCGTCCATGTCCGCCGCCAGCTGGGCCTTGGCGGCCCAGAGGTCGAACCGGGCGAGCGCGGCCAGGGTCTCCCGGAGGGGTCCGGCGTGGGCCGCGACGAAGGCCGACAGCTCGTCGAGAATCCGGCCGACCTCCTCCTGCTCGGCGAGCTGCGCCTCGCGCCAGGCGTTGCCGAGCTCGACGACGACCAGCGGCTCGATGAAGAGGGTCTGCCCGGATCCGGACGCGTCGTGGACGATGCCCTTGACGCGGGCCTTCGCCTCGGCCCTGACCGGCACGACGTAGCGGCCGTTGCGGAGCGTGACGATCGGCTCCTGGAGCGCCCCGGCGATCTCCGAGCCGACGAGGGTGTCGAGGCGCCGGCGAAGGCGGTCGTAGGCGATCCGGACCGCCGCGCGGAGGCTCCCCAGGCGCGGGGAAGCCGTATCGAGGAGCTCGCCGGCGGGATCGAAGGAGCGGACCAGCGTCGAGCGGATGGCCGGCAGCGCGTGGAGCTCGCGCGACAGCGCCCGGAGGAGGGGCCGCCGATCCTCGGCCAGGGCCGCATGCAGACGGGTCGCACCCTCGAGGGTCTCGGCGATCTCGAGGAAGTGGGCCGGATCCAGGCGCCCGCCGCGGGCGGCTCGCTCGATCCACGGCCCGATGTCGTGGGCCGCCCCGACCCCGACCCCGGGTCGCTCCTCCAGGATTGCGCGCGCCTGGTCGGTCTCATCGAGGCCGCGGGCGACGAGCACCGGATCGGCCTCCGGGACGAGGGCCTCGGCGAGCCGCCGGCTCGGCGGGAACGAGGTGTGCGCAGCGAGCCGCTCGCGGACGAGCGGGAACTCGAGGAGCGCGATCGAGCGGGCGTCCATCGTCAGCGGCCGACGATCCGGACGGTCGGGCTCGAGGCGTCGAGGAACCGGTACGGCAGCGAGATCCACGGCTCGCCGGCATAGGCGACCCCGATCCGCGGGGTGCGGGTGATCCTGACCGGCCGGGCGCCGGGCGGTGCTGCCTCCAGGTGCAGCGCGGCGGTCGGGTCGCAGAGATCCCGGCCGGTCATCGAACGATCGATCGAGAAGGCCGCCGCGACGAGGCCCGGACCGCCGGCCAGGCGGCGGTCGGGGGTGTGCCGTCCCGCAGAGGTCTCCGACCCCGGCGATCGGCGTCGACGGCGCGCGGCCGCGTGCGCGGCCAGGGCCGCCCGCATCGCGATCATGCCCTCGAGCGGCTCCACGGCGCGGATCAGGACGGCGCCGGCCCGGCCGCTCGGGCCGCTGACGACGTTGAGGCAGTCGTACATCCCGTAGACAAGGTACACGTAGGCCACTCCCGGCGGCCCGAACATCGGGGCGGTCCGCGCGGTCAGGCCCGCCCGGGCGTGCGAGGCGCGATCCTCTGGCCCCAGGTAGGCCTCGACCTCGACGATCCGTCCCACGCGGCGCGGGTGCTCCGGGACCGACGAGCCCGCGTCACCGGGATCGCCGCCCGCATCGCGGACGAGGAGCGTCCCAAGGAGCGCCGCGGCGGCCTCGACCGCCGGACCGGCAAGGAGCTCCCGCGGGAAGCCGGGGCCTGCCGTGCCGGACCGAGGGCTCAGGGCGCGAAGACGTCCTTCACCGCGGGCGGGAAGGCGAAGCCGAAGATCAGCAGGATGAACGGCACGATCCGGTCGCGGACGATCGTCGCCGTCAGCGACTCGTTGAGCGCCCCGTGGATCTCGCGGATGAATGGGAACTCGGCGGTGGTGCGCTCGGCGCCGACGGTCAGGAAGAACGGGTCGGTGATCAGGAAGAACGCCCCCAGGATCAGGCCGGCCTCGATGACGCCGATGACGCCGCCGAGGATCTCGTCGATGACCGGGTACTGGGCGAACAGCGGCAGGGGTCGGTAGAAGAGCTGGATCGCGATCGTCGCCGCGACGCTGCCGGCCAGGAAGACGGTCCCGAACGCGATCATGTGGTTGTACTCGGTCGGGTACTGGGTCCAGTTGTTGGCCAGGAACTCGCCCAGCGGCGCCCGGACCTGGGCCGCGACGAGGAGCGAGATCAGGATCGAGGCCGTCCCGAGCAGCCGCCGGATGATCCCCTGCATGAAGCCGAGGATGAACATCCCGAAGAGGGCAAAGAAAACCAGGAGGTCGATCGCGTCGATCGACGTGATGGCCCCGATGATGTCCACCGTGCTCCACTCCCCCGGCCCGGCGCGTCGGAGCGACCGTTCGGTCGCTGCCGTTCCCGGGCGGCCACAGGGTAGCAGCGCCCTTTCGGCCGCCGCAACCGGATCGTTGCCGCGGCGCACCCGATCGATCGATCGGCCGGCGACCCGCCGGACGGATCCCGATCAGCTCCGGAGGCGCCCGCCGGCGGTCTCGAGCGCCCGCACCACCGCCGCCATCGCCGCCTCGACCTCGGCCTCGATGAGCGTCCGATCCGCGGCGGCGAAGCGGAGCCGGAAGGCGAGGCTGCGCTCCTCGGCCGCGAGCGGGGCGCCGCGGTAGACGTCGAACAGCCGGACGTGACGGAGGAGCGGGCCGGCGCTGGCCCGGATGACCACCTCGAGCTCGCCGCTCGGGCGGTCCTCGGTGACGACGACGGCGACGTCGCGCTCGACGTCGGGCTGGCGGGACGGGGCCACGGCCCGCGGGACGGGAAGCTGCCCGGCCGTCAGGCCGCGGACCGACAGCTCGGCGACGATGACCCGTCCGCGGACGTCCCAGGCCTCGACCAGACTGGGGTGGAGCTCGCCGATTCTGCCGGCCAGGCCCGTCGCGCCGGTCCCGTCGATCGCGCGGACCTCCGCTGCCCGTCCCGGGTGGAGGCTCGGCTCCGACGGGACCGGCGTGTACGAGGGCTCACCGAGCCCGAGGTAGCCCGCGACGAGGGCGACCAGGCCCTTGGCATCGTCGAGGTCCGCGTCGCGAGCGGGCCGATTCCATGCCGGCTGGTCGAGGGGGCCCCACAGCGCGAGCGCAAGGCGCCACCACTCGCTCGTTGTCTGCCCAACCCGGCCGTAGCCCTTGCCGACCTCGAAGATCGCGACGTCCGGGCGCCCCCGCCGAGCGTTTGAGGCGACGATGTCGAGGAGGCTCGCGACAAGCGACTGGCGAAGGACGGAATGGTCGGCCGAGAGGGGGTTCGTGACCGCGATCGGCGTCCCGCGCGCCTCGGTCTCGCCATCGGCGACGTCGACGGGCTCGCGCCAGCGCACCCGATCGAGGCTCGCCGGCGCCACCAGCGCGTGGGTCACGACCTCGCGCAGGCCGGCCCCGACGAGCGCCCGACGCAGGCCGTCGCGGAGCTCCAGCGGTGAGGATCGGAAGGGCGGCATTGATGTCGAGGGCAGGGTCGACGGGACGAGGTCGTAGCCATGGATGCGGGCCACCTCCTCGGCGATGTCGGCCTCGATCTCGATGTCGCGGCGCCAGGTCGGGACGACCGCAACGAGGACATCGGCCGGATCGGCCTCGACGACGAGTGGCCGCTCGCCGGCGGCGACGCGGACGTTGACGCCAGCCCCGGACCCGGCGGTCGTCGGATCGTCGCCGGCCCCGCCGGCTTCGATCGCCAGCCCCACCCGCTCCAGGACCGCCGCCTGTTCGGCGGGCGCCAGCGCGGTGCCCAGGAGCCGGTTCACCCGGGCCGGGCGGAACGCGACCCGGGCTGGCGGCGGCTCGGCCGGGTGCGTGTCGACGACGCCCGGGGCGACCGTGCCGCCGGCCCACTCGGCGACCAGGCGCGCGGTCCTGTCGGCGCCGATCCTCGCCAGGCGATGCTCCTGGCCCTTCTCAAAGCGGAGGCTCGCCTCGGAGCGGAGGCCGTAGCGGAAGGCGGTCCGGCGGATGCTGATCGGGTCGAAGATCGCCGATTCCACGACGACGTTGCGGGTCGCGTCGGAGACCTCGGATTCGGCGCCGCCCATGACCCCGGCGATTCCGAGCGGCCCGGCCGCATCGGCGATGAGGAGCGTCTCAGGGTGGAGCTCGCGATCGACGTGGTCGAGCGTCACCAAACGTTCGCCGGGCCGGGCGAGCCGGACGACGATTCGGCCGTCGTGGACAGCCGCGGCATCGAAGATGTGGATCGGCTTGCCCAATTCGACCATGACGTAGTTCGAGGCGTCGACGACGTTGCTGACGGGCCGCACGCCGGCGGCGATGAGGCGCATCTGAACAGAGGCTGGGGACGGGCCGACCCGGACGTCCTCGACCCAGCGGCCGACGAACCTGGAGCACAGCGTCGGGTCCTCGACGTCGACGCGGAGGCGCTCAGGGGTTGGGCGCCCGGCCTCGGTCACGGTGCTGTCCGGAAACCGGACGCTCGTGCCGGTCACCGCGGCGATCTCGCGCGCCAGCCCGACGATCGAGAGCGCGTCCCCGCGATTCGGCTTGACGTCGACATCGAGGACGACGTCGCCGTACAGGCCGGCGAGCGGCACACCGAGCGGCGTGTCGGCCGGCAGGATCATGATTCCGTCGGCGTCGGCGGTGAGCTGGAGCTCATCGCCCGAGCAGAGCATCCCGTTGCTGACGACACCCATCTTCTCGGTCCGCTCGATTCGGCGGTCGCCGGGCAGGACCGCGCCCGGCAGGGCGACCGGGACGCGATCGCCGGCCGCGATGTTCGTCGCCCCGCAGACGATCTCGAGCGGCTCGCCGCTGCCGGTCGTCACCCGGGTGAGCGACAGCCGATCGGCGCGGGGATGCCGCTCCACCGACAGGAGCTCCCCGACGACGACATTCCGCCACTCGAGCCCCCGGTGCTCGATGCCCTTGACTTCCATGCCCAGGAGCGTCAGGCGCCTGGCAATCCAGTCTGGCGATTGCTCCAGGTCAACGTAATCGCGCAGCCACGACAGCGGCACTCTCATCGGAATTGCCCCAGGAAGCGGAGGTCGTTCTCCATGAACAGGCGGAGGTCGGTGATGCCGTGCTTGAGCATCGAGATCCGCTCCGGGCCCATCCCGAAGGCGAAACCCTGGTAGCGCTCGGGGTCGAGGCCGCCGTACTGGAGCACCACCGGGTGGACCATCCCCGCGCCGAGGATCGTCAACCAACCCGTCCGGCCGCAGGCCGCGCATCCCGGCCCGCCACAGACCAGGCATTCGACGTCGAAGGCAACGGACGGCTCGGTGAACGGGTAGTAGCCCGGCCGGAAGCGGGTCCTCTTGCCGGCCCCGAACATCGCGTGGGCGAACTGGTCGAGGAGGCCCTTGAGATCGGCGAGCGTCGTGCCCTCGTCGACCATGAGGCCTTCGACCTGGAAGAACTCGAAGCCGTGGCTCGCGTCGACGGCCTCGTAGCGGAAGCAGCGGCCCGGCAGGAGGACGCGGATCGGCGGTGCCATCGACTGCATGACCCGGATCTGGCCGGGCGAGGTGTGGGTCCGCAGGAGGTGCCCGGGCAGGTCGACGTAGAGGGTGTCCCACAAGTCCCGGGCCGGGTGGTCGGGCGGGATGTTGAGCATCTGGA
>Ga0209342_10007542_pt1 | contig 10960 bp, 10 predicted proteins | sample RifCSP16_2_FD_184023 | JGI IMG/M metagenome (GOLD analysis project Ga0209342, IMG submission 184023) | Soil microbial communities from Rifle, Colorado - Rifle CSP2_sed 16_2 (SPAdes) (version 2) | ecosystem: Environmental > Terrestrial > Deep subsurface > Rock core/Sediment | place: Rifle... | reverse complement strand
CACCCGCGGCCTTTCCACCCGGGATATCGAGGAGACCTTCCGCCAAGGGACGGGAGAGAGCCTGCTGAGCCGCTCGGCGGTCAGCCAACTCACCGAGCAGCTCTGGGATGACTACCAGGCCTTTTGTGAGCGGGACTTGTCCGGCTTCCAGATCGAATACTTGTTTCTGGACGGCGTGTACGAGTCGCTGCGCCTCCAGGCTGGGCTGAAAGAAGGTGTCCTGGTCGCCTGGGGGATCTGTCGCAGCGAACAGAAGGTGTTTTTGCACCCGGCCCTGGGTAGCAAAGAGAGCTACACCGCTTGGCGCGACTGCCTAAGGGATATGGTGCGACGAGGCCTGAATGTGCCCGTCGAGATCACCACCGACGGTGCGCCGGGGTTGATCCGGGCGGTGGAAGAAATGTGGCCGAAGAGCTTGCGTCAGCGCTGCCTGGCACACAAGGTGCGCAACATCCTCGACAAAGTGCCTGATTACGCCAGAGCCGATGTGAAGGCGGCTGTGCATAACGCCTACTATGCCTCCAGCCGAGAGTTGGCGGAGAGAATGGCGGCGGAGACACTGGAGCAATATCAAGAGCTCTACCCGTCGGCCATGAAGTCTTTCACGGAGGACCTCGAAGCTTGTTGGGCCTACCTGCGGTGCCCGACGGCGCACCACAAAGTCATCCGAACCACCAACCTTCTGGAGCGGGTCTTCGTCGAACAGAAGCGGCGGACCAAGGTCATCCCTCGTTTCCTGACGGAGCAAGCCTGTCTCAAGCTCGTCTTTGCCACTCTGTGGCAGACCAGTCAGCGCTGGCGAGGGCTACGCATGACAGCGCTCGAGCAGCAACAGCTCCTCAAATTGCGAGAAGTACTGGATCTGACACCGACACCCGACACTCAACAAGAGTTGCGCCATGCGGCCTGACTCACGTCGTTGCTTCTACAGCAGATTCAGGACTTGACCTGCAGCTTGCAGCCCGCTCTTTGTGTCTTGTGTCTTGTGTCTTGTTTCTTGTGTCCTGTGTCCTGTGTCTTGTGTCTTGTGTCCTGTGTCCTGTATCTTGTGTCTTGTGTCTTGTGTCCTTCCGTCTCGGCTCTTGCAGCTTGAATTCGGAGTCCGGTCGCCAGAGGAGGGCTTGATGGAGTCGTTCAAGTACTTGATTGTCGGTGGAGGGATGACCGCCGATTCAGCGGTCAAGGGAATCAGGAAGGTGGATCCCCAAGGCTCGATCGGGCTGATCAGCCAGGAAGAGGATCCACCCTACAACCGGCCGCCTCTCTCGAAGGCTTTGTGGAAAGGGAAGGATCTGGAGACGATCTGGCGCGGGACGGAAGCGCGCGGGACCACATTGCACCTCGGCCGGCGTGTCACCGCAATCGAGCCAAAGACACGGCAGGTCAAGGACGAGCAAGGGCAACTGTACTCGTACGAGAAGCTACTGTTGGCTACAGGGGCAAGACCGCGCAGGCTTGACGATGACGGGGGTTCCGTCATCTACTTCAGAACGGCCGCGGATTACCGCATACTACGGTCGTTGGCCGATCAGGGCAGGGAGTTTGTCGTAATTGGCGGCGGATACATCGGGTCCGAGATCTCGGCGGCCTTGGCGATGAATGGTCTGCGCGTGACCCTGGTCTTTCCCGAAGCGGGGATCGGCGCCAGGGTTTTCCCGACGGATCTGGCAGAGCACCTCGTCGGGTACTACCGGGAGAAAGGCGTCGACGTCCGGAGCGGCAGGACAGTCAGCGGGATTTCCTCCGAAGGGGAAATGCAAGTGTTGTCTCTCACCGGAGGCGAACTGCTGCGGGCCGGGGCTGTGGTCGCCGGGCTTGGAGTCTTGCCAAATACCCGCCTGGCCATCGATGCCGGATTGGATATCGACGACGGCATTCGGGTCAACCCAAACCTGCAAACGAGCGACCCAGATATCTATGCCGCAGGCGACGTGGCCTCCTTCGAGAACCCGGACCTCGCAACACGCGTGCGGGTCGAGCACGAGGACAACGCCAACACGATGGGCGAGTTGGCCGGGCGCTCTATGGCCGGGGAGGAAATCCACTACGACCGCCTGCCTTACTTCTACTCCGACCTGTTCGATCTCGGCTATGAGGCCGTCGGCCTTGTGGCCTACCGCCTGCAAACGTACGCCGACTGGTCCGAGCCATACCGCAAGGGAGTTGTGTACTTCCTGGAGCAAAGGCGTGTGCGGGGCGTGCTGCTGTGGAACGTCTGGGACCAGGTCGAGGCGGCCAGGGCGCTCATCCGCGAGCAAGGGCCGTTCAAACCCGAAGATCTTGCCGGCCGGCTTCCGAAGTGAGCCGGCCGGGCGGCGGGAATCCACGCGAGCGCGCTCACACTCTCCGAAGGTGAGTCATCGAAGTCTTCTTGTTCTGCAGCTGACGATGCGCAATGAGGGAGCGTGGGCGACGATCAGGGACCGGAAGTCCACCCCCGCATACCGTAATACACCAGGGCCATGTACTCCCTGAAAACGGAGGCGCTTGCGCTGAGGGAATCGAGCGAGGGTACGACAGAACGCAGCCCAGAGTCGGAACGCGCGCGGCTCCCTGCTGCCGGCGAAGGTACAGGCTGCAATCCAACCGCCTGGAAGGCAGCCAGCGCCCGGCGCATGTGCGTTGGTGATGTGACGAGGGCAAACGGCTCGCCCACCCGATCGTCGAACCGCGATTTGATCTTGACCGCCTCTTCGCGCGTGTCCGACGAAGCGGACTCTTCCAATATCCGATCGTCAGGCACGCCAAGCGATACCAGGGCTTGACGCATCGCGCGACTCTCGGGGACGCCGCCATTCCGGGTCAGACTATCGCCTCCCCCGCCCCCTGACGTGATCACCCACGGATCCTCAAGCAGATCGTACAAGCGGGCGCCCTCCATGACGCGCTGCGCAGTCGATTCGCTCAGCGTGGACAGAACCTGCCCATCCTCATGATAGGTTTCGATGCCTCCCCCGAGGATAACAATCGTACGAAGACCAAGATCGCCAGCCTGAGCTCGCGTCAGGGGGACATTTCCCAGATCGAGAGTGGCTTCAATCGCCGACGCGCAGGCAGGCAAGCTCAGCGACCAATAGGCGAGCACAAGCCCTGTCAGCCAGTTGCGGCTCCGGCGCCTCCAGGGTTCGGTGAGGAAGAGGCCGGGGATTCCCAGGCTGGCGGCGATCAGCAGGAAGGGAAAGGAGCCTGGAACAAGATTGGCCTTGATGAACTCGACGATGGCGTCCAAGAACTGCTCCGCTCGCTCTGCCTCAGACCGGATCCGCCGGGCGCACCTTCAGTGTCACCGACCAACTATCCGAAATGCGGGCGAGAGGTTTCAAGCATACCGGTTGAGCATTGAGTCGTACAGAGCGATGATCTGGTCGGCGACGAGCGGCCACGCGTAACTTTGGGCATAGTCGGCCGCATTCTGCCCGAGGCGCTGGCGAAGCTCTTCGTCGAGCAGGAGGCGGCGCAGCCGATCGGCAAGCGCCTGAGCGTCGCCGGCAGGGACGTGGAAGCCGGTCTCTCCATCTCGAACCAGGAAGACCAATCCTCCGGTCTCGGAGGCGACCACGGGAGTCCCGCAAGCCATCGCCTCCAGCGCGACCAGGCCGAATGATTCGTAGTGCGAAGGAACGACGACAACTTCCGCGGCCGAGTAGTAATACTGCAGCGTGTCCTGATCGCGCTTCCCCAGGAAGGTGATCATGTCACCCAGTTCGAGCGACTCGCGCAAGGCCTTGATGTGACCCATCTCGGTCGTCATCTGTTCAGGACTGGCATCCGGCTCTCCGCCGATGACAGAGATGACCCCAAGAATATCTTGGAGCCCTTGTTCCTTGAGTACGGCGATGGCCTGGAGAAGCGTATCGAGCCCCTTCAACGGCTCAACCCGCCCGACATAGAGAATCATGCGGTCTGAATGGGCGATGCCGACGAACTCCTTGGCCTCATCCTTGCGGATCGGGTAGAAGCGGGCGGTGTCGACCCCCGGCGGGATCACCGCCACTCGGTTCGTGTCCGACCGGTAGAGCCACTGGATCTGGGCCAACTCCGCCTGAGTCGCGGCTACCACGCGGTCCACTTCCCGCAATAGACGATGCTCCGACTCAAGTCTGAGCGGCGAGGCCGTTTCCTCCGGGCCGCGGGCGACCCGGTTCTTCATCTCGCCCAATGTGTGGAACATCTGGATGATCGGGATCCCCCATTCGAGGCGGAGCTCCAGGGCAGCCAGCCCGGAAAGCCAGTAATGACTGTGGATCAGATCGTATCCGGTCTGCTTTTTGGAGGCGAACTCAAAGATCCCCTGGACGAAACTCTCGAGGTGTCTCATCAATTCGCCTCTGGCGAGAGGGGTTTCCGGACCGGCGGGGATGTGAACGATCCGGTTCCCGTATCCAAGGTCATGTAAGACGTGTGGGACGTGCTCGTCTTGAGAACGCGTAAACACATCGACCGCAATGCCGCGACGTCCGAGCTCACGGGTCAGATCACGGATGTACACGTTCATTCCACCCGTGTCTTTGCCCCCCAGCGTGGCTAGTGGACAGGTGTGGTACGAGATCATGGCGATACGCACATGTGGATTATCCCCCCACCGCGATTTCTTGCCAAGGATCAGTGCCAGTTGTATAATGCCGGCGCTGGTCGGCCGACCGAGAGGTCTCAGGCGGCCGACCACTGCCCTTTCTACGGCGGATCAGAACTGCCTCTCCAGGCCAGCGTAGCTCAGTCGGTAGAGCAGGCGTTTCGTAAACGTCAGGTCAGGGGTTCGAGTCCCCTCGCTGGCTCCACAAGTCATCGACCGTCCAAACGATACGCTATCAAATCAAGCGCCGATGGGGGCTGTCCCCGGGGGTTTCCAATGATTCGGGGCCTCGACCGTCATCGCGTGCGGTACGGCCCGGTCAACGACTCCATTGCCGAGGCTATCGAGGCGGGCCGCGGGATGGCCTGGACTCCACAGCCAGGCCTCCCAGGCGCGGCGAACAGGCGCTGGGTGTCTTTGCGCCTTGACGGTCTCATCGTTTGTGTTGAATGAGGCGGAGAACGGGGGGCTGAGGGGTCAGGCGGCGGCGATCGGGAGGAACGGTATGATCGCGGCCCGCAGCTCTCGAACGGAGAACGGTTTGCGCAAGAAACCGTCGGCGCCAGCCCTGCGGGCCTCGGTCAAATCGGTTGCGCTGGCCTTGGCAGTGATGACGATTTTCGGGATGCGTCCCCAGACCGGCTTGGTTCTCAGTTGCTCCAGCAGCGTGATCCCATCGGAATCGGGCATCCTCAGATCGGTGAGAATGAGATCCGGCGTCACTCTCGCCAGAATAGTTAGCGCCTGACCGGCACTATACGCCTGATGCACCTCGAAGCCGAAGGATTCGAGGACCTCTCCCATCACCGCACAGAACGTGAGCTCATCATCGATGATGAGCACCGTGTGGGGTGACCCATTCCCATTCGACGATGCGACCACTCTATCGTTGGGAGCCGGCATCAGCACTGGACCGCCTTCTTGGACCTTCCACTCGTGCGCGCCTGGACAAGGGCGCAACACCTTGCACAGCTAGATAGAGCATACCGCACTACTCGCGATGGGGACGGTATTGAGGCATAGGAATCTGGTCCTGCCAGAGAACCCTCGTCTATGCCTTGCCACGCCGTGCCGGGCCCGCATGTGGCGGTGGCGGTAAGCCGGAAGCGGGCTGCGGCGCGAGCCCACTTTCGTTGGCGGCCCGATAGCGGTAAAACTCGCCTCGACGTATAATGCCCCCCTGATGTCCTCCCAGTCGCCCCCAGTCGTCATCGGAATCGCCGGCGGCACCGGCTCCGGCAAGACGACGGTCGCCAACGTGATCCTGGAACGGGTTGGTGCGCAGAACATCGCTTTCCTGGCGCATGATTCGTATTATCGAGACCTGAAAGACCTTCCCCGCGCCCAGCGGGATCTTATCAATTTCGACCACCCCAATTCCCTCGAGACCGACTTCTTGGTGACGCACTTGGAGACACTGCGCCGCTGGCAACCGGTCGATGTTCCCGTCTACGATTTCACCATCCATTCCAGGACGAGCCAGACCCGCCACCTCGAGCCCCAACCGGTGATCCTGGTCGAGGGGATTCTGGTGTTCGCGGAGGCCAACCTGCGCAGGCTTTTCGACGTCAAAATCTTCGTCGACACCGATCCCGACATCCGCTTCATCCGCCGGCTGAAGCGCGATCTGGTAGAGCGCGGCCGGACGGTCGACAGTGTGATTCAGCAATATGAGACCAGCGTGCGACCCATGCATCTCGAGTTCGTCGAGCCGTCCAAGCGCTATGCCGATGTGATCCTCCCCGAAGGGGGGCTCAACACTGTGGCGATGGATATGGTCGTCGCACGGATCGAGACACTTTTGGCCAGGCGCTGACCCCACTGGAGGAATGATGACTTCAAAGCAGTACTCGAGCCCGCCCGAGCTGATCATCGACGTGGGCGACATAGTCATCAAGCTCCGCGCCGACAAGGTCCCCAAGACGGTCAATAACTTCGTTTTCCTGGCCCGAGAAGGGTTTTACGACGGCATTGTCTTCCACCGGGTCATCCCCAACTTCATGGCTCAAGGCGGCGATCCCACTGGGATCGGAACTGGCGGCCCCGGCTACAAGTTCGGCGACGAGTTTCATCCCGATCTACGGCACGATCGCCGCGGGGTGATGTCTATGGCGAACGCCGGCCCGAATACGAACGGATCCCAGTTCTTCTTGACCCATGTGCCCACCCCTTGGCTGGACGACCGCCATTCGGTATTCGGGGAGATTGTCGAGGGTTTGGACGTCCTCCTGGCGATCCCTGAGCGCGACCCGAATGCGCGCGGCGCCCCTGCAGTTGCCATCCGTTCCATCGAAATCACTGAGAAGTGAGCTCCAGAATCCAACGGACCGGCTGGCGCCTGACGCTGGCTCGGATCGCCGCCCTTATCGGGGTGGCGGGTGTGATCGCACTCGCCTATTCACTGGGTGACCACGCCGATCAGTTCGCCGAGTACGGCTATCCCGGGATCTTTATTCTCTCTCTCCTGGCCAACGCCACTCTGGTTCTGCCGGTCCCGGGTGTCGCCCTGACTTTCGCCATGGGCGCCGTCTTTAATCCGTTCGGCGTGGCACTGGCCGCCGGCACGGGCGCGGCCCTGGGCGAACTTACCGGATATATGGCCGGTTTCAGCGGTCAGGGGATTGCAGGCAATCTCGCCTTCTACGAACGGATGACAGAATGGATGGGGCGCTACGGCGGATGGGCGGTTATCCTTCTGGCGTTCCTCCCCAATCCATTCTTCGATCTGGCCGGGGCGGCGGCCGGCACCCTCAAGATGCCGCTTGCTAGATTCCTGTTGTTGGTGTGGATAGGAAAGACGCTGAAGATGCTTGTCTTCGCACTGGCTGGCGCCAATTCAGTGACGTGGCTGATGGAGTGGTTCGGTCCGCAACCGTGAGCGGACCAGGAGCGATGGACCCCGGCGCAAGAGCCAGCTAGGGCTTGAAAGATTCCTTTCGGAGTGTCACTGCATCGAGAGCGCGCGGCACGACCTCAACACCCAGGCCGATACCGGTCGGCACGTCAATCGTCCCGTCCGCATTCAGGCTGAAAGTCGGTTCGGCGATATCTTGAGCGTAGTAACGATCCGATGCCGAGATGTCCCCCGGGAGTTGGAAACCGGGCAAACCGGCCAACGCAAGGTTCGCCGACCGGCCTATCCCCGTCTCGAGCATTCCTCCACACCAGACCGGGATCCCATAGTCGAGACACATGTCGTGGATGGCGACGGCCTCGGTCAGGCCTCCGACGCGAGCCTGCTTGATATTGATTACCCGGCAAGCGTCTATCTCGAGTGCCTGTCGCGCGTGCCGCAGCGAGAGGATGCTCTCATCCAAACACAGCGGAGTCCGGAGGTCTGATTGAAGCAGACTGTGGTCGAGCAGATCATCCTCGGCGAGCGGCTGTTCGATGAGAAGTAACCCCAGGTCATCCATCTCGCGGAAGACCTCGACGTCATTCAGAGAATAGGCCGAGTTAGCATCAACCTGAAGGGGAAGCCAGGGGAACGCCGTGTGCACCGCGGAAACGTCCTCAACGTCCCTGCCCGGCTTGATCTTCAACTTGACGCGTAGGTATCCCTGATCGACATAGCCACGGACCGTCTCCAGCAGATTGTCCGTGGTGGGCTGGATCCCGACCGAGACACCAACCGGGACCCGAGGCCGACCGGAGGCGCCGAGCATTTTGGCCAGCGAGCGTTTGGAGGCGTGTCCAAGCAGATCCCATATCGCCAGCTCCAGGCCAGCCCGGGCAAGTGGGTGCCCTTTGTATTCAGGAATCCTCCCGCCGAACTCCCGCGGAGTAGCGAACGGACCCTTGAACAGCGTCGGGATGAAGAAATCCGCCAGGACGTGCCAGGACGTGTCGGCTGTCTCATACGAATAGCCGGGATAGCTTCCGGCGACGCACTCCCCCCACCCCGTCAGACCCTGACTCTTGAGCTCGATGACCAGGCAATCCCGGTCGATCTCAACCCCGAAGGAGGTGACGAACGGACTTTTCAGTCGCATCCTGACATGCCGGAGGGTGACGGAGTCGATTCGCAGATTCATCCGAGAGTACCTTCACCGTGAGACAGGACATAGTACGAGCGCGGCAGCCGCTCACCCTTAAGGTGAAGGAAGTCCGTGACAATGTACCCGGCGCTGAAGGCTTGGGTGAAGATCAACCTCGTCTGTTCTCGCCAGGCCTGCGCCAGGCCGAGGTCGCGGGCTCGAAGGCCTGGGTAGCCAGGGGGGATTTCCACCAGGGCCAACATACCATCCGGGCTGGCCGGTGAGGTCGAAGGCCTGGGAAAGTCGTCCGATCCAAGGTTTGCCGGATTGAGTTTCTGCGCACCGGCAGACAGGAAGTGGGCCAAGTCAAGCGGTGCGCGCTTTCCCTGCATTCGTGATGTCACTCTGGGCGAGGTTACCCACCAGTCGACCTGGAACCGATCCGAGGCGTCCCCGGCGTTCAACCCATCCCGCATGGACCCATAGACCTCCCTGAGATAAGTGCGGCAAACAGCGCCAAGACGACGGATGTTGAGGTGGGCGTTTCGGCTCAGCAGCGGATCGTAGGTCCAGGTGACCAGTCGTACGCCCTGCTCGATAACGGCCTCGCGCTGGGCAGCCTTGAGCTGGAAGCCAATTCCCCGGCCGCTGTATTCCGGCAGCACACCCAGGATGTGTGAGCAGTGCTTCAGCCGGGCCATTGCAACTCGATCCGGAGTCCCTGAGTCCGTCCCGAGAAAGCCAACGACGAAACCGACCAGTTGGTCGGCGTCGAAGGCGCCCAAGGCAACACCGCCATTGTGGGCCAGGGTTATGAGCAGATGGGCCGGCACAATGTCGGTCTCGCTACCCGGCCAGACGGCGCGCTGCAGGCCTTCCGCCTGCTCCATCTCTTCGATCAACTCGAGTTTGCGGATGCTGATTGCGCCCATCAGCGGCGACCCCTGTATTCCCTGCGCAGCTGACGGGCGGCGAGCTCCCAGCCCCAGTTGGCGCCTCTCAAGTAGTCCAGTTTGTCCTCCAGCCTGGATGGCTTGAGCCCGAAGATCGATGGCAGAGCGTTGAGTTCGGCCGTTCGGTTTGCTGCCAAATAGTCCAGGTTGAATGTCGTTTCGGGTGGAGCAGGCAGCAACCATTCCATCAGCTTCGCCGCCATTCGCAGGTAGGGTTGCCTTGCCGGGACCAAGAAGCGAACGTATCCGGCAAAATGTCCCACTCTCTCCACAAGTTGGCGATAGGTCACGAATTCCGGTCCACCAATCTCAATGACCATGCCTCGCAACGACGGGTCGTCCAATCCCCATGTGATGCACGTCGCCAGGTCTTCCACCCATATTGGCTGGAGCAGTGTTGCTCCGTCCCCGGGCAAGAGGAAGATCAGAGGCGAGACCGCAAGGAGCATCGCCAATGGGACTGTCAGATGGTCCTCGACTCCAAAAGCCAGGCCGGTCCGGAGGATCGTATAAGGCACACCGCTCGCCTTGATTGATTCTTCGGCCTCGGCCTTCGCCCTCAGCACCGGATAGGCCGACGATCGGTCAGCTCCGAGATGGCTGAGGAAAAGCAAGTGCTCCACGCCGGCATCGGCAGCTGCCAAGCAGAGATTGCGTGTTCCCTCGACATCGACGGTGGCAATGTCTCCCGGCCCACCCCTGTGCGTGGCGGTAGCCAGGTGAATTACTCGATCGATCCCCAACAACGCCGATCTGAGGCCGCGCTGATCGGAAAGGGAGGCGACTGTGACCTGAATCGGAACCCCTTGTGGAATCTTGGGGTTCCTGGGAGACGGCCGGAGGAGCGCGCGGACTTCGTACCCTGACTCGGCCAGCCGAACTAGCAAGCGCCTGCCGATGAAACCTGTTGCACCTGTGATCAGGAGCATGTCGCTCTAAGCTCCGTCATCGCATGGAGCGGTTGTGCGGCGGGTCCGCGGCAGTCGACCATCCTGTCGGGGGCGAGTGGCGTCGATTGTAGCATAGGGGCCCAAGCGAATGGAGATCCGGAATCGAGGCATCGATCCGCTCGGCTTCGTCGTCGACATCGGGCGCATTCGGACTTATCGCCGGGTGTGAACTGGAGGAGAGTTCCCATGGGCGTGGGCAGCGGATCACCTGGGATCGGAGGCCGGCGCCAGAGTCCTTCTCAGAATGTGAATCAACCGAACAGGAGATGTTAACCTGTCAGCTCCGATGCGCGAGACCGGCTGTCTGGCGCCTTTCGATTTGGCGCTCCCCCGCGTCACTTCTCCATCTTTAGCGTGTTATACTGCGCAGGTCCTACCGTTCGGATCTGAAGGAGGCAGGCGTGGAGCGGAAGCGAGTGGTGATCACTGGGATGGGCTGCGTAAGCCCTCTGGGGAACGATGTGGCTTCCACCTGGGAAGGGCTCCTTGCCGGGCGATCAGGCGTTG
>Ga0209342_10007539_pt1 | contig 10963 bp, 11 predicted proteins | sample RifCSP16_2_FD_184023 | JGI IMG/M metagenome (GOLD analysis project Ga0209342, IMG submission 184023) | Soil microbial communities from Rifle, Colorado - Rifle CSP2_sed 16_2 (SPAdes) (version 2) | ecosystem: Environmental > Terrestrial > Deep subsurface > Rock core/Sediment | place: Rifle... | reverse complement strand
GCCGACGCCGATGGTCACGGTCTCGGTCGCGCCCAGAGCACTCGCGGGGAGTACCCAGAACAACCGCAACCCGCCGCCGCCACCTCCTCCTCCCGCGCGCGCGGTGCCGGCCGCGCCCTTCCTGCCGCTTCCGCCGCCATGTCCGCCGTTGACGGTGACAATCATTGCCATCGTCACGCCCGCGGGTTGCGTCCACGTGCCCGATGAGGTAAAGGCTTGATAATCAACGGTGCTGGATTTGGCGGTTCCGCCCCGAGCGGTCGCGAGGAGGCCTGTCGCGACGGCTGCGGCGTTCAGAGTGCCGCCTTGAACTCCGGCCGATTCGTGGCTGTGATCCGTGATGCCGCCGCCGATATTCGTGCTCGTCACTTTCATGAAATTTCCTCTCAGCTCGGAAGCCGTTCCTCGTAGAAATCGAACTGCCACGCGAATTGCATCGGGACGGTCGCAAAATCGTCCATCCAGACGTAGACGAGAACCGCTCCGATTCCGTCCACCCAGGCCTCGCCGTCGAAATCAATCGCCGTGGTAGAACCGAGCGCGGCCTGGATTCCGAACGGCGTAAAATAGCGCGTGTTCGCGTTGTCGGCCGTCGCCACGAGTTCGGGCGCGACGATCCCGCCGGGATCGCCCCAGCGGACGAGCGCCTCCGCCGCCTTCATGCCGGCGCCCCCGTCCTGCCAGCCCGGCCGCGCGCTCTGGGCCACGGCCGCGGTTCCTCCCGCGGAGAATCTCGCCAAGGGATCGACGGCGATCATGATGTGCGCGTTCGCGTCGGCGAGCACATGGACCTGTTGGAGCATGAGCTGCCGCGCGATGCTCCGCCTCGTCCCCGCGACGGCCTTATAGAGAATGATCTGCGGGATCTCGGGCGTGATGTCGAAATCGGCGCGGAAGAAATCCGCGTTGTCCGGGCTCTGAGGATTGGCGATCCAGAGATCGTCCCGGAGCGCCGCCTCGTGCGAAACGTTCCATGCGCCGCGCATTCTTTTCTCCTTCTATCGGACCATCGGGCCATCGGGAGACCTCCCCGAGAAGTCCCCTGATGGCCCGGCCCTCGCGGGAAGGCCGGACCAGAGAGCGCCGGTTATCCAATGATCCGGCTGATCGCCTCCTTGATGACCATGACGCGCCGCGCCACGCCGTTCAAGTCCTGCCGGACGCCGATGTAGGGAATGAAATCCGTCGCATCGGTCAGGGCCGTCGAGGTCGCGTAGAGCGTCCCGTTGATGTACATCGTCGCGATTCGGGCCGCGCTGATCTCGATCACGAGATGATAGTTCGTGTTCTGCGCGATCGCCAGTGCATTGGCGGTCGTGTCGGCGTTTCCGATCGAGTAGTTCGTCTGCCAGTTCGTGCCGTCCGAACGGAAGAACACGCTGTCGGCGTCCGTCGTGATGGTATCGACGTTCGTGAGCTTGAGCCCGGCCCAGATGACCGTGCTCGTCACGGACTGCGCGGTCGTGCCCGTGCGGAGGACCGCCTCCCAGCGCACGCTCTTGTCGGTGCCCCAGGTGATCGCGGTCCAAGCCGACTGGTTGGTGTCGAGATGGGGCAGAACGATGACGGAGTCGGTCGTGTTGGCCCCGCCGTCGGTCTCGAGAATGATCCCGCCTTCGGCGTAGTTCGCCACGTCGTCGGAGCTGGCGTTACCGCCCAGCACCTCGAAGTCCGTGTTCACGATCTCACGCGTCGCCTCCGCTACCTCCTGGATGTCGGCGTTGATGCCGGGCTTCCGCAGGAAGTGCTCGACGAGAGCGACCCGATCCGCTTCCACGCCCGCATGGCCGCGGATGCTGACGAACTGGCCCTCGGGCAGGACTTCGAGGCAGTTCCGCGTCGTGTTGAAGTTCAGCGAGACGTCGCCGTCGTTGCCGAAGTACAGCTCCTCGTTGTCGCGCATCACGGCCTCATCCACGAATTTCTGAAGCGCCGCCGCGGATCGCGTCGCCATCGCCGTCGTAATCGCAGCTTTGCTGCTCATGCTTGAATCTCCTTGGGTGGCCCTTTTGACCTACTCTCCCGAAGCCTACCCAGACGGGAGAGGGATGGGCCGGCCACAACGGCCGGCCGCCTCCACCGCGAATCTCAAATGGAAAAGAACTCGGAACTTCTCGACTACGCCTCGAAGGTGTTGTCGACGCAGAAGCTCTCGACGTGCCTGAGCCCGGCATCGACGTCCACGATGATGCGGACGAGCGTCTGATCGCGCAGGAAGGTGTCGTCGGCGACGTCGCTGGCCTTGATCTCCATCCCGGCCCAGATGCCGATGATGAAATCATCCCAGTTGCCGAGGATCATGCGGGAGCGGTTCGCGCCCGCGCCGAGATTGCGCTCGATGAGCGTGGTCTTCCGGAACGGATAACCGACGAGCATGCCGCCGCCCGCCTTGCCCATCTCCTGCCCGACGACGTTCCCCGGATAGGGCTGCGTCGACAGGATGTAGTTGCCGTTGCCGTCCTTGAGCTGCCGCAGCGTGTTCCACGTCCGAGGATTCATCGCCCAGCCGATCTTGCCCTCGTCCGCGTTGTCGTATTCGATCTCGAGCAGCATCGCGTAGAGATCGTCGACGTCGGGCACGCCCGCGATGGCGGTCGTGTTGATCCCGGCGGTATTGGCGATCCCGAGAGGCTCGTTGGCGGCGCCGACGCCGCGCAGCCACGCCTGATCCATGCCGCGCTGCGCGACCGCGACGAGATCGTCGCGGATGAAGGCGTCGATTCCGGGAGTCGCCATGCGGAGGAGCCGATTCGAGAGCCGCGTCATGGCGGCGCCCTCGTGCGGTGTCAAGACGAGCTGCCCGATCGCCTGATCCGATGCCGTGATGGTGGCGCCTTCCCCGACCCAGTTCCACGTCGCCCCACCGGTCTGGCGCGGAATCTCCACGGGCGATCCCGTGAGTCCGCTCATGACGCGCGCGCCCAGGGCTTCGACCACGAGGCGAGCGCGCAAGAGCGCGATCCACTGCGCGACATACTGCGTCGGCACGATGAAGCCGCCGAGCGTGTCCGTGGTCGTCTGCATGTCGCGCAGCTTGTAGGGCCTGTTCAGCCGTTTCTGGGCCTCGAGATGGACCTCGCGCTCGTAGGCGAAGAGCGGATTCGCCCAATCCTTGCTCCCCGTCATGAGGATGGCGCGGGAGAGGCTGAACTTCTCCATCTCCTTCTTGTCCTCGAGACCGGGCAGGGAGACCGTCCGCTTCTCCATGTCCTTCACGCGGTCTTCGACGGACTTCATCCGGTTCGTGAATTCGACCGTGCCTTCGGTGTACTTCTTCAATTCGGTCTTGATCGATTCCTGGTCGCCCAGGATCTTCTCGACGCCGCCATTCAGGCGCGTCAAGACCTCTTCCAACTTTTCGGCCATGTCTTCTTTCTCCTTTTCGTTACTTGAAATCGAACTTGTCCGCCATGCGCGCGAGCGCGTCCACGTTCTCGCGAATCAACCGTTCCACCTCCGAGGGCGACGCCTTGCGCCCGGGCGGCTTGGCGGCCTTGGCCGCCGCCTGGCGGGCGCGGAGTCCCTCGAATTCGGCACGGAGATCCTCGATGTCGGCGGCGAGCCGCGCGAGGTCGGATTTGGTGGCACCCCCCCCAAAGAGGATGTCGAGCAGGTCCCGATTGAGTTCGACGGCCTTGCCATCGGTGGTCTGGACGAAGAGCTTCTCGCCTCTGGCCGTGACGACGGGCGCGGGCCGGATCGCGGCCGGGGGGGCCGTCTCCTCGCCTTCCCCGCCCTCGTCCTCGTCCTCGTCCTCGCCGTCGCCCTCGCCATAATCCGCGAGCGCATCCTTGAGTTCGGACAGACAGCTCGACGCCGCCTCCAGATGCGCGGCGCACTCGTCGGCCATGGCCGAGGCGCCGTCGTGTTCGCGTTTCTCGGTCTTGACGTCATCGATCTTCTGGTGTTTGGCGGCCTCGATGGCGGCGAGCTGCGCCTTGGCCTTTTCTTCCGAATCGTGGCAACCGAGATTCTTCTCGCCGTCGGCGCTGAAGACGCACCATTCGTCACCGACCTTTTTGATGACACGCTCCTCCGGAGCCGCGCTTGTCTTTTCGCTTCAGCCTCCGGCAAGGCCCGCAAGCGCCGGATAGGACCCAAGATCGAGTTCCGGCGCGCTCTCGGAGGATTGCTTTCTCTTGCACGCCACGGCGCTCATGCCCTTCGGGAAGTTTTCCGTGAGCGTGACGAGCGAACCCTCTTCGCAGTCCTCCGGGGGAAATTGGCGGAACCGGAGCGACGTTTCGGTTTCGCGCGCGCTGTCATGCCGCGCCTTGTGTTCCTTGAGCCAATTCTCGGCTTCTTCTTTCGTCCATTGGGATTTCGGGAAGACGTAGCTTTGAATCTCAGTGGCCTGTGTTTCGGCGCGCAGGATCGCGCCCGCCCCGGCCGCGGCCTCGAGCGCGCGGAAGCTCTCGAGCGATTCTAGGCACCATTCCTCGAGCCGCTTCCCGTCTTCGGGCGGGTTGGCGCACCTGAAATTCGTCATCCGCATCTCGCCGGCGTAGCCCGCGAGCTCGACCGAGAGGGCGCCGGCATTGCCCGGAATGGGCGCGGCCGAGATCTCCTTGAGAACATTCCTCTCCAGGATCTCGCCCATCGGCGGCCTCAGACCCAGGCGAGCCAGTTCGTCCGCGTCCTCGATGACCGTCGCCTTCGTCGTCCTGAAGCCGACGCTGACGCCGCGAAGGAACCGTTTCGCGTAGAGCCGATACACGAGCGCGCCGAAGGCGTAGGTCTTGCGATCCGCGAAGGCGATGTCGGCGAAGAGCGCGCGATAACATTTGCCCGCGATATCGGCCTGTCCATTCTGGAGACTCCGAGTCATGCCGATCGGCGGCGTCTTCGATTCGTGCGCCCAGAAGACTACCGGATTGGCGAGATAGTCTTTCAGATCCCAGCCCTCGACGCGGATGATCGTGTTGTATTCGTCCGGCATCTCGTTCGTGGCGTTGAACCGGATCGTCTGCCGCGCCCGCTCCATGATGAGAGCCGGCTCAGCCGAGAGCCTGCGCACAATCGTCTCCACGATGCTCATTCTTTTCCCCGTTAAAGTTTCGCCATCGTCGCGCACCTGCAATTCGCGACTTCGCCCGGATCGGTCGCGTCGGGATCGCCCGGGAACCGCAAGCCATTCGGAAACGGCGTCCCCATCCTGACCGTGACGCCGTCCTGCGCGGCATGGCTTTCGCGCACGACCTCGTCGCCCGCCGTGGTCCAGGTATGCTCCTCGATCCCCTCCTCGCCCATCGTCGCGAACCGGGCCTGATTGGTCGCGCCCATGACTTCCGTGCGCGCGATCCTGAGCGAACGATGAGCGCTGAAGCTGTTGAAATCCGCCTTGATGCGGTCTTGAATCTGACCGATCGATTCCTTGTTCTTCACGCCCTCCTCGATCGAGCGCCTGACGCGGTTGCGCATCGAGACGTTGCTCTCGGCGAGTTTCACCTCGCGTCTCGAGACGATGTCGATGACTTTCGGGTCGGCGGCGTCGAACTCGCTGAAGTCGAGGCCGGTCTCCTTCACCGTGAAATCGATTCCGTTCTCGACGATGCCGACGTAGAGCGGATGGTGCATGGCTTTTGATCGTTTGCCCCACGCATCCAGGTCGAAGAGCACCTGATCGGCCGCGACGGCGCGGGTCTTTTCGACGATGCCGAAACGCGGGATCTCGAGCTCGCCGACGAGTTTGAGTTGTTCGCTCCTGAGCTCCATGAGATAGCGGCGGAACCGTTGCCGGAACCGGGCTTCCCACGGAAGTACGCTCCGATGCAGCGCCCTCAAAGCCGCCGCCCGTTTCGGGCTCTGGCGCGAAAGGAAAGTTACGACCTTGGCGCGGATTACGGCGACGGATTCGTCGCGGGCACTCGAATCCGATGCCGTTTCCTCCTTCTCGTCTTCCTCTTCCTCTTCCTCTTCCTCCTCTTCTTGCTCGTCTTCCTCCTCTTCCTCGGGCGGAGGCTTCTCGATTTCGGCTTCGTCTTCGGGAAGAAATATCTGATCGGCGGGAATGAGATTGGAGGGCAGGAGCGGCTGATCCCCGATCTCGGCCGGAAGTTTCCGCATCCCGAAATCGAGCTTGTCGGCGATCCAGTTCGTGGGATATCCGAATTGCTGGAGCTTGAGGCCATTGTCGAGCTTCTCGCCGAACTGTTCGTGCAGGACCGCGATGGATTCGCGGTCGAACTGACCGAAGAATTTCCCGCCCTCGACGTCGCGAAAAAGCTGCGGCCATGCCGAATCCTCGATCAGGACCATGAGAGGATCGAGCGAATCGTTCCACCACGACGTGATCGCGCCGCGCTGCGTGCTGAAATTGAGATCCTCATAGAGAGCGAGAACGAATTTCGGGACGCGATAGACGGCCATGATCTCCTCGCGGCTCCAACGTTTCTGCTCGAGAAAGGCCATGTCCTTGTGCGAGGTCCCGAGCGTCTGCGCGGTGATGCCGCCTTCGAGGAGTCCGGTACGGAAGGCTTTGCTCGATCCCTTGTGCCGATCGTTCCAAGCCTTCAACAGTTCCCGCCGCGCTTTATCGTCCGTGATGGGACGCTGAGAGACGAGGACTACGCCTGCCGTGGCGTCGTTGTCGAAGAAGGCTTCGTTCCAAAGGCTCGCCTTGTAATCCTGTCGGGCCGCGCTCATCGCCGCCGAGAGAGGCGATAGCGGGAAAAGCGGATTGTCGGGATCGGCGTGCCGGATCGTCACGACTTCATGCGGCTCGTAAAAAATGCGTTCGCCCGTCGAGGGCGAGGTATAGAGCCAACGCAGGACTCGGATCGAACCCGGCTTCTCCACGACGGGCTCGAAATATCGGTGCGAGATCGGCCATAGCTCGGAGGGAACGACGCCGCGTCCGATGCGTCCGTCTCCCGCTCCCTCCTTGACCCAGATGGTTCCGCCATCGCGTTCGAGATGGATGAGCGACGACTTCCAGAACTGCGCCCGCGTCTGCATCGCCGGATTCGGACGCTCGAAAAGGCGCGTCCAAGCGTGGCTTTTCACGATGTCCGAATTCTCGCGCTCGCCTTCGCGGATGAGCCAAGGCACCGACGAGATCGCGCCCGCCTTGGCCTCGATGCACGCCCGTATCCAGGCATGCTGCTTGTAGGGATCGTTGAAATCTTCCTGCTTGAGACGCAATGGGGCGAAGAATTCGGCGGTTGCCTGCGGATTGACCGGCCCCGCCATCCTCTGGCGCGGCGCGAAGGCCCGGACGAAATCCGCTACGATCGTCATGAGTCTGTTCTTCACAAGAACGTCACCCGCGGCTGCGCCCAGTTTTTCCGGGCCTGTACCGCGATCGCCCACGCGATGACGGCGTCATCGTGGCATCCGCCGCGCGCCTCGTACTTGCCTTCTCCGGACTGCTCGAACGTCAGACACTCGGTGAGCATCACGCGATCGCGGGCGATGACGAGGCCGTCCTCGAGCGCCTGTCTGAGATCGTCGAGCATGATCGGCCGCGTCTTCGCGTTCGTGGGCCAACCCAAGACGGTCTGAGGCTTATCCGCGGCCGCGTCGTAGTCGGCGTGGTAGTAGAGATTTGGATACATCGTGACATTGAGAAGCGTGTTGAGCGCGCTGTGGCCGTGATTGTTGCGCTCGACGGCCAGGAGCGCGGAATTGTATTCTCGTCCGAGCCGGTCCATGCGGCGCGCGAAATCCTCGGGCTTCCAGTGCCCACGCAGCACCGCGACCTGTTCCATCGTCTCGAGATCGAGCACGCCCATGATGGACCAATCGCCCGCCGCCAGACCCTCGCCCACATCCGCGCCCGCCACATAGCGGCGGCCGGGCTCGGGCTTCTTCCAGACCACGACGTCCCCGTTCTCCCGAATCTCGAGCGGCTCCGCGAGACGCCGCAGCATGCCGGCGATTTTGAGCTTGTCGAAAAAGCTCATCCCCGAAACCAGGAAGACGGTGACGCTGTCCTCCGGATATTCCTGCGCGAAGAGGTCTTTGAGATCGGCTTTTTTGTGCCGCCGCCAATGGAGTTGATGACCGGATAGGCGATATCTTTTCTCGAGGTCTTTTTCCTCGTCGGAGAGCGTGAGAGCGAAGTCGGCGACGCCGCCGTGATCGGGACAGGGGAACGGCCTCGCATTGTCGGCATCGTCCCACCACGCGATGAAGATCGGCGTCCATTCGCTGCGGCCGGCTTCGGCCTCCTGCCAGCGCGCGTGAAAGAGATCCCCGATCCCGTTCGCGCTCGATTCCAGCACGACCTCGCCGTGACTGGCGGCCTCGCCCAGGCCTGCGAGAAGGAGCTCCTGATCGTGCGCGGAAATCTCGGAATGGGCGACCTCGCTCCAGTGAGCGCGCGCGACGGTGTCGCCGCGGCCAAAGCCGCGAGAACCGGCCGTGCCGATGTAGAAGAGGCTGTTGAGATCCGGGAAATTGAGATCGCGCTTGTTGTGCGGCGTCAACCGGCGCGGTCTCACGAACTCCGGCAATTTTTCGTAGAAGAGATTCGAGGTCCGGAACAGGATCTCCGCGGAAGGCGTGATGTGCGCGAGCGTGACGCAATGCTGATTCGATTTCGTCGCCACGCGCCAGAAACTTTGCGCCTGCTCCCATGTCGAGATCCCGCAGCGCCGGGCCTTGAGGACGATGAATCGGGGTTTCTTCCCGCGCGCGAGCGCCATCTTCTTCTCCCGGACGAGCCGCTTCTGGACGGTGTTGAGATAAAAGGGCGTGATGTCCTGGTCCTTCGTGCGGACGTAGAGGAAACTTTCAGCGTATAGCACGGGATCGGCGACGACATCCGAGATCGCCAGCTCAAGCGCGCTCAGCTCCGCAGTCACGGCAACCGTCCTTCGTCCTGGTCTTGAACATCCTCGTCAGGAATGATTCTGGCTTGGGCGTCGAGGTCGTGCGTCATGCGCGCCCTCGCCAGTCTTTCGAGTACGCCTTCGAAGGAGATCCCGACGGAGACGCCGGCGGGCGAAGATTCCGTCTGCAAAGCCGGAGCTTCGGGATCAAGAAGAGCCTTGCCGAGGAGGAAAAACAGGATGTTGTTGTCCAGAAGCGATCTCTCGAGAAGGAGTTGGAAATAGCTTTTGTCCCCGCGCTTGAATTCCCTGATGGCTTGGCACAGCGTGGCGTTGATGTTCGGCCGCGGCGTTCCGGGACGGCTGCCGGCGGGATTGCCGGACTGACCCTTCTTCCATAGATTCGAGGGCACGTACTTTTTCTTTTCCGGAGCGAGCGGAACCGATGCGGGCGCAGGAGCGGGCACAGGCGGAGGTGCGGGAATGGGAATGGGGGCTTGCGAGGATTGCTTCACGCCCGAAATGTGCATCAGCGCCGAGGGAAACGCAAGCGCGCTAGTGGCGAAGTGGTCTAAATGCCATCTCCGACGCTATCGCCTATGGGTCATGGATTTGCCGGAGGCGGCTTTGAATTCTCGGATGAGTTGGGAGACGAGACTGCGGAGGACCTCGCCCTGAGAGCGCCCATCACAGCGGACGATCTCGACGAAACATACCCGCATCGATTCCGGGATCGAAAACACTATGCGCTTCATCCGAATCGTCACGGCGTTTCCCCTTGTTTCATCCGCCATGTCATTGCCCTCATCGTCCACGTGAATATCCCCGAGGCTTTCGTCTTCATGTCCTCGCAGAGCCTGCACAGCCGAACGCTCTCGAGAACGATCGTATCGCGAGCTCCGGCGTCATACATATCGGAGCTGGCGAGCTCCCAGACATCGCCGGTGACGGGACACAGGGCGGCCTGTTTGACACGCCCTGTGACCCTGCGGTTTTTGGGTTTGGCGAAATAGGCGGCCATGCCGGCGCGAAGATGGTCTTTCAGCCAAGGCGAAGCCGGGCAATCGAGGCCGTCCTTGATCTCCACGATGAAATCGTGCCGGGGCCTGCTCCGAGCAATAGAGTGGGTTATAGGTCTACCCTACCAACCCTACCAAATTAGCCATTGATAGGGTTCCATACTTTTGTCCGGGAGCTATCTCCTTCCCGCAATCATCGCATCGTTGATTCGGATGAGACGCGGCTGGAGCCAACATCTCGCCCATGAAAGCGTCAACACGTTCTTTTGGAGTCATGAGCATTCGTCGTCGCGGTCACTCTCTCCGTCTCCGAGAAAGACGACATCCCAAAAGGGATATTCAGGTTTGTTCAGAAATTTTCCGGAGCCCCATTCTACACGCCCGACTTCCACGCGCCCACAACGTTTGCAGGAGCGATACAACAAATCGACGCCATCGCTTCCGGACCCGGTGAGCATCCATTCGTGGATCATCGTACTAGCTCCATCGGCTCGCGCCATTTGGATTCATCGAAGGCGGACAGATAGGGCTTGCACACCGGGCAGTTCACCATGACCTCGCCCGTCTGGTTCGTGGGGATGTACGTCAGCCGCTTGTACACGAGTCCGAGACTGCGGCGGTTTGGGCCGTCGCCAATGGAGCATGCTTCGCAGGTTTTGCTTTCCAAGGGCCAGTGGCGTTCCTCGCGGAGTTTGTTGTAGACGGCGATGAACTGGATGGGAACCGGTCGGCGCTGGCAGGACGTGGCGAGTTCTTTGCAGACATCCTCGAATCGGTCTGGGCGCATCCAGCCAAGGGCTTCGACGATGACGCCGATCCATGCGGCGGCCTGCTCGGGCATCATGTTGAAGAGAGCGACGAGACGAGCGAGAGAACTTTTTGCGGCGTCAAGGCTGAGTCCCATTGGAACCTCCGAATTTTTTCTTCATCCAATAATCGAGTTCGTCCTTGAAAGACATCTTCGAGGACTTTGGAGGGCAGACAGGCTGATAGATTTCCCAGGGCATGAGACCTTTGCAGGTGGAGGCGTTCATGACGAGCGGCTCGAGCTGCTGGAAGGTGGCGCCGCGAGCGAGGCCGAACTCGAATTGGGCGGTGGCTTTCTGCTGGCCGATGACGCCGGGATTCATGCGGACATAGGCGGAGGCGAGGAGGGCGGCGGGGGAGGAG
>Ga0209342_10007537_pt1 | contig 10964 bp, 14 predicted proteins | sample RifCSP16_2_FD_184023 | JGI IMG/M metagenome (GOLD analysis project Ga0209342, IMG submission 184023) | Soil microbial communities from Rifle, Colorado - Rifle CSP2_sed 16_2 (SPAdes) (version 2) | ecosystem: Environmental > Terrestrial > Deep subsurface > Rock core/Sediment | place: Rifle... | reverse complement strand
CACTCGGCTCTGAGCCGTGCTCTTAAAGAAACAAGACTGATTATGCCTTGCACGCCTTATGAATCGCCACCATTCCTGCGAGGACCGAGTCGCCGCTGACATTGGAGTAACCAAGCTCCGAGAGCACCCCGGAGAGCTCCTCGGTCGAGTAAAACATGCGGATGGCCTTGACAAAGTACCTCCTGAGCTTCAAGGACGCCGGGCCGCTGCCGAAAATCCATGCGGTAATGGACAGACAGGCCTTAAGGTAAAGGCAGTACATCTCCTCGACAAGCCTGTTCGCCGGCCTTAGCATATCGCAGTGGTAGAAGCAGCCGCCCGGCTTGAGCACCCGTTTGATCTCGGAGAATGCCTCTATTACACGCAGGTGCCGCGTCGCCCACTGTATCGTCACGACGTCAAAATAGTTGTCCGGAAACGGCAACCGGTGCACGTCACCGATGACGTTCCTTATCTCGAAGCCGAGGTCGCGGGCAAGGCCCCTGCCGACCTCCTGCATCGCCGCACTCCTGTCCAAAGCATAGACCTCGATATCCGGCTGTCTTTTCAGAAGATTTATACCGACGGCGTTGGTCCCGGCGCACACGTCCAGGACCATGTAGCCGGGCTTAACGTCCACGGAGGAGACAAAACGGCGGCGGAGCCTCTTCCAGAGACCCAGGCTGGCATAGACATTCGCGTACTCGTAACAGCGCGCGATATCGGTAAACGCCGCGTCGAGCTCATCGGTCCAGACCGACTCAAACGCCTTTTCGCGCGCGTCTTCTTTCTCTCTGTAACTGCAATCCATATTATGGTCCCCTTTTATTAAGCCTTTAATGCCCCCTTTGTCAGCGGGGCCCATAGCCATGAGTGCAGTACAGCCGGCCGTTATTGTAACCCTGCCCTCGCCCTGGCGTCAACTCTGAAGATAAGGCGCTCATAGCCTCTTTAAATATGGGGATCGAGTGCATAATACGGGAAAAACTGTGGCGCGGGAAAACCCACAACTCCTTGATTAATATGGCTCCCGGGGAGAGTGGAATAATTAGGGACACATGTCCCTAATTAATACTTCGAGATGCCCATACAGGGTGTACACATGGCAAAGAAGATCCGAGTCCTGACCGGGTCTTATTTCGGGGGTGTGGTCGATGATAACGAGATTCCCATATGTCCCATGCCATGAAGCCCTCGCCACCTCGCCATCAAGGCTTGCCTTTACCTCCGTACCCCTCTTGTCATAGATATCCATCCCTGCGTGAGGTCCGTGGTGTCTGTATGCACCGAACCTGTCTCTAACCGGATATTCGAGCTCGCCGAAAGCGACCGGCTTTATGGGACTGTACTGCTTTTGCATAATCTGATCTCCTTAATCTTTATTGAGCTTGATTATATACAGGTCTACTCCGATTCCCTCGCCGGTCTCGTTCTGACGTACAAGGTCGAAAGCAAGCCACCTATCGTCATGGGATATCCTTATGCTCTCGCCCGGTGAGATCCTGTAATTGCCGAGCGTGTCTATGGGGGGCGTGATGCAGTAAGCCCTCTCTTCCCCTGTCCTGACAGCCTTTATACACCTGCCGTCATCTTCAGTAAAGGCGACCGCCTCGCCGTCTGCAAAGACCTCTAAATCATTAACCTTGCGGTCCCCTTCCACAAACAGGTCCTCGCACGAGGTTGCCTTTTCTTCCGGGTAGACACTGCATCTTACGATGTGCCTTTTTCCGCTTTTGTCCCAAAAATACACATAGATTCGCCCCTCTTTGTCTGAATAGAACAAGTTAAAATTACGCAATTCATCGGGATTGAAGACAACGGTCTTTCTCTCGGGGCTTACGACCTCAACGACCATGTCATCATTTCTGTCCCTTCGTCCCCAATAGGATGTAATTACAGCTGATGAATCTCGAAACCATACCGCGCCGCTGAGGTCCTCCAGTTCGGACCAGACGATCTCCCACTTAGGCTCCGGCATCTCTACCTCTTCCATTGGCTTTTCGCCGAGGAAGAGCTTTTTACCATCAGGCGACAGAATACCATTATCGAAACCGGCAATGTCACGGGCGATAGCGATTTTTTTGTGCTTCCCTGTTGCGACCTCATATCGCCAGACATCCAAAAGGCCTCTCACCCCACTTTCATCCCAGCGAAGGCTCCCTTTGTCCAGATATACGAACCACTTTCCATCCGGTGTGCAGGCCATGGGGAATATAAAATAATCTCCAGTTTCTTTGCCATCCTCTTCCGTTTGTTGTTTATTAGTTGCCTCGACAGGGAACATATTGTCGTAGTCGTCACCTTCTTTACCGACCATCACCTTACGCCCCGTATGGATGTCATACCAGTAGATTTCGGTCTTAAAATACCTTTCGTAATCGCTTTCATCATAGGCATAGATAAGCGCGTCATTACCGCACCATATCATATGGTCACTATCAGGTGAGACGAGGACAGGTGCGCCTGTATTCCTTGCGGCGACTTTTTCTCCTTGATAAAGGCCCGCACAACCATTAAGGGCGATAAGCGAAAAGACGATACGGGGAAGAAATATTCTAACAATGATTCTGTTTTTATATAAGCCTGTCACCTGTGTCTCCTTGCTCCCCCGCTCCGTTTCCTCAGGAAACACCCTCGGTTATAACAAGCATACCAAAATAGGACCGGATGCATAAAGCTTACATAATATAGTGTATTTTTTCTACCCATATTTTTTACATTTCAGCGTTTTTAAAGGGAAAAGAGGTGGAAGTTATTCTATCCCCTTCTCGAAAAAACGAGTTGGCGAGAGGTCGCCTCTTAAGCTCGCCCGAATTTCTCCGCTTGTTTTATACACAAATATCTGCTATATTTTGTGTATAGCGTATAAGGAGGCTACCCATATGTTAAGAACGAATATCGAGCTCGACGAAAAACTCGTAAACGAAGCCATGAAGCTCACCCATAAGAAGACCAAGAAGGAGCTCGTGAATTATGCCCTCGAGGAGCTCATCAGCAGGCTCAAAAGGAAAAAGCTCCTTGATCTCGAGGGCAAGGTGGAATGGACAGGCAAGCTCGGCGAGATGAGGAAGAGCCGGGCATGACCCTTGTCGATACCAGCGTCTGGATAGATTTTCTGAGGGGCGTAAACTCGCCTCAGCGCCGGATGCTCCACAGACTCATCGAAGAAGAAGAGGACATCTCCATCACGGAGATAATCCTTACGGAGATCCTCCAGGGGCTAAAGGAAGACAAGGACTTCAACAGAGTGAAGGACTACCTTCTGGAGTTCCCGATCCATAGACCGAAGGGCACAGGGACCTACCTGAAGGCGGCGGAAATTTACAGGGATTGCAGGAAAAAGGGCAAGACCGTAAGAAGGACCGTGGACTGCATCATCGCCGCCATATGCATCGAAAACGGCCTTACCCTCCTGCACAAGGACAGCGACTTCGAGCTTATCGCGGAGTGTACAGGGCTTAAGATGTTATAAGCTGAGTAGGGTGGGCTCAGCCCACCATCTCAGTACACACTTAGCAATAAACAAAACCCCGCACAGAATACCCAGTCTGTGCGGGGTTAGAATAAGAACCCAGTTTCGTCTGGGCGTCAAGTCTGGCTCCAAGGGAGGGATTGGAGGCTTCGCCTCTCCGGCAAGGAATTTTTACTTTTGTATAGCCCACCGCGCCCAAGGCTACGGCGGGCACCCGGTCGACCCCCTTCGGGGGTCCGAATCACGTCTGCCTGAGCAGCCGTCAGCAATTCAAAACGGGGCCTCAAAAAAACCGAGACCCCGTTTTGAATTTCTGGCTCCCGGGGAGGGATTCGAACCCCCGACAGGGTGGTTAACAGCCACCTGCTCTGCCGGCTGAGCTACCCGGGAATCTTGTAAAGGGAAATTTTAAGGTTTAAAAAAATCTTCCCTGAAACCCCATCAAATACTTTCTACGATATGGAATAAAAATCCCTGCAAAGGGGTCCAGCACGATATCGTAAAGCAGAACTGCTTTTTATTGCCACCCCCATATCCGGGAGAACTGATGAGAGATTTATTCGACAAAAAAACCTTTCAGTTAGAAAGGTTTCCCCCGTCTCAATTAATTATCTTAATACTTCTTATAAATTCAAGTCAAGGGTTTTTCCGCAAGGGAAGTATACTCATGGCAGGAGCTCTATCTGCGAGGGGTCTCTGACTATGACCTCCGTGCCTCCCCTGTATTTTTCTACGACGCCCTCCACTATAACCACCCTTCCCCTGTAATCCCAGGGACTTATCCCGGCAGAGTCGAAACCCGGAAGACTCTCTTTGAATATAACGGCCGAAAAACCCCCATCGCGGGCTTGGGGGTCAGGGCCGAAGTTGAGGAAGACGGCCCCGTCGCCCTTTATTACGCTCACCACCGTACCCTTTACCCTGACCCTCTCGCCTACATGCCCACGGGCCCGGTCCGCTGGAATGGTCTCGCCGTCATCCGGGGCAGGCCCCCCGATGGAGCCGCCCTCGGGGGTGCTCCGCTCTTTCGCAAGACCCCACAGGCCGAGCCCCTTTTCCCTCGCCTCCCCTTCGAGCCTTTTCATCAACTCTTCCTTTACCAGGCCGCAGGGCGGTATGAAAAGGGTCTCCCCGAGGCCCTCGGCCAAAAGCCTTCCGTTGACAAAGACGCCGTCCGTATAGACCCAGGCGAGAGTCCTCCCGTACCTGTCCCTCGGCTCTTCGGCGCATACCTCGACCCTTACCCTCCCGCCACCAACAAGCTCCATGTTCCTCGCCCTCGCCTCCTCGTAAAAAGGCTCCCCCACCTCCGGAGTGTCTATCCCTATGTATCTGACCACCTCCCCGCCGGTTAGCCTTATGGTGTCCCCGTCTATCACCCCTTCGACGAAAAAATCCCCCTCTTCGCCTCCTGCGGTCTCAACGCCTTTGCGCCCGGCGTAAAAAACGCTCAGAAGTACGATGAAGACGAGAGGTACGGCGGCCTTGAATTTCCAGCCCCTGAGCCTCATGGTAGAAGGTCTCTCCTGTCAGGAGGGCGCAAAAGATCCTGGAATGAGTTTGGGGGGTATTTACTCCGGAGCATCAACATCCTGACAGACCCTTTTCAGGCGGGGCTCATGGACGGGATAAAAAAATTGCAACACCAGGCAAAGGGCCTTCCCTGAAGAGGCTACCATCTTTCCCTGAACTCGTGTATCTGCCTCTGCAGTTTCTTGATCTCCTCTTTTACCGCCTCGCAGTTGAACTTCTCCCTGGTGAGTTCCTCGACTATCTCGTCGAGCTTGCCGGTGGCGGTGCTGTTGAGCCTGTTGTACTCCATGCTCATCTCCTCGAACCCGGAGATGAACTCGTTGACGTTGGCCACGAAGTGCTTTACGTGCAGGTCGTCGCTTCCCCTTACGGAAAGCCTTCTGGAGAGATCTCCCGCGGTTATCATCTTCATCTCGTACTCGACCCTCTTGAAGGGTCCCACGAGCCTGTGGGTGAAGAATACGGAAAGGAGTATGACGAGCACTATGTACCCGGCTATGAGGATGAGTCCTACGACCGGGGTGCCGAACTTGTAATAGTCCACTATGGCGCTGGAAAGGGTCTGGAGCAGCGCCCCGCCGAGGAGCGCCATTACAGCGAGCACGGCGATGGAGAGCTGGAGCTCCCGGGCCACAAAAGACCTGCCCCTGAGCCTCTTTTTGGTTTTAGCGGTGTCTTCTCCGACCATCGGCGCCCCTTGCGGATTTACGTTGATATAATACACCCTGGTTTTAATTTGTCAAGCCATGTAAAGGGAATCCCTCACGTACGCGAAGCAAGAAGACACGAGGCCTTTCGTGAAAATCGGAAAATCAGGAATTGCCTTGACTCTGTTTTATCGTAAACTTAATATATAGGTGGAGGGCTTAAGGGGACAACCTGTTCCCGAGCCCTGTCCTCTCCCGGGCGGCGGAGTTTGCGGACTCCTCTAAAAAAACGATTCCTCAGGTGCATTAAGAAAGGGACTGGACCTATGAAGACAAAGATAGTCATAATCGAGAAGGGTAAGGAAGGGGTGGAGCTCCCGGAGGAGTACCTCAGGGACCTCGAGCTTATTCCCGGGGCGGAGGTGGAGATAAGGCTCGACAAGCAGAAGAAGTGGATAATCTTGAGGGCGCTTCACGGAGAGGACTTCATGGAACACTTCAAGGAATCCATGGAAAGCATGGCATGAAGATATATAAGCTGCCGCAGCTCGCCGATTCAAGCTCCTCGAGAGAATTCGTCCTCGACGAAGAGGCCATCAACACGGATGCCGTCTACCTCCTCTACGGCCGGCTCTCCCCCGGAGAGTCCGACCGCGAGATAACCCCGCCTGACGGATATGAGGAGATAATCCACGTAGTAAAGGGCACACTTAACGTAAGACACGGAAACTCCTCTTTCAGCGTGAGCGCGGGAGAGGCCTTCCACCCCGTCGGGCCCGTCTTTGTCGACAACCCCGCAAGGGAGGAGGCTGTTTTTACCGTCGCCGGAGGGCGCTCCGCCGCCAGGGGGGGGGATACGCGCCGCCCCGGCAAGAAGGAAACGAAGGAGGCTGGAAAAAACCTTCCAGTGCCCGCCGCAGAGGACGCCGGGGCCCGAACCGTCGAGGCCGGCGAGGGCGAGGAATACCTGATAACAGAGGAGTAGGGACACCCCCCCGCTCCCCCATTCCCCGGAGAGGAGATTAGACAGGACATGCCTCCTCGATATTTCCCCTTTTCAAAAAACCCGGAAAAAACTGATGCTTGACGATAAGAATGAGACGGGAACCGTAGCGGCGGGGCGGGGGGGGGAAGGGGCTTCTATGCCCCCTCGATTATCTTCACAACACTCTCTTCCTGGCCTATGGCCATTATGTGGGCCCCGTGGCAGAAGCCCTTTAGTTCTTTCAGCTGTCTCGACGCTATCTCTATGCCCTTTTCGAGCTCGTCCGTCGCCCCCTCGAGCTCCTCGATATAGCGAGCCGGGACTTTTACTCCGGGGACATTCTTGTTCAGGTAGTCGGCCATCTTCGCCGACTTCAGAAGGAGGATGCCCCCGAGGACCTTGACGTCGAACTTCTCCGCGACCTCAAAAAACCTCTTGAACCTCTCCATGTCGTATATGGCCTGGGTCTGGAAGAACCGTGCCCCTGCCGCCATCTTCTTTTCGAACTTTATCTCCTCGGGCTCAAAGGGCTCGGCCTCGGGGGCTACTACCGCTCCTATGTAAAAACCGGTCCCGCCCCTCAGGTCCTTGTCCTTGAGGTTCTTCGCGCTGTTCAGTCTCCTTATCGTGTCCACGAGCTGGACCGAGTCAAGGTCGAAGACGGCCTTTGCCTCGCGGTGGTCGCCGTAAGAGACATGGTCGCCCGTAAGGGCGAGGATGTTCCTCACGCCGAGGACCCAGGCGCCGAGGATATCGGACTGGATGGCGAGCCTGTTCCTGTCGCGGCAGGTCATCTGGAAGACGGGCTCCACGCCCTCGTTAATGAGGAGCACGGAGCAGGCGAGAGAGCTCAACCTCATTACCGCCCTCTGGTTGTCCGTGACGTTGGCCGCCGTGATCCTGTCCTTGAGGAGGCGCGCCTTTTCCATAAAGCCCCCCACGTCCGTGCCCTTGGGCGGGCAGATCTCAGCCGTTACGACGAACCTGCCCGAGTCGAGCTCTCTCTGTAACTTGCTTATCGCTTCCATCTATTTACTTCCAACATGAATTCTTGATTTGCCCGAGGTTTTATGCCCGCCCAGCTTTACCTGACCAGGAAACCCTCGAGCAGGGACTCGAAGAGAGGTCTGCCGTCCGTGCCTCCGAGCTCGGCCTCGCAGGCCCTCTCGGGATGAGGCATCATGCCGAGGACGTTCCCGCCCTCGTTTATTATTCCCGCGATGTTGGACGCCGAGCCATTGGGGTTGGCCTCCTGCGTTATCTCTCCACCAGGGGTAGAGTACCTGAAGACGACCCTCTCCGAGTCCTCGAGCATCTTTACCGTATCGGAGTCGGCGTAAAAATTCCCGTCCATGTGGGCTATGGGGAGCTTTATGACCTGGCCCTTCCTGTACCTCTTCGTATAGACCGTGGAGCCGTTCTCCACCCTGAGGCTCACAGAATCGCAGATGAACTTCAAGTCCCTGTTCATCATGAGGGCCCCTGGAAGAAGCCCCGCCTCGGTCAACACCTGGAAGCCGTTACAGATGCCGAGGACAAGCCCGCCCCTTCCTGCAAAGGCCATGACCTCTTCCATTACAGGGGAGAAGCGCGCTATGGCCCCGGTCCTGAGGTAGTCTCCGTAGGAGAAGCCTCCGGGCAGCACTACGCAGTCGAACCCCTTCAGCTCCGTCGACTTGTGCCAGACGTACTCGGTGGGTTGACCGAAGACGTGCTTCAGGACATGGTAGCAGTCATGGTCGCAGTTGGAACCCGGGAATACTATTATTCCGAACTTCATGAGACCTCTTGGGGAAAACCTTTCTGAAGAAAGGTTTTCCCCAAACCCCTTTCCAAAGACTTTTGGCTGTTCCCCGTAGGGGGCTGCCTATTGGGAAGAGCTAAAAGTTTTTGAAAGGAGTCTGAGGAAAACTTTTTACAAAAAGTTTTCCTCAGGCCTCTATCTCTATCCTGTAGTTCTCTATAACGGGGTTTGAGAGGAGTCTTTCGCACATCTCCTTGAGTCTCTTCTCCTCTTCCTCGGGCGAGGCTCCGTCGATGGTAACCTCCATGAACTTCCCGATCCTCACGTCCGTGACTTCCGTAAAGTCCATGGACTTAAGAGCCCCGAGGACGGCCCTTCCCTGTGGGTCGAGGACCCCTTCTTTAAGGGTTACGTAGACCTTCGCCTTCATTCCATCACCTTCCTCAGGACCTCCTGGTACGCCTCCTCGACCTTGCCGAGGTCGCGCCTGAAGCGGTCCTTGTCCATCTTCTCTTTTGTGGTCTTGTCCCATAGCCTGCAGCCGTCGGGCGTTATCTCGTCGGCCAGGAGGACTTCTCCGTCGGTGGTCCTCCCGAACTCGAGCTTGAAGTCCACGAGTATTATTCCCCGGGCGTCGAAAAACTCCCTCAGGATGCCGTTGACCCTGAGGGCCTCCTCCCTCATCTTCCTCAAGTCCTCTTCTCCTGCCATGCCGAAGGCCCTTACGTGGCAGTCGTTTATCATGGGGTCGCCGAGCTTGTCGGACTTGTAATAGAGCTCGACTATGGGCTCCTCCAGCGCCGCCCCCTCCTCGATGCCGAATCTCTTCGAGAGGCTCCCTGCAACCACGTTCCGGACGACGACCTCTATGGGGATTATAGTAAGCCTCCTGACCACCATCTCCCTCTCGCTCGGCTGGTCTACGAAGTGGGTCTTTACGCCCTTCGCCTCGAGGTACTTGAATATCCTCGTGGATATGCGGTTATTGAATACCCCCTTCTTCTCTATTATCCCTTTTTTCTTGCCGTCGAAGGCCGTGGCCTCGTCCTTGAAGTATTGAATGATGAGCCCCGGGTCGTCTGTGGCGTAGAGTATCTTCGCCTTGCCCTCGTATATTTTTTCGAGTCTCTTCATGGTTTATCCTCTCCTCCCGAAAACCCTCTTGAATATGTAGTCGACGTTCTTCAGATAAGGTTTGATGTCGAAGCAGGCCTCGAGCTCTTTTTTGCTCAATCTTCCCGTTACCTTCCTGTCCTTGAGCAGGAGGGAGAGAAAATCCCCCTTGCCCTTCCATACCTTCATGGCGTTTCCCTGGACTATCCCGTAGGCCTCTTCCCTGGCAAGGCCCTTGTCCACGAGCCTCAACATGACCTTCTGGGAAAATACGAGGCCCTGGAGCCTGTCCATGTTGGAGAGCATCCTCTCCGGGTATACGACGAGGTCGCGGATGAGGCCGGTGAATCTAACGAGCATGAAGTCAACGAGTATTGTCGCGTCGGGGCCTATCACCCTTTCCACCGACGAGTGGCTTATGTCCCGCTCGTGCCAGAGGGCCACGTTCTCGAGGGAGCTGACCGCGTAGCCGCGAACGAGCCTCGCAAGGCCCGTAAGGTTCTCCGAGAGCACGGGGTTGCGCTTGTGGGGCATGGCGGAGGAGCCCTTCTGCCCGGGGGTAAAGGGTTCTTCGACCTCGAGGACCTCGGTCCTCTGCAGGTGCCTTATCTCCACGGCGAATTTTTCTATCGACGCGGCGATGATGGCGAGCGTGGTGAAGAACTCGGCATGGCGGTCTCTCTGGACCACCTGGGTGGCCACGGGCTCGGGCCTGAGCCCGAGCTTTCTCAGCACATGCATCTCCACCCTCGGGTCCACGCTCGAATAGGTCCCCACCGCTCCCGAGAGCTTGCCGACGGATATCGCCTCGCGCGCCCGGATCGTCCTCTCAAGGTTCCTCTCCATCTCCTCGTACCACACGGCAAGCTTCAAACCGAAGGTCATGGGCTCGGCGTGTATGCCGTGGGAGCGGCCCATCATGACGGTGTTCTTGTGCTCCCGGGCCTTCTTCTTCAGCGCCGCCATTAAGCCCAAGATGTCCTCGGCTATGAGGTCTGCGGCGTCCCGGAGCTGGAGCGCGAAGGAGGTGTCGAGTATGTCCGAGGAGGTAAGTCCCATGTGTATGTAACGGGAATCGGGCCCCACGAACTCGGCCACCGAAGTAAGGAAGGCTATGACGTCGTGCTTTACCCTCTTCTCTATCTCGTCGATCCTCTTTAAATCGAAACGGGCCCTCTTTACAATCCTCTTGAGGGACTTCTCAGGGATTTTTCCGAGCCCCGCCCAGGCCTCGCAGGCGGCGAGTTCCACCTCGAGCCATTTGCCGAACTTGTTTTCCGGCTCCCAGACCCTCTCCATCTCAGGTCTTGTGTAACGTCCTATCAACGCGTCCTCTCCTTATGTAAGCGAAGATATAACTTATAACAGAATATATCGCCCGGATACATCAGTAGGATAAGAGATACATTAAATCAGCAACTTACCTTCAATCATCGAACTCTCATGTGTATTATAGATTGGCAACATAGATGTACCATTTAAGTCATTTTA
>Ga0209342_10007535_pt1 | contig 10966 bp, 7 predicted proteins | sample RifCSP16_2_FD_184023 | JGI IMG/M metagenome (GOLD analysis project Ga0209342, IMG submission 184023) | Soil microbial communities from Rifle, Colorado - Rifle CSP2_sed 16_2 (SPAdes) (version 2) | ecosystem: Environmental > Terrestrial > Deep subsurface > Rock core/Sediment | place: Rifle... | reverse complement strand
GCCCCTCGCCTCCAGTACGCGCCGGCGCCATCGATGTCGATGATCTCGTCACGGATGCCATGCTTGGCGCGATAGTCATGGACCGCGCGCCGTGTCGGCTCCAGGTAATAGTCGTCCACTATCGCGTAGCCGCCAACGGAGAGCTTCGGATAGAGGTTGCCGAGCGCGTCCATCGTCGACTCATACATGTCGCCGTCCATCCGCAACACGGCCAGGCGATCGATGGGCGCCGAGGGCAACGTGTCGCGGAACCATCCCTGCAGGAACGCGACCTTGTCGTCCAGCAGGCCGTATCGATCGAAAGTGCGCTTGACACTCTCGAGGGAGACGTCTCCCCCCAGGAACGTATGCCAGTTCGCCCCTCGGTCCGCCGGGTATTGCTTTGAATTGGGCGGAGGGAGGCCCCGGAACGAGTCGGCCAGCCACACGGTCCGGTCCGTCACCCGGTAGGCGTTCAGGATCGCGCGCATCAGGATCGAGCAACCTCCGCGGAGGACCCCCGTCTCGATGAAATCGCCCGGGACGTCGTCCTCCAGCACGCTCTTGACGCAAGATTCGAGGTTGTCGAGCCGGGAGAGGCTGACCATCGTGTGCGCGACGGAGGTGTGACCCTTGCCCTGCAAGCGCTCCTCGAGGACTGGGCGCCGCGCGTGGCAGAGCGCAACGCCCAGGCGCTGGCAAGCTGCGAGCACGACACGCCGATGCAGGCCCCGCGGCATGATGGGCGAGTACTCGTTCTCGAGGTAGGGCAGGTTCATCAGCGAGCGCTTAACCAGATCGATGTACAGGTCTCGGCTATCGGTCTCCATCACGGTTCTCTCTCGACGAGCGTGTGCTTCGTGTGCGCGAATGTCAAAGCAGCTCCTGCATTCGTGCGACGAACGCCTCGAGCGGCAGATCCCCGCGCACCTCGACGCGGGGCACGTGGAGCAGCGGCGAGTCGAGCTTCGCCGGCCCTTCTTCGGTGCTGAAGCCGATGCGAAAGCAGCACTCGGCCGCCAGCAAGCGCAAGCGCTCGTCGGTCGCGCCGTACGGCGCGGCGAAGCTCACCGGCGCGCGACCGAGCCATTTTCGAAGCAGCGCGCGCGAGCGCAGCAGCTCCGCGGCCAGCTCGCGCGTCGACAGCGCGTCGGCGGGGCGGTGGCTGGCGACGAGGTTGCGGAACTCGATGTTCGTCGCGCCGCGGCAGCGCTCTCGCGCGCGTTCCAGCGCGCGGTTCGAGATGTCGGTGGCGATCAGCCGCTCGCAGCGCGGCGCGAGCTGTCGCGACAGGTGACCTTCGGCGCAAGCCAGCTCGAGCACGACGCCCAGCCGGCCTTCCGGGAGCAAGCGCAGCTGGCGCTCGTACTTCTCCTGCTCGTACGGCGAGTCGTAGCTCCAGGGATCGGCCTCTTCGAAGGTGGCTTCCCAGTACGACCGCCGATCCAGCCGTTGCGGATCGCGATCGTCGGAGCGTGGCCCGCGCCGCGAAGGGCCGACCTCCACGCGCGGCGCGCGGCTCGCCAGCTCGTCGGCCTCGCGATGCAGCAGCTCCAGCCGGCCGCGGTGCGAGTCGCGCTCAGCGCCGCCCGGCGCGTGCTCCAGCGCCCAGCCGCGAGAGCCTTCCCAGAGCAGGGCTCGCTCGCGCGCGTCGCGATAGCGTCGGGGGTCCGAAAGCGCGTGGCGCGCGGCGTGCCGCGCCTTGCGCAAGGCGTGCTCGAGCCAGAGGCGCCGGTTGACGCGCGAGCGCGGGACGCGCGTGAAGTCGGCGGCCAGCCGGATCCAATCGCGGCTCGTCAGGTCGCCGAGCACGCCGATCTGCAGCAGCCGCAACACGTTGGGGCCGTCGCACAGGTAGACGTACAGGCGATCGATGCCTTCCGGTACGGCCAGCGCGGGCGGCGCGCGCAGATCGACGCGAAGCCCCAGCGTCGAGCCCAGCCTGCGCGGCGCCGCCAGGTCGTCGTGGTCGAGCAGCGCGCGCTCGAAGCGGTACTGAAGCCGCCTGGCCGCCAGCGGATCGCCCCACATGCGACCGACCCGCGCCAGCATCGCCGTCAGGTTCGACCCGAACTCGGGCCAGCGCGCCGCCAGCTGCTCGGGCACGGCGCGCAGCCCGCAGGCCACCGCGTCGATCAGCATCCTGGCGAGCCAGGCGCACTCGGGGTCGACGGCGGACACGTCGTCTGGCACGCTGCCGGTGCCGCCTCGACCGCAGTCGAAAGCGTTCCACCACAGCACGATGATCGCCTCGGCCGCCTGCGCCGTGCCAAGCTCGGGGTTCGCGCCGGCGCGGTGCTCGGACGCCGCGTACGAGTCGTTGGGCGCGAAGCCGTGGGCGATCACCGTCCGCGAGTCGGCCAGCATATGCCCGCCGTCGCGCGACAGGCTCTCCGGGCTGGTGCGGTAGAAGCTCATCACTTCGTCGACGTGCACCCAGCGCGCCCCCGTCCGCGCGACGCGCTGCCAGAGGTCCCAGTCCTCACAGGTCTTCAGGCCCGGATCGAAGCTACCGACACGCAGCACCGTCTCGCGATCGACCAGCACGCAGTGGATCGCGACCGAGCAGGTGCGGGCGAAGGTCTCGAACGGGGCGTCCTTGACCTTCGGATCGTTCTCCTCGGGCGCCAGGCGGCCGCCCGGCATGACCCGCTTGTAGCCGCAGTAGGCGACGAGCGCGCCCGAGCTCTCCGCCAGCGCCTGGGTCATGCGGCTGAGGAAATGGTCGGCGACCCAGTCGTCGGAGTCGAGGCAAAACAGCCAGCGCCCGCGCGCGGCGGCGACCGCCACGTTGCGCGCCGCAGAGGCGCCCTGGCGCGGCCCGACCAGCAACCGCACGCGCGGATCGCGCGCGGCGTGCTCCTCGACGATGCGCGCGGTGCCGTCGCTCGAGCCGTCGTCGACCACCAGCACCTCGAAATCCGAGAGGGTCTGGCGGGCGAGGCAGGCCAGCGTCTCTGCCAGGGTGGCCTGCGCGTTGCGCGCGGGCACCACGATCGAAACCAGCGGTGGCTCAGCCATGGTCGGCGCTCGTACCCAGGCGACGCACCCTCAAATAGGAGCGCAGCAGCTCGACCGGGCCGAGCAGGTTGCCGCCGAGCTCGACCAGCGCCAGCGAGAGCGGGTATTGGTTCTTGCCGCGCAGCTCGTCCAGCACGCCGCGCAGCAGCTGCCGGGCGCGCCAGGACGGCAGCTGACCGAGCAGGCGCGTGAGCGAGCGCACGTCCGCGTCGCGCAGCAGGGTGTGCAGGTGGTACGCGACGTGGCCCTTGCTGTAGTTGAAGATCTGGCGGCGCAGCGCCCGCGTCGTGTTGCGGTGGCGGTGCCAAACGATCGCCGAGGGCTCGTAGACGAGCGTGTGGCCCGCCTTGAGGATCTTGTAGAATTCGCGCGGCGAAAGCCACGCACGAACAGCTCCTTCAGCGTGGAGGGTCGGTCGACGCGCCGCCGGAAACGCTTGCCGAGCTGGCGCACGACGATGGCCTCGTCGCCCGACTTCGGCGCCGACGGCCGCGCGTGTCCCCCGGCGAACGAGCGCTCGGCCGTCACAGCTCCTCGGCCAGGCGATGGCTCGCCCGCTGCCGTTGCGGATACCCGAAGAACAGGAGCAGCGCCGCGGCCAGGGTCAGCCCGGCCAGGTGGCGCAGGCTCGGCAGCTCACCGCGCAGCAGAATCGCGCGGTGCGCGTCGATCAGGTGCGCCAGCGGGTTGAGGCCCCAGAGCCAGCGATACTGCGATGCCTAGAAACGAGCCCTTGTAGCGGACCTTCAAATCGCGCGCGACCAGGCCGCGCAGTAGATCCACCCGGTGCTGCCACTCCGGAGACAGCTTGACGTGAGCCCAGCGGGAGGTCGTCATCGATGCATGGACTCACGCGTGGTCAGTCGGGACAGCGCCGCGCACACGTGCCGGGTTGCCGACGGCCACGCTGTACGTGGGACGTCAAACGCATCACGCCACCACGTTTCAGGTGCAGACATCGAATGTCGGTTCATGGGCGAATGTGACGCAGCAGGGGAACGCTAGCAGAGACCCAGGGCGCATCGCAGTCCCTGAAGGCAGGTATAACACGAGCTTTCTCTGCGCCCCGGCTGCGCAACCCCACGGGATCATTGAGGACGCGAGCGCCGCGCGACGGCGCCTCCTCACGCCTCGCTGCGAGCGGTCGCGATCGGGCGGCGCGACTCGCGCCTGGGCCAGGCCCCCGAAGCCACCGCGAGCTTCCCCACGAACGCCAGCGCCAGCGCCGTCAACACCTTGTTCTGGATGTTGCGGAGCCCCAGGTCACCATAGGTGTCGATGAAGCCCACCAGGATGGTGGCATAGCAGCAGAGCGCGGCGGCCCGGTGCTCTGGCACCTGCGCTCGCCGGTAGGACCGCGCGGCCAGGAACACCCCAGCGGCCGGGAGCATCCACAGGCCTGTGAACCCGATGAGCCCGGCGAAGAAGAGCGTCCCCAGCACCTGGTTGTGGGGCTCGGCGCGGTACTGTGGGAAAAGGCTCACGATGTTGTCGTTTGGGTAGTACTCGATGAACTCGTGCCCGAAGCCGCGCCCGAGCACCGGCCAGTACCTCATGCCCATGACGAGGTTCCAGTTCTCCACGTGCCTGAAGAACGTGGAACGGTCGGCCTTCGTGTCAATTACCGAGCGCGCCACCTGGACCGGGGCGAACACCTTGCTCCCCGAGTTCCAGCCGACGGATAGGTAGAGCAGGGCGATGGGGGCGGTCACCAGCGCAGCCCGCGTGAACGCCCGCTTCCACGGCCTCCACGGGCTCATGAGGTACGTCGCCAGGAGCGCGAAGGCGAGCTGGACCCAGACGAGCCTTCGGCCGTTGACCTGCATGCCCCAGAGGAGGAGCGGCAGGATCAGGGCGCACGAGGCGAGTCGCCTCCTGTCGGTCCTCTCCATGAGGTGGGCCACCAGGATCATGCACGCTACCGTGAAGAGGATGGAGTCCCCGTGGTTGGTGGCGCAGGCGAGGGGGTCGCCTTGCGCTTCGAACTTGTAGTACACGAATATCGCGAGGATGGCCTTGGCGAGCGCCGAGAGGACGATGATCTGCGCCAGCGGCCGGTGATCCAGGGGTCCGCGGAACGCCTGGTCGAAGATGAAGAAGAGCATGAGCATCTGGAGGAGCGGGCGCGCCTGCCAGATCATGATCTCCGTGGAGCCGCGGTGCAGGAAGCCGTTCGCGACGGCATAGGCGATGGCCAGCAGGTAGACCAGCGCGAGGTGCGGGACGAGGCTCGCCGTCGGCACCTTCCCCCGCACGTCGATCGTGGCTCCACTCGCTAGACGATGGGCGACCACCCCCAGCACCAGGACCCCGAGCAGCTCCATGCCGGCGAGCTTGAACCCTCTCGCGGCCGGGATCGTCCGGTCGAGGTTGTTGATCACGAGCTCGTTAACGATAGCCCATGGCGTGTGCCAGAGCCCCAGCGCCGTGCTGAAGTTGTCTAGGGCCAGCAGGACGAACACGAGTGCCGCGGCGGTGTAGCGCAAGGGGATGGTGACCACCGCGTAGATGGCGCTCGCCAGCACGACCGGCGTGACCGTCACCGCGAGGTTCCCGTCGGTCAGGATGACCGCGGCTGCCGTGACGAGCCCCAGCGCGCCGACGAGCGTCGCGAATCCGACACGCGAGAGGACGCGCGGGAACCGCGAGAGCGCAGCGAAGCGACTTCCCGCGGCTGCCGTCGCGTCCATCACCGGCTTTCCGTCAAGACCGGTATGCCCAGGCCGCGCTCGATCTGCCAGCTCTCGACGATGAGGCCACCCCGCAGGTCTGCCCTCAGGGAGGCGAACAGCGCGAGCAGAAGGCCGCCCATGAACCCCGCTCCCATGACGCGGAGCGGCGAGGGCTTCAGCGGCCGCTTCGGCATCTGGGGTGGGCTGATGACGCTGTAGCGGTACTTGAAGGCGGCCTGTGCTGCGTCCATCTCCACGCGAGCGGCGTCGATGCGGTCGAGCACGTTCGCGTAGTTCTGGAAGACCATGCGCGTCTGGTACCGCTCGAACTCCTCCCGGGGGTCACTGGCCGCGGGGCCCGCCTCAGCCAGCTCACCTCTCAAGGCACGGGGTGAGGCGCGGGTGCTCATGGGGACCTCACCGCCCCGCGCCATCAGCTCCCGCTCCAGATCCTGCAGCTCGCGGCGCAGCGCCTCGATCTGGGGGGACGGCGCCGAGAGCGCCTCGATGTTCTGGCGCAGGGTGACGACGGCCGGGTGCGCGTCGGCGTACATGGCCTGGTACTGCAGGAGCTGAGCCTGGAGCTCAGCCAACCTGCGCTGGCGGTACTCCTCGAGGTCGCTGATGGCGCGCTGCTTCGCGGCGATCCTGTTCTGCAGGCGGACCACCTCGGGCGCGACGGTGAGCGCGGGCGAGGCGGCCCGTCGCACCGGCGTCGGCCTTGCGCGCAGGGTCATGGTACCTCTCTCCGCGCGCTCTCGCTGGAGCCTCTCCTCGAGCTGCTTCTCGAGGTTCTGCGCGTGGTTGTCCAGGATGCCGATGGCATCGGAGACGATGGCGATCTCGGTGGTGTGGCGCGTCTCCAGGAAGTTCTGGCTCGCCATCTCCACGAGCTCGTAGGCCGTCTCCGGGTTCGGCCAGTTGAGCGTGATCGTGACCGAGCCCTCGTTGACGTTGACGGCCAGGTCCTTCTCCAGCCTGTCGATGAGCGCATCGATCTGCTCGTCGTGGGTGCGATCGTGGCCGCTGAGGCGCCGCGCGATCCATTCGACGAACCGGATCGCCGGAGCGCGCTCATTCGTCCACTTCTTCTCGAGGTCGGTCTGCTTGATGAGCGAGACGAGGTTGTCCCGGCGCAGGACGGTCTCCCGCGCGGCGCGGGTGGGGGCGTCGGCCTCGTACGGTCGATACAGGCCCGCGTTCGCGAGCGTGGGCAGCGACGGATTCCGCAGCGCCTGGATGACGGTCTGCACCTGATACGTCCTCGGCAGCACGGACATCGACGCGATCGAAAGCGACACGACGAGCATGAAGCTCGAGAGGGCGAGCGCGCGATGCCGCCTGAGCGAATGGACCGCAAACGCCGCATAGTCGCGCAGCTTCGCCACGTCGATGATGTCGGTCTGCTGCTCGGCTTCGGTAGATGGGACGACCGGAGCGGAGGGCGGCAGTGTGCTCATGGTGACCACACCGGGGGGTAGTAGGGGACGTAGACGAGGATCAACGCCGCCAGGTACACGACGTTGAAGATCACGAGCAAGAGCAGCATTCGCCTGACGCCTCTCACCGGGATCGAGTCGCGAGCGGCCATCGTCGGTACGACCATGGTCACGAAGATGACCGAGAGAAGGATGACCTTGTCCATGCGTGCTCGCCGGCCGGCGACACTATACCACCGCAGCGCCGAGGCCCCTGTCCCCCACCCAGGTGTTTGCCGCCCCGGGTGGACGTATGGTACTCGCTCGGCCGAACGACCTCATCCATGACTTCGATCCGGACGGCGCCCGAGATCACCCTGGTCGTCGCGTCGCACAAGCGACCCGATGCGCTCTCGGTCCTGCTCGCTTCCCTCCGGCGGCAGACGCTCCCGCCTCCTCGGTTCGACGTCGCCGTCGTCGTCGATGGAATCGACGAACACGAGGGCGAGTACTGCCGGGTACTCGAGGACGCGACGCGCGACGCGTGCTTCGGCTTGCGGCACGAGTTCCAGGCCAACGCCGGGCAGTCGGTCGCGCGCCACCGCGCCATCGCGGCCGCCGGGAGCCCCTGGATCTGCATCGTCGACGACGACATGGACCTCGCCCCCGAGTTCCTGACCGCGCACCTCGCGGCGCTGCGGGCGGGGACGGAGAAGACGGTCGTCATCGGCAAGGTCATCCCCGAGGAGGGCTGGAGACGCGCGCCGCTCTACGAGGCGGTGCGGACGAAGGCGATGCTGGAGCTGCACGAGGGGATGGCGAGCGGTGCCAGGCGGCCGCGGGGACATGCGCTGGTCACCCAGAACGTCGCCTTCGCCCGTGAGTTCTACCTCTCGGTCGGCGGGTTCGACGAGCGGCTCCGGCTGGGCGAGGACACGGAGCTCGGCCTGCGCTTCGAGTTCGCGGGGGGCGAGCTCGTCTTCGAGGAGAAGGCCGCCGCGATCCATCGCTCGCGCGTCGGATCGTACGACGCCTGGGTGCGGCGCTGCGTCGAGTACGGCAGGAACGGCATTTACATCCACGAGAAGCTGGGTCGCGACGCGCGCGCCCATCCGCTCCGCAACCTGGTCAACGGCAGCCGGCTCAACGCCGCTACCGTGCACGCACTGTGCTGGTCCGATGCGGCCGCGTTCGGGGGAATCGCCTGCCTGCGCCGCACGGGCGAGGCCCTCCAGCGCGTCGGCCTCGTCGAGCCGGCCATCGCGACGCACAAGGCCATCGTGGCCGTCGCCTTTCACGTGGGCGTCAGGCACGCGCTGGGGTCCTGGCGACGCGTCCTGCGCGCGAAGCGCGCCTTCGCCGAGGCGCCGGAAGCGCCGCGCGAGCCCACCTGAGAAAGGCCTGCATATGTCACTTCGGGTCCTCCTCTCCCTGGCGATGGCGCTCCTGGCGGCGTGCAACTCGGCGGGTGGCGCCAGGGCCCCGGTTGTGGGGACCGCCCCGAACACGGTCGGCACATGGGTGAACATCACGCCGCCTACGTACTGGGCGTTGATGCAGGCGAACAACGTCTACCCCAGCTCTGGCAGCTACTCCATGACTGGCATCGGGCTCAGCCCGTCGGCCCCAGCCACGCTCTACGCGAGCACGGTCAGAGGGAACGGTCTATTCAAGTCCACCGACGGAGGGAATTCCTGGGCCGGGCCCATCGGAACGACGTTCCTCAACGTCAATGGAACGACCCACACACAAGGAAATCCGTGGACGACGGGCGCCGGCACCTCGTGGACTATCGCAGTCGACCCCCTGGACGCGAACACCGTCTATGCGTTCTCCGCGTTCGGGGGCGATCAGGGCCCCTGGAAAACGACGGACGGGGGTAACACGTGGCGGGGCATGTTCTCCTCGGCGGACAACAGCGCGATGACGCCGGACATCTACGCGATCGCCGTCGACCCGAACAACCACCAGCATCTTCTGATCACGTTCCACAGCCCATGGAACTACACAGCAAACGCGGGCATCTTGGAGAGCGTGGACGGCGGCGCCACGTTCATCAAGCACTATCCGGTGGCGATGGGCGGCGCCGTCCCGGACAGCGGTGCCGGGCACTACGCCTTCTTCCTGGGGCGGAAGAACGACGGCACGGTCGATGCGAGCGGCAAGTTCTGGATCTTCGCCACGCAGGGCAACGGTTTCTGGCGGACCGAGGACGGCGGCACGACCTGGACGCAGGTCGCGAGCGGGTACCTCATGCAGCACGGCGCCGGGGGACTCTACCGCGCGAGCACCGGCGTCCTTTACATGGGGGCCGTGCGCCACCTGCTCCGCAGCACGGACAACGGCCGCACGTGGACCCTCGCCGGGGAGCCTCCGACAGGCAGCGGGTTGGATGACTTCCTCCACGATGGCTACAACGCGGTCATCGGCGATGGCGTCACCATGTTCGTGATGCCGGCCAACACCGGATACCACACGAATGGCGCACCCACGCCCTACTACTACTCCTCGGAGACCGACGGAACGCACTGGACCCAGTACGGCAACCAGACCTTCTACGACGGGCCGGGATGGATGGCCGCGGACGCTGTCAACCACGTCATCTACTCGTCCAACTGGGCCGCGGGTCTCTGGCGGCTGGAGACCGGCCATTGATCTGACGGCGCCGGCTGCCGCCTCGTCGTATGCGGCGCCCGCCACCACACCCTCAGGTGCCGACACTGGCGGCAAGTGTGGTCGAATGGCGACAGAGAACCCGCTTCTCGGGCGGCTTGTGTTCGCCCGCCGTTTCTGGTGCGATGGTCGGGTCGCGTCGCGTCGCGCCGGTACGCTTCCGCAGTCGACGAGGCCCGCCCCACCACCAAGCGAAAGGCTTGCATGATGTCCTGCCGAGTCCTCCCCTTCTTGGCGCTCCTGGCGGCGTGCAACTCGGCGGGTGGGGCCAGGGCCCCGGGTGTGGGCACGGTCCCGACGCCCGGCGGGACCGGAGAGCCCGGCGCCCTCACGATCTCGCCGGACGCCATCGGCACCATCGTCGGTTCGACGGTGACGTTCACCGTGACGCCCACCACGTCGATCACCTGGACCGTCGCCGAGGGCGCGGGGTGCGGAGACATCACGGCCGCCGGCGTCTACACGGCCCCGCCCTCTCCCACCACCTGTACCGTGACGGCTACCGCCACGTCGGACGCCACGTTGCAGGCCCAGGCGTCCATCGTGGTGTACGCCAACACGGTCGGCACATGGGTGAACATCACGCCGCCTCCCTACTGGGCGCTGATGCAGGCGAACAACGTCTATCCCACGTCTCACGACTACTCCATGACGGGCGTCGGGCTCTCTCCGGCTGCCCCGGCCACGATCTATGCGAGCACGTACGGCGGGCACGGTCTCTTCAAGTCCACGGATCGAGGGAATACCTGGGCCGGTCCCATCGGGGCGACCTTCCTGAACGTCGACGGGACGACCCACACCCAGGGTAACCCGTGGACGACCGGCGGCGCCACCTCGTGGACCATCGCGGTCGATCCCCTGGATGCGAACACCGTCTACGTGCACTCCTCGTTCGGTGGTGACCCGGGCCCATGGAAGAGCACGGATGGCGGCGATACCTGGCGACAGCTCTTCTCCCGCTCCGACGGTCAGGAGATGACGCCCGACGTCTACGCGATCGCCGTCGACCCGAACGACCACCAGCACCTGCTGATCACGTTTCACAGTCCGTGGAAGTTGACACAGAACGCGGGCATCTTGGAGAGCGTGGACGGAGGCACCACGTTCATCAAGCACTATCCGGTGGCGATGGGCGGCGCCGTCCCGGACAGCGGTGCCGGGCACTACGCCTTCTTCCTGGGGCGGAAGAACGACGGCACGGTC
>Ga0209342_10007532_pt1 | contig 10970 bp, 18 predicted proteins | sample RifCSP16_2_FD_184023 | JGI IMG/M metagenome (GOLD analysis project Ga0209342, IMG submission 184023) | Soil microbial communities from Rifle, Colorado - Rifle CSP2_sed 16_2 (SPAdes) (version 2) | ecosystem: Environmental > Terrestrial > Deep subsurface > Rock core/Sediment | place: Rifle... | reverse complement strand
CAACGATCAGCATTGATGAGGCCCGGCGTAAGGAAAGGAATATAACATTCCATTCATGGCGCCACTGGCTGAACAGCCTGCTTATAAACGCAAAAATACCTTTGCAAAAAATACAGAGCATAACCGGCCACCGGACAGATCGGATGAGCGAACACTACTACCACCTGGATGATATGGCCGATATCCGGCAGATACAGGAGCGTCTTTTCCCCCTTCCGGCCACCAGCGAAGAGCAGGAGCGCCAGGGAGGGATCCACTAGGAGACATAATTTGATTGACTTTTTAATGTCCAGGCATTGTATAAATGCAAACTGCGGGATAGGCTGACGGGCCGAAAAGGGGCAATCCTGAGCCCCCTTCCCGTGGATTTTAAAATCAGGAATCGCACTACAGGAGGTGTGAAAGATGGATGAGGTATTAAAAAAAACGTATGATTATGTAGCGGAGCTTTGCTATAATATTCAGCATTTACAAGAAAAAAACGAAGATATTTATCATGTTATTAAAAAATATAGAGAAGAAAAAGAGAAAGAATGGATTGAACCTTATATAAATAATTTTCGTGAAATTCTTTTTTCTCAGAAAGCCCCTCTTCCATTAGCGATTGAACAGATTAAAGTCAAAATAATAAAAATGAAATGTTTAGAATCTATATACAGCGGATTTAGCCAAGGTAAAATTGAAAATTTAATTACAATAATAGATACTTTTTGCGATTTTCAAGATGAAATATGGAAGCCGCTTACCACTGCTTTATCATGGACAAGCGACCGATACATACTTGAGAAACTCATTGATTTATTAGGAAAAAAAGATTTCCAATTGATAAATCGTGAAAAATTATTTCCACTTCAAAAAGGGCAAGCATATCGAGACATGGTATCTCTTATTATGTGTTTATATGAAAAGGATCTGATTTCTTCACCATTAAAGAATGATGGTGAATTTAATTATAAAAGAATATATGATACTTTCACACTTGAGAAATTAAATTCGGATAGTGTGCAAGGGGCCGTTTTCAATGTTGTGCATAATAAACGAGGGCGGAGCAATCACCGAAAAAAAATAGATTACTTCGCTGGACTTTTAGAGAAAATATAAAACTCACCTCCCAAAATCAACGTATACTTGTACGTTCCCATTATACTCGACAAAAAAACAATAGTCAACGATCATCTTAGCCATTGAAACTAAAACTTCAATGGAGGCATATAATCATGTTGAATCAACAAAGCCAGCTCTGGACTGAGAAGCAAGTCCGCGAGTACGCTCAGATAAAATCTCGTAATAAAATTTATAACGCCATCGCCGAAGGTCTGCCCGTCATCCGGACCGGGCGCCTTGTCCGTTTTAGACCTGAATCTGTTGTTGCGTTCTTTGAAGGAAAAGAGCAGAGCGAGGCGGCGAATTAACGATGACCGCCGGTGATTTTTCAAATCTTGCCGCATGGCTGGCGAAACAGATCGCAGGTATCAAATTCGGAGAGGCATCGATACGAGTTGTTATTCATGATGGTCGAACGCGTGTTGAAAAATGCGTAATCGTCAAAGAGCAGCCTGAGAGCGGCGAGTGATGAAACTAAAAAATGAAACGCCGGCGTGAACCGGCGGGCAATAATAATATTATGGAGTTCCAAATGCAACATAATACCATCCGTCTAAAACGTCAAGTAAAATTCCGACGCCGAATTTACTCACACCCATCCGTCGGAGTCGTCGACCTTGACGCTTTGCAACGTATGATGAGTAAAAACGGGAAAATTATGGATCCCGCGAGTTGGCTGGAAGAAGTCGCTTGGTTTCGATTTTATCGATATGGCGATGCGCGGCAAATTGATAAATTGTGCGGAATGGGGGCGGTGCAATGAACGAAATCACCCCCTCCACTATTCTCCGATTAACTGAAATCCATAGCCAGATACTAGGCGCAGTCAAAACGACCCTGTACCTCGCAATAGAGGCAGGGCAGATATTGACCGGCGCAAAAGACAGCCTATCTCATGGCGAATTCATTCCCTGGGTAAAGAAAAACTGTCCATTCAGCGAGCGCACGGCTCGGCGATACATGACGTGCTATGAACGGCGCGAGGAACTCAAAACGGCCACAGTGTCCGATTTGACAGAGGCCTACCGATTACTTGAAGCGCCCAAGAAATCTGAAAAATATAGGGAATTATTTTCAATCATGCGTCAATGTCAATTCATGGGCTTCTCTGATGCGCCCGCCTTAATTGATATTCTTGAAAAGATGCAGACCGGCGAAAGCATGGACATGAGCCGGGAGCAAAATTCAAAACTGATAAAATTTTTACGAATGCTTGATTTTGGAAAAGAATTCTGGCTCGGTGATTGTCTAGTTTATGGGCAGGCCCACGGATTCACGGGGGGCGCGTCATGAATCCGCTTTTAAATCCAGTGGTAATTGATCAACTTCGCGCGGAAATTTTCGGCGATATTGCAAATATTCAATCTGTCATTGATCGCGATAAACCGCCTATTAAATATCCCCTTACGGACCTCGGCAACGTGGAACGATTCATACAACTTTTTCCCGATGAAGTCTGTTATATACCTCAGGAAAATGATTTTTCCGCCTATGATGATAAGAAATGGACGCGCGACCTTCAAGGCAAGCGCACCCATGAACTCGTGGATAAAACCGTGCGCTCGATATACGGCGAGGCTGAAAACGTCCCAGATGAACACACCCGGAAGCAAATTGCAAAACACGCGCTCAGATCCGAGGCCAAAAACCGGCGCGATGCTATTGTCAATGATCTTAAACATCGGCTTGTCAAATCAATAGACGAGTTTGACCGCGACCCCTGGCTGTTTAATGTCCAAAACGGGACGATCGACCTTAAAACCGGGAAACTGCAGCAACATAATCGCGCTGACTGTTTAATGAAAATATCACCAGTAACCTACTACCCAGAGGCAAAATGTCCGCTATGGACTGAGACACTGAATCTGTTTTTCCGCAATTCCAAGCCCATAATTGAATACATTCAAAAACTTTTCGGATATACATTGTGCGGCATCAAGAACGAGCGCCTCGTCGTTTTCTTATATGGTCGCGGTCGAAATGGGAAAACCACTCTTACGAGTACCATTTTAAAAATCTTTGGCGATTATGGGCAGGCGGCTGACATTTCAACTTTTATCGAAAACAAATGGGGCGGCCGGCAGGCAGGATCGGCAAGCGAGGACCTGGCACGGCTCAGGGGCACCAGATATGTCAGGGCTACGGAAATCGGGACAAAGGACAAATTGAATGAAAAGCTCATTAAGGATATTTCGGGCGGCGATATTATAACAGCTCGTTTTCTGTTTAGCCGAAGCTTTGATTTTCAATCCTGCTTTACTTTATGGTTTTTTGGCAATGAAAAAATAAAAGTCGAGGGGCAAGATGTCGGAATAAAAGACCGCATTAAATTTATTCCCCTGACGTTTGAAATCCCTAAAGACCAGGAAGATCCCTCAATGCGCGATCGCCTTTTTAGTGAGGAGGCCCCTGGCATTCTGAACTGGCTGGTCGAAGGGTGCCTGAAATGGCAAGGTGAAGGGCTCATGGAACCGGCTGAAATCAGTCAGGCTACAATAGAATTTTTTGAGGAGCAGGACCTTGTGGGGCTATTCCTGCGTGATTGTTGCAATATTGAGGAAACGAATTCGGCCAAATATAAAAACCTGTATCATGCATTCATTGAATATTCAGACACCTCAATTTCAAGATATCAATTTTCAAAAACATTAGAGGATAAAGGCCATAAGATTATAACCGCAAGCCGTAATCAACGCTATGTTATGGGCCTTTCATTGAAGCTTACTAACGTCAAGGATAGGGATGAGAATAAAAATACAACAATGTTCGGTTAACCAGTTAACCAGTTTAACCACTTTCCATGAAAGTCCCTACGTGAGGCAGATATGAAGGGAAGTTTATGGAAAGTCGTTAAAGTCGTTAACCCGTTAACACTTATGGGAGGTTATCTATGAAAGAATCAATCTTTTTACGATGCCGGGCCAACAAATGTAATGCTCGAATAGAGCAATCTGTCCCTGAGGGAATCAGCGTTGATATCATACTACAGTCATGCGGTTGGCATCGATTGCCTAACGGCGCAGGCTACCTATGCCCTATTCATAATGTAGATAATAACGTAACGACTATTAGCCATGACAACGAAGATATGCACGAAATAATGCGGCGCCATGCACATGAAGCAAAGAGATCAGGACATAGGCATGGGCTGTGGTGATGAGGACAGACATTGTATTTATATTTACACGGTACTGCGACAACTATGACGTTTTTAACGCGCTAAAGTCGCGAAGCACTCGTTTTCCCTGGTGAGGTTTAAAAAAAATTGGCCAAATATCGTTATAGTGAGGTTTTTTAATGAAAAACAAGGAAATTAAATTAAATATCACTCAATTTTCCGAGGCTTTGGGCATTCCCCGCTCGACTTTATACCGTCATATTAAAGATGCGTCGATCATCCGGGACGAAAACGGTATGATTTCCCTTTCCCGGTCGGAGAATCGGCGTTTTTTAAAAGAAAACGGAATTGATATTAAACGATTATCAATACCAGCCCCTCGTCCTGCCGGACGTCGCCCCGCAAGCGCACCGGCACCGGCTCCGAAGGTGACTGATGAATCACGTGCGGAACTACAGCGTCGGCATCTCTTGGCTAAAATCGCAAAACTTGACCTTGAGCAGGAAATTAAACGAGGAAACCTTCTTAATGTTCAAAACGTCAAGGATTCAGTTTTCTTTTATTTGGATCGAGTCTTTTCTAACCTGGAAAGGCTTTCTAACACCCACCTGGACGACATCGGCGATAAGATAATCACAAACGGCGGGCTCTCGGCGGAGATACGGCACGAATGGGTCAATTTGGTTTTGAGGGAAATTGACACCGCAAAACAGGAAACGATTACACGGCTTAACGAATTAGCAAAGGGCAGCAATAACAGCACGCAAATCTTCCCGACGTCGGGAAGATAATAAATAATTCAGGAGAATAAAACAATGAGACAGTCGATTAAAAATTTGTGTAAGGAAGCCCGGGCCTGTCAAGGATACGACAACGAGATTCTGTTCCGTCTTGATGACAATATCAGTCGTCTAGGGCCTTTCGGCGTGGGCGAAATTTCAATGAACAGGGCAAAGTATTTTCGCGCCAGAATGGAGGCCGATGCTGCAAATTCAAGAGGCGATAGTGATGCCTACTCGCGGTTTCTCGCGGAAGTCGGAGCATCTGACAAAGCGTACCGCGAGAATATTGAGGAACTGGAAGCCTTACAAAAGGAACGCGAAAGAATGAAGGTTTTCCATGACGAAATCGGAAAGCCGAAACCTATCACCTGCCCACTAACTGGGGACGTTTGTGGAGGTGTTCGATAATGGAAAATATGAGTACAAAACAATTACGCGCCCGATGCGCGACCTTGTTCGATAAGATTGCCGGTGACGACCATCAATTTAGGTTAGGGATGAATACCTTAAATCTGGCCAGAGCAAGACGTGCCCAAAACACAGATTGGGAAATTCGGATTATAGCAGAACGTCGAGACCTTGCGGCACTCCAAGCCAGATATCAAGAAAACGTTGAAGAATATCGGAAGTTGCGCGCGGTGCTCGACAAGCATGATAACCCCGATGCAGTCGGTTTTACCGGCCCGATCGACGAGCCCGCGGAGGTCGCCCATGAACAGTCATAAAAGATTAGCCGACGCAAAGGCGAAACTTGACGGCCTTCTGACGATCGCCAATTCCGGCTATGCCGGCTCGTTTTCTCGTTATCGTCAGCAAATCGCCGATGCAAAAGAGGAACTCTTTAAGGCGCGGGTTGCGATGCTTGATTCACAGATAGCGGAATTCACGCGAATAAAGGCAGGCATAATCAGGGAACGCGAGAAAGAAATGGAGGTTTATAATGCAGTCACTAACTGAAAAACGCCGGCAGCTCGAAGCGGAAATCGCCGTGGTGCGGGCGCAGATAGCCAAAGCCCGGGAACTCGGACAGGACATTGACGCCTTGACCCTTCAATTAGCGATTCTGAGGAGTGACCTCGTAATATGCAGGGGCTGCTTTATGCCGCCCTCTTGGAATAGAACACACAATATTTATTGTTAATCCAAAGGAGGAAACAAAATCATGATGTCAGAACGATTAAAAAAATTTTTATCACATAAAGACCCAACTGAGGCAATGCAAATTATAAGGGAAAAATTTCCTCATCATTTGAATGAATACCTTGGTCAAGGCGTTCTCGGAATGTCTGCAATGGCCCTGCCGCCATCCATGTCCCGGTCACTGGAAAGCCAGCCGCCACAGGACGGAGTTATCACCGATGAGGCCTCTTATCAAGCAGAATTGCGACGTTCTAAAATGCTGGATGGAATGGCGGCCGCGGAGATCCCCGGCGTCGATACTCACGGCAAGGATGATGGCTGCCCGATCGACGGAATAATCACCGACGAGGCCTCCTATCGGGCAGAGCTCGCGCGATCGCGAAGGCTGGAAGGGCTTGCGTAACTTAAAATGGTTTCCATCCCATATCCTTAATTCTCCCCCTGGGCCCGTTTCCAGCTTCGCGGCGGGACGGTTCCGGGGATTTTTTTAATTGAATTTATAGAATTGAGGAATATCTTCTTAAGATCAAAATATAAAGGAGGTTGAAAATGTTAGGTTCAAAACTGCTTAAAAAATTATACGATTTTGCGAAAGCATCAGGTGAATTCTCCGAAAGCGAGTTAAGGAATATTCATGATGCAATTATTATGCGAGAATTCACTGAACATCAGGTTGAGGATCAAGAATTTTTGGAATTTACCGAAGAATTCAAGCTATCACATAATTATGCGATGTCCAAAATTGTATATATCAATGATTGTGAAAAAGCATGGAAGGAAAGAAATAGTAAAAAATGACTTCTGACTTTCAAATCCTATCCGGCGCTTTTGCGGAGCGACCGACGAAGCGCCGGAACATTTCAATTGTAGAATATGCGGAAAAGACGATCATCCCGACCGGAAAATATCGGGGCGTTCAATTCAAGCATAACCGGGCGCCGTATCTTATCGAACCGCTGCGCTTAATGTCGCCGGAATCACCAATTCAAGAAGTGCGGCTCATGTTCCCGGCTCAGAGTGGCAAGTCTACCGTCGGCGAGCTCTGCACCATGTTTTATATTGAGGAGTACCCGTCCGAAATTTTATTTGTTACATCAAATGAAACGGCCGCCATTAAGTGGATGCACCGTCGTATTGAACCCCGCGCAACGGCTGCCGGTATTGTTTTTAGATCACAGGGCAGCGAATCGAAATTAACCCGGAGGACCGGCGACACCAATTATTCAAAGGAATTTTCGGGCGGCAATATTGATGTAGCTTCCGCCCTTTCGGTGGCTCAACTCACATCGGAATCGAAAAGAATTATAATAGCGGACGAAGTGGATCGCTATAAATTACTTCTCGACAGCGAGCAAGGACTCACCTGGGACGTCATGTATGCGCGTTCTCAAGCGTGGGGAGATCAAAAAAAGATTCTCGCCATTTCCACGCCAACGATCGCGACCATTTCCATTATAGCCGCCCTTTACGAGGAAGGGGATCAACGGCTTTATCATGTACCATGTTCGCATTGTGGAACGATGCAGCTCCTCGATTTTTCGGCTGGCCGCGGTCATGGCCTGCACTGGGAATACAAAAACGGAAAAATTTACAAGAAATCCATATCCTTGATATGCGAGTCACCCACGTGCCAAAAAGAGATAAAGGAGTCGTCTAAAAATAAAATGCTTAACGGAGGCGAATGGCGCGCTTCTGCTTTGCCGATAAAAGAGGGGGTCGCTTCTTTCCATATCAACGGCTTGCAGGTTTAAAAAAACCTCATGGTATGACATGGCCCTGGCTTATGAAGAAGCCAAAACAGACCCATTGAAAAAACAAACCTTCAATAATCTCAAAATGGGTCGTCCGCATCGTATGTCGGGCAGCCAGCCCAAGGTCAGCAAAATCATCGAGAACCGCGGCAATTATAAGTCCGGCGCCCTTCCTGACGGTGTGCTCTATCTGACTGCCGGTGTTGACGTTCAGGAAGGCTCGGAGACCAATGAGGACAGGGCGCGTTTAGAAATGACTGTACTCGGCATCGGAAAAATGAATAAAACATGGGTGATTGAGCACCGCATTTTCAAAGGCCCGGTTATGGATCCTTATTCCGGGGCATGGATCGCACAAAATCAATATCTCTTGGATCTGATCGCAAAGGGCGGGTATCGCCGTTCTGATGGCTTCGGCATGGTGCCTCAAATCTATTTTATCGATTCAGGCTCCGGCAAGGTAACGGACGTCGTTTATCAGTATTGCAGTGAGGGCGTCCGAATGTATCCATCGAAGGGATTCTCTCAATTAAAAAAGCGCAAGAAAGAGGCGCCGGACGAAATGACCGGTCGAGTCATTCGATACAGGCCCGTAAGAATCGGCAACGCCGTCCTATACGAGGTGAATGTTAATTATTACAAGGATAGTATTTATAGACGCCTTGCAATACCGCGCCAAGAAATCGAACCACAGCGCGGGGGATTTATAGAATTTCCTTATGACCTGCCGGAATCATATTTCGACCAGCTTGTCGCAGAGGAGCGCCGCATTGATGGCACATTCCATAATCCCGGCGGTCGTCGCAATGAAGCACTAGATTGTTTTGCGCTATGTTTGGCCTCCTCTGATGTTTGGCTGTGGTCTGAACTGTTAAATTGCAGGGCAACTTTGAAGGCTCAAGGTTATTCAGCAACTGAATTACAGACAGTCGATTTAATGTATATTCTTGATAATATCGAGCGGGCGACGCGCAGGAAAATATCGGCATAATAAAATTATTATGCGGGGTTGCTCCTCCGGCCCCTGGGCACTTCGCGGCGCTCAGGGGCATTTTTTCGCAATTTCGGGGCGTGTCTTTCCACGTCCGGGCCTCGCAACTCTTTACCTGGGGGCAACCGTGCAGAGTTAGGGGCGCATTATGTCACATTGGAGGGGAAAGGCGAGGTTTAATAATCCGGTTCATCCGGCTTGATGCTGTTTTTAACACCGTGATTTATTAGAAATTGAATATATCGCTGTTTGCTGTTTATCCTATTTTCGGCCAAGAACTTTTCTAAAGCCTGATATTCGTCGGGTAAAAGTTTAACCGTCAAACTGAATGGTTTTTCACGTTTTGCCATATCAATTGATTTTTTTCTCATTTTTCCACCTGTCAATTTTTTTAGCATTTCCGTAATAATTTATTGACATTATTTCCGTAAATACGTATTTATAATATACGTGCAAATACGTATTAAGTCAACTCAAAAATTCAAGGGGGTAGTTTATGGTCCCAGTCTATGACGAGGAACGCGAAATTGTTGGAGAGGTTGGATATAGTGACAACCTCGACTATTGGGACGGCCGTAATATGACATGCGGCTCTACCGGGCGGCATAAGGGTCTGACACAGCTTTCGGACGGCCGCTATGTTCTCATTCACGGTACACAATGGGAGGGTGAACGGGACACAGCCGAGATTATAAGCCCGGAGCAGGCTGTTCAGGAGATCATCCAGAGCGGTGATACGGGGCTTTTCGATGAGTTTCCGGGGCTTCAAAAAGTCCGGGACAGAGTTATCTTGAAAGAGAAACGGATAAAAGCGGAGCAGGCGCTTGAGGGGGCAAAATGAACTTGCTTATATCGAAAGACAAAGATGGCGGATGCGCATATCTCACAACGGACAGCCCTGCATCTCATTATGGTGCGCCGGTATTGCAAATTTCAGCCGATGACATTGACGGTGATTTTGGGCCTAGTGATTTTATTGACGATGGCAACGGGCATATTTTTTCAGGTGCTCAAATCGTCGCCGGGTGGGTATCACAACCAGATCGTACGCCAGAAGAAATATCAGCGGCGAGAAAATTTTTGCAGCAATGGCCAGAAGGGCCGCAGATTTAACTTTCCCAGCCCCTCGCGCTCCCCTCGTCTGTCGGGGGTGAGGGGCGAATCATGGACACAAAAAAAATTAAAAAACTGTTGCCCGAGCTTGAGGCGGCCCGGCTGGACGGCGATATTATCAAGGTCACTGATCTACAGCGGGCGATCATGCGGGCTCTCAATGAAGATCAATAACCATATCCGGGGCCAGCTTAAGAAGGCGCTGCGCCAGGCTTGTCAGGAATTTATTTGGAGATACGACGCCGGAGAAAATCCATATCTGGAATTTTTACGGATCAGAAATCTCGTCCGCAAGCTTGACGGCCGATGGCGATATCAGGCTTCGGTACATAAAGACGATTTAGGGTAATACCCACAGGTGTGGGGAGGGATCGAATTTTATCGTCTGGGGTACTGAAATCGGCGACGTAATACCCACAGGTGTGGGGAGGGATCGCACGGGCACGATGGAACGAAAACAAGGGGGTGGTACGGCAACTGCTTTATGAAGAAACAATTCTTGTTTTTCTGGTGGAAGTGATGCCACTTCACGATGATGTGCATATCCCAAATCTTCGTTACGTAACGAAGATTTGACCGTAACACCCACGGATGCGGGGACCGCCCTTTACAACTTCCCGCGCTGGAATATGTAATAAGTCACTATTCCCACGCCTGCGCGAATTGTGACCGTTCGACTATTCTATCTTGACTTTTAGTTAAGATAGTCACTATTCCCACGCCTGCGCGAATTGTGACATATCGAACCTTCCCACGGTGGAAGTATCGATCATAGTCACTATTCCCACGCGCGCACGAATTGTGACTTTTCTAAAGGTGGCAATTGTTCCACTTTTAGAGATGTCACTATTCCCACGCGCGCACGAGTTGCAACTGCCTATTCGTAACCCCTGGAGGGGCCAGGCTTCCCCCGGTGCTTTCCGCTAACCGGGCCCCATGTTCCCTGATATGTCCGGGCTCTGTAAAACCCC
>Ga0209342_10007531_pt1 | contig 10971 bp, 10 predicted proteins | sample RifCSP16_2_FD_184023 | JGI IMG/M metagenome (GOLD analysis project Ga0209342, IMG submission 184023) | Soil microbial communities from Rifle, Colorado - Rifle CSP2_sed 16_2 (SPAdes) (version 2) | ecosystem: Environmental > Terrestrial > Deep subsurface > Rock core/Sediment | place: Rifle... | reverse complement strand
TTGGTGTAGATCTAATAAAAAGGGCTATCGAAGAAGAGATGAGGACAGTTGGGGCAGAAAAAAAATGGTATGCCTCTGCGATACAGAGGCTTGTTACAAAAGGGTATAGGATAAAATCCCTTGACATTGAGGAGCTCTTTTGGATGGATGTTGACTATCCTAGCGACCTTTTTAAAGCAAGGTTCAATTCAGGCAAGTTTATTAAGAAGTCTCAGAAAGAAAGAATTCTCCGAGTTGTAGATACAACCCCCTAATAAAATATGGACCACGCAATAGTTATAGCAGCCGGCACGGGCACAGATGGTGAAAGACTAAATTCACACGGCGAGACTATTATTGGTGGAATACCACAGATTAAACGCCTAATCATCACAGCAGAAAGGGCAGGAATAAAAAGATTTACAATAATTGTAGAACAAGACGACTCTCCTCTTAAAGAAATCTTGAAAAAACAAAAAGGTATAAAAAGCGAAATCATATGGCGTATGCTTGGCTCCCCAATCAAATCTGAACCAAATCCCTCCCTTATTCTTCAATCAAATCTCATTATTAGTCCAAGTGGGCTTTCAAATTTGACGAGCTCTAAGGTCTCTCAAGATGAAGTATCAGTCCTTGTTGACAATCAAAAGGACGCATGGATAAAAACAAAAGGCGATAGCATAGACGATATATTTTCATCTGGTGGAAAGGCTGTAGGAGCATTTGTAGCTCATGCAAGCCTTCTTGAAAAATCCATTTCGAACTCTATGTATTTAAAAAGCTGGCTTGAGGAGCTTGTTGGAAGAGGTAGCGTTAAATCAATAAACTTCCAAGATGGCTACTGGATGCGTTTATCCTCAGATAAGGAATCTGGAAAGAAGGCTGAGGATCTTCTTTTTTCCCATGTAAGTAAATCGTCAAGCGGATGGATTTCCAAGAACATAAACAGCAAATTGTCAATACCTGTCAGCAGGTTATTAATTAATACCTCCCTAACTCCAAATATGATAAGTGTGGCAATTGGCGTAATCGGGATTCTCACCGGTTTCTTTTATATACAAGGACACCCAGTGTGGGGTGGTTTGTTTCTACAGCTTTCTACTATTTTTGATCGTTGTGACGGAGAGGTAGCAAGGATTAAACTCATGGAAAGCAGGCGTGGGCAGTGGATTGATACGATTTTTGATCAGCTATCTTTTCTCTCTTTTGTTGTGGGTGTTCCAGTTGGATTATATAGACTAACAAAAAGTAATCTTGCTATAACTTTAGGAAGTATAAATCTCTTGATATTTATATTCTTTGTTATATGGTCGTTTTATTTTCTAATAAAATATGCCAACTCGGGTAGTATGGTAGCCTATTCTAAAACCGTTGATATGCTTCTTCCAGTTGAGAAGAGAACCATTATTCACAAACTTATAATCAAACTTCGCCCTATGATGAAAAGGGAATTCTTCTCACTGGTTTTTCTAATCGCGGCGATACTCGGAGGGTACGCATGGGTACTAAGTCTTACTACTTTAGGTCTTAGTCTTACTTTAATTCACCAAATTGATGATTTGTTAAAGTTAAAAAGATTAAAACAGGCAAACAGCTCCACTTAATATAGAATAGAGTTAAAGCCGCTACCCACCCAGATAAGCCTTTTTTACCCTTTCATCTAGAAAAAGCTCCTGACCGCTTCCCTGAAGAATTATTTCTCCTGTCTCCAATACATATCCGTAATCTGCCATCTTGAGTGCGGCTTTTGCATTTTGTTCGATAATTAGTATAGTTATGTTTTTTTTATGGATTTCAAGAATTTTTTCAAATAGCATAAAAGTTATTTTAGGAGCAAGTCCAAGAGAGGGCTCATCCAACATGAGAAGCCTCGGCTTTCCCATAAGTGCTCTTCCAAGAGCTAGCATCTGCTGCTCGCCACCAGAAAGCGTGCCTCCAAGCTGATTAAATCTTTCATTTAGTCGCGGGAAGAGTGAAAAAACATACTCTAAATTCTCCTCAAACCAACGAGATGTGTTTAATGCGAAAGCGCCCATTATTAGGTTTTCTCTAACCGTGAGATTTGAAAATATTTTCCTTCCCTCCGGTACCATGATTATCCCCTTCTTGCATATTTCATGGGTGTGTTTTCCAACAATACTTTTCCCTTCAAAGAAAACCTCTCCGTCCTTAGGTGAAATGAGGCCAGAGACTGCACGAAGTGTTGTTGTCTTACCAGCTCCGTTAGCACCTATAAGGGTTACGATACTACCACGTGGAACGACAAAAGATATTCCCTTTAAGGCATGAATACCACCATAGAAAACATTTATGTTATCAACTCTCAATAACTCTTGTTTCACCAAGATATGCCTCGATTACTCTTTGATTATTTCTGATTTCTTTAGGGCTTCCCTCTGCTATCTTCTCCCCATAATCGAGAACCGTGATTCTATCGCATATTTCCATAACTACATGCATATCGTGCTCGATGAGAAGTATTGTCAAAGCTAATTTATCTCGTAGTTTTTGGATAAATTTCATTAAGTCTTCTTTCTCAGTTGGATTCATGCCAGCAGCAGACTCATCAAGAAGAAGTAGTTTCGGACCGGTAGCAAGCGCGCGGGCAATTTCTAACCTCCTCTGTAATCCATAGGGAAGTGAAGAAGCCTTTTCATCAATGAAATTTAAAAGACCCGTCCTATCCAATAGCCAACGAGCACGTTCGTAGACTTCATTTTCAATCTTCGTAAATCCAATTAGACTTAATAGAGGTTTCCAGAATAAGGTGTTATAACTAAGATGAAAACCAATCATCACATTTTCTATTACGCTTAGGTCCCCAAAAAGTTTAATATTTTGAAACGTTCTAGCCACTCCCAGAGACGTAATTTTATATGGTTTAAGGTTAGCAATCTCTTTTCCGTTAAAAGATATGGTTCCCTTTGAAGGCCTTATAAATCCAGAAATGACGTTAAAAACTGTTGTCTTTCCTGCGCCATTTGGGCCTATGAGACCCCTAATGGAACCAGGTTCAACCTCTATATCTAGGCTAGATAATGCTTCTAGGGCGTCGAAACGAACTGTAAGATCCTGAATTTTTAATATGTGGTGCATCCTCTTCTAATTATGTTTTAAAGTTTAGAATAGCCGGAGAGAAGATAATTTAATTGCATTAACGTAACTTCATTAGTATAAATTAAACAGTATAATTTCATCTTTATATATGTGGTTTCTCCTTATCTAGTTTATCTCGCGAAACTTTATTCTCCTCCCAAACGTGTTTAACGCCCAATCCCAAGAAAACTCCCATCTTCCTGTGATACCTCTCCTAAAAAACAACATAATGATTATTAGAAGAAGAGAAAATATGACCATGCGCATCCCGGGAATACCAGGGATAAACATATCGCCTATCTGGTGTGGCTCTTCAAACCACCTTAAAAGCTCAAAACCCCAGGCAAAAATCACAGCACCTATTATTGAGCCCGTCATGCTACCTAGTCCTCCAGCTACAATCATTATTAGCAGATTGAAAGTAAGAAAAAATGAAAAAAGCTTCGGGTCAATCGTTGTAAGGAGATGTGCCAAAAGTCCCCCGCCAATCCCCTGAAAAAACGCACTAATTATAAATGCAAGCATCTTGTACCTAAATGTATTTATACCCATTGCTTGCGCTGCGGTTTCATCCTCTCTAATTGCCTTCATCGCCCTGCCATAACTACTTTCTACTAGCGAAATTAAACAAAAGACTGTGAATATTGCCCAACCCCAACTCCACCAGAGGTTTGTGTATTGATTGATGCCTTTAAGACCGAGAGAACCGTTTGTTATACTAACAGCATTTGTTGCAAATACACGAATTATTTCACCAAATCCAAGCGTTACAATGGCTAGGTAGTCACCCCTTACACGAAAAACAGGAAAGGCAATTAAAAAAGCAAAGATTGAAGTAACCACGCCAGCAATTAGGAGAGATGGAAGAAAAGGCAATGAGATCTTACCGAGAGGGGATATAATGGGCTCAATTATGAATGTTAACTCCTTTTCAGCCGGTGACATTGTGAGAAGAGAAGCAGTATAGGCCCCAACTGCCATAAATGCATTCGGGCCCAAAGAGAACTGCCCTGTGACCCCGTTTACCAGGTTGTAGCTAGTAGAGAGTATGATATAGATCGCTGTTATATTCAAAATTTGAATAATATAGGCAGAGGTATACGAGTTCGCCAATTTCAGAAAACCGAAGATAGCAAGCAAACTCAAGAAAGTAGCCAAATTTCTAATCAGCTTTTCTCTCTTCATAGAAATTATCTGGCTCCTAATAAATACGAATTTACGCAAATAAAATGATGCACGATTCATGATACATGCAAGTTTTTAGATGTCTCCTGCATCGTTCGACTGAGCTCACGACGAAGTCTTGCATCCTGTATCATGTATCTGGCATACCACTTATTTTATTCCTATCCATTTGTGGCGATTTGTGGCTGAACTTTCTTTTTTTAATCAGGAAGCTTCTCTCCAATAATCCCAGTAGGTTTAAAAAGAAGTATAAATATCAAAATAAAAAACGCTATTGCGTCTCTATATCCAGCATAGCTCGGTAAAAAAGCAACAAACAAAATTTCTATAAGACCTAGAGTTAATCCCCCGAGTGCCGCACCTACAACACTTCCAATTCCACCCAATACAGCCGCTACAAACGCCTTTATTCCCGGCATTATTCCCATAAGAGGATTTATCTGTGGATACCTCATCGCCAGCATGATCCCGCCCGCCGCAGCAAGCACAGAACCTAGGATAAAGGTGAGAGATATTATCCGGTTTACATTTATTCCCATAAGCTGGGGCGTCTCTATATCTCGGGAAATGGCTCTCATCGCTATTCCAGACTTTGTACGGTATACGAGGTAGAACGTCGCCCCAAGAAATATGAGCGTTATCAGTGGAATTAAGAGACTTAAGCTCGGAAGTGAAATATCTTTAATATAGAAAATCTCTTCGAATGGTCTTGGCGTTGGAAATCCTTTTGGACGGCCTCCAAAAATAACAAGGCCAAGATTCTCAAGTAGAAATGACACACCTATTGCTGTCATTAGAACAGATATTCGAGGTGCAGTTCTCAATGGTCTATAGGCAAGATGCTCTATTAAAAAACCGAGTACGCCTGTTAGGGCTATTGCGACGGGAAATGAAACATACCACGGCATCTCAGGAATAACAAAACTAAATAATGAAAACCCAGTTATAAAATAGAAAGCAAAGTATGTGCTCACCATCATAACATCGCCATGGGCGAAGTTTATAAGTCGAAGCACGCCATAAACCATGGTGTAGCCTATGGCGATAAGGGCGTAGAGACTTCCTAAAGATATGCCATTTATAAGCTGTTGAAAAAATACATCCATTAGGCGCTGTAATATCGTGGTTCGTGTATCGTGAACGTGGTTCGAATCACGAGTCACAAATCACAAGCCACGAAATCTTATGGATTTACTGAGGATATATATACAGAATCTCTACCCTTAACTTGCCGAATCACAACGTTCTTTACAGCATCGTGATTCTTATTAATAGTAATGGCTCCTGTAATTCCCTGAAAATCCTTTGTCTTCTCTATTGCATCTCGAATCTTTTCAGGATTAGTGGAACTAGTTCTCTCTATTGCATCAAGGATAATAAGATAAGCGTCAGCTCCTAGCGCGCCAAGCGCATCAGGTGTTGATTTATTTTGCTTCCTAAACATTTCTACATATTTTTTACCCAGAGGAGTAAGGACAGCCTTTTCATCAAAATGTGTTGTATAGTAAAGACCGTCTACCGCTTCTCCGCCGATCTCCGTAAGCTCAGGGGCCTCAGCCCCATCCCCTGCAATCAATGTGGCTTTGATGCCAAGTTCCCTTGCCTGCCTAGCTATAAGTGCGATTTCCGTGTAATAACCTGTTATAGCAATAATGTCTGGATCGGTTTCTTTAATGGCAGTAAGCTGAGCAGTGAAATCTTGGTCTCCTGACTGGTAATTCACTTGACGTACTATCTGACCACCAAGCTTTTTGTATGTCTTTGCAAATGCGCTAGTAAGACCAACTGAGTAATCTTGACCTATATCTGTAAGAACCGCTGCTTTTCTAGCCTTTAGCTCGTTGTACGCAAATTTTGCCATAACCTCACCTTGAAACGGGTCAATGAAACAGGCGCGAAATACATACTTTCGATTCAATGTAACTATAGGGTTTGTAGAAGAAGGGCTAATATGGGGTATATGGTTGTCTTCCGCAATAGGGGCTATAGCAAGGGAATTCGAGCTTGCAACGTCTCCAATTATTGCTATTACTTTATCTTTCTGAATAAGTCGCTGTGCTGCATTTGCTGATTCTATTTTATCGCTTTTGTTGTCTAAAAGAATAAGTTCCACCTTTTTCCCTAGGACTGTGGGACGAATATTTCTACCAATCTGCATTCCTGTCCACGTCTGTTGTCCGAATGCAGATGTCCCTCCTGTCATAGCAAGAATAACCCCGATTTTTATTGTATCATCCGCTCGGCTGCCATAAAAACTGAAAAGAATAAGAGCGAGAGCCATGCCCATGATAAGTCTCATTTAAGCTTACCTCCCGTATCCGATTTATTACTTAGTGAGGATAGTTACTGTATGATATTGCCATGCTCCAACGCCTATTTCAATCACTATGCACTAAATATCATTTTTGCATGCTTTTATTCTTCTTGTAAGATATACCAAAATAAGTTGTATGAGATTTTGTTATCTAAAAGTAATAAATTAAGGAGTTAAAAATGAAGCTCAACGGTAAGGTCAGCATAGTAACAGGCGCAGCAAGCGGCATAGGCTTTGCAATTGCACATGCACTTGCTAAGGAGGGTGCTAATATAGTCATAGCAGACATAGATGAAAAAGGTGGAAAGAAAGCATTTAAGACGATTTTAAAAATAGGTAGAGACGCTCTTTTTGTAAAAACTGATGTGTCAAACCGTGTGGATTGTAAGAAACTAATAGATAAAACCGTAAGGTCATTCGGTCGAATTGATATTCTAGTAAATAACGCTGGCCTGCAACACGTAGCTCCAATAACCGATTTTCAGGAAGATAAATGGGACTTGCTTATCAATGTAATGCTTACTGGAACCTTTCTTTGCACCAAATATGCCTTGCCTTATATGATCAAACAAAAAAGTGGCAGAATTATAAACATCTCCTCAGTTAACGGACTTATTGGTATGAAATTCAAATCCGCCTACGTTTCTGCAAAACATGGAGTAATAGGTTTTACAAAGACCCTGGCCCTTGAAATGGCAGAGCACAACATAACGGCTAACGCTATTTGTCCAACCTTCGTCAGAACTCCCCTCGTTGATAAGCAAATAGATGATCAAGCAATGGCACACGGGATTCTAAGAGAAGAGGTCATTGAAAAAGTCATCCTAGCTGAAGCGCCTATGAAAAGGTTGCTCGAACCTGAGGAGATTGCAGACCTTGCTGTCTATCTAGCGAGTGATTCAGCACGTAGTATAACAGGGTCAGCGATAACTATTGATGAAGGATGGACAGCGCAGTAGAAGATTAGGGAAGAAAGATAAAGACATATTGTACTTTTTATCTCAAGAAACTCCTTTTAATTTCAAAGCATTCAATAAACCTAATTGTAAAGATCGCCGTATACAAAACTCCATCCAACTTATAAATCATCTTACGAAATTGCTTAAACAAATAACCTCGAAACAGTGCGCTTCCTAATAGGAATTTGTTTTTGAAACCTTTTGCTGAGAAGATAAGTTTATATTCAATAAACAATCCAGAAGGAGGAAATCAAGATGAAGAAGGTTTTTATGACTCTGTTAGCCTCGGTTATGCTGGTCGGTATTATGGTTTTTCCTACGACAACGTTTGCAGAGCCTGGTTCAAAGGTAATAAACAAACGTCAATATCGTCAGAAAGGGCGAATTTTTCATGGGATCAATAATGGTTCACTAACACGTCGTGAAGCCAGACGGCTTGGAGCTGAACAAGTAAAGATAAGGGTAGATAAATTCTATGCAAAGCATAACGATGGTCATATTGGGCCACGTGAGTTTGTATATCTGAATCACGAGCTTAACCAATCGAACCGGCATATTTACCGCCTGAAGCACAATGATAGGAATCGCTGGTAGCAGTCCTCAGAAGCAAGATGGTTTAGTCAAAAACGTATATTTTAGCTGCAACATCTTGCATATTCTTTAACCTCATTACTTTTTACTTAATTTAAATTCATCATTTTTTTTAAACCCGAAACACTTACTCAACTTAGAAGATTGAACTAATAACTCTATCTTTCAAAGGAAATTTGAAATTCTGTTTAATCAATGTAATTTTCTACTGGATATAGCACCTCGGATAAATTTCTCATGAAATTTAACTATGAAAATCAGTGTCGTTCTTGGAAGTGGGAAATTCCTACCCGCTTTAACATCGGGCGTGATTGCACCGATAAACACGCAAAAAGTGAATCCCATGGAAACAAGGTCGCATTATATTGGGAGAATGAAGACGGTGAGTCTAAAAGATTTACATTTAGCGAACTTTCACAACTGACAAACAAAATAGGAAACTGTCTTATTTCTCTTGGATTTCAAAAGGGCGACCGTCTTCTTATACGCCTACCTAACCTTCCAGAATTCCCGCTTGTTTTCTTAGGAGCGATAAAAATCGGAGCAGTTCCGATTCCAAGCAGTACCATGCTTACAGCCGAAGAGATTGATTATCTGCTCGATGACAGTAAATCAAAAGGAGTTATCACTGCACCAGAATTATATGAGGCTGTAGAGGTTAATCGAGGACATCATAAAAAATTCAAATACGTGCTAATGGTTGGACAACCAATACCCTCAGCATGCGTAGATTTCACCGAATTAATAAATAAAAGTTCTGAAAATCTAAGCGTTCCTGAAACCAAAGCCGATGACGTGGCTTATATTTGCTATACATCAGGCACAACAGGTTTTACAAAGGGCGTGGTTCATGCTCAACGTGCATTAATTGGGCATGACCCAGCTGCTCTATACTGGCAGGCTCTAAAACGAGATGATATTGTCATGCACGCAGGGAAATTAAACTGGACCTACACCTTGGGCACAGGTTGCCTTGATCCATGGCGGCAGGGATGTACAACAGTAATATACGGAGGAGAACACAATCCAAAAAAATTTTTTGAGCTGATTGCTAAATATAGAGTAGACGTATTTATGGCTGTTCCTACGGTATACAGACAAATGCTTCGTGTATCAGATGAAGTTGATCTTGACCTCTCGAGTCTTCGTCATGCACTTAGTGCCGGAGAGCATCTGAGTGAACAATTATTTCTTTCATGGAAAAACACACTGGGAATAGAACTCTATGACGGACTTGGAATGAGTGAACTCAGTTATTATCTCTCAAATATGCCCGGAATGCCGATAAAACCAGGTTCCCTTGGAAAGCCACAACCGGGACACCGCTCTACCTTAATTGACGAGGAAGGAAAAGAAGTCGATGTGGGAGAAATCGGGGTTCTGGCTACACCTAAAGACGACCCGGGAATTATGCTCCGCTACTGGGAGAAACCTGAAGAAACTGACAATATGTTTCGTGGAGATTGGTTTGTAAGCGGTGATTTCTTCTATAAAGATGAAGAGGGATATTTCTGGCTTGTAGGAAGAGAAGACGACATAATAACAACATTTGGCTATAGGGTTTCGCCTTTTGAGGTCGAAAGGGTTTTAAGCGAACATCCAGTAGTTCATGAATGTGCAGTGACTGCCATTGAGCTTGAAGAAGATAAAACAATTACAACAGCATTTGTTGTACTTAAAGATTCGAGACACGAACAAGAAAATCTGAAACAAGAGCTCCTAGATTACGCTCATCGCCGTCTTGCCAAATATAAATGCCCTAGAGAAATAATCTTCCTTGAATCACTCCCTAAAACCCCGAATGGAAAGATAAAACGGAAGGTGTTGAGAGAAGGCTTCGCCTACAACTTGTAGCGCAAACCTTTAGGTTTCCATAAAAAGGTGTCTAAGGATTTCCTGAGATGATTGGTATGAGGTACCAATGCCTAACCTTCTACTCTCCTGTTGTTTATAAGACTTAATTTCTGGTATAACGATATTATACTTTCGTATAACAAAACTATGGAGAATAAATAAAATGGGGTAACGGTTAAAGTAGGCCCAAAGTATCAGGTTGTTATTCCAAAGGAGCTAAGAAAAAAGCTCGGGGTAAAACCAAAGGACAAAGTCCTAGTAGAGGAAATAGAGGGGATGGTAATCGTAATTCCAAGGCCCAGGTCTTTTACAGATTTTCTCAAAGGGTTAGGGAAAGAGATCTGGAAAGGAGAAGACGCCACGGATTATGTAAGGAGAAAGAGAAAGTCTTGGGACTAGAGGATTTCTTAAGAAAGAACCGAGGCTACACCATAGCACTCGATACAATGGTTTTTATTTATCTCTTCGAAGAAGATGAAAATTACATAGATACTGTAAAAGCTATTTTTGAGAATGTAGAAAAGGGTAAGTTAAAAACTATAACGAGCACCGTAACTATTATTGAGTGTTTAACTAAGCATTTAAAAAGGAACGATTTCCCCCTTGTTGCCATGTATAAAACAGCCTTTCGTAACTTTCCAAATCTTGAGGTTATCCCTGTATCAATCGAAGTAGCTGAAAGGGCTGCCTCTATTAGAGCACGCTACGGCTTAAAAACTCCTGACTCCATTCAGATAGCAGTAGGAGTCTTAGGAAATGCAAGAATTTTTCTTACAAATGACTTTGATTTTAGTGAAATAGAAGGCATAAGAATTACACAACTCAGCAATCTTTAAACTGAAAATAGAATTTTGCAATATTTTTATAATCAACTAGCCTGCCAGTGCCTTAATCATGTTTTGCATCACTTCCACATTACTCTGCTTACCGACTGGATTAGGCACAATAATGGGTAGCTGAACCCCTGCTTCTCTGAAGGCTTGGAGCCTTTCG
>Ga0209342_10007530_pt1 | contig 10971 bp, 8 predicted proteins | sample RifCSP16_2_FD_184023 | JGI IMG/M metagenome (GOLD analysis project Ga0209342, IMG submission 184023) | Soil microbial communities from Rifle, Colorado - Rifle CSP2_sed 16_2 (SPAdes) (version 2) | ecosystem: Environmental > Terrestrial > Deep subsurface > Rock core/Sediment | place: Rifle... | reverse complement strand
ACTCTTCGCCTCCGATCAGGATATCACGGGAGAGCATCAGCTGGGCGATGTACTTGAATCCGACTGGCGTCACCGTGAGCGGGCAACCCAACCGCTGAGCCAGCCGATCGACCTGCACGCCCATCGCAAACCCTTTCACCACCTCGCCGCGCCATCCGCGATTGCGGTAGAGGTGGTGAAGGAGCAGTGGAAAGAGCTGGTGCGGGCTCAACACCGTTCCGGTGGGGGTGACGGCGCCGAGACGATCCCCGTCGCCATCAGTGGCGAGACCGGCGTCAGCGTTCCGCCCCTTCACCTCTCTGACCAGATCATCCAGATACGGGGGGATCGGCTCAGGGTGAAGCCCGCCAAACAGCGGATCTGGACGATCGTGGATCGTCTCGACTCTCCCCCAGTGCTGAGGACAGAGCCGCGCGAAGAGGCCATCGCCTGCCCCATAGAGAGGATCGTAGACGAAGCGAAGCGGCCGTGGCGGGACAGCCGTCTGATCGAGCAGCGCTCTGATTGCGTCGATATAGAGCGGCAGGAGGTCCGTCGCTTGAATCAAGCCCGACTGGCCGGCCTCTTCGCGCGCAAGCCTGCGCGGCGGGGTCTTCCCGATCGCTGACTCGACTTTGGCCGTCAGCTCGGCGGGCGCCGATCCGCCGAACGAGGCCTTCAGCTTCAGGCCATTGAACCAGAAAGGATTATGACTGGCAGTGACAACGACTCCGGCAGCGGCGTGAAGCGCGAACACCCCGTAGGCCACGACCGGCGTCGGTACCGGCGGCGCCGAGAAGAGCACTTGAAAGCCGTTCCCAGCCAGGACCTCGGCGGCAAGTGCGGCGAAGCGGTCGGAGCCGAATCGCGTGTCGTGGCCAACCACCACCGGACCTTTTGCGGGCTCCGCCCTCAGCGTGTCGGCGATCGCCTGGGTCACGACCGCCACGTTGGCTTCAGTGAACTCTTCGGCAATCACTCCTCGCCAGCCGTCGGTGCCGAATCGGATCGGCTTCACGAACGGCTTCCGAGAATCGAGTAGTCTGGGACGACCGCTCCTTGACCGAGCACCGCGTCTTGAACGACCACGTGCGCCCCGATCCGGCAGCCCCGTCCGAGCAGAGAGCTTGCGAGCGCGCTCTCCTGGCCCACCACCGACTCCTCCCAGAGCACAGAAGACTCCACCACCGCGGCGCGTCCAATTCGAGCGCGGGCGCCGAGCACAGCAAACGGCCCAAGCGTCGCCCCGGGCTCAATCTCCACCTCTGGGCCAATGAGCAGCGGAGGCCGGTAGTGGCACCGCGCATTGAGGGTCGCGCCTTCGGCTGCCCAGATCCCCTCGGCGAGCCGCTTTCCGGGGATCGGGAGCGGACTGTCCATAGAGCCAGACAGAAGGTCGCGGTGAGCCTGGAGATATTTTGCCGGCGTCCCGATGTCGAGCCAGTAACTGGGGGAGACGTAGCCGAACACCGGGATCCCGCGCTCCAGGAGCGCTGGAAAGAACTGTCGCTCAATCGAATAGGGCACTCCCTCGGGGATCTCATCCAACAGCTCACGCTCCAGCACATAGGTCCCCGCGTTGATCGTGTCGGTGGTGATCTCTTCCGCTGATGGCTTCTCGCGGAACCGGCGCACTCGTCCCGAAGGCTCGAGCTCGATGAGTCCGTACTGGGTCGGGTCAAGCACCCGCGTCAGCACGATGGTGGCCTTGGCTCTGTTCTCTTCGTGAAAGCGGCAGACCGCGGTGAGATCGAGGTCGGTCAGGATGTCTCCGTTGCAGACCACCAGGCGGCCGGAGAGAAGGTCGGCCGAGTTCCGGACTCCACCGCCGGTTCCGAGTGGAGATTCCTCCATCCGGTATCTGAGCCTCACATCCCCCACGGTGCCTTCCCCCATGACCGCGCGAATCGCATCGGGACGATGGGAGACGCTCAGGATCACATCCTGGATCCGATGACGCGAGAACAGCGCGAGCTGATAGTGGAGAAAGGGGATGTTGAGCAGTGGCACCGTGGGCTTGGGTCGATCGAGCGTGAGGGGACGGAGCCGGGTGCCTTCACCCCCAGCAAGAATCACCGCCTGCATGTTCCCCCGGATGTCAGATGACTGATCTCGGATGTCGGATCTCATCGAAACCCAGAGATCTGTGATCTGGCATCTGTGATCAAGCGGTCGGGCTCCAGTCGCTCGCCTCGCTGATCAACATCACCGGAATGCCGTCGCGAATCGGATAGGCCTTGCGGCACGCGGCGCAGATAATCCGCGTCTCCTCAAAGAGGAGGCTGCCCTTGCACGCCGGACAAGCCAGAATCGATTTCAGCTCTTCGTCAATCATAGCTTAACACTCGGAGGGAGGCGCGCCCCCCTTCCGAACCTCCTTGGTTGCAGCGCGGGCACCCGGGCTTACGCCACGCCCACACTCGAATGCGAGCAACAAGGGCGCGGGCGCGATGCCAGTCCGGGTGCCCGCGCCATAATAAATCGCCCGCCCGTGCTCGCCTGTATTCAGAGCCTTGTGGTCACGCTCGCCCCGCCCGCCCTCACGCAAGAGTTTAGCGTTTCACCTCCTTGCTGAAGTAGTCGACGGTTCGACGCAGCCCTTCCTCCAGAGTGACCTGAGGGCTCCACCCCAAGAGCGTCTTGGCCCGGCTCGGATCCACCACGCTCCGCAGCTGCTCACCGGCCTTGGCGGGACCATGAACCGCTTTCACCGGGTGGTCAACCCAGCGGCTTAACTCCTTCAGCAGGCCGTTCACGGAAGTCTCGGTCCCGGTCCCCACATTCACCGGCCCGTTCACCTCCTGCCGCTCAAGCGCGCACGCATTGGCCTCCACCACGTCTCCGACATAGACGTAGTCTCGAGTCTGCTCCCCGTCCCCGTTGACGATCGGCGGCTCTCCCTTCAGCAGGCGGTGAGAAAAAATGGCGATCACCCCCGCCTCCCCAAGCGGATTCTGCCTCGGCCCGTAGACGTTCGCGTACCGAAGCGCGATCCATGAGATCTGGTAGAGCATCTGCCAGCACGCGAGATAGTGCTCAACTGTCAGCTTGGTGATGCCGTACGGCGAGGCGGGACGCGCGGGATACGTCTCAGGCGTCGGCAGCACGTCGGCATCTCCGTAGACCGCGCCGCCAGAAGACGCAAAGATCACGCGCCTCACTCCGAACCGCCGGCAGCACTCCAACAGATTCACCGTGCCCACCACGTTCACCAGGGCGTCGAACTGGGGATCGGCCACCGAGCGGCGAACTGCGGCCTGGGCCGCGTGGTGGTTGACCACATCCGGGCGTTCTTCGGCAAAGCACTCACCAAGCCTGGGGCTCCTGACGTCCACGTTCACGAAGCGCGCCCGAGGATTGACCTGCGCTCGAGACCCTGTCGCGAGGTTGTCCACCGCGACCACCTCGTGACCCAACGCGAGGTATCGATCGACGACATGCGAGGCAATGAAGCCCGCCCCGCCGGTGACCAATATTTTCATCGCGCGTTGAGCTTCGTTTGGAACCACTCGATGGTCCGGCGAAGGCCGTCATCCACGTCCACCCGAGGCTCCCAATGAAGCAATTGGCGGGCGCGGGAGATGTCGGGCTGGCGAACCTTGGGGTCGTCCGTGGGGAGCGGCCTGAACACGATCTCGCTCGAGGAGCCAGTGAGCGCGATGACTCGCTTGGCCAGATCCAGCAGGGTCATCTCGTGCGGGTTCCCCAGGTTCACCGGATCAGGGGTCGAGGCGTGCATGAGCCGCCAGATCCCTTCGACCAGGTCATCGATATAGCAGAAGCTGCGGGTCTGAGAGCCATCTCCATAGACAGTGAGCGGCTCACCCCGGAGGGCCTGCGTGATGAAGGTCGGGATCGCGCGGCCATCGCGAATTCGGATCCGGGGCCCGTAGGTGTTAAAGATGCGGGCGATCCGGCTCTCGAGCCCATGAAAGCGGTGATAGGCCATCGTCATCGCCTCGGCGAAGCGCTTGGCCTCATCGTACACTCCGCGCGGCCCAACGGGGTTCACGTTCCCCCAGTAGTCCTCGCGCTGCGGGTGAGACAAGGGATCGCCGTAGACCTCGGAGGTCGAGGCGAGAAGAAAGACCGCCCGCTTCTCTTTCGCCAAGCCGAGCGCCTTGTGCGTGCCCAGCGCCCCGACCTTGAGAGTTTGAATGGGCAGCTCCAGGTAATCGATCGGCGAGGCGGGGCTCGCAAAGTGAAGGACGTAATCGAGCGGGCCGGCGATGTAAATGTAGTTCGTCACATCGTGCTTGATGAACGTAAAGTGATCGGAGCGGATGTGCTCGATGTTCTCGGTGGTCCCGGTGAGGAGGTTATCCAGCGCGATGACGTCAGCGCCCTTGCCGAGCAAGAAGTCGGCCAGGTGAGACCCGATGAACCCCGCGCCGCCAGTGATGAGCACCCGCATAGTGGCGCGCGTCAGCTCGGGACAACGGGCCGCCGACCAATTGAGTGGTAAGCAAAGCCGAGCCGGCGGATCCGCTCGGGCTCGTAGATGTTCCTGCCATCAAAGATGATCGGCCGGCGCATGGCCTGCTTCACGCGCTCCATGTTGAGGAAGCGAAACTCATTCCACTCGGTGACAATGGCCAGCCCGTCCGCCCCTTCGGCCGCCTCATACGCCGAGTGCGTATAGACAATGCCGGGCGGGAGCAGTGGCTTGGCGTTCGCGACCGCCACGGGATCATAGGCCCTCACCGTCGCGCCCGCCTTCACGAGATCACTGATCACCTCAAGGCTTTTCGCGTCTCGCATGTCGTCGGTGTTCGGCTTGAAGGCCAGCCCGAGCACGGCGATCACCTTGTCGCTGAGCGGCGAGAGCGCGTTCTGGATGATCTGGACAAAGCGCTGAGATCGCTCCCTATTGATCGTCACCACCGCCCGCAGCAGCTTGAAGTCGTAGTCGAGCTTGGCCGCGGTGTGGATCAGCGAATCCGTGTCCTTCGGAAAACACGACCCGCCGTACCCCAGACCCGCCTGGAGAAAGCTCGGGCCGATCCGCGCGTCCATCCCCATTCCTTTGATGACATGGGTGACGTCGGCTCCGGCCTGCTCGCAGAGGTTGGCGACGGCATTGATGAAGGAGATTTTCGTGGCGAGGAAGGCGTTGGAGGCGTACTTGATCATCTCGGCAGAGTGAACATCGGTGATGATCATCGGGCGCTCCAGGGGCGCGTAGAGCTCCAGGAGCGTCATGGCCACGTGTTGGGTGGGAGCGCCGATCACGATCCGGTCAGGTCTGAGGGTGTCCTCAATGGCCGACCCCTCACGGAGGAACTCGGGATTCGAGACGACATCGAAGTCGATCTGCCGCCGCTTGTTCCTATCGATGATCTCGCGCACCAGATCTCCGGTGCCCACGGGGACGGTCGATTTGTTCACGATCACCTTGTAGCGGTCGAGCGCGCGCGCGATCCCGAGCGCCACTTCCTCCACGGCAGAGAGATCCGTCTCGCCATTCGCTTTGGGGGGCGTCCCCACCGCAATAAAGATAATTTCGGACCTGCGCACTGCCTCCTCAAGCTTCGTCGAGAAGCTTAGCCGGCCGTCGTCGACGTTTCGCTTCACCATCTCCTCGAGACCAGGTTCGTAGATCGGCATGATCCCTCGCTTCAGGGAGTCGATCTTCGCCTTGTCCCTGTCCACGCACGTCACGTCATTGCCGAGGTCTGCAAAGACCGCGCCTGTGACCAACCCCACATACCCCGTTCCCACCACGCAGATATTCACGCTCTACCCCTTCTGGAAGCTGCAAACGAACTCAGATTGTAGTCGAAGAGAGACCGATTGTCCAAACCGAAGGGATCCATTGCGGTGCGGGCACCCGGACTTGCGTCACGCCGGTCATTGAGGCGTGGGCACCCGGACGGTCGTCACGCCCACGCCCATTATTGGCAAGATGTTTTTCTCCGGTCGAGCGTGGGCGTGGCGTCAGCCCGGGTGCCCATTGCGGCGTGGGCACCCGGACGGTGGTCACGCCCACGCGACACTCGTTCCAAGCTATCGCCCATCTCGGTCCGAGCGCGCGCCCGCGCCTTCGTGGCGGGTACCCGGACCGCACAAACTCGACTTGACCTGCGCCCACGCGCGGGCGGGCGACAGCCCCGGCGCCCGCCTTGGCATCATCCGGCGGCCCTCAAGCCACGCGTCCTGAACCTCCCGAGCAAATCCCCGGAGTTGACTTGAGAAGCCGTGGAGAGTGAACGGGGAGATGGACTCATACCACTCCGGCTCCGAGACGGCGATCTCGTCGAAATTCCAAATCCACGCTTCTTCGACCCCGAGCGCGATCGCGTACGGGAGCCACTTGTGCAAAGTATCGGGCGCCAAACGCTTGAGTCGGTCCTTCTCCGCGCGCTCCAGAAATTCCTGAAACCCAAGGACCTGAAGCTTCACCTGCGTCCCTCGAAGAGTCTTCCGGGGCATCACCCCGGCAAAGCCCAGCACGATCAAACCGGAAACGGCGAACGCGGCGAGTGTGGAAAGGGAGACCGGGAGCCCATCGGGAGCGCCCGCGGCCCAGAGCGTTCCCAATGGAATCGCGAGCCCAAGACCGCCCACCAGGCTCCAGAAACGCCGAACAGTCTGCGGCGGGGCCAGAAAATATTTTTTCTCCACCAGGTCACGGTAGAGCTGATCATGGATCGGCTGGGCGATGGCATTGTAGTCACGCCGAATCTCGGAGAGGAGCTTGAGCTTGCTCACTCCACCGGCTCCGAAGATCTGGGCGAGAACGATCACCTCAAACGGAGCGACGGCCGGGTCTCCCATCCATGGCTTCTGGAGCTTGAAGAGGTAGTCCCGCTCCTCAAACGGTTTGGAGACCTGCTCGATCGTGAGGTGCCCGCGCACGGCAAGATCCACCAGTGTCGCGACCACATCGCGCGGATGCGCGGTTTCGTCCACAAGCGTGCCGGCCTCGCCGGGCCTGAGGCCCTCGGGCGGCTCGTATTCCGGCTTCATCGACCGAAAACGAAGTGGATCACGCCCCATCCGATACCAGGCAGCCAGGCAGCCGGCCAACACAACGAAGGGGAGCGTCACCCACGGCTGATCGAACAACAGCCAGCCAAGCTCACGCAGGCGCGATGGGAAGCGAAGGTGCCCGGACGGCCACCCCACCACCAGCGTGAGGCCCTCTCGGGGTCTCAGTGCCCGGAGCGGCTGATAATAGAGAAAGCGCTCGGTGTGGTTCAGGGTGAAGTCCTGGCGCGCCGCGCCCAACGGACCCATGTAGGCCAGCGCGCGCACGGACTCCATGGGCACCTCGCGCGGCAGCGCAATGGTCACCTCGGCCGAGCGGATCGGCGCCTCCCACTCGTTGCCGGTCACATTCCAGTAGAGCTCGTCCTGAGAATCCGCGCTTTGAAGCGCCCGGTGGACTCGATAGCGAATCGTGATGGTGCGCTTCGTGTCCTGAGCGTCGGGGACCGAGGCTGTGATCTTCACGTAACGCCCCGGATAGGACACCTCGGTTTTGAGCGGTTGGCCGTTCTCGTCAACGACGCGGGCGCTGGTGATGCGCAGCGCGTGCTCGACGCCCTGCCGCTCGTAGCGGTGCGGGATGAGGCGGAAGATCTCCTGGTGAGGGCCTTTGAAGAGGAACGTGATCGTCTCGTCCACCATGAGGCTGGCATCCGGATGCACCTGCATGAAGACCTTGAGCGACTCGATCGAATACGATCGAGGTTGAGCGAACGCGGGCGGGCTGAACAAGAGCAGCAGGACGAGACCGAAACACATCCTATGCATGGACGGCGGGGATCGGCGCTAGCTCGAAAAGGAGACGTGCGGGACCTGGCGCTCTTGCGGCCGGTCGAGCTCGAAGAAGCCCTGCTTTCTGAACTGGAAAGTCGTCGCGACCAGATTCGAAGGAAAGCGCTCGATCGCGCTGTTCAGGTCCCGCACCACCGCGTTGTAGTAGCGTCGGGAGTTCTGGAGTGTGTCTTCGATCTCGTCGAGACTCGACTGGAGCTGTCGGAAATTCTCGTTCGCTTTGAGCTCAGGGTATGACTCGGCCACCGCGAAGAGTGAGCGAAGCGCGCGGGTGAGTTGATTTTCAGCCTGCGCCCGGATCTCAGGCGACGCCGCGTTCAGGGCCGCGCTCCGCCATCGAGTGACCTCGTCCAGCGTCTTTCTCTCGTGGGCGGCATACCCCTTGACCGTCTCCACAAGGTTCGGGACCAGGTCGGCGCGGCGCTTGAGCTGGACATCGATATCTGACCATGCCTCGCGGGAGCGCTGGCTCAACCCCACCAGTTTGTTGTAGGCAGCGATCGCGAACCAGATCAGCAGCGCCAAAAGAGCCAGAAAGATCCATCCGCCAACCGTCATCGCGTCACCTCGTGCCGAGCGGTCACTCTGAATAGCAATCACCAACCACTATAGCCAGCGCGCAAAACGCGAGTCAAAAAATCGGGACCGATAAAAGGAAAAATGGGTTTCGCTGAGGAGCCGAAATTCAGGTACCATCGAGGCGTGAACCGGCACGCAGGCCCGCGTGAGCCTCAGGAAGCTTCTCCCATCCCGGAGCCGTCGTATGCGGAGCGGGCCAGAACTCTTGTCTACCTCGCGCGGGCCGGGACACTCGCCACGGTCTCGAGAAAACACTCGGGGCACCCGTTCGGGTCCGTGATGCCATATGCGCTGGATAACGGCCGGCCGGTCTTCCTCATCAGCACGATGGCGGTGCACACTCAAAATCTTCACGCCGACTGCCGGGCCAGCCTCCTCGTCACTCAACCGGGGGCCGCGGGCGACCCGCTGGCCGCCGGGCGCGTGACGCTCATGGGAGAGGCTGTTCCTGTTGCTTCGGAAGCGCGCGCGCCGGCTCGGAGCGCATATCTCGACCGCCACAAGAACGCCGCCTACTGGGTGGACTTCGACGACTTCAGTTTTTACCGGCTCGAAGTCCGAGATGTCTATTACGTCGGCGGGTTTGCGGCGATGGATTGGGTCACGGCTGAAGAGTATCTTTCGGCGCGGCCTGACCCGCTAGCCGATTCCGCCCAAGAGATCATCGAGCACATGAACCGCGACCATTCTGACGCCCTTCTCACATTTGCCCACGTGTTGGCCGGCACTCCCGCTGGTGAAGCGTTGATGGTCTCGGTCGATCGCCTCGGGTTCAAGCTTCGGATCAAGAGCGAAGGGCGTCTCCACGGCGTGCGCATTCCGTTTCCATGCGAGGTCCGAACGCCCGGAGAATGCCGCGAGGTCTTCATCGAAATGCTGCGCGAGGCCCGCCAGCGCGCTTCAGCGTGACCCCGATCTCCTTGTCTCGGGCAGGGGAGAGTGGGAAAGAAGGGACCGGTCAGCGCTTGGAGGACTCTTCGGTGCGGCCGAGCTGCTCCAGGGCTTGGCGCGCCGGCTTGGCGAGAGCCGGGTCAACGCCGGGTCGGTTCAAGAGCTTCTGATAGACCGCCGCCGCAGCCTCGGGTCTCTTGAGCGCTTGGAGGCTCTCTCCCGCATTCAAGAGCGCGCGCTGCCCCCAACTCGAATCCGGCGCGACGTAGGCCGCGGTCATGTAAGCTTCAACTGCCTCCTCGTGGTGTCCGCTCTTCTTGTAGCCCTCCCCGAGCGTGAATGCGGCTTGGGCCGCGGTCTGCCCCTCACCAGCCTCGAGCGCGCCCTCAAGGAGCTGGCGCGCCTCCTCCCATCGTCCTTCTTGGAGGAGAAGCCTCCCCTGTCCTACGCGCGCCTCGATACTCGCGGGGTTCTGGGGGAACTCGTGGACCAGTTGCCCGTAGGAGAGTTTCGCGTTTGGGGCGTCGCCGGCGCTCTCCTGGCTCTTGGCGAGCGTCAGGAGCGTTTCGGGGAGGCGAGGATCGCGAGGATTCGCGGCGACAAACTCTGAAAGGATCGGTTTGGCAGCCGCCGCGTCCCCGGACTTGGCGAGTGAGAGCCCGAGCCCCAAGCGCGCCTCCTCGAAGAAGGGGCTCTGACGGAAGCGATCCATCAACGCGCGGTACATTGCTCGGGACACCTTCCCTTCGCCGGCGCGCTCCGCGGCGTCAGCCACCCTGAAGAGCGCATCATCGGAGAGCTCGCTGGCGGGATAGTCAGTGGCCACGCGAAGGGCGAGCTTCTCCGCCTCACTCCATTCCTTGGCCTCGATGGCCACGCCGGTCAGGAGGTAGAGCAGTCTGGGAGCCACGGTGTGACGAGGCGAGACGCGGAGGAACCCGGTCGCCAGGCCCTTGAACTCCTCGCGCGCGCCGCGCGCGTACGCGGTCGCGGCCAGGCCGTACTCGGCAAGCTGACGCAGCTCCGGGTCTCGCGTGGTCCTGACTTGCCTGAACGCCTGGCCCGCTGTCTCCCACTGCTTTGAGAGCCAGGCCGCCCATCCGAGCCCGAGTCGCGCAAGCGGGTTGTCGCCCGCTCTCAGGGTCGTCTGGAACTCAGCGAGCGCTCCCTCCGCGTCTTTCTCTTGAAGGCGCGCGACACCGTACGCAAGATGTGTCTGCCCGGTGTTGGATGCCCGCGGCGATCTCAGCAGGAGGTCTCTCAGCTCCGCGCTCGCGGCCTCCGCCTGACCGGCCTTCAGAAGAAGGATGGCTCGATTGGCCAGCGCCGTATCCACTTGACGGGCGGACGGCGACTGATTGATCAGCCGATCAAGGAGATTTCGCCCCTCAAGAGAATTCCCGTCCCTCAACGCAAGCTCAGCGCCCAGGAGCAGCGCGTGAGGCGCTTCGGGGTGACCCGGGTAGTTGCTGGCAAAGGCCGCCAGGCTCTGCGACGCCTGGCCAGTCCTTCCCAGCCTGAACTCAGCCCACCCGAGGCTCGCCTGAGCCAGCGCGGCTTCGGATCTCTGGGGGAACTCCCGAAGAAAGCGCTCGTACGCGCTCCGGGCGGTTTCGTACTGACGCCCCCAGTACGACGCTTCACCGACCAACAAGAGTGACGCCGCCATGAGTTGCTCGGGCAAGGGCCTTGAGAGGAGTGGCTCAACCTCGGCCTTGGCCCGGGCGTAGTCCCGTTGAA
>Ga0209342_10007529_pt1 | contig 10972 bp, 6 predicted proteins | sample RifCSP16_2_FD_184023 | JGI IMG/M metagenome (GOLD analysis project Ga0209342, IMG submission 184023) | Soil microbial communities from Rifle, Colorado - Rifle CSP2_sed 16_2 (SPAdes) (version 2) | ecosystem: Environmental > Terrestrial > Deep subsurface > Rock core/Sediment | place: Rifle... | reverse complement strand
CGACGGGCTCAAAGGACCGGTGCGCTGCTACGTACGCAAGGTCGACCACCCCTGGACCGTGTACGTCTGGGCCGACTTCAAGCCGTGGACCAGCCAATGGCAGGAGTATTCGTTCACGGGCCGCTGCACCGGGGTCATGGGCCAGGTTACCCAGCAGGCGCCGACGGGGAGCGATACGGCCAATGACGTGGGCGTGTGCTGGGAGCACGGCTCCGTGGGCACGATCTGGATCGACGACCTGAAGGTGGAGGAGTCGGCGCAGCCGTTCCCCGACGAGACGAAGAAGACCGTCAGCCTGCCCACGTCCGGCAACCTGCTGCCGCGATCGTCCTTCGAGGGCCGGCGCGACCACCAGTGGTCCAGCATGTTCTTCGGCTGGAACCGCAACGGCGCGTGGGAAGGCGTCGAGGGCGACTGGGAAGACCCGCAGCACTACCGCGCCGAGGGCGGCAAGGTCGGCAAGTACTGCCTGGCGGTGCCCAGCGCCAAGCATGCCGGCCAGCCGGGGGCAATGAGCCTGATCTATGACGTGCTGCCGGGCAAGCCCTACACCGTCTCGCTGTGGATGAAGTCGGACCCGCCGGGTTTCCCTGGCAGCGCCTCGCTGGTTTACTACTGGAGCGGCCGACATCAGCAAAGTCTTAAGAACGGCGCCGTCTACCCGAAGTTGACGGGCCAGTGGCAGCGCTTCTCGTTCACCACCACGCCGGAAGCGCCGCCCAACGCCGTTGACACGACCAGCCCGGTTCAGGTGATGCTGCAAATCGCGCCCTCCGCCACGCAGAAGGGCACGGTCTACGCCGACGGCCTGCAGTTCGAGTCGGGCGACAAGGCGAACGACTACAAGCCCGCGTACCCGCTGGAGTTGTACGCCGACATCGGCCAGGACGGCGGTAATCTCCTCGAGTGGGGGCAGACCGTGCCGCTCAACCTGCTGGTCGCCGCTGCCGACACCACCCCGCTGAAAGAGGCAAAGGTCGAGGTCACCATCGTCGGCTACCCGGATGTGGTCGTGTGGAAGAAGACTTTAGCTCTGCCGGTAGGCGAGGAGCAGCGATTCGACCTCGACCTGAATCGCCGCGGGCTGCTGCGCGTCGAGATGCGGACCGTCGACCCGGCGCTGGCCGCGCCGCAGGAGATGGTCATGGCGGTGGTGCCCAAGCCGCGCAGCACGGGCGTCAACGGCATGTTCGGATCGCACATCGCCGTGCGGCCGGCGCTGGTCCGCTACGTCCGCCAGTTGGGCTTCACCTGGACGCGCATCCACGACTGCAGCCTGTTGACCAACTGGTCGGCCACGGAACGCGAGCCCGGCAAGTTCCCCTGGCACGATGAGGTCGTCGACGGCGTGCGCCGGGGCGGGCTGAACATCCTCGGCTTGCCGGACGACGAGCCGGAGTGGGCCAAGGTCAAGATCGCGGGCGCCAACCCGGTCAACGTGGCCGCGTTCGGCAAGTACTGCGAGGAGTTGGCTCGCCACTACGCCGGGAAGATCGACTACTGGGAAGTGTGGAACGAGCCGTACATGCCCGGCTCGTTCAGCGGCGGCGCCAAGCTCTTCGGCGAGCTGCTGAAGGCCGGCGCCGGCGGGCTCAAACGCGGCAATCCGAACTGCAAGGTGCTGGGCTGGTGCGCGGACGTCGGCAGCCCCAAATGGGGCGAGGGGATCGCCGAGGACGCCCGCAAGGATCTCGACATCTTCAGCTTCCACCACTACATCAGCAACCTCGCCGGCGGCGGCACGCTGCCGTTCATCGCCGAGCTGGCCGACCACCGCAAGCTGTGGCCGACGCACGTGACCGAATGCTGGAACACCGAGGGCACCAACGGCGCCCTGTGCGGCAACGGATTCTATACTCACCTCTCCCGAGCCAACCCGTACACGAACCAGCGCGCCACCGCCTTTGGCGCGCGCGTCTGGGTTGAGCACGCCAAGGTGGGCGTGAGTAAGTTCTTCCCCTACCAGATGCACAATGTGGACACGCTCATGTACTACGGCGGCTACCAGTCGCTGCTGATCCAGTACGATCGCACGCCGACCCCGGCGGCGGTCGCTACGTCCGTCACCGCCTATGCCATGGACGGGCTGAAGTGTCTGCCGTGTGGGCCGGTCGAGGGACTGGTGCAGGGGCTGTTCGCAGAGCCGGGGCGTGCGACCTGGGTCGTGTACGACGACGGCGCCGTGACCGGGCGCAAGCACCTGGACCTGCGCAAGCTCCCGCGCGGCGTCGAACTGCTCGACGTCATGGGCAACGACCCCCGCCGCGACGGCGTCAACGACTGGGAGATCGGCATCTAGCCGCTGTTCGTGCTGTCGGCGAATCTTACAGCGGCGGAGCTGGCAACGGCTCCACCAGCGGCGATCCGGCAGTGAACCTGTATCCGTTGAATTCACCATGAGACCAGTCGGCAATGGAATCGTCGTGTGAGAGGGATTCGAACGAGTCATTTCGCGCAAACCGCGACGGCGCAACAGCCAGGACCACAAAGGAGCTACCCGATGAGACGAGGGTTGTACACTTTGGCCGTGATGGTAATCACCAATGCCGGCGGCGCGCTGGCGCAGATCGACGTGGCCAAACTGGCCGAAGCCTACAAGACGTACGACCTTGCCCGCAACGAGGGAAAGGGCTACTCCGAAAGCGCCGACTCCGGCACGTTGGGCTGGAATGAAGGCGCCGTGATCCAGAGCTACGCCGACATGTGGGAGGCGACCGAGGATGCCTACTGGCTGGCCAAGATCGGCGAGCATTTCCAGCGAATCATGGCCGGCGCGTCCGATCCCGACGGCGACGGCTTTCTGAGTTGGAACACGAAGACCTACTCCAGCGCCGTGGCCCATGCCGAGAGACTGCACAACGTCTCCACGGCCGGCATCGAACCGGCCGAGCAGAAGAACATGGACGGCCAGGCGGCCGCCAAGTGTACGGGCCACGCCTACGTCCTCGAGTTTCACGCGGGGCCGGAGCGGTTCCGCATCCTCGACTGGAACACTCGCAAAGTCGTGGCAGCCGACGTTGCCTATAAAGACGGCGCGGCCATCACGCAGATCCTGCCGTTTCGATTCAAGATCAGCGGCCGGCCTCACCAGGGCGACCGCTTCATGGTACGCACCATTGCTCCGGAACCGATCGAGTACGCCGTACACCAAGGGATGTTTGTCTATCCGGCGGCCCTGTTCATTGAAGCCGTAAAGACCCGGCCCGGGTTGCGGGAGCGGTTCGGGGCCCAGGCCGAGAAGTTCCTGGCGTTCATCAACAAGCACGTCTTCGAGAAGAACGAGCAGGACTGGCTGGACATGGGCAAGTTGGGCGGAGGGTATCGCCTCGAACCCCGGCTTACCGACCGCTACCCAAACCGGATCATGCCGCACAACCAGTTTGGGGCGCTGGCCAGGGCGTGGCTCGTGCTGAAGGATCTCGAAGGCGCCCATCCGCTGATGGCCCGGCGGGCCGAACAGATGGTCCGCTATTTCCGCAGCCATTTGGAGTTGGACAAAGAGAACAACGCGTACCGCTGGCACTACTGGGACTGGATCGAATACGGGCAGCCGGGCCATTCCGGCTACGAAGACACCAGCCACGCCTCGTTGAGCACGAGCTTGGCCGTGGTGGCGGCCCGCCGTGGTGTCATCTTCACCGGCGAAGACATGACGCGGATCGCCAACACCTGGTTGAAACGGATGTGGAACCGGGATGAAGAGAAACCGCTGATGGCGGCCGCGGTCGATGGGCGGAAGCCTCACGAGTTCTCACCGCTCATGGCGAGATGGTCTGAGCTTTCGCAGTGGGACCGGAAAGTCTACGACTTGGCCTTGAAAACGTTCCTCTCCCAAAGCCCCGAACAACAGGCCCGGTCCGCACCGGAGATGCTGTTATGTGCGAAGCGTGCGGGTATCAAGTCTCCTTGAGTGTTCCCACGGTTGCTGTTGTTGTCTTGCCACAGTCGTAGACAAAATGGTTGGACCAGTCGCTCACGTCTGACGTGGGTTATCCTGGAAGGATCGTATTGACCCTTTCAGGCAGAGCCACAACGGGAGGACTGGTCCAATGAAAAGGATAGTTTACGTGGGTCTGGATGTACACAAGGATTCGATCACGATCGCGGTGGCCCGGCAGGGGCGAGAGCCGGCCGAGACGTGGAAGACGATCCCCTACGACGGGGTGCGTCTGCGCAAAGCCTTGAAAATGTTGGTCAAAGACGTGGAGCAACTGCGGGTCTGCTACGAGGCCGGGCCCACGGGGTTCGGGCTGTGCCGGCGTCTGCGGGAAGCGGGGATCGATTGTACCGTGGTAGCACCTTCCCTGGTTCCAGGCAAGCCGGGTGACCGTGTGAAGACCGACCGCCGCGACGCGCGGAAGCTGGCCCACTTTCTCCGCTCCGGCGATCTGACGGCGGTGTACGTGCCAGACGAGGCGGTGGAAGCCATCCGCGACCTGGAGCGTGCCCGGGACGACGCCAAGTGTGCCGAACGGGTGGCGCGGCACCAGTTGAGCAAGTTCCTCTTGCGTCATGACCGGCATTGGCAAGGAACCACCTGGACGCTGAAGCATCGGGACTGGATCCGCACCCAGAAGTTCGCTTATCCGGCGCAGCAGCGGGTGTTGGAGGATTACCTGAAGACCGTGGAGGACTTGGCGGAGCGGGTGGCGCGCTTGACCCAATCCGTGGCGGAGCTGGTCGAAGAAACGGTGCTGGCCCCGCTGGTCAAGGCCCTTCAGGCGTTTCGCGGGATCAGCACGGTCAGCGCGGTGACGATTGCGGCCGAGGTGGGCGACCTGCGGCGGTTCGCCACCGCGGGGCAGTTCATGTCCTACGTGGGCCTGGTCCCCTCGGAGGACAGCACGGGCAAGCGGCGTCGTCAGGGGCCGATCACCCGCTGCGGCAACGGCCATCTGCGAAGGATCCTGGTGGAAGCCGCCTGGCACTATCGCCACCTGCCGCTGATGAGTAAGGAATTGCGGCGTCGCAACCAAGGAATTGCCACGGGGGTGCGACGGATTGCCTGGGAAGCTCAGAAACGATTGAACCAACGGCTGTACCACCTGATTCACGCGGGCAAGAACTCGCAGAAAGCGGTGATCGCCGTGGCCAGGGAGCTGGCCGGGTTTGTCTGGGCGGTGGGCCAAGAAGACGTGTTGTTGGAGGCCCCATGAAGAGGCAACGGGGGAGCATCCGTGCAGGAGTTTCGCCCGCTCCATCCGGGCGACCAGGGGGACGAGGCCCCTCCCCCTGGACCCCCTACCCTCTTCTCTGTGTTCCGCTTTCGAGAATCGCGAGTTCGTCACTGACGCCAACCCATAACCTTTCAGAGCAACAAAGGAGAGGAAAAGTCCTTGGCGGGAAAACGGTTCGGGGAATCCTTGTCCCACCCTTGAGGCCGAGCTCTGCTCGACGCCCGTTCGTAGACGAAGGCAGCCCCGCGACGAATCAGGTCATGTCGGTAACCAATCCACGAATATCAGGCTGATCCACCGTCGCCCACGATCCCGCCCAGGGCTTCTCCTCTCCCCGAGGAAGCGCTCCCATGTGAAATAACCAAACCCAAATTTAACCCTTGACTGGTCCAACCATATCAGGGTGGGCCAAGCGGAGCGCCGGCCCACCTACTGCGGGCGACGGCAATGCATGGTGGGCCGGCGCTCCGCTTGGCCCATCTACGTTCTACTCCAGGGTCAGCGGGTCGACCAGCGGTTTGCTCACGAATCTGGCCGCAGCCAGTTTCTTCACGGGTGGTTCGCCGGGCCGGACGGAGACCGTGCGGATTTCGTCGGGGCAGGAAAAGGTGACGGCCACCAAATCTGGGATATCCAGGAAATGTCGTCGAGCAACAATCCTCCCAGATTCACCTTTTCCGACTCCCCGGATAGCGGGCATTATCTGACAGCGCCGATGGCCGCCCTCCCGCTCACGCCACCTTGATTCACCACTCCCTCCCGGTAGACTCAGTGCTGTGGAAGGAGTCAATTGTCCTATCACTTCACCCGTTATCGCCCAACGAGGAGACAAGCCGATGAACATCCTGGGATCCATGGTGTTGGCCGGTCAGATCATGGCGGGGACCGCAGCGTTTCAGGACGTTGCCTGGGCTGGGGACACGTCAGGCTGCCGCGTGCAGCGCGAGGGAAGCCGCGTCGAACTCCACTCGCCGCTGTTTGTATTCCGCCTGGATGCCACGGCGGGGCTGCGGGCCCAGTGGTGGGAGAACCGGCTCACCGGGCGGAAGATCTCCCTGGGGAGCGGCCCGGAACTCGACTTCGACATCGGCCTGCCCGAGAGCTCGCTGCAAACGCCGCAGCTTGAGGTCTCGAACGTCGAGGTCAAGGCCCGGGGCGAGGCCGGCGAAGTGGCCTTCCAACTGAGCGCCAAGGAGCCGGCCGCTTCCGCCGTGGTGTCCTATCGCTGGGACGCCAAACAGCCGGTGCTGCGGAAGTTCGTCACGATCACGAACAACAGCGGGAAGGCGTGGAACCGCCTGCTGAACGTCCGCCTGGGGAGCTACCGCACCGAGGCCAAGATTATGGAGCGTGCAACAGGGTTTCCCGTCTATCTCAACGAGGAGTTTTTCGTGAGCCTGGCTCATCCCGCGGGTCAGACCACGGGGAAGGACGGCCAGCTCCGCCTGTGCCACTACCCGGGCGCCCCCGTGGCGCCGGGAAAGCCAAGTTCACCGGATGCTGCCGTGCGGAGGATCCTTTTCGCTCGGCCTTCACCAAGGCATTCCGGCGGCATATTCGCGGATATCAGACCATCGCATGCGACTTTCACATGCACACGGTCTTCTCGGACGGTCAGGTCTGGCCTCCGGTGAGGGTAGCAGAAGCTTGGCGTCAGGGCCTCGACGCCATCTCGATCACGGATCACATCGAGTACCAGCCGCACAAGGATGACTTGCCGACGAACCACAATCGTCCCTACGACTTGGCTGTGGGGCCCGCCGAAGCCCACGGCCTTCTACTCACCAAAGGTGCGGAGATCACTCGTGACACCCCTCCAGGCCACTTCAATGCGATCTTCCTGAACGACATCAACCCGCTTGAGGCCGAAGACTTCCTGGAGGTCATCAAACGGGCAAACGAGCAAGGAGCCTTTGTCTTCTGGAATCATCAGGAATGGAAGGGGCCGGAGCAGGGCCAATGGATGGATGTCCATACGACGATGTACGAGAACAAGTGGCTCCACGGCATGGAGGTCGCCAACGGCGAGACGTACTATCCGACCGCCCACAAGTGGTGCCTCGAAAAGAACCTGACCATGATGGGCAACACGGACATCCACGATCCTGACCTCCATGAGAAGAGCACGACCGACGACCACCGAACCATGACGCTGGTGTTCGTCAGGGAGAAGACGCTTGACGGCCTGAAGGAGGCGCTCGAACAGGGCCGCACCGTCGTCTGGTACAAGGACCAGCTTATTGGCCGGAAGGAGTGGTTGGAGCCGCTGTTTGCCGAGTGCGTGCAGGTCAGCCCGCCGAACGTTCGCTCGGGAGACGACGCATGGATCGAGATCCGCAATCTCTGTGATGCCGACATCCGGCTGGAAAGAACAGGCACTCTCGGCCCGGCTCAATTGGTCCTGCCTGCTAGGACAACGACCTTGCTCAAAATCGAGGTTGGAGCAGCAACTGAGCCGGTGGAACTGAAGTACACGGCAGCGAACTTCCTGGTCGCACCTGAGACTGGCCTGTCCGTCGTGTTGAAGATCCCCGATGGACGACCAGCAAATAGAGAACCGGCCGTAGAAACACGACGCCACAATACCAGAGAACCTCTTTCCGCCATCAAGTACGAAGGAGAGTCAGTCCTTGGCGCATTGTCCCTCTCAAGTCCTATCCGTTTCCGAAGTCTCCTAGCTCGAAGCAGCGGTGGTGACCGATAATGCACCGCCATTGAGGGCCGTTCGCAGTCTCGCCCCTGGCGTGCCCGAGAACGCCGTGTCAAGACTCGTCGATTCTGAGTTCTTGAGACTCGCCGCAAGCGGTCGCCGCCATGTGGCTTGTTGGAAGCGCACATGGTTGGCGCGTATCATGGGGATTGTAGATGCACCCTGGCCGGAGAGGGAGGAGGAGCAAGCGTTTGGAACGGGGAAGTTTTCAAAGGCCGCCGGCGGTCGCGGGCGACGAGGGGCCAGGGCTGGAACTGAGCGCGGCGCAGTTGTCGATGATGCTTCAAGGGATCGATCTGAGGTCTGTGCGGCAACGGGTCCGTTTCCACGGGCTCCCGGAGCCGGCGGATCGCCGACGGCCAAGTGTTGTCGACGATCAAGCAATGGCTGCGGACACCGGTGGTTGAACGGACCGGGCACGGCGAAGCTGCAGGAGGAGTTGCGGAGCAAGACCTATTGCCCGAAGCCCCTTCTTCGCGTGTGGATACCCAAGAGCAATGGCGGCCAGCGTCCACTCGGCATCCCCGCGATCTCTGACCGCGTGGCGCAGATGGCGCTGCTGCTGGTGATTGGCCCGATCTTTGAAGCCGTTTTTTGCCCAGAGCAATACGGCTTCCGACCGGGCGTGGATGCCAAGATGGCAATTCGTCGGGCGTCCGCAGAAGCTGTATGCGTTTTTCCTGGTGTTGACGCCACTCCCACGTAACATCGTGGGATCAGTGGCTCCGGAGTCGAAGCCGCCAGCATCCGGCTCTCGCCGGTCGCCTCGTCGTCCAGGACGATGACCTCTTCATAGTGCTCCAACACCCGCACCCGGGCCTCCTGCAATTCCACCTCTTCCCGCACGAAGCGGAAGAAACGCTTCGCCCGAGGGTCATTCCACAATTCCGGCGGAACGTTCCGCTCGTCGAGTGGATGCAAAACTTTCTCACGGGGAAGGGAGGCGTCAAGGATGCGTTTCTGCCGTCCCTTGGACGTCCGTGGTGGCGTGGATGTCGCCGTGGTGACGCACGACTCCTCCGCGGTCGGCTCCCTTTCCAGTCCGCCCTGCTCGATCACGACGTCTTCACCCGCCCGCTCTTCTCCCCTGCCGGCCACGAACCGTTCCCGCTCGCAAAACCGCCGGGCTCCCAGCCCACTCGCCCCAAATCGCCGAATCACCCCCCGCCAATACCGCTCCTTCGCCGCATCGCGTGACTTCGCCATCTTCGCAACCCTTGTCGTTTCGGTGGAATTCTGGAAAGCCCCGGCTTTCAGGATACCACCCGACACAAGATGCGCTGGTTGCAGCGGTCACGATAGGACCGCCACAGCGATTCCTTAAGTCGCCCTTGGCCCGTCCCAGATTGCGCGTCCAGGAGCCGCTTCTGGGCTTCGTCGAGCTGTCCAACCGTTTCCGCGTCGTCGTCGATGTCTTCCCAGGCAAGGCAATCCCGCGCCGCCTCACGGATAGCGTCGCCGGAATCCGGCGCCGTGAAGATCAACGCGGACTTGTACGTCCGCCCCGACGTGCCGCAGTCGCGAACGATCGATTCCATCAACTGGGTTGTTGCCGGAGCCCCGGCCGGGGCGTCCACGCCCAGCACCACGAGCGTTAGCACCGGCCGATTCGGAACGTCGTTGCTGCGTTTCGGGCAGTAGCGGCGGTCGATGTCCTTCGAGCCCTCGCCAAAGAGCTTTTCGGTATCCTGTTTGATTCGCTCGTCGATCGCCTTAGGCTGGACCGCACCGCGCCGAACGACCAGAATCTGGTTCAGGTTCGGCGTCAGCCCAAAGCGGTAGCGGTTCCGGTCCCAGTTGAGATAGAAGCACTGGCCGACCAGCCCTTCGAGTACGTTGTCCACGTCGACCAGGTTCAGGTCCGGATCGCCCACGCCGGTCTTGATCTCGGGGAGCGTCGCCTCGGCCTTGGACCGGCTCATGCCGCCGTTCGACTCGAAGAAGATTGTCGAGGCCACCTTGCGATGCAAGCTCGACTTGCGAATCGCTTCCGGCGCCTCCTTGTCCAGACGCACGGCGTGGGCGTCGCTCTTGCCGGCAATGTCGGTGGTCACCGGCACCTCCAACTCGCTGGAGCCGAGTTGCTCGAACATGGCCGCCCGAAACGTGGGGTCTTCCGGAACGCGGGGATGGTCGAGACGGCCCGCGGCCAGGGCGGGGGATACCGGCTCGCCAAGCGGCCCGATCGAATCTTTCTGGTGGAAATCGTGGACTTACTGGAGGGCGTGCGCAGCCGGCCAGGGTGCTTCTTGGGAGAAGAGCACGACGGCAAAGAAGTAGATGCCCAACAGGGCCTCGATGCGGCCCACGTCCTTCAGCCAGACCGGGGCCACCTCGACATTCAGTCTGGTTCTTCATCCCCTCCAACTGGTGTCTCGGTGTTTGATTCCCGCTCTGGCTTTTGACCGCTCGCCGCTGACTGCTGGTCATCGGTTCCCACGAGCGCTTCCGCCTCTTTGCGAAGAAGCTCCAACGCCACGCGGCGGTTCCACGCGGGCGGATTGTCCTTGTCGGCGAGCGCGTCATCCCGCCACTGATTCGCCTTGCTCAGGTACTCTCGGGCCTGCTCTTCGTTGCCGGTCTTCTTGTGGGCCAGGGCCAGGAAGTACCAGGAGTAGGCGGGCGAGGCGCGGGCGCCTTCTGCCGAATCGCCCATCAACTGGGCCGCTCGGTTGAGCTGGGCGATCGCCTCCTCGACCCGCCCGGCGCGGTAGAGGATCGCTCCGATGCAGGTCAGGCTCGACGGATCATCCCCGTTCTGCTTTGCCGCCTGCTGGGCGAGGGAGATGGGGAGCTCCAAGGTCTCCAGTGCCTCAGGTGCCAGGGCACAGCTCCAGGCGACGAACTCCGCGGCCAGCGGGTCGTCGGTCTTGCCAAGTTGTTCGATCATCGAGCGGCATGCTTCCCGGTAGCCCTCCGCGTTCTCCGCCGCCGCGCGGCAAAGCGCCAGCTCGTACCAGGGGCGATGACCCTCGGCGCCCAGGGCGACGGCCCGGGCCAGATCGTCGGCCGCCTCGGGCCAGTGTTCCAGCTCGCGGTGGCAGGCCGCGCGGTTCTGCCACGGCAAGGGCTTGTCCGGCTCCAA
>Ga0209342_10007527_pt1 | contig 10973 bp, 7 predicted proteins | sample RifCSP16_2_FD_184023 | JGI IMG/M metagenome (GOLD analysis project Ga0209342, IMG submission 184023) | Soil microbial communities from Rifle, Colorado - Rifle CSP2_sed 16_2 (SPAdes) (version 2) | ecosystem: Environmental > Terrestrial > Deep subsurface > Rock core/Sediment | place: Rifle... | reverse complement strand
TGTCCTTGGAGCGGCTGGCCTCGTCGCCCAGCCCAATTGTGCCGATCAGGTCAATCAATTCGCCGAGGCGGCGCTTGTCGAGCGTGGGGCGCGCGTAGTCTTTGGGCAGGACGCCCTTGAGCTGCGGGTTCGCCTTCTCGATGGCCGCCATTGCATCGTCCACCAGCTTGCCGATGGTGGGCTGCTTGGCTTTGGCTTGCAGGTGCGGCCAGCGCGCGTCCTTGGGCACCCAGAAGATATTCTCGGCGGCGTACTCGTCGCGGTCTTCGGCCACTTCGTAGCGCGCCTTCGACTCTTTGACGTAGTAATCGCTCTTGGAGTCGGCGGCCTCCTTGAGCAGCCAGGTGCGGCGCTCCTCGAAGGCGTCGGAGATGTACTTGAGGAAGATCAGGCCGAGGACCACGTGCTTGTACTCGGAGGCGTCCATGTGGCCGCGCAGTTTATCGGCGGCCAGCCACAGCTTCTCCTCGAAGCCGAGGTTCGCGCCGTTGTTCTGCCGGTCGGATTTCTTACGGGCGCCTTTGGGCATGTGACATCCCTGATCCTGCGGGCCTTGTCTTCTGTCGAGATTGCAGCGATTATACTCCTGCGCCCATCTCGATGCATCGGGTTCCCACCGTTAGCCCGAAGTCACAAGACCCCGGCTGAGGCTGACCCGAGAAACAGCAGCGGCCCGCTCAAGAGTTGAGCAGGCCGCCGTTTGTGTGCGAGCAGCAAAGGAGGGCTTAGTTGGTCGCTAAGCGAGGTCTGAATTTATAGCCGTATACCTGATCTAACGAATTTGGCCCGCGTGCTGGTGACAATCTGACGGGCATCCTCGAGTTAGAGGAAGCCGAATGAAGTGCGCCTCGTCAGCCCGGCTCGTCCTCCAGCGTGACGGCGCTTACCCCGCCTCCCGCATTCAGAAAGACTAACAGCGCGCGCGGCGGCGCGCCAAGTTGCGTGACCACCGCCCCAGCGTAACGTTTGAGTTGCGCGTCGTATCGCTTTTCCCGGATCACGACCCGCAGCTGCGCCTCGTCCCGCACATCGTCAGTCTTGAAATCTGCGACCGTCCATCCGACCGGCGACCGGTACAGCACGTCAATGATGCCGGCGTCGTCGTTGAGGGTGTAGGGAATTTCGTGATACCGCTCGGTCGCCCGATCCATTTCGGCAAAGAGAGAGTGCGCATGGAAACGTTCGAGCAGGCGGCGGGCCTCGTGCAACGCCGAGCGGATGAGGGTCTCGCCCGTCAGCCCGGCGCGAAGGGCCGTCGGGCGTAAGCGGGCATCGAAATCGGATCGGTCGGGGAAGAGCCAGCAGCGAAGGGCTTCGTGGACGAGCTGGCCGACGACCCAGGCCGGGGGGGTGTGTCCCGCGGCGACAACGCGCCACACGCGGGCGGGCGGATCGGCACGTGTCTCCGTCTCAGCCTCCACCGGCAAGGCAATTGGCCGGGAAGGGGCGAACGTCGTCGTGGCGAGCGGGCCGGGCGACGAAACCGGTTCGGGTTCAGGTTGCGTCTCCGGACGCGAGGCCATGGGTTGATCGGGCAGGGATGGATGAAGCGCGACCGTCACCGCATCCGCCCAAGCGGGTGAGAGTCGCAAATCACGCGGCGCTTCCATCGTGTCGCCGGACAGCCGCACTTCATTCAGCTCGATGACCTCGCCCAGTTGCTTCAGCCAGCCGGAGAGCAGCAAGCGGCCCGGATCAGTTTTGGCCGCGCTGATTTTGGCGTGCCCGCTGACGACGACTTTCTCTTTGGCGCGCGTGAAGGCGACGTACAGCAGGCGCAGGTCTTCGGCGTCTTCGCGGTCGGCATCGGCGAGTGCGCCCAACTGCCAGGCGCAGGGCCGGGCGTCCTCGGTAGAGACGCCCCGGCGGGGCGTCTGTAGTTTGAGCAAGACGCCGAGCGCCGGGTCAAGGTGAACCGCGCCCCCGCTTCCGCTGTGGTCGTAGGCCGCATCCGCGATGACGACGAGCGGAAATTCAAGCCCTTTGGCTTTGTGGACGGTCATCAGCTGCACCGCGCCGCCCACTTCTGCCGGGGCTTCGCCCTCGCGCGCGCCCACGTCCCGGAGCGATTGCACGTATTCGAGAAAGTCGCCGACGGCGCCGAGGCGGCTGCGGTGCGCGTCGGCGAGGAGTTTGTCCACGTTGCGGGCGAGGCGCTGCGCCCCGCCTACGGCTTTGAGAATCGCGCGGTAGTGTGTACGGTCGAGAAACTCTTTGAGCAGTTCGGCCACGGGCAGGCGACCGGCGAGGGCGTGGAGATGGCTGATGATCTCAGCCACATGAGCGAAAGAGAGATTGGACGCTTCGCGTAGAGAGGGATAGAGGGGGCGAGGATGGTCACCGCCGCTCGGAAAGCGAAGGCGGTAGAGGTCGGCGTCAGTGAGGCCAAAGGCGGGGGAGCGGAGCAGACCGGCGAGGGCGAGGTCGTCGGCCGGGTCGGCGAGGGCAGCGAGCGCATTAAGCAGGTCGCGAATTTCCGGGCGGTCGTAAAAGCCCTTGCCCGCGACGGTGACGAACGGGATACCGGCAGCTTCAAGTGCATCTTCGTAAACGGGAAATGCGGTGGAGGCGCGGAAGAGCAGCGCCATGTCTTCCCACTTAAATTTCTCTTGTTCGCGCAGTTCGTGGAGGCGCGCAGCGAGGGCGGCGGCGGCAGCGCGGCGGCCCGCCTCCGCATCCTCGCCCAACCCGATGCGGAACTCGACGAACGGCGCGTGCACGCCTTCCCCCGGCTGTGGGCGGTAGGCGGTGAGCGGCGCAAAGGGGATACGGTAGGGCCGGGCCGGGTCGTCCGCCTCGCCCATCAGCGGGGCGATCAGGCGCCGGGTGAGATCGAGCAGGGGCGCGTGGGCGCGGAAGGTGAGGTCGAGGTCAATCACCTCGCCGCCGCCCTGAGCGACGTCGCTCTGAATGCGCCGGAACACGGTCACGTCCGCGCCGCGAAAGCGATAGATCCCCTGTTTAGCGTCTCCGACGATGAAGAGATTCGCCCTCTCGTTTTCTCCTCCTTTCTCCCCAAACCCTGTGAGGGCGTAGATGATTTGCCTCTGGCGGTCGTTGGTGTCCTGGAATTCGTCCACGAGGACGGCCCGTAGCCCCAGCCCCGGCCTTGCCTCTGCCGCGTCCTTCGACTGCGCCCCTTCGGCGCTCCGCTCACGCTTCGCGTGCGATGGGGGCAGGGAGGTGAGCAGGCGTGTAGCGAGGTCTTCGAGATCGTCGAAGTCGAGCGCGCGGCGGCTGTCTTTGAGGGCTTGATAGCCGGCGAGCGTGCGCTCGAAGAGGCGGTGCAGTGCGGGCAGAAGGTCGGCAACTTGCCGGTCGAGTTGCCAGTCACAGCCGCCTGTTGGAATCATCGGCGCGAGGGTTTCGGCGTAATCGTCGCGCAGAGTCCTCATTGCCTCGCGCACGGCTTCGAGCGCGGCGGCGTCCCAGTTTTTCTGCTGGCCCATTGTCGAGACCGCGCCGCGCAGTTCGCGGAGCGCGGCGAACGCGGCGTTCCAATCATTCGCGGCGCGGGCGGCCTGCGCTTCCTGCCAGCGGGCCAGCACCGCCCGGCGCGCGGCTTCAAGTTTGTCGTCGGCTTTGGGGCTGGCATATGCGGAGAGCGTCTGCAACGCCTCGACCCACCTCAGGGCGGCGAGGCGCTCGTCGAGCCAGCGCGCCAATTCAGTTTCCCAGCGCGGGAGCGGGTCCGGCTGAGAAAAGAGACGCGCGGCGTCGAGGCGATTGGAGATTAGAGATTGGAGGATGCGGCGGAGGTCGCTTTCTTTGAACGCGGCGAAGAGGCGCGCGGCCTCGGCGTCGGCGGCGGCCCACGCCAGTGCGGTTTCAATAACCTGCGCCTGCAGCGTGGCCGCGAGGCCCTCTTCTAGGACATCAAAGCGCGGATCAACGCCGGCCTCGGCGGGATAGAGGCGCAGGAGGTCGGCGCACAACGCATGGATAGTGCCGATGCGGGCGGAGTCGAGATCAATGAAAGCTTGTTGCCAACCCCCACCCCTGGCCCCCGCTTGCGCGCCGTCGGGAACTTCACCCGACAGGGAAGGGGAACTAAGCCAGCGTTCGATTTCCTGCCGGATGCGCGAACGCATTTCGCGCGCGGCTTTTTCGGTGAAGGTGATGGCGACGAGTGCGCGCAGCGGGACGCCGTGCTCGACGAAGTTGAGATAGCGCCCGACGAGCGCGCGCGTCTTCCCCGACCCGGCCCCGGCGGTGACGGCGAGGTGCGTGTCGAGGCGCTCGGCAGCAGTTTGCTGCGCGCCCTTGAGGTCGAAGAGGGAGAGGATGGAAGGGCGCTCGTCCGCGTTGTCCAAGTTCGCCTCGCGGCCAGAGGCCATCTAGCGCAGGCTGCGTGGCCGGCTGGTCAGCAGATCGGTTGTCTGAGAGGGGCCATCGAGGAGAAGGATGAGCAAATTGAGAACATTGCGCCCCAGTATGATTTCTCGGCTGTACAGGTCTCCGGCCACCTCGATTCCGGGCAAAGTGACTTCGGCGATCTGAAAGTCGAGAAGGAAGAGATCAATCGAGCGGCGCTCACCCCACTGGCTGCGCAGAAAAGCGCCGCTGAAGGGACGCGCCCCCAGTTGTTCTGGGAACGCCGAAGGAACCAGAGTCGCGTCAGCCCCGGTATCTGCGAGGGCCGAAAATGGCCCGAGGCTGCCGCCATCCGGCAGGCGCAAAACAACCTCCAGCGCCGGCAGAGGAGGAACGTACGCCGACGTGTAGGGGTAACTCATGCTTCTATGCGCTCCAGGCGCGGGCTGAGAAGCGTAAACTCACGCGGCGCTTCGGCGTCCGCCTCAATCAACAATACCGGAATGCCGGGAAACCGAGCGCGCACGCGCAGGTACAGCGCACGGCTGTCCGGGTCGTGATCAACGATGGTCTGGCGATGCACCGCAACATACTGCCCGAGGTAGGGTCGGCGTTCCTCCGGCGACCGTGTATACCAGTAGGCGGCCTCCGCCCGCAATGCCGCGCTCCATGTCTCTTGTTCTGTGGGGCTGCTCACAGGCGCGGCTTCCGAAATGACCCGGACCAGTTCCAGCCGCTCGTCGGCGCTCAGGTGGGCGGCCAGGTTTCGGATGGTTTCGAGCGTTTTCGCGTCGAGCATATCTCACCTCTTCGCGGGGGTAGCGGACTCGTGGGTACGCTTTGATTGTAGCATCAAAAGCCTCTGGCCTTATACCGCCAGCAAAATCTAATCGCCGGGCAATAACTCGGGCAGCCGCCCTCGGGCGGCTCTGGCTGGAAGCGCCCGGCGTGAATCCCGGCGACGTGCGCGGCGAGGTGCTGCTTCGCCGTCTCGAATGCGCCGGGGACGCCGCCCTCGAACTTCTCCAACTTCAAACTGCTCTCTTTCGCTCTGCCGATGTGCCAGTAGAGACCTGCGGCCACCTCGCCGAGGTCGAGCGCGTCGCGCGCGGCGAGGGCGTAGAGCGGCAACTGCAGTCGGCGGCCGTCTTTGAGATCGTCGGCGGCGATGGGCGCGCCGCCGGCCTTGTAGTCCACCACGCGCAGACGGCCCTCCGCGTCCACGTCAATCCGGTCAATGTAGCCGTGCAGGCGCACCTCGCCCTCAGGCGTGCGGACGACGAGCGCGGGCGATCCGAACCCGAATTTCTGCTCGAAGTAACGCGGGGTCCAGCCCTCCGACTTTTCGGCGAGCGCGGTCACGGTCTCGCGCAGGATGCGGAGGAGTTCAGCCTGCTGCTGATTCCACAGCGCGGTGGGGCGAAAGCCGTAATCGGCGGGCGCAGCCGCGAAGACGTCGTGGGCGACCTCGGGCAGGCGGGTCAGCAACTCGTCGAGGCCGGTCGGGTCGGGGGCATCGCGGTAAAGGCGCTCGAGGATAGCGTGATACATACTGCCCAGCGCGCGCACGTCGTAGCCCTCTTCGGGTTCGGCGCGCGGTTCGAGTTTGAGGGCGTGCGCGAAGTAGAAATAGAGGCCGCACGTCCCATAGGCTTCGAGGCGGCTCGCGCTCCAACTCTTGTCGGGCGGGAAGCGGGCGGCAATGGCGGGGACGAGTTCAGGCAGTTCGCCCTCGTGCGGGCCGGACGCCTGCGCCGACTGCCGCGCCTGCAACACGGCGGCCCCGCGCGCGATGGCCGGGGCGTTGTAGCCGTGTTCGATCCATTCCGCCGGGGAGGCGATTTGCGCTGGGGGCAGGCGGTCTTCGGGCCGGGCGGTGAGCGGTTGCGGCTCGCCCGTCAATCGCCACGCCTGCCGCCAGTAGGCCGAGGGTTCCCATCGCTGACCATCATCGGCGAGATAGGGGCGGCACAGGAGCAAATGCTCGCGGGCGCGCGTGACGGCTTCGTAGAAGATCGTCACCTCGTCGCCGCGCAACCGGGATTCTAGATTCACGCCGCGTGCTCTGAGCGCATCCCGGTCGGCTTCGCGGAGCAGCGGCATCTCGCGTTCGGCCTGCGGGAACTCGCCTTCGGCCAGACCAAGGAGGGCGACGGCGCGGAACGAGAGGCCGCGCGCGTCGAGGACAGAAGCGGTGAAGATTCCCTCCGTGAGGGGAGCGTGGAGATTAGACGCGTACGCGGGAGATTCGACGGCTTCGCGAAGGGCGGTGATGAAGGCGGCGTATTCCCATTCCGCTTTCTCTTCTCGGATGAGCGCCTCAGACAACACCAGGCCGCGTAAGATATCTTTGAAGGCGCGCAGCGCGGCGATGTCGCGCGCCGCCGTTTCGGTCGCGGCAAGCGCGCGCGCGACGACATTGAGCGAGCCGGGCGTCTCTTTCGCGTGGCCGACACGCGGGCCGGGCAGAGTCGGATCGTCGCCGATGAGGTCTTCGACGAAGACGACGAAATCCGGCAGGCTGGCGCGCGAGGGCGAGGTCACGCGCGCGACAAAGGTCTCGAAGGCAGCGCGGGCGGCCGTGTCGGTCACGGGGCGGGCGGCCGCGCTCTCGGGTTCGTCGGCCACATCTTCGCGCGCGGGCGGGGCCGCAAACTGCCGCAGGGCTTCGCGCCACTGATCCAACCCTTCGACCACGCGGCCCGACCGCGCCACCGCGTCGAGCGTCGCCGCGTGCGCCGGATCGAGTCCGAGCGCGGGCCAATCAAAATACGGACTGCGCCACGCGGCGAGCAGGGGGCGCGGCTTCCAGCCTTCGACGGGCAAGGCGAGGAGGGCGAGCAGCGCACTGACAACCGGACTCTCCGCCAGCGGCGCGCCGCCGACAATCCGCAGGGGCAGACCAAACTCACGCGCGGTCTCTTCGAGGAAAGCGCGATAGGGATCGAGCGCACGGGCGAGGATAGCGACTTCGTCGAGGCGCAATCCATCTGCGACAAGGCGCTGTTTGATCCAGCGGAGCGCGGCGCGGGATTCGAGGGCGCGGGTTTGGGCCTCTAAAAAAGTAATGGAGTCATTGGCAATTGGCGATTGGAGACAATTGCCCCCGAAGCGAAGCGGAGCGGGGTTGGAGGTTGGAGGCTCGAAGAGGTGCGCTTCGAGGCGGCGCAAGGTTTCGGCAACGCGCTGCCCGCCGCTTTCCGTCTGCCCCATCACTTCAGGCTTGAGGACGTTTATCAATTGTTGTTGAGCGCGATGGAAGCGGCGATGAGCCAAGCGCTGACGCTGTGGGTCGCCGGTGAGCATGATGAGGGTTTCGGCGGCGCGTGTGGCGAGGTGCGCGAGGACGGCCAGCTGGGTCGGATTGAATTCGTCGAAGCCGTCCACGATGAGCAGGCGCAGGTCGCGGCCCAACTCAGGATGGTCCTTGAGCGCAATCGCGCTCAGCCAGCCGAGGCCCTCCGGGTCGGCCCAATTCTCCGCCAGCAACCAGCGTTGATAGGCGGAATAGATTTCGGCCAGTTCTTCGAGGCGCGGGCCGAGGCTCCTTCGGCTTCGCTTCCCACTCCCCCCGTCGGGGGTCGGGGACTTCGCAGGACTGGCGCGCGTCGCCGCCGCGAAGTCTTCCGGGAAGACGCGCGCCCGCTTGAGTTCTTCAATCGCTTCGCGCAAAGCCCCCGCAAAGCCGGGCCGGGCGCGCAGCGGCGCGAAGTGTGTGAGCACGCCTCGCTCCGCCAGATCATCCACCAGCGCGCGGATGAGCCGGGCCTGCGCCGGATCATCCAGTTCCGGGTATGGCTGACCGGCGCGGGCGAGGAGCTCGGCGTACAAGCCATAGAACGTGAAAAGAGAGACGCCCAGCGCGCCGCCGAGCGCGGCGAAGCGCTTGCGGAACTCGGCGAGTTGGGTGTGATTGGGGAGGATAACGACGATGGGAGTGAGGGGATGTTCGGCGCGCACAGCGCGGATGCGCGCAAGGGCGTGCTGAGTCTTGCCGTGAGCGGCGGGAGCGAGGAGGAGGGAAACTGGCATGTTTGTTTTCGTCGCGGAAAAATGTTACCATTCATCGCGAGTAGGCACAAATGCCCAAACACAAACGCCGGCACCCCCACGCGCACCTGCTTCGGTTGTATGATCTTTCGCGGGAAAACGTCCCACAGCGGGTCAAGTGGCCGGGGGTCGGCGACCCCAGCCTCGCCGCTCCCGACATGATCAAGTTCGACTACGCCGAATTTGCTTCTCACCAGGAGCCTGGGCAGTCGAAGCTGAAACAGTTAGAAGATGCTCTGGGCAAAGGCCCTTTGGGCTTCCATCCGGAGATCGAACATTGGGCTATGGAGGAGTTCTTCTGGCACGGTTCGCCCGGAGACGACTGGCACCCACTGGAAGCCTATCTCGCCTGGGCCGGTGATCGCTTCCCGTCGCCTGCTCAAGAACAACTGCGCCGCTGGAAAGAAGCGCGGATTGGCCTCTACGAGGTCGGCGACATTCACGACGGAACGGTTGGTCTGCAAGAGCAGGACCCGGCCAATAATGTTCATTGCGGCCCGCCGATGCGGGCAATTGCTTTGAGCATGGGCAGGGTCAACGATTACCGGGGATTGCGTGGGCAGATAACGTTGACGTACGTTGCGCCGTGGGCTCCGGAAGAGAATTTATTCTGCGCGATGGGATACGGTGTGGCGGGCAAGAAAAGAGATGCCGCCCTGTTCACAGCGATGTTGGGGATGAGGCGGCCGGAGATCGTCAGCCAGCCCTATCCGTGGAAGATAAGCCGTGAGGCGGGGAACCAATATCTGCGCCAATGGCAGATGCGCGAGTGGCATGGATGGCTGAAGGAGCGATTGGTCTTTCCTTTTCGGGCCTGGCTCCGAACTTCGGAGAGGGGCAAATTCGAGGCCAGGGAGGTGACGGGGCTGACGCCGATGGAACCGGAGATGGCCCGCAATTTGGGCCTCTATCTCGAAGTGCCCACGGAAGCCAGGCAAGAGCTGATACTCGTCGGGCTGACCGCGGCCGCCCCGCTCGACATCGACTCGCCGAATTGGATGCCCATCGCCGAATACCAGGCCTATCGCGAGCGGGTCGGGCCGCCGCCCGGCACGATTGGTCAGCCGAGTTTTATGCGACTGCGCTGACGATCTACGAACACTCAGCCGCTGCCCTTGAGTCGGGCCAACTCTTCCCGCAGGCGCGCGGCTTCGGCTTCGGCAGCGCGGCGGGCCCCTTGCTCTGCTTGTAGGGCATCCTGCGCTTCTTCGTACGTCAAGAGTTTCTTGCCTGTCTTGGGATCATATAGCCCCAATTGGCCGTGCTCCAGCCGCAACTCGATCTTCAGCTCACTAAATCTGCCGCATCCCCTGGGATTGATAAACCGGCGTGGGCTCCTCCGCCACTGCTCTCTGCTTCTCCATCTCAATCAATCCTCTTGTCACTACCACCAGCATCTCTCTATCCTCGGGGAAGGCAACAGCGCGGCTCAAGGTTTTCTACTTCATCGCATACGCGCGATCATGAGGGCCGACCGTCAGGAACACGATGGTTTCATCGGACCGATTATCGCAGAAGCAATATTCGCACTCCGGTATCCGGCGGCACTCTTCACAGATGACAAAAATGATCCGGAAATTACGGTCCACACGCACGCTACGGCAGCCGCGTAGGTTTAATTTGCCTCCTCCGCCTTCCGTATCTCGGTATTGGCATAGGGATCGGTGATCACTCGATCACTTCGCCGTTTGACGCGCTGGCGGATGCCCGCGTAGCGGCGCAGGTTACGGACGAAGCGCTCCTCAAATACGGCCTCGTATTTCTTCTTACTCACCCCAAACCTCGGCGTACGGATACAATTTGACCTTGCCTGACGCCTTCCGGCGAAGGATTTCGCGCATATCGTCGTAAAGGGGGGAATCCGGCTTGAGGCGAAAGACTTTTGTCTGTTGGGTGACGGCTCGAGTCAGTTCTTCACGCACAATGCGGCGAATCATCGGCTCTAATGCACGAGCAAGTTCTTTAGGGTTGACAGTGATCGGCGATGTCGGGGTTCGCATGTCTTCGGCTGTACCTTTCGTTTGCTTCAGTTGCGCTCATTATAGGCCGGTTGCCCACATCGGCCAATCATCATAGCCCTTCTGTCACCACTCTCTGCCTCCCCAACTCAATCAACTCCCTCACCGCCGCTGTGAGTATCTCGCCCACCTTCACCGTGGGCGGCGGCGCGGACTCGCCCTCGGCGGCAGGTTCGGTCAACTCGCGCACGCGGGCGAGTTTCGCGGCGAGGTCGTCGGGGAGGCGGCCGGGGTCAATCAAATCGGATTGGACGAGGCGCGGCGCGGGCAGGTCGCCGCCGGGGTCGCGGTCTTTGTAGAGCGCGAGGAGCGAGGACAGCGCCCATCCCATTGCCTCGCGGATGGGACGCAGCATCTCCTCGGGGAAGCCGCCGTTGAGGACGACCTCGGCGAGGGCCAAACGCTTAGCGGCGAGGTCGAAGCCCTCGCCCGCCCTCTTCAACCGCCGCCGCTGATCCTCGCGGCCTCCCGCGCCGGGCGCGGCGGGCAAAGCCGAGGCGCGATATGGCTCGTCGTCGGGCGTGGCAGGTGTGGTCGGCAACAGCGCAGTCAGCGCGCGGTAGCCTTCCTGTTCCATCAAATGCAGGGGCG
>Ga0209342_10007526_pt1 | contig 10974 bp, 12 predicted proteins | sample RifCSP16_2_FD_184023 | JGI IMG/M metagenome (GOLD analysis project Ga0209342, IMG submission 184023) | Soil microbial communities from Rifle, Colorado - Rifle CSP2_sed 16_2 (SPAdes) (version 2) | ecosystem: Environmental > Terrestrial > Deep subsurface > Rock core/Sediment | place: Rifle... | reverse complement strand
ATTTACTACCAGTGTCGAGCATGGGCAGTGACATCCTTTTAATGGCATCCTCACCCGAACACAATGCATTCCAAAAGGCATCAACTTTCATAAAAGGTTTTACAGGGGTAACAATACCGACTCCGCTTACGACCACGCCTTCTTTCAAGTTCTTCATGGTTTATCAAGCCGCCATATAGAAGCGTTCAGCATTACCGTGTCGATGCGATACCCAATTGCCTTAAAAAGATTTAAAGAGTCATGCGCATGGTAAAACCCATACCACCCTTCACAGACACTTTCAGAAAAATCATGACAAAGAGTGCCTCTTCTTACGAAAGAATCCTTTACAAATTTCCTCTCTACATCGGGATAACTGCGGGTCAAAATGCCAAGAACGCCTTTAGATTTTAACACTCTGAATATGTCTCTATAAACATAATCTCTCGAATCCTCAGGAATATAAGGGTCAGCACACGTAAAAAATACTATGTCAAAGGTACAATCGTTGAAAGGCAAGGGAGTTCCAAATCCTTTCCATAATTCAGATTTAATCCATTTTACGGACTTGGGATTTAGTGTTCTGCGGGATGCTTGACTCTGAAAGATGTCTTTGAAATCCAATGCCGTTACCTTTATATTGTACTGTTCCTGCATTTGAAGGATATCAAAACCCGGTCCGTAACATAGGGCAAGTACATTCGCATTATCATCCCTTCCGGAAAACAATAGATTTATGAGGACAGAACGAGCAAATCTAAATTCGGTGTTACCAAGGAATTCCTCCCAAATCTCGGTTGAATTGCTGTCAAAACTATAAAGAGGTGGGTTACCATTCAAAAACTTATCGGCGTACATTATGCACTTTTCAAAAAAATCTACCTGTCCTTTAAAAGTGTCTTTTGTTACCTTGAATTCATCCGTTGACAGTTTTGTTTCTATGCTCTTTCCCTCTATCCACAAATAAAACTCATTGTTCTTCTCCAGATATTCACACTCGTGTAATAGATCAATAATTGCTTTTGCCATTCTGAGTCGTACTCTATCTTGAAGCTTATAACCAAGTTTTTGCCGGAATGCCTCAATAGCCTCCTCAATAGTGAAACGCCGCATAGATTGAAGAAGTTTAGAAATACCCTCTTCGTCTATAAAACGTATAAGCCGGTCTGTGAGAAACATCTGAGAAAGTGATTGACTTAACAGCGACTTTATATTTGGAGAATCTACATTCATATAGTTACTCTCTTCATAACTTATAAGTACTTCGATAAAATAATTGCAGAGGCAATACCGCATTCCTCTGTAGAGAATACCAGTACATTCCGTAGATAATCAGGCAATAAAACTTTATTCTTGATAATGGCTTTCGGTATTGTACCATTCTTAATAGCAAGAGAAGATAATATTATATGCCACATTACCGTAAGTGAAAATGCATTTCCCGCAAGAGGTATTATGCATCCGGCAGGTATATCATTCAGACATAATTTATGCGGCATATAAGAATCCGTCATTACCAGATCAATATCTTTTAAGCTTATATTTGCCTTTGCCAAACATTGATTGATTACATCATACAATGCAATATCAGGATTTGAAGGATTAAATTGGGATGCCGTACTTGATATATAACAATAGGGAGTCGTCCCCGTTATTTTTCCCTCTTTTTCAATCAACAGCGCTCCTGAACCTTCCGATAGTGTATTTATTCCCAATCGTGAATAACAGTACAATGAAAGTTCATTAAGTTCATCCGAAGAAACAACGATTGCCTTATCAACTTCTCCGATTTTCAACATCTGGGATGCAAGCATTACTGCCTTTAGAGCAGTTGTTGCACCGCCAACGAGTGTATGCACCGGACCTTTAATGCCAAAGCCGATGGATACATTACCAGCAGGGGCGTTTAGCACCGAATCTGAAAAATGTATTGGGCTTATATTGTCAGCACCTTCCATCACAAGTGACCTGTGGAATACTTGTGCGTAATTTAATGCACCGTGAGTTATTCCTGCAACCAGTGCAGTATCTTTATCATTCAAGGTCTTAACGCCTGCATCGCTTATTGCAAGGTTTACCGCGACAAGTGTGTATTTTGATATATCCGCAGCGCGTCTAAACCTGCCATCGCTTATATATACATCAAAATTAAAATCACTAATTTCTCCGCCGTAAGTTTCGTGTATCGTTGAAAATTTAGTTAGTCGTTTGATCCCAGAAGTGCCGTTTATTATATTATTCCAGAATTGTTCCTTCCCTATACCCATAGGAGTTACTAAACCTACCCCGGTTAAAACTAATTTTTCCATAAGAAATCCTTGATTATTATTGATGCATTTGAACCACCAAAACCGAATGAGTTGGAAAGGATAGTTTTTATATTATACCCCATGGCCTCTGTAGCTATATTTAATGCACATTCAGGATCAGGCGTTTTATAATTTATATTGGGTATAAGGGTTTTGTAAAGTATTGATAACAGGGAAACAATTGCCTCAACTGCTCCTGCGCCTCCAAGGAGGTGTCCGATCATTGGTTTTATTGAACTGACAGGTATTTCCTTTGCCTTGTTTCCAAACACCATCGTAATTGCATTCGTCTCCATTATATCGTTATATTTTGTCCCGGTACCATGTGCATTTATATAATCAATTTCAGGATAACCAGCATCTTTCAAAGCCTTTTGTATAGCAATCGCAGCACACTTTCCCGATGGCTCAGGGCTTGTCATGTGGCAGGCATCTGACGATGCACCATAACCAGCTATCTCACCCAATATATGTGCGTTTCGTCTAATAGCATGCTCCAGTTCCTCTAAAATCAAAATCCCCGCACCCTCTCCAAGAACCAGTCCTTCTCTATTTTTATCAAAAGGCTTACACAGGGATGGTGTTATTGCCATAAGGGAATTAAATCCTGCAAATGAAAACTCATTCATGGTATCGTATCCGCCGCAAATTGCTACATCATAATCGCCGTATCTTATTGAATTGAAGGCATGGCCAATAGCATCGGTACCTGAAGCGCATGCATTGGAGAAAACCAAAAAGTCTCCTTTTAATTCCAATTCCTTAAAAAGATGAATTGCCTGATAATGAGCCAGATAATCAAATACCTGGGAAACCTTTGCCCTGTTTAGCCCTCTTTTTATAACTTTTTTATGAAATATCTCACCTGAAAGCATACCGCCGAGCGTAGTGCCAACAGATAAAAGTATTGGTATATCTTTTACAGCGTCAATGATATTTGCATCTGCGAGCGCCTCACGAGTTGTATGAATCAGGAGATGTGATGCCCTGTCGAGCCTTTTGCCTTTCAGTTTGTCAAGAGTGGTGGTGGTGCTGAATTGACTTGCTTCTCCGCCAGTTTTTCCCCTATATTTTGAAGAATCAAATGATGTGATCCGCTTTATGCTGGAAACACCTGATTTTATCTTTGCCCAATTTTCCTTTCTCCCAATGCCATGGGCAGTAATAATACCAATACCGGTTACAACAACCCTTCTATTCAAAATGTCTGACCTTTGCCTCCCAAATCCGCAATTTTTTAAACCCACCGTAAAAGTAAACCAGTAATAATACAACCATCATAAAGATGAAAAGCGCACCCACAATGCCTGTAACAACAACGAAAATCATCAAAATACTTAACAAGACAAGGTAACACAAAAGGGTAGAAAATAATGACTTTATAAAATAACTATCTCTCATGTCGTTCTTCTGAGTATATCTTTAACTGTGGAAAATTGGAAATGCTGAAGTAAACCTTCCACCTTTTTGGGTGTTACCTTTATATTAAAATAATGCATAAACCGTCTGCTTAACGGAAGGTCAATATGAGGCTGTTCCATATCAAATTCCCAGGGATGTATATAAACAATAGCTGGATATCCCTCTTGATTTATTCTCTGTATTTTTGAAACAATATAAAAGTAAGGAAACATCCTCAACGGTAATCCACCAGTAAAAGGAAGATTTTCCCAAAATAGTCTCGTGGTAGTAAGAGGAAATTCCCATATTTGCCCGTAATCCGTATCAAATTTGCACGGATAGATGGGGAAGTCCCTGCTCCCCATGCCGGATAGAGGAACCATACTTGAGTCATAAAGAATACCAAGTTTTTTAAGTATCTTCAATACCCATAGGGTCTCTTCCCTTATCGACCATTCTGGCGCCCTGAATCCTAAAACCTTTTCATTGGTAATGGATGATATCACGGAAATGGAATTGCTGACGTCTTCCTCAAATTCCTGTTCTGTCATCTCGAAAATCCGTTTGTGATAGAAACCATGGGTTGCTATTTCATGACCTTCGTTCTTAATTGTTTTGATAAGATCAGGCTCTTTAAGGGCAATGTAACCAAGGACAAAAAATGTAGCCTTTATATTATAGAATCTAAAAAGGCTCAGTATCTTATCGGTATTTTTTATTGTACGATTTTCATAGGTATCCCACTGTTTGGGGTCAGAATAACCTTCTACACCACAGATGTGATACCAATCCTCTAGATCAACGGTCATGCAATTTATCACTCATGTATTTCCAAACGTTCTTTAGATCTCTTACCGTAAATGCTATCAGGATCAAGCTCGACCACCTTTTTCCAATTCCGGACTGCCTCCGACTTATTCGAAAAAAGGAGAAGTTCTAATTCGCCAATCCTATAAAAAACATAAGCCTTTTTCTTGTTATCTAGTCTCATACTATTAAGTGCTACGTAATAAGCATCCCTTGCCTTTTCTCCTCTGACATAACGACTAGAATTTTCTTTCCCGCGGGTTCTTATGGTATTAGTTGTTTTACCAGTTGTTGATGAATATGGAACAGGTGCAGCAGGACTGGTGTTTCTCGCAAAGTAACTATACAGATCGCCTTTTGTGATATAACCTTCAGTATAATTTGGTTTGTAAAAAAATGCCTTTTTAAATGCGCCGCTTAAATGAGACTCCCTACCGACAAGCGCAGCAAATTTTGCATAGGCAAGCCAATATTCTGGTTTATTATAATTTATCCTGTAAAGAATCTTTATCTTTTGCTGTGCTTCTATCGCCTTCAACTTCCAGGTTGGATTGTTTATGTCTTTCATAATCACGCACTGCTCTAGTAATGCATCTGTGTATTTCAATTCGTCATTGCTATTAGCATCCATAATATTTTTAAACATATCCATAGCTGCATCGCTCTTTCCTTCTTCTTTAAGAGACATGGCTTTTTCATATAAATCATCCTGAGTCAGTTGTGCAGTGGATTCTTCGGCATTGCTTATTTTAGTCTCGCAAAAAACAACAATCGCTATTAACCATACCAATAAAATATAATTTCTTCTCATGTTCATAAATTATTCTCATCCATTTAAAAGATTTTTCATTTCCTTATCGTATAAAAAAGCCAGTACAGATGATAGCCTCCCAATTATTGGCAAGGGATCTTTTAGAGAAATAATATCGTCTTTTATCTTAAAATCAAAGAAACTTGGTTTAAGTCTAAATCTGTTTGGATTTTTGATAAAATTGAGAAAATCGCCTGGAATAAGCCATCTACATTTGACACCCAAAGTATAATCTTTTACTGAATCTATATCACCGTCAATTGCCATTTTGTAAAGGAGGAAGGGGAAATCCATACCAGATTCAATAGCTAGTTGTAAAGACCCCCAGAACCTTGGATTTACTTCAAGTAATTTTGGCTTCGCATCCCTCGGATCAATTTTGAATTCCACATGCGCAATTCCTGTCCACTGAAGCGACTTCATTAATGATTCGGCAATCTCTCTGACATCCTCCCTTTTTACACTCTCCCTGAGTGTGCTCGGTCCTCCACTCACAGGATGTGAGCGCAGACGCTTATATACAAAAGATGCCCTTGTCTCAGATTTAAAATTTAAAAGCAATCCAACTCCATACACTTCGCCACCGTCTGGTATGTATTCCTGAATAATTGGGAATGGATACTGTTTATGTGCTTTCAGGCATAATGTCATTAATTCTTCTCTTTTTTTAACATATACAATGCCTCTTGAACCTGAGCTATTCCGTGGTTTTATAAGGGCAGGATACGTGATTTCCCGAGCGATCTTTTCAAGTTGCTCAATATCGGTTACAACAAAAGTCGTTGGGATGCCAAACCCTCTTTCCCTTGCATACTGCATAATAAACGCCTTATCGTGGACTTTTCTGGCAATATTGACGTCGGCAAAGGGCAATCTCGTGTATCTTTCAATCCTTTGCCTATTGGCTGTATCAGTTAAAAGAACCTGTGTCGAAAATTCCATAGGAAAGATAACATCGTACTTACCCTCTTTAAGTTCTGCTTCAAGGTCTTTAAGGAAATCAACCGGGGATATTACCGGAGATGAATAGATCCATCTCCTGCTGCAGTATTTCGAAAAGATTGCCGCTGCAAGCCTTGTCCTTTCGCCTGCTGTAACATAAAATCCCTTCCTGCCGAAAGACCTCACCGCTGCAAGGGATTTATTCCACATCCCATCAAGAATCAGAACCCTGCCCATAATAAAAATCCTGCTTATTTTTTATTGTTTTTCTAACAGTCTGCCTGAAACCAAAGTTCATGGGATAGAAAAAATTCTTATATGTCCCGTTACCCCATAGTCTTTTAAAAATTGCAGTATAAGAGAAACTCTCTTTTAAAGCATAATGAAATCCATCATAGAGTTTTTCAGGTTTCATTAATTTGGGCATAAAAACGACACTGTTCGTATTGTAATTTGACCAGTCGTGGTCTATAATCCTGCCCTCCTGCAACATTTGTGAATATACCCGCGTTCCAGGATACGGTGTTAAAATAGAAAAGTAGCAAACATCCAGTTTTGCCTTAATGACAAACTCTATTGTTCTGTCAAAGACGCTTTCATCATCGTGGTCAAAACCAAAAACAAAGGCGCCTGTTACTCCTATACCGTAATCATGAAGTTTCTTAATAACATCGATATAGTTATCAGGCGTATTGAATGTCTTTCCCATATTTGCAAGATTACCCTGTGATAACGACTCAAATCCTACAATAAGTCCAATACAGCCGCTCTTTTTGCAGAGTTCGAGGATTTCATCGTTTTTTGCGATATTGACAGACGCTTGTCCTGTCCACTTGAGATTATAAGGTATGATCCGGTTTAAAAGCTCTTTTGCGTGCACCCTGTTGCTTATTATGTTATCGTCTACGAAAAAGACCCCATTTTTAAGAACAAACATACCCTCAAATGGCTTCAGGTTTTGTATCTCCTTTTCAACCTCATCAACAGGTCTGTTTCGAAATTTACCTCCGAACGAATTTGTTACAGAGCAAAATTCGCAGTTGTGCGGACACCCACGAGTCGTCTCAATAAAATGCACAGGAAGGTATCTTTTCCCCTCATATAGTTTCCAGTCCGGTGCTGGAAAATTTGCCAGGGAAGGATACCCGTTCTCATGCTGGTAAACGAGCTTAAGTTCACCTCGTTTAAAATCCCCCAAAACCTTGTCCCATAATTGCTCTGCCTCACCAATAACTACGCTATCACAATGCTGCAATGCCTCGTCGGGCAATTTCGATACATGCATTCCCCCCATTACTACCTTTATTCCTCGTGTTCTAAAGCTATCCGCTATTTCATAGGCGCGATTAACGGCAGGCGTCATGGCAGTAATACCCACAAGGTCAGCATCTTGAGTTAAATCGAGAGCTTCAACCTTTTCGTCAACAATGTTGACATCCCAGTCAGGAGGTGTAAGAGCGGCAACCTTCAAAAGGCCAAGATACGGGAGGCGAAAATAAAAATCACCTCCAAGAAAGCTTTTTGATGCAAGGGGAGAAATTAAGAGTACTTTCATGTTATCTTCCATCTTCGGGCATTAGTTTGGGCCATTGATATTTATCCTTCCATACTGATTCATAATCAGAAAGGATTTTTTGAATCTTTTGTTTGTTTTGTTCTTCCCATGATTTTAGAGAGGCAATATCAGGCTCAAGTTTTTTTAAGGTGCTTTCGTATTCATTAACCTTATCCCAGAATTCAGACCCTTTATTGACAGATACGAAAGCAACCCGACCTGTCCATGCCCCCATATATATCCGCGTAATAATATAATAGGTTTTCCCTGCTTCGAGTTCTGCCTCAAGAAATGCTTTGTTTTCAGCGGTAGCAATAAATAAATGCTTTCCAGGTTTTGCGAGATAATCAAACAGGGACTTCGCTACGCTGTTACCAATAACTTTCTCTCCATCCAGCACATTGAAGTTAATAGCAAAACCATACCCAGAAGGTCTCATGAAACGAACCAATGCCTTATCGCTAGTCGGGTTTAGTAAAACCGATGAAGATCTCATGTATGCAGAAGATCCAGCGCATGAAGTGAGACATAATACCGAGAGCATGACACACCATAATTTAATTTTTCGCGACATTTTCTTTCTCCTCATAGATTCCCAAGACAGGTTAAAGTAAAAATAAATCTTAAACTTGGCAACAAAATTACTTATTTCCAACCAACAAAGTTGGTACGAACATCATTCATAAAATCTTTCAAGATATTCTCCAATACTACCTGGGTACTTTGTCGTATGGCGGATTTCTGTGCAAAAGGACCTGCAAGAATAACATTTACATATCCCGAAGGACCATCAGCATGATATTTCTTGTTAAATACCTGTTTACCAGATATATTTTCTATAACAAAGGACACATCACAATGTGCAGCCTGGTCTTCCATATAATAGTTTATGTCATCTACTTTTATTACTACATCACAATTTTGCTTAATACTCATATCCTCAATTTCACTAAAATCTACAAAACCATTTTTTAAATATGAAACCGCGTAGGTATGTATGGTATCTCCAATTGGAACGTCCCACCTGTTCTCAATACCAGAACTGAATGCCCTTCCGGAATATATCTTTTCCTTCAAGGTCTTATCCATATAAAAACCCGCTTTTAATGGAATTGTCGTTTCATATTTATAAGCATCCGGCTTTTGAAAAGCCACATTATGTGCACAACCTGAAGCAAAAAAACACAATAAAATAATTTCTCCAACTAAGTTTATCATCCTTTTCATGGCGCTCTCCTTGAAAGATTCGTATTTTATTTAATATTGTCAATTTTCATTCTATCTATTATTTCAGGGTCTTTTAAAAATTTCTCAATTGTATGATATATAACACTTCCAAAGGCACGCCCAGCGCTCCAGCCAGAGGTATCTGTTTCTTCATAAGTTTTAGACCATTTGCCATCAACTGATGACATTTGAACAACCATATTTGCTCTTACCTTAGCTCATCCTTGTATAAAGGCAAAATTACTGAGTTTTACCTTTATTTTGTTAGGGCTATCCTTTGATACCAGCACACCCCTTTTTGTAAGTTCTGATGTATAGCGGTTAATAAAAAATTGAGTCCATTCGTTGTAATTTGCATAATAGGTATGTCCTCCTATCCCCGCATATATCACAGGCGTTGCATTTGGCTGATCATTTATTAATTCAACTGAGAGATTTTCTTGATATTTATCTACTATACTTAAATCAAGTGGTGGAATCTGCTTTGGAACCGATGTATGTGCACAGCCTGCTAAAAAGACGACAATTAATAACAAAATCCAACATCTTTTTTCTAATTGCATATTACTCCCCTCCTCCAATTCAAAAATCATAAAAAATTTTAGCACCAATAATGGTGTATTTCCCAAGTCCAAAATTTTTGATAATTTCATGTAACTTCTTTTTCCAAAGCATCATTTATTTCCAAATTCCTTCTGTCCTGTTTACTCTACCAGTGGCCGGGTCAAATGCCACGCCGATGTTTTTACCAAAACGCTTTCTTGCATAAACCCACAAGTCTGCACTCATAATATTCTCGTAAGTCATCGTATTAGTTCTGGCATTTGAAATGTTTGTCGGAGGCCCCATTGCAGTATACACCTCTTCTTTCGTCATCTCAACCCTTGCCACGGTATTTTTGATATTCGATTGAACATCGGAAGGGAATTTATTAATATTTACGGCTTTTTTGGTAACAAATTTTTCAAGAAATGCATCACCATCAGCGCCAATGTCCAACGTATAGCTGCTGCCTGTTTCGATATTTACAACTGATGCAGTACTACCTGATCTGGTAACTTTCAACTTGGTATCTACTGGAATGAATGTTGGAGTTGATTGCCAATTAACCCATGAAACATAATTCCCCTTGATTACTTTCAGATTACACCGTGCGTAATAAATTTTTTCTTCCTTACTACTCGTTTCAGGTTTTTTCTGTTCTTGCTGTTTTTCACTATGCTGTATATTTTGGCCTGATTCTGGTGACTCTGCGGGATGAACTATTTGGGTGACTTTCTTTTCGGAGGTATCTATCTTTACTGAAGCATCAAGCATTGTTTTGATAATTTTTTCACTTACGCCTTCTTCTTTTAACTTTAAGATGCTTTCTGTCGAAACATCAAATTGATTTTGAGAAGTTTTTATCTTACTACTAATCAGTTCTTCTCCCAATCCCGCCTTGACCATCGTCACAATTGTATCGTTGGTAATAGTTTCTGCTATTGCTAACTTAAAGGTTATCACAAAAAATATTGAGATAAGCAAGGCCATAACTTTGAAGGATTTCATGGATCTCCCCTTTTTAATTTTTTTTAATCCATCTAAAATAAACAATTGACCCTATCTGCTTCACAAGCGAATTAAGCATATTCTTATCGCCAAGGCATTGTTTGCAATGAGGGTGCAGTATCTTGAACCTTCTAAATCCCCTTACAACTTCTTGTACCACCTCCTTATTTAAATAATCTTGAATAGAAGTATCATTATAATTATGAGTCGACGTCCTGCCGTCATAATCCGTGCAGCAAAAAGTGTAATTTCCATTCCAGAGTATGCCAAAATTTTCCTGTATCCCTGGACAATATCCAAATCTCGCTTCAACAATCTTTTTATCAAAATGTGTCGCCCAATCTCCAACAATCCGCGTGTGAAAATTGAGCCTATTGTTTATAAAAATCTTG
>Ga0209342_10007523_pt1 | contig 10975 bp, 9 predicted proteins | sample RifCSP16_2_FD_184023 | JGI IMG/M metagenome (GOLD analysis project Ga0209342, IMG submission 184023) | Soil microbial communities from Rifle, Colorado - Rifle CSP2_sed 16_2 (SPAdes) (version 2) | ecosystem: Environmental > Terrestrial > Deep subsurface > Rock core/Sediment | place: Rifle... | reverse complement strand
GAGTGCTGTTGCCTTATTTGATTCAAATCTTGATAAAATTCCTGAATTTGCATTGTTTAGTGCAGATGAATTTAAATATGTTCAAAATCTTAAGCAAAAATTACGTGAAGATTTTAAGAAAGATTATTTTACTTACGTCATTATTATCGGCAATGAAGAGGTGGCAGAGTCGCACGGGCATTATTTTGCGTTTGCCATTATCAAAGTACTTAATGAAATACAGTACGTAGTGTTGGATACGTTGCCCAATGTGTATCATTTGCAAGAAGGATCTCACCAAAGAAATCGCCTCATGTATCTAATACAAAACATTGAACAAGGATATTCAGATATTAATCTTGCAAATATTCGTGCGTATATGTTGCGACTGCATGGTGCATTTAATTAATTACTCAACAGCAGCAGTAAAGTTCTGAGTAAATAGATCTTCTTCAATTTCTAATTCAGCAGCATGAATACGCTTCCATTCACCAAGTGAAATAGGGAAATGTGGTAGTGCCAGTTTGAGCAATGTTTGTGCATACATTCTTATTTCGTACTGCGCTCCTGCGTGCAAGCGTAATTTTAAAAAATGCATGAGCGAATGTAAATTACACGTGAAAATAAATTCCGTGTACGTGCACAATGGCAACACGCTCCGCGCAATTTCTCTGCCTACACCATTTTCAAGTAAATATTCGTATGCTTGTACACTTTGTGCAATTGATTCTTTAAATTTTTGTGTAAACTCTGCGTTATCAAATGAACCAATAGAAGCTTGTTTATTTTTAAGATCTTGTGATCGCCATTTTGGTGGTACATAAAATTCAAGAGATGCTTTTACATAGCGGTAACTAATTTCATTATAGGAATTCATACGATGGCGCATCCACTGGCGAGCAACAAAGATTGGTGCTTTAATACGGAAAGAAAATTGATTATGTTCAAATGGACTTGTGTGATTATGTTCCATAAGAAAACCAATCAATTTTTTATCACGATCAGTTACTTCTGTTGATGTTTTACCATAAGAAACACGCGCGGCATTGACAACATCAAGGTCAGATCCTGACACACGTACAAGTTCAACTGAGCTGATGCCATCTCCAAGTGGATCTATATTGTTTTCTGGCACAAAGTATGCTGTTGTAGTATCAATTTTTAATGAATGGTTTTCCATTTTGTTGCCTTATTCAAAGGATTAAAAGAGGCTTTAATTTTTACTTTCACGAACCATGTTTATAATAACACCGATCATAAAAAGATAACAGACCAGAGACGTGTTTCCATAACTGATAAACGGCATTCCAACACCCTTTGTTGGAGCTAATCCTGTTGCAACAGCCATATTCATAACAGTTTGTAAATGGATAAGAATCATAAAGCCAAGTACAACTAATGTATTAAAAGTACTCGTTAATTGATGTGCAATACGAATGCCAAAATATAAAAGCAAAATGAACAATGTGATTAAAAACATGCATCCAATTAATCCTGTTTCTTCGGCAATAATTGAGAATATAAAATCGGTATGTTGCATGGGAAGATAAAAAAACTTTTGTCGTGAGTGCGCAATTCCCGTACCTAACCAGTTACCAGAACCAATTGCTATCAAAGATTGAATAATTTGAAAACCACTTCCTTTAGGATCTTGCCAAGGATTTAAGAATGTTAATACACGTTGCAATCGATAAGGGCGAAAAAGGATGAGTAAAGCTGCACTTGCAGCAAGGCCAATAAGTGTGACTATGATGTGCTTGATTTGTGCGTGTGCGCAAAAGAATAAAATAATGGTGGTCAATAGTAGTGTGATGGTCATACCAAAATCGGGTTGTTTGAGAAGGGCGATGCACATTGCGCTAATAAGTGCACAAAAAGGAATAAATTGTTTGAGCGCAATAGTTCCTTTTTGTGCTTTTTTTTCAAGAAAATAAGCGACGTAAAACAGTAATGTTATTTTAAGTAATTCACTAGGCTGAAATGAAAAACCAGCAAAAGAAAGCCATCTGCTTGATCCATGAATGGTGCGAGAAAATGTTGGCAGTAATGTCATAATAACAAGACCAAGTGAGCCTAAAAACAAAAGAGGTGCAGTGCGCCTGATAAAATTGAGTGGTGATGCGCGGCCAATGCAGAGTGCAAAAAACCCAAGACCAAGTCCTGCAAGCTGACGTTTTACAAAAAAGACTGATGAACCAAATGTTTCAAGCGCGTAGACAGAACTTGATGAATATACAAAAAGGCATCCAATAAGAATAAGCGTTGCAATTATGGTAAGAAATACATTGAGGTCTGAGTAGAGGGGTAGTTTTTTTGAAATCATACAAATAAACTTTCTAAGTTAAAATCTTTTGCGCTCTGATCCTTCAACAAGTTCAGGATGAGCGCGTGGAGAGGTAATTTTTTTCCATGTACGATTTAATCAATTCTTTAAAATGCTTTCCTCGTTGTTCATAATTTTCATATAGATCGTAACTACTTCCTGCAGGAGATAGCAATACACAATCTCCAGATTGTATTCTATCAATACAATTTTTAATAGCAGAATCAAGATTGGCATAATGTGTTGAGGGAATTGCATTGTCAAAGCACATGCTGTACAGCATATCAGCTTCTTTACCAAAACAATAAATATGCTTCACTTGATTTTTTAACTGTGCAATAAGTGGCGCACGATCAACTCCTTTGCTCAATCCACCCAAAAAAAGGTGAAGAGGGCGATTTTTTAATTTTTCAACAGCGGCAAGGGTTGATGCTGTTGTGGTAGCTTTAGAATCATTATAAAAATCAACGTTATGTATGGTGCCACTGTATTCGACGCGATGTTCGGGTAGATTTATTGTTGTTGCTACTGTTTCTAGTGTGTTGGAGCTAATTTTTAATAAATCGCACACGCTTACAATAAGAAGCATATTATCGATAAAAGAAAGATGTAATAGGTTTGGTGTGAGTAGCATAAGAGGTGTGTGTATGCCATGTGCATAACGCACTACCATGTTGGATTTAATATAATAAAGTTGTTCATTATCTTTTAAACTAAGTAACTGATCGTTTCCTGGAATGGTTATTGTAAAATATGCTCGTATGTGATGTATGGGTACAGCAGGAATTTTCTCACGTAACGTAAATGGAATGAGAGACAAGCTATTATTCTTCTGATGTTTTACAATATTATATTTTGCCGAAAAATATTCAGCTTCCGATGGGTGATAATCAAGATGGTTTGGATAAAAATTTGTCCAGATAGAAAGCGTTGGTGCAAAGTTTGTGCAATGCATCAGTTGAAAACTAGAGGCTTCCAGCAACGTATAATCAACATTATTTTGCTGTGCAATTAAGTCAAAGATTGGTGTTCCAATGTTTCCGCCTACAGCAACGGGAATTGATAGTTCCTTAAAAAGTTGCGCAAGAATATGAGTAACTGAAGTTTTACCAATGCTGCCGGTAATGGCAATAATTGGCTTGTTACATTGCTGATAGAAAAAATCTAATTCATGTACCCATTTTGCACTATGCGTCGCGTAACACAGGGGGCTTATGTTAATCCCAGGAGAAGGAATAATGAAATCACAAGAATTAAAAAATGTTTCTTGTTCATGTTCGTTGTACCAGGTTATATTTTTTTCTTGCACATATTCTTGTTCTTGTGCTGTTGGGACGCGTTTATCCATCACACTTAAACAATATCCTTGTTCGTGCAAATAGTGTGCAGCAGATCTGCCAACTTTGCCAAAACCCCAAATGCCAAGATGTGCATTTTTATGCGGTATATTCATAGTTGTGTACTTTCAGAATTAGTTTTTATTATTATGCATTATATCAAATTTATTCATGTTTTTTATTGCTGATGCAAAAAAGACAAAAAAGTTGCAATTATTAGTAGTTCCTGGTGATCCTTGTGGTTCAGTAGCAGCACTTGTTAAAATTAAATTTGATAAAGAAATCAAATACAAAAATTAAGTTAATTATCATATAAAACGTACGTGCTAATAATGTTCTAAAAAAACTGTTAGCACGTAGTTTTTTTTGTTATTATTATTTGTATAAAAAAAAGGAAATGTATGAAGACTTTGTATGAAAGTTTTAATATGGATGAATTGATTCATCCTTTTATTGCAGCACAAGACATTTCTCTTAATTCTCGTACTACCTACATTAATGCATTGGTACAGTTTGCACGTTGGTGTAAAGAAAAACAGATTGTCTATCCAAAGCACGAAACAGTTTTATCGTACAAATTTTGGCTTGATTCAAAACAGCTCAGTTCATATACAAAAGCAGTGTACATTGTAGTGATTAAGCGATTTTTTTTATGGGCAGATGAGTCAGGATTATATGAGAATATTTCACGCAAGGTAAAAGGGATTAAACGTTATTCAAAAAGTCACCAGAAAGAATCACTTTCTATTGATTCACTCAAAAAATTATTATCATCAATTAATTGTTCTGATATACGTGGTAAGCGTGATTTTGCGTTGATTAATATTTTGGTGCGTACGGGACTTCGACTTAAAGAAATTGCATCAGCAACGCTAGAAGATATGTATGAACAACGTGGAGAAATGTTATTGTGGATACACGGAAAAGGGCGATCTAGTAAAGATGAATTTGTTTTATTAACACCACAAACATTAACATCGTTACATGATTATTTACAAGTGCGTGTCATCAAAAATGAAAAAGAACCATTATTTGTTTCATTAAGTGATCGTAATTATGGAAAAAAGTTAACCATATTCTCACTCTCTCGTATCATTAAACGTCGATTGCGTGCAGCAGGGTTTGATAGTAAGCGAATCACTGCGCATAGTTTGCGTCACACATTTGGTGTACTTTCTATGCAGGCAGGAGCTTCACTGTATGAAGTACAGCTCGCCATGCGTCACACAGCACCAACAACAACACAATTGTATTTAGGTGATATTGAACGGATTAAGCGATTAGAAGCATCTCCCGAAAGAAAAATGAGCAATTTATTGGATGTTTAATCTGCTACGACTCATTTCAGATCGTTCTAAAGGGTTAAAAATATAGCGACAATCTTTCAATTGATCGTTCTCTTGAGATAACGCAAAAATATCAGTCTTGTCTTTTGGGGAAAAGGGAAAGTTTGCTAAAAATTTCTTGCGGAGGTTTGTATAAGGAGATTCTTCTTTGGGCACAGAATGTTCAATATAGGTTGTTGCATAGGATTCACCTTTATTGTACAGATCAATTTTTGCCGTATTATATACATCAATATGATGTTTCAATGCATTTGTTATCTTGTTTCTTTCTTGCCAATTTACCGTTTTGCTCCACACATTGAAAAACCACAAATTTTTTCTTTCTTCATTAAGTTTCAGTAAAGATTGATGAAGCGTATCAATTTCTGATGAAACACTTTCTGATGAAACACTTTCTGATGAAATATTATTCAATCCGTTTGTTAATGTATGTTCTTGATACTTACAACAACAGTCTTGTTCTAATCTTTTGTGTTCTTTAATCATGTTCTGTAACAATAACTTATGCTTTTCATTAATTTTTGGTCGAGCGTCCACAGAATCTATTGGTTGTTTTCCTTTGTTATCACGATTGATCTCTAATAGGAAACTTTTGATGTCACCTGTCTGTTTGGTAATAAGAACTTGTGGTTGCGGATTTGTCGTCTGAGGAATGATATTTGTTGGTGGTTGATACCAAGGCGATAATGAACTAACAAATAACTTTGCGACCTCAACCGTAGTAGTAGCAGTGTTTTTTATGCCATTAACGAATTCTTTTTTATCGAATGATGCAACACGATTGAATGCCTGTGATGTAATCGATGTAATATTAGCTAATGTCCATAAAGCTTCTTTTTTTGTTTCATTTTGCTGTAATTTCATATCTTTTATATTGTCATTTGCAGCATGTTCATAAACAAAGGAAAAGTGTTGATTTTCCCTCTGTAGCATTGCTCTTGACTGGCAGTGTGACCTGTGTAAACATTCTAGTAATTCTATACAAAAATATTTTTGTAGGTTGTTGCAGTAATCAACAAAAGGCCGCTTTTCTTTAGAGTTACAAAGGAAATCAATTGTGGCGTTGACTCTTGGGTCTTTTAAAAAATTATGAATATTTGCGGCATTAATAATTTTGCGTTCATGTAATGTTCTAATGCTACAAAAAATAGTATCATTTTTTATAGCATCATATCTGCGTGGCCCAATTAATCTTTTTACCATTTCGTTATAATTGTTTAAAATCCAGCAACATAAACGCTCTAAAAAGGGGACCGAAGATAGTATTTTTGCAATGCGTGAGATGGTAGCAATAGTTTTCTTTGGCGATTTTGATGGTTCTGGTGTAATGTTTAATTTTTTTTCTATATCTTTTTTTTCGCTCAAAAGAATTTCTATTTTTTGATGAGGTGCGCTGAGAATATCATTGAAAATGAAGTTGCTTGCTGTAGATACCATTCCTTTTGGTCTACCATACATTGGGCGATTGGATGTAGATATAAAATTTGAAAAAGTTGATTCGTATTGTGCTATAATGTTCGACAGGCCAGTTTGAAATTCAAGTGGTGTGTTTGTAGGAGAATAAAGCTTGTCAAGTTGATTGCGAATACCAGATAAGGGCAATATAACCAAATTGACAATATCATTCATTATATTCAAGGATAACTGAGGTATTATATATTTTATGATTATATTTTTTGTCTTATCGGGACTATGTTTTGCTATGGTTTCAAAAATACTGACCAATCGCTTTTTTTGAAGCTGAGTACAATTTTTAATTACCCGTTCTAACTCATTTATATAACCATGACATTTATTAATTTCTTGCCTTGCTGTGCGTAAGCTTTCAGGAGAATCTTTTATGAGCAAAGATGCATTCAAAAAACATCGATTAATTTTATGTGTATAACTTACAATAGGGTATACATAATCATCATATGCAGACGTGTTTTCCACGCCCATCATATTATTAATCAAAAAAAATAGATTTAGAAAGAATAAATGGAGTATTTTGTGTTTTAGCATAGATTCTTCATTTTTTAATATAATTTTCCTAATAGTCATAAGTTTAGCAATAATTATAAAAATAGCAAGTTATACTAAAAGAAGATACATTTAGTGTACTTTACATATGAAGTGCAACTTGACATGCGTCATACTGCGCCAACAACACAATTGTATTTAGGTGATATTGAACGGATTAAGCGATTAGAAGCTTATCCTGAGAGAAAAATGAATAATTTATTGGATCTATAATAATCTGCTAGATCGGACCCTTTTGACAAAACCCTGCAATTATTGCATAATAGAAAATAGATGTAGTTTAAACCAAAAAATGGGGTTTTTTTTATGAAGAATAGTAATGTAAAAATAGCACTGATAGCAGTTTTATTGGGTAGTATGCCTTCAATGAACGCTATGGGACGATTGATTGTAAAAGGTTTGCATAAACCTATTACAAACGCATCATCTTTCTGGTTTACAGGAAAAAGTGCTTGCAAGTTTACAAGATCAGGCAAGAAACGGTATAATTCCTTCACGTGAAGATCTTGCTAAGTTTGATAGTTATGCCTTATCGAATTACTATGGCATCCTTAATTTGCCGGATAAGTATGGTCATACGCTTTTAAATTATGTAGTTAAAAGTCCTGATTCTTTTGAGCGCAGAAAATTTCTCAAACTTCTTGATTATCGAGGTGCACAGCTAACCGCTCATGACAAATACCACATGGGACCACAAGCATTATTCAGGGCGCTTCTTAATCTACCGCTTGAGGCGTCAGCAAAAACTACAGTAAAGGTTTTTCGTACTTTCGTAACAAAGAATACAGAAGATAAATTACAACATAGAGCTTCTTCATTTAAAATGTCGGGGCAGCAAGTAGAAGAACGACATAACAAGGTTGCAGAAGTCAAAAAAACTTTTGGGGTTATTAAAGATGATTTATTAACTGCACGTCAAAAAGAACAAGTACAGGCGCAAAAAGATAAACAGATGCCTGCATATTAACTATTCTTGGATCTTTTTTGTTATTAAAAAAAACTATCAGAAATATATTTTGTGTGCATGAAGTAATTTTGCATCAATACCTATACATTTTTAGAAAAATATACTTGACGTGTTGTTTGTTGGCAAGCGTTAAAAACGTTCGTTAAAATCGATGGTAGAAATTGTTATTTTCCCGTCAGTTTTTTATAAAAACTATCTTTTTTCAGTGTGTGCCAAAAAATTTAAGTTTCTTAACATAGAAAAGTCCTTTTTATAAGGATTTGTTGTGAAATGGGTTGAAAGAGGATAAGCTCTTGTCTAAATTACAAATGACTTACATATTTGGGGGGCATCATGAACTTGCGTTGCTACAAAAAAGGGATTGTTTTGGCAGTTGTGTTTTTTGGTCATGTCATATTTGGAATGGATGAGAAACCACAATATAAACTATGGGGGAAATCTTCTGAACTGGATATGATTGTGCAACTACCCTTAGAGTTACAAAAAGTAATCATAGAAGAATATGAAAAAAAAGTCAGAAAGATATTTTACTTAAAAACTGTTTTTGACTGTAATTCTTCGGTTAATTCAGTAGCATTTTCACCGGATAATAAGTTATTAGCAACAGGATGTAATGATAATAAAGCACGGATTTTTAATGGAGCAACACAAGAGTGCATTGCAGTATTAAAGCATGATGATTGGGTCAGGTCAGTAGCATTTTCACCGGATAATAAGTTATTAGCAACAGGATGTGGTGATAAGAAAGTACGGATTTTTAATGGAGCAACACAAGAGTGCATTGCAGTATTAGATCATGGTCGTTATGTCTATTCAGTAGCATTTTCACCAGACAGTAAGTTATTAGCAACAGGATGTAATGATAAGAAAGCACGGATTTTTAATGGAGCAACACAAGAGTGCATTGCAGTATTAAAGCATGATGATTGTGTCAATTCAGTAGCATTTTCACCAGACAGTAAGTTATTAGCAACAGGATGTGATGATAAGAAAGCACGGATTTTTAATGGAGCAACACAAGAGTGCATTGCAGTATTAAAGCATGATGATTGTGTCAATTCAGTAGCATTTTCACCTGATAATAAGTTATTAGCAACAGGATGTGGTGATAAGAAAGCACGGATTTTTAATGGAGCAACACAAGAGTGCATTGCAGTATTAGATCATGGTCGTTATGTCTACTCAGTAGCATTTTCACCTGATAATAAGTTATTAGCAACAGGATGTAGTGATAAGAAAGCACGGATTTTTAATGGAGCAACACAAGAGTGCATTGCAGTATTAAATCATGATGATTGTGTCAATTCAGTAGCATTTTCACCGGATAATAAGTTATTAGCAACAGGATGTGGTGATAAGAAAGTACGGATTTTTGCGAGATATATCGCAGGATCATTAGAAGAAGTTATTTTACTGCGCATGATTGGCATGCGTTTACAAGTTGCAAAATTGCCAAAAACCATTACTAGTCCTTGTTTTTTATTGGATAATATTGCTACAACATTTTCTTCAAAAGAAAAGGATGATGCACTATCTGATTTAACAAACACATGGAGTAGTTTGCCTGGGGGAATGCAGAATTTTATATGGGATAAATGTAACTACACAATTCAGGCGTATAGGAAGATAGAATGAAAAATAAGGTAGTGGTATTATTGTTGGCGTTATATAGTTGCGGTGCAATTGGAATGGATGAGAATAATTCCAAAGGTTATTAATAGCTTACGTAAAACATGTAAAAAATTCAGCGAGCTTTTTTCATTTTATAACCCATCATGTGCATAATTTATTCACTATACATATTGTCGCATAACGAGTTCACTTTTATGTTAATATAAAAAACCAAAGAAAAACAATTTTTTTTAGGTTTTAAAAATTTAATGTTAAAAAAGGAATACATTAAGAATAAATTGCTTTTTTCTATATTTTCGATTTATTTTTATGATATGGTCGAAAAACAAGTTTTATTAATCTTATAGGAGTAGCGTTATGATGCACTTGGTTATTACCTTTTTAGTGCTGGCAATTATTGCTGGTTTTTTAGGTTTTTCTACCGTTGCCGGTATGTCGTTTGATATAGCAAAAATACTTTTCTTTATTTTCCTTATTTTATTTGTTTTATCATTGATAGCAAGTATATTCCGTGGCAAAAAACCACCAACACCGATGGAATAAGCATAAAATTAATAAGATATTAAAAAAGAAGGTCTAAGCACATGCTAGACCTTCTTTTTTTGTTACTACAAAGTGTTTAGTGGTTATTTTTACGCTTTATCACACTAACGTAAGGAGATTGACGGAAGTTATCATCAACAAAAAGTTTGAATCCAGTAACTGGATCAACAAAAAAGACTTCTGGTGGAGTAAATGGTCCCTTGTGTGTTTGTGTAAAGGCAGCATAAAAATCTCTGCCCTGTGCAACGAGGAATGAATAATCTCCGTTAGTCATTACCCCTGAAGTTGTAACAGGTCCATTTTGAGCAATATATGAATGTTTAGAGAGTCTTAGTTCTTGAACAAAATCTAATCCAACACCTGTGTTACCTGGAAGAGGATAAATATCTTTATAGATATCAAGCCATGTGTTGGTTTTTGTTTTAGGATCTGTTGTAGGAACAGCGTTATTGCTCTTACGGAAGTCAGAAAACAGTATTGCAACATCACCACTTTCTGTACTTGCAATAGCTGGCGTAAAGGCTTGTGGATTTGGTGAATTTTGTGGTGTACGATTAACTCTGACTGGCGGTGTCCAAGTAACTCCTCCATCGCGAGAAACCACTAAGCCAATTTGAGGAAGGAAATCTTCTCTAAATTGAGTTGTTTGGAATGTAACGTAGATCGTTCCATTGCTTCGGTTGACATTGACATCAAATACATCCGACTCAGCTGTTCTCATGAGTGTGCCTACTCCTCCTGTCCTATCACCATTGATGTCGTATGTATAGCCTCCTGTAAATACAGTAGCTTCACCATTAGGTTCAGCTTTTACGGCTGGTAAAAC
>Ga0209342_10007522_pt1 | contig 10975 bp, 22 predicted proteins | sample RifCSP16_2_FD_184023 | JGI IMG/M metagenome (GOLD analysis project Ga0209342, IMG submission 184023) | Soil microbial communities from Rifle, Colorado - Rifle CSP2_sed 16_2 (SPAdes) (version 2) | ecosystem: Environmental > Terrestrial > Deep subsurface > Rock core/Sediment | place: Rifle... | reverse complement strand
CGTCGACGCCACGACCATGGCGAACAGGAGCGCCATGGTCGTGGCGTCGACGGGCGCGTGGCCGCCCGCCAGGATGGCGCGGAGGAGCTGCCCGATGGGCCCGCTGGAGGGCTCGCACGTGCCGTGGATGGCGGTGATCCACGGCCTGTCGAGCGCCTCGATGAGGAGCCGCGCCTGGGTAGTCGTGCCGGCCCCATCGATGCCCTCGAGCACGACGAAGACGCCGCGCTCCGCCTCAGGCATGCGCGCGCCTGTGGTCAGTCCTCCCATCGTTCCCCCTTCTGCTTACGCGCGAGACGCAGCCGCAGGCGCCGCAAATACGTGCGGACCGTATTGCGCGACACGCCTTTGCCGCCGCCGAGCAGGCGCGAGAGTTCCCGCGTCGCGTACGAGATCGAGTGGGCATCGACGTAGAGCATCACGTAGACCGCCTGCTCCTGGCGGCTCACCTGGTGGCTATGTGCGCCCATGAATTTCGCCATGGCATCAGCGTCCTCGCGGGGGATCAGGACCGCTCGTTGCTCCTGCGCACGCTGTCGTCTCGAGCTCGTTCTCACGATTTGCTCCTCGTCCCAGAAGCCGCCGCCGACGATCGAGAAACGGTACTTCCTGTCCAGGCGCGCCATCGCGTGGACGTCACGAGCACCGTACTCGGGCCCGAGCTCGCCATTCGGCAGCCGCATTCGGTGCGGCGCCGCATACAGGGTGTGGCCCGTGATCAGCACGTCGCTCACGATCCGGCCCGCATCATCGGTCTCCCGCATCACGACCCCCAGCTCTGGACCCACCCGAGTAGGCCCGTGACGATCACCAGCGCCCAGCAGTACCGCCAGGCACGGGATCGCGACCGTTCATTGGCACGTCCCAGGATCCCGCGATGAGTCCAGTCTTCCAGACACTGGCGGTCTACCCGGTAGATGTGTCCCCTGATAGCCGCGAGGGCGGCCGGATAGTGGCGTCTCACGCGAACCCCTTTCCCTCGAGGGCGTGGAGCAGTTCGTCGGGGCTGAGCATGATGGGCATGGGCAGCGCATCGAACCACTCCGCCGCGGCGCTATTGCAGCGCGCTGCGTCTGACGCGTCTTCGACGTTGTACGCTGCTTGATTGATGCACCCATAATAGGCGCATGCGCATCCGTCCGAGACCTCGTATCCGCGTCCGTCGTAGTAGACGAGGCATCCGCGTCGATGATTGGGCCATACATGTCCACCTGGTACCAGATGCCCAGCCGCGCATTCTCCGAGGATCCTCGAGAGTTGCTCGTCGGTGTACTTGCTCATTCTTGTCCTCCTTGTCGAGCGCCGCGAAGTACGGCATCGGTGATCCCGTGGTCTCGATTCATGAGGCATCGAGCTGCCTTTGCTGCTCCGGGGGGTCGGCAGAACGAACAACCCACGCCACGTCTCCCATGCATGTTCCTGACAGCGGACACGGCAGCGCACACGGCGGCGGACACGGCGTCGCGCGCGGTCATCGGTACGGTCCTCCCGGTACGTGTGCACACGGCAGCGCGCGGGGCGGCGCGACATGCCTCCGCGGCGTGAGCACCCGATGAATCGCGTAGGCGACCCACAGCGCGGCCCATCCCACGACCACGAGTGGTGCGATGACCGGCCAGAGGATCATCACGTCGTCCCCGCCTTCCAGGCACCGCGCAACCCCCAGGTGACCTTCTGGATCCCGTTGACCTCGATCTGCCGCACACGCTCGCGCGTGAGATTCATCATCTCGCCGACCTCGTCGAGCGATAGGCCGCCGTAGCGCGCGACGTCCAGCGCGCACGTCTCGCCGATCTCGTCCACCGCACGGTCGGGCCAGTTCAGTTTGATGGATCCGCTCTTGGGGTCCACGTCGAGAAACAGATGATACCGGCACGCCACCCACGGGCACGGACGCGGCCCATCCTCGCAGTCACGGCGCACGGCGGGCCGGTCGTGGTCGTCCAGCACGTCGAGCGACACACGATCATCGTCCATCGGATGCCGGTGGCGCCACGAGATCGTCGTCGGACGGCGCTCGCGGCGTACTGCCCGGGGTGCGCGTTCTGACGCCATGGTCTTAGTTGCCCTCCCGCCGAAGCGATTGACCGGCGTGGGTGCCATTCCAGTGATGCGCGAGCGCGATGGCGAGCCACCAGGCATCGCCGTTGTGGGCTGCGCAGACCACGACCTCGTGCCCGCACTGAGGGTCGGGGCAGGCGTGCGCGATGCTCCGGCCCGCGCAGGGTCCCTTGCCCAGTAGCGCACACGTCTCGATCCTCACCCCCGGAGACCTCATGAGTCCCCCAGGCGAAACCACGGCGGCCGCGTGAAGCACACGAAATGCGGCTCCCCGAATTCATGCCGGTAATCGCGCACTCTCGACGGGTATCGCACGACGTTTCCCTCGATGGAGATGAACTCCCCAGGAGCGCGTAGGGTCCAGACGATCCCGACGTGGTGGCCGCCCGGGCGGGACATGAGTACGAGATCGCCAGGCGCCGGCGTCATCACCAGGATTCCACCGGCGCCCAAGACGTGGCGCACGAGTCTCTTGGCGCCCCGGCTACGCTTCACAGGGCATGGACGATCTAGCTTCGCCGCCCCCTGCTCCAGACAGTAGCTAAGAAAATCGGCGCACCATGGATCTGCGTCATCGATCCCTCCGCGGTATCGCACGAGATCCGGCCCATGGTTGTTGCCGCCGAGCTCGCCATGGCCGATATTTGCGATCGCGACCGCCAGAGCCGCGAGCCCCAGGCGTGAGGAGTTGTTCATCGCCGGGCTCTCGCGCGGGATCAGGCGCAGTGGCAGCAAGCGCGTCATCGCACTCATGAGCGCACCGGCCGCAGAGCCCGGCAGACGTCGCCCTCGAGACACGCGACGATGCTCGCCAGCGCGTCGTATGCATGTTCGTGCAGCGAGGGCGGTAGGCCGCTCAAGAGCTGCTCGAGGCTCACGTGCGAGTAACGACGCCGGAGCGCTTCCGCGACCTCCTGCTTGCCCGCCGAGCCACGACCGCAGAGCGTCCGCTTGATCTCCTGCGGGCTCGCCTGCTGGATCGGCAGCCCGCGTTCCGTCGCCTGTGCCGCGATCACGCCCCAACACATCGCCATCTTGGCCGCGACGCTCGCACTGCGGGGGAACGACATCGCCTCAGCGCAGATCACGCGCACCGGGTAAGCCGTGAAACGGCGCCCGATCGCGGTCGCGATCTCCTGCGCTCGGCGCACGTTATCGTCGCGAGTGAGGATGTGGCGCTTCTTGGCCGATGGTACCGTGCGGATCACAGCGAGATCTTTGACCACTTCCCCGTCTGGCCAGATCTCGACGACCGCAATCCCGACTGCCGCCATCCCGGGATCTATGCCGACCACGTAGCTCATGTCGTCCTCCAGTGAAGCGGCCGGAACGTCGCCGACGGTGCGTCCCAGGCCATGAGCACCGTGCCCGTGCGGCCGTGCTTATTTTTGAGAATCCTGATTTCCGCCGTGCCGGCGTCCTGGCTCTCGGGGTGGTAGACCTCGTCGCGGTAGATCGCCAGCACGACGTCCGCGCACTGCTCGATCTCGCCCGACTCCCGGAGGTCGGACAGGAGCGGGCGCTTGTTGTCCCGACCCTCACACGCCCGCGAGAGCTGGCTGCACACCAGGACCGCGAGATTGTCGAGCCGCGCCAGAGCAAGCAGTCCCTCGAGCGCCGCGTCGACCTGTTGTTTTCGCTCGCCTCGCCGAACATCGGGCTCGCGGAGGAGCTGCAGGTAGTCCACCACCACGAGGCCGGTACCGTTCATGCGTGCGTGCCGCCGCACTCTGAGCCCGACGTCTGCGCTCGAGAGACCGGCCGTGTCGTCGATCACCCATCCCTGGCGCTGGAACAGCCGCGAGCTCGCGGCCTCGATGTCCTGCATGGCCCCGCGGTCCCGAATCCTCCCGAGCCGCAACTCCTCGAGGCTCACCCGCGCCTCGTCGGCGACCGCCCGCAGGGCGTACGCCCGCGAGGTATCCTCGGGCGAGAAGACGTGGCACCCGTGCCCCGCGGCGTTCGCCCCGCTGGCGATCACGCGGGCGAGGCTCGACTTGCCCATGCTCGGACGGGCCGCCACGACCGTCAGAGCGCCCCTGGGGAGCCCGCCAAGCGTTCTTTCGAGGTCCACCAACCCTGTCGGCACGCCCGGCACTTCCCCGGCTTCCAGGCGCGCTAATTCGCCGTAGGCTTTCTGGACCGCCGCGCCGATCGTCACGGTCGGATCTTCGTACCGGTGCAGCCGTACCGCATCGAGCTGCCGGTAGGCGTTGGCCAGATACTCCTCCCCCTCGAGATCGCTGGCCTGCGCTGCCACGAGCGCCCGCTTGATCGCCCGCTGGAACGCCGCGCGCCGGACGATCGCGGCGTGCCATTCGACGTTCGCCACCGTGAGCACGCTCCCCATGAGCTCGGTCAGGAGCCCGTACTCGAGACTCGGCTCCTGGTCGTGGAGCGTCGCGGGGTCGATCGGCACGCCCTGGCTGCGCAGGATCCCGGCCGCGGCCCACATCGTCCTCAATCGCGCGTCGTAGAAATCGGCCGGCCGCAGATCGCAGCGGTCGTACACGTCCCCAGACAGCATCACGGCGCCGGCCACCGTCCGCTCTGCGTCCCGGGGTTCGTACACCTACAGCACCTTTCCCGCCAGTGGGTCGGTGGGCTCGGCTGGCCGTGACGCTGGACCGCGGCGCTCCTTGGCTTGGATGGCCAGCGTGTCGTATTGCTTGCGCAGCTTCGCTCCGGACAGCACGTTAGCCCGCCAGAATGCCCCGTCTGGTTTTCGGTGGACCCAGTCGATTGCCGCCCGCAGTTGGGCCGGTGTCCGCCTGTCGAGGCGGATCGCCAGGTCGATCTCGCGCGCCCACGTCTCTGGTCGTGCCCGGATGCCGGGCGTGTGCTCCGCGATCGCGGTCGCGAGGTATTGCGCCACTGCCAGGGCTTCCAGTGAGGGGGGCACCCCGCGGCGGGTCGCGGCGTCAGCCGCGACGCTGTGTTGATCTCTCTGGTGGTTCTGATCTCCCAGAGGCTTCTGATCTCCCGTACGGTTCAGATCTAGATCTAACGGCACGGTACGGTACGGAGTGACGGCGTGTGACGGCGTGTGACGAGCTGTGACATTTTCACCGTTTTTGTGACCGTTGGTCACATTTTGTGACTGATCGTCACGAAACGTGACAGCCTGTCGCCGCGCACGGGCGAGGCGCTTCTCCCGCGACTCGCGTTGCCGGGCCTTGTCGCTCTGCCGCGCCTCCTGGGCCTCCAGGAAATTCCGCGACACCAACGCCCCATGGAGGAACTCGACGCAACCGTCCGCCAGCAGGGCCGTGATGCCGGGCTCGATGACCTCCCACGGCACGTCCAGGTGGACGACCAACGCCTCCAGGCCGTATCCGCCGAGCTCCAGGACGCCGGCGCGGTCCATGCGCCGCAACAACAGAGGCAGGATGGCCCGCGCCTGCCAGCACCACATCTTCCACGCGGTGGAATCCCGCGTGTAGAGCCTCACGTAGCGCTCGTCGCACCAGTTCACCGGTCGGCACTCCGGCGCTGGTCCATCAAGGCGGCGGCGGCACGCCTGAGCAGCAGTTCCGCCATCGCCCTGATGGCGTCCTCGTGGGCCGCCGGGTACAGGCGGCGAGCCTCGGCGATCGCCGCCTCGGTGATGCGGCACGGGTCAGGGGGTCGCATTCTGGTCCTCGTCCCGCAGTTGCCGGATCGCCATGTCGAGGAGCCGGACCGCGAAGATCGTGATGGCCGCCGGATCTGCGGCCGGGTGGACGACCTTCGCCCAGCCGCTCGCCTCGAGCGCGATCCGCTTGGCGATCGCCTGCACGTTGGCCGGCCTCACGAGAACATCCACATCCACAGGGCCGTGCCGATGAACGCCCCGGCGAATGCTCCGAGCCCGACGGACCACGCGAGCCGGTGGCGGGCGACATGCTCTGTCAGGATCCTCGTCATCATCGTGCGCTTCTCCCTCGTGATGGACAACACCGCTCAATGTGGCCCGTCTCCCAGCACTCGCGGCAGAGCCTCGAGTCCAGCACCCGGACGGCTCCGTGACGCCGCTTCCTCTGCACATCCCTGTTGCCGTCGAGGCAGACTCGACAGAGCCATCGCGACCCCGACTCGAGATCGCCGCCGCAGTGATGGCACAGGCCGGCCGCGTGGTACTTGCTTTGCGTCGCTTCGCTCACTCGTCCCCGCCTCTCGCATCGTCGCGGATGAGACTCTCTCTCCAGAGCAGCACGGAGCAGCCACCGCTCAGGTACGGCACTGCAGCGACCAACATCCACCCCCTCGCGCGCCAATAGGGCAGCTCGTCGACCGGCTCTGTCCTGTAATATCGACTCCTCACAGCGCCATCTCCGATTGCACCCTATTACACGCGATCGTCCCGGCCGCGTGCGTCTCGGGGTCGATCTCGGCGCCGATCGCACGTCGACCGTGAGCCACCGCCGCACGCAGCGTCGTTCCATACCCAGCACATGGATCGCACACGAGATCACCCGGCTGCGTGTAGTCACGGACGATCGCGTGCATGAGCCGCAGCGGCTTGCCGCCGATGTGACCAGGATCTCGGTTCACGATGTAGGCGCCGTTCCGCGCACCGTCGATCACGCCGCGGGGCCGGGCGACGTTCAGATAGACGCACCAGTTGCTGGGCCCGTCGCCCGCGAGCCGCACGGACATCGCGCGGATCACGCACGCGACGGGGGCGAACGCCACGCGGCCCACGCGCTCGAACTCCGCGCGCCACACGTGGGATAGGTCGGAGCACGACATCGCGCAGATCCAGCCGCTCACGCGCGGATGCCAGGAGTTCACAAACTCGCGGACGTCGACGGGCGTCCAGTGCGAGTATGAGAGAGCGCGCCACCTCGATGTGCTGGCGGCACTCTTGACGCGCTCCGGTTCATAGCCGGGCGAATGGACGACGCCCGCGTTGTGGCCGGCGTGCGTGCGTGCGCCGTACGGTGGATCGACGATCAGCGCGTCGCACTCCACCCCCGCGAGGACGTCACGCCAGTCGCCGAGCCGTAGGTCGATCACGCGGCCTCCCTGTGGTGGTGCACAAACGCGGGTCTCTCCCCGCCGTCAGTGTGGAAAACCGCCGGTCCCCGCCCCGAGGGAGGACCCGGACCCGCAGGCCCGGGACGAGGTGCGCCGCCGGCGCGGCGATGAGGACCCCGCGGGTCCTGATCGTGTGATGGTCACGCGGCCCGGCCCCACAGCGAGACCGGCACGCTGCCCCGTGAAGCACGCTCGATCTGCAGCGCCACGTCGAGACCGGGGCGCCGATCGCCCCGCTCGATCTTGCTGTAGTACCAGGCGTCGATCCCGATCGCGGAGGCTGCCGCCATCTGGGACATCCCTTCGCCCGTCCGCCACCTGCGCAGCGCTGCTCGTCCCAGCGGAGGCACTGCAGACTTGTTCACTCTTGTCACGCCTTCCGTACTACCGTACCCTGTACGGGCGTGTCAAGGTTTTTGTACCCCGGGGGACCCGTTTGAGGTACTATGGTACTAGTGCAATTTGCCGCAGAAACTGTTACCAGAGAGCCGGTGCCCACACTCGGAGATCGGATCCGCGCCCAGCGCGAGGCGAAACGGCTCACCCAGGCGGCTCTCGCCGAGCGGCTCGGTGTCTCGATCCACACGATCATCGCGTGGGAGAAGGGCGTGCGGATGACTCCGCAGGCCGACAATCTCGCGAAAATAGCCGACTTCCTCGAGGTGACGATGAAGGATCTTCTGGGTACATCCGTGTGGACCGTGGCGGCACGCGAGCGAGCTACGAGCGTACCGGGTGCGGACGCTCGCGTACCGCAGATCGCCGGCAAGCTGCCGGACGGCAAGCGTCGGGAATTCCTCGACCGTCTCCGGCGCCTGACCGCAGAGGCCGAGGCCGCGCACGCCCGCCTCGAGAAGTTGCGCGCCGAGGCGGCGACGACCGAGGCAGAGATCGACGGCCTCCACAAAGCGCGGCGCGCCGAGATCGAGGTTATGGAAATCGTGCTGGAGAAGCTGAAGCACAGTGATCCCGCTTGACGCCTGATATCGTCTGGTGTAGCGATAGATGGTGCCGTCGGGGGCAGGAATGGTGTGCGGGCGGCTCGCACCCAGTGACGTGAGCACGTTGCTCGCGGAGTGGGCGCGGCTCGGTGAGCTGGCGGACATCGCCGCCGCGTCGGTCGACTATTCATGGGCTCGGGTGATCATCGACCAGGCGCCGGATGAGTGCGTGCGAGCCTGGCTCGTCGTCCTCGAGCACGTGGCGCAGAGATCGCGGCTAGTCGAGGAAATCCTCGGCGCCGCTGGGACTGTCGCGCCGGCGCCCCATGCGCGCAAGATCGCGGTGGCGGCGCTCGAGAAGATACAGCCGTACCTCGCCACCTAATTTTTCCTTGACACGGTCGTACCGGGTACGCTAGTAATGGCGTATGCCGACGCTGTCGTCACTGCATCCCAAGCGCCGAGCCCGGTGGGTCTACTTCGCTCGCGGCGTGCGCTGGCACCTCGTACTCGTGACCGTGACGCCGGCTCTGGAGCGCCAGTTGTCGGGCTGGGTCCCGCTCGCGCCGGCGTCGCTGTGCCGCGCCGCTCGCCTCGTCGAGGGCGAGCGATGGTCGGCCTCGGCGCCGGCGGACGTGCCGTATGTCCGCTGTGGTAGCTGCCGGATCCTGGCCCGTAAGTACCTCGTTACCGCCGTTGGGATCAGCAATGCCTGACCGTATCTCCGTCGCGTTCGCCCTCGTCGCCGACCTCGGCATTGCGCTCGGCGCCGCACCACTGACACGGTGGGTCGGGTGCTGGGAACACCGCCTCAGCGACCGCTGGACCATCGCGGTCAACGGCCACCGCACGACCATGGCGACGGCGGATGGCCTCGACGTCCCGCCGTGCCACGCCCTCGTGGTGCGCGATGGCTGGCCGGTCGGATTGCTGACGCCGTTCGGAGGAGAGATGGCCGGCTACGGATCGGACATGGAGGATGAGTTGATCGCGGAACTCGAATCCGCCATCGCGCGCGCCTGCGTGGCTCCGGTGAGCAGATGAGCGCGCGCCCGCGTCCGCGGCCACCGAAGCCCCAGGCCCGCTGGCGGTTCCTTGGCCTCGATCGCCTGTGGCACCTCGTGGCGTGCCAGCCTGATGGTACGCTGAGATCGATCGCGGCCTGCGAGACCGCGCGGCTACGTGAGGGTTGGGCTTGGCGGGCGTCTGAGCCGTCGATCATTTTCCGCTATCCGCGGTGCGCGGTCTGCGTTGCCCGCGCGCGGCGATACGGCACTGCCGAGGTGCGCTCGTGACCGCCATGCGGCGCGCCCTGGTCGAGCTTGTCGAGGCCGTCGAACACGACCGCGACGGTGGGCGCCGGTCGCTGGGCGTGGACCTGGCGCTCGACCAGGCGCGCGCTGCGCTAGAGGGATCCGAAGACGGTGTCCCGCTGTACGGAGGCGGCGTGGCGACTATGCTGGCGGACACGGCGCGGCGGCTGGGGATCACGCTGGAGGGTGACGCTCTCACGCTCGCCCGAATGCGGCTCGTCCAGGACGCCGTCGACGAGGACCACGCGCGGGAGATCCTGCGCGACGCGGACGAGCACGTGTGCCGGACGTGCGACTACGAGGACGACGAGCAGTGAACGAGGCCGGGCGCGGCACGGCTCGGCGCGGCGCGGCAAGGCAAGGCAAGGGCCCTTCGGGGCGTGGAGCTCGAAAGGACACACATGGACAACTGGACGCTGAAGGTGAACGACCCTAAGACGCAGATCCAGAACGCCTGCGCCGCGGCCCATTGGGCGGGGGCGGTGAAGCTCTCATACGGCGTCTTGGAGCGCGAGCAGTTCGATGCTCTCGTGGATCATCACGCGCAGGTGGACGACTGATGCGCCGCGACCTGTTGCCACCGCCCAGGACCGCACTGGCGATCGCCGTCGGTCTGATCATCGTCACCGGGACCCTGGCGCTCGCGCGCGCGGCGCTCGCGGTCGTCCGCTGGCTCGCCCACTGAGGGAAGGACAAGACCATGGACGATAAGCACCTGAAGAGGATCGAGCAACATCTCCCTGTGCCCGCGGAAGACGCGCAAGGCGCGCTCGCGATGAGCCCTGACGCGATCCCCGCGTCGGCGGCCGTGCTCTATCGTCCCGAGGTGCTCGAGCAAGCGCTCGCCCTCGCGGAGAAGCTCGCGAAGTCGAACCTCGTCCCGAAGGCGGCCGTCGGGAGCGCGGGCGCGGTCCTGCAGCTGATCCTCGCCGGCCACGAGCTCGGCCTCTCGCCGATGCAAGCCTTCCGTGGCCTCAACGTGATCGACGGCAAGGTCGGGATGGGCGCCGACATGATGGTCGCGTTGGTGATGCGCTCGCCGCACTGCCGGTATTTCCGGATGGTCGCGACGACTGCGGAGCTGGCGACCTACACGACGCACCGCGCCCCCGATCCCCCGGTGTCGTACACGTTCACGATCGAAGACGCGCGGCGCGCGGGCCTCTTGGATCGCGGCAAAACGTCGAACTGGAGCGCATGGCCCGCGGCGATGTGCCGTGCTCGTGCATCGTCGACGCTGGCACGGATGGTCTATCCCGACGTGCTGTTCGGGATCGACCTCCCCGAGGCACTCGAGACGACGCACGGGGTCGACGTCGTCGCGACCATCGCGCCGCCGCCCCCCGTGGCGGCCGTGGGACCGGCCCCGAGCGCACACGCGCACGAGCGCACGCCCGGCGACGACGACGAGGCGCCGAGCCCCGTGGTTCCTCGTGACCGGCTCGAGATCGCACTGACGACGCGCCTAGAGGCGGCCGAGAACAAAGCGGAGCTCGACGCGATCCTCGCCGACATGCTCCGGGCGCTGCCAGCGGTCAAGGACGCGCTCAAGCCCGCCTACAACGCGGCGAGCGCGCGGATCCGGGGGGCCCAATGAAGACCGACCCGCGCGTCGACGAGCTCCTGAAGATCCTCCGGGAC
>Ga0209342_10007521_pt1 | contig 10976 bp, 9 predicted proteins | sample RifCSP16_2_FD_184023 | JGI IMG/M metagenome (GOLD analysis project Ga0209342, IMG submission 184023) | Soil microbial communities from Rifle, Colorado - Rifle CSP2_sed 16_2 (SPAdes) (version 2) | ecosystem: Environmental > Terrestrial > Deep subsurface > Rock core/Sediment | place: Rifle... | reverse complement strand
ACAAAATATAGTTTAATGTGCAACAGATCGCAATATGTAATAAGTTGACGGAATATAATGTGAAAAGAAGAATAAATATAGCCTTTGTTATAAAATGACAGGAAGCTTAGACAACTTTAGAGTTTTAGAAAAGTTTTTCTCTAACTTAAACACATTTAGCCCAGCCCTTTGCGTGAATGATACGGGTTATCTATGATTAACATTCTTACAATGTAGAGTGTTCAAAGGTGTTATAAGGAGAGGTCACTACAGAAAGAATCACCTAATAAATGAAACAATGGCGACCTTGTATGCTACGCCGTGGCATATTACCTAAGAATTACCAGAGAATCGAATGCTATATAACAGTTGAGAGGTGCAAGGTTCTTATTCTAGGAAGCTTTTTAAAACTTCTCCTACCTCAGATGTTGCAAGCTTTTCTAGCGCTCTTTTCTCAATCTGTCTTATACGCTCACGTGTAAGGTCAAACTTCCTCCCAATTTCATCAAGTGTGTAGGTTGACTCTTGATCAATCCCAAATCTCAACCTTATTATTTCCTCTTCCCTAGGTGTAAGAAGTGAAAGAGCCCCTCTTATTCTCCCTGTAAGAGCTACCTTTGCCATAACAGAATCCGGTGCGGAGGAACCACCATCTGGGACAAATTCAAGTAGGGTTGTTTTCTCTCCATCTATTATCGGGGAATCTAGATGCACCACATCATTTGCAGAGTCCTGTATACGCTTTACACCCTCTATAGAAATCCCAGATTTCCCCGCAATTTCTTCAGGCGCAGGTTTTCTACCCATCTCCTTATGAAGTATAGAACTTATTCTATGTACCTTACTGGCCTGCTCAAGCACATACACAGGAACCCTTATTGTTCTTGTCTGATCAAGAAGCGACCTAGATATCGCTTGATGTATCCACCACGAAGCGTAGGTTGAAAACTTGAATCCCTTTGTGTGGTCGAATCTTTCTACTGCCCTCATTAATCCAACGTTTCCTTCCTGAATGAGGTCTGGAAGTGGAAGCCCTCTGCCCATGTATCTTTTCGCTACACTAACTACTAACCTCAAGTTCGCCTTCACAAACCTGTCCCTTAACGCCCTCCCCCTCGCAGAGTACGCCCTCATAAACCCATTTAGTCTCTCTAAACGCTTTGACAAAGCTCTTCCGTTTCCATTCTTATGTCCATTAGTTTTCGCGAACCTTTTGCTATTGCCATTCTTATTCTTTGAAAATCCATCCAGAAGAGCTTTTATCTCCCTTGCCCTTGCTTCGCATTTTTTTATCTTTGCTGAAACCTCTATCTCCTCCTTAGCTGTAAGAAGTGGTTCCGATGCCATGTCCTTGAAGTAAACATAAAGAAGCCTAAACTGCTCATCTGGGACCCACTGCCGCTCCCCTTCGTCTTCTTCGGACTCCGGTCCTTTTAGTTCTAATTCGGACTCTGAGTCAACTATATCAGGCATGAGATCATCTGCCATCTCAAGGGGTATAAAACCCTCATCATCTTCATGAACAAACTCTCCAAGTTCGTTTACTCCAGAAGTTGTTTCTTCAAACTCCATGTCCTTTATCTCCATTTCTTCATCATTCCTTCATTGGATTATTTAAATACCATTAACAAAGAGGTAAAGAAAAATAATCTTATTAGTAGGGTTCTGAGTAAACCCAATTAATTCTTTTGTCTATATTATATTCACAGGAATCTATAATATTTAAATTTTTACCAAGTTAATATAATCATCAAAAAGCGATATAGCCTTCTCGATATTCTTTTTAGTAAGACTCAAAGTTTCCTTTGTAAGCTTATCTGAAACATTCCTTACTAAGCCGAGATATTCTTTTTGAAAAGCCAGAAGGCGATTAACCTCACTATTTATAGCCTTTCCATCCCAAAATGCCGGCACTTCCTTCGGTAGCTTTTCATAGAGATCCCTCAGAGTATTGGTGTAATCCTGCTGAAGATTAAGCCACTGATCAACCTGAGCGTTTAAAACCTTAAGATTTTCTTCCCAAAGCGATAAAGCAAACTCAAAGCCATTTTGATAGTTTTCTCTAACCAATCCTGTAACCCCCTTTATTACCTCACTAAAATCCTTTACCTTTAGTGTTTCCTTCCTTTCTGCCATAATTCATTTTCCTCCAATTTAATTTTTTTATGTGGTTAATATAATGTATGCTAGATCATTTGTCAAGAGGTTTTTTCGCAGTTGCGAGGAATCATTTTATTAGAGATTCATAGAATAATAGGCGAAAACTCATACATCCACTTTTATTATTACGCATAAGCTAACAAAATTGAGCAATTACACTGTAAATATTATAAAATTTAAAAGCCCAAACTTAAGACCTAGTATTTTTACTTAGTTTTGCATGAAAATTTGAATACAACATGTTGCTAGATGAAAATTATTCCAACTTTAGTTCTTCTATAACGGGCTCCGAGGCTTCTTTTTGTTGTAATAGGTCAGCAGGCGCTTGGGCCTCCTCTTGAGTCTAGAACTTGCCTACCTTTATAAGCTTCCAGGCTTCCCCTAGTGAATTAGAAACAGACACTATAAGCATCATAATCCTTCTCCTTTAGTTCATTTACAACTCTTTGTGCTTTTTCCATCCCTTCAAACGCAGTTACCTGAATTGTGTATTTATAGATTTTATCAGTTAAAGATCCGCTCAAAGGTGTGGATTTCTCTATCTCCTTTCCATTTTTCACTGGATTTGGAGCAAGTATTGATAGAGTTAAGTTAGATTTTCCCAAATCCGACTCACCTTTTCTTTAGTATCGATCCCCGGATTACTAACCTTTGCCTCTTTACTCGTGGAAGCGTCTCTCTCCAATATATTTACAGTGTCTATCGCAGTTCCGACAAAGACACCGATACCAAAGGTAACAAGAAGTATTAGAATGAGTTTGAATCTTCCACCTCGTTTAGGTTTTGCCAAAACTAGCTTAGGTATTAGTTCACCCATTGATACTATTCACTTTTAATTTCCATTTGATGCACACTGCGCATCAAATAATACAGATCACTTTTAATTTCCATTTGATGCACACTGCGCATCAAATAATACAGAATCACCTTCCCCACATGGTGCCGAAGGGGGGATTTGAACCCCCACGAGCTTTCACCCACTGGATCCTGAATCCAGCGCGTCTACCAAATTCCGCCACTTCGGCATCAAAAAATCTAATGAATTTTGGTAGCTATAACTTACCTCCAAAAAATGCAATTTCATTATTTGAAAAAATTTCGTCTTACATGCTACGTAATTTATCTTGAATTTTGATTCCGATCTTAAAGTGTAATACCATTAAAATATCTCGTCAAACCCATACTTAAGACCGTTAGGTTTATAAAAATCCTACACACTAACTCGGTTTTCCTTACATTTTATAGTCTTAGAAAGTTTGACACTATATACTTAAAAGCATAAACTTTATTGTAAAGTCTCATCCTGTGGTGAGACCATCTAAATATGTTTAATTGGGGAAATGAGGTATGGCAATAAAAAAAGAACTTAAGACACTTGCAAGACCCTCCCTTGCAGAAGTACTGGATGAGTATTCTGTAGAGGGTGAGCTTTATCAAAAATTAGAAAATAATAAGGTTCTCTGCTATGCATGCGGCCATAGATGCGTTATATATGATGGGCTTCGTGGAATATGCAAAGTAAGATACAATAAGGAAGGCAAGCTTTTTGTCCCAAAGGGATACGTAGCTGCGCTCCAGTCTGATCCCACAGAGAAGAAGCCTTTCTTCCATGTTCTTCCTGGTTCTTTCACACTAACTTTCGGGATGTTAGGCTGTGATTATCATTGTTCATATTGTCAGAACTGGCTCACATCCCAGGCTCTTAGGGATTCAACAGCGGGTATAGAGCCTATGACTGTTACTGCAACGGAAATGGTTTCCCTTGCAAAAAGGTATGGAGCTAGCATGATTGGTAGCTCTTATAACGAACCACTTATTACTTCTGAATGGGCATTAGATGTTTTTCGGATTGCTAGGGAACAGGGATTTAAAAATGCTTTTATCTCAAACGGAAATGCGACCCGTGAGGTCTTAGAATATCTTAAACCTCTCACTGACTGCTACAAGGTAGACCTAAAATCCATGCAGGATAGAAACTATCGAAAACTCGGCGGTCTCCTTAGTACAATTCTTGAAACTATTCCCCGATTGGTCGAGATGGGGTTTTGGGTAGAGATTGTTACATTGGTTATTCCTGGATTTAATGACTCAAACGAAGAATTAAAAGAAGCTGCAAAATTCCTTAATTCCATATCGCCAGATATTCCCTGGCATATCACAGCGTTTCACAAGGATTACAAGATGACCGACCCTGATAACACCTCGCCTGAAACCTTAATTCGCGCCACCGAAATCGGGCTTGAAGCAGGACTTAGGTTTGTTTATGCCGGAAACCTTCCCGGATGGGTAAAAAACTACGAGAATACATACTGCCCAAACTGCCATAAACTCCTGGTTGAGCGATATGGATACAGGATTCTAAATTACTCTATCACTCCCGACGGCAAATGCCCCAGTTGCTCTTCCACTATCCCGGGGATTTGGTGGTGAGATCATTAGGTCAAGTTGTAGTCCTATATCATCTCGTACCCCACCCTTGTCCAATTATCGTTTTGGTGGATACTTAAATAGCAACACCACAAATCCCTTGGTTTACCTTGATCATTTTCCGCTTATAAATGGTTAGTGCTCTTACCAACGGATCTCCACAATCCAAGGTACTGATAAAAGAATCATCGTATCTCGCCCTATTCCTCGGGTCTCTCGTACAAAGCACGGGAGTTCCAAGTGATGATAGATGGGCGCGTGTTTAGTAATAAGGTAGCTTTTTGCGAAAGGGAAAACCCAAAACGACATCCGGTTTAATGATTGAGTACAAGACTGATGATTGACTTGGTGCACCCTTTCCTGCTTACTGCCAGTTTTGATACATTTATTGAATGTAGTAACATAGTTTAATTACCTTTCACTCGGCTATTTAAGTGTAAACCTCCCCTTTAGCACAACTATCTAACCAATAATATCCACCGTCATCCAAATTTTTATTCGAATTTACTCATCTAGGGAGTTAACAACAACCTCCTTTTGCCATTTGTTTGTTTCCTTTTTTTAGGGTTAATAATAAACCTCAGATTGGGATTTTATATAGGACGTTCCTGGACGGTCACGAGCAAGACTCGTGATCTACCCAATGGACAGAAATAAAAAACCAGGTAGTCTGCTTTCTTCTTAAGTGTGGTAGTACACCAGTCTATTAATTAGGGTAGCCCGCCAGTCTGGCTGGTGGGCGGTCACAGGGTCCCTCGATTTGACTATTAATTTTGTCTTACCTATAATTAATAGTAAGACAACTATGAGGAGGTAAGATGATCGCAAAGGTTTCATCAAAAGGACAAGTCGTAGTTCCAAAAGAGATAAGGAAAGAAATGAAAATCAAAGCCGGCACTTTGTTTGAATTTAGACAGATAGATAAGAAGCGTCTTGAGATAACCGTAATCCATGATCTGATTAAGGAATTGGAAGGAATTTATAAAGGGTCAGGGATGTTAAAAGAATTGGAACGAGAGCATAAAGAGGAGATTGAACGAGATGAACTATATTCTCGACGCTTGGGCGGTCGTAGCATGGCTAGAAAAAGAAAGCGGGTACCTTAGAGTTAGTGAATTGCTTGAGAAGGCAGGCGATAGAGAGATAAGGCTGACTATGAGTATAGTAAATTTTGGTGAGGTTTTTTACCGCACCGGGAAATTGTATGGAATCGCAGAGGCAACGAGAACTGAAAGGAGAATAAGGGCTCTTCCAATAAACATAATTGCACCTGTGGAAGAAACGCTCGTTATGCATGCCGCATACCTCAAGGCGCAGCACCCAATCACCTATGCCGATGCTTTTGCGGCGGCATTAGCTGAACAAGAAAAAGCAATTCTTGTTACTGGTGACCGGGATTTTAAGCGAGTTGAGAAAAAGATAAAGATAGAGTGGTTAAGATGACGGTGAAACATAACAATTAAGAAGTCACGAGCCAAGAGTCTCTTATTTTCTTCTGGATTACGAATTCTGGCTTCTGTATTCTAACCCCCATCTACTTTAAAACTCATATTCTCCATTGTGCCTTAGTGGCTAAACGGTTCATTTGCTTAACCCCCCTTTTCCCTTATAATATCATTTCACAGTAGTCTTAAAGATCGAACACATAGCATGGAACCTAAATATATAAGGAACTTTTCTATCATCGCCCATGTGGATCATGGAAAATCAACGCTTGCAGATAGAATCCTGGAATTCACTGGAAGTGTAACCGAACGCGAGATGACCGAGCAGTTTCTCGACCAGATGGAGTTAGAGAGAGAGCGCGGGATAACGATCAAGGCTCAGGCTGTGAGAATCAACTACAAAGCAGACGATGGAATCACTTACGAATTTAATTTAATTGATACACCTGGTCATGTTGATTTCAGTTACGAGGTCTCGAGGAGCCTTTATGCTTGTGAGGGTGTGCTTCTCGTGGTTGATGCATCTCAAGGTGTCGAAGCTCAAACACTTGCGCACGCTTATCTTGCATCAGACTCAGGACTCGAACTCATTCCTATTATAAACAAGATTGACCTACCAGCCGCTGACCCAGAAAGGGTGAAGAAGGAGATAGAAGAGGCAATAGGTATAAGTGCCGAAGAGGCAATCCTTGCAAGCGCAAAAGAAGGGATCGGAACGAAGGAAATCCTTGAAGCAATAGTGAAGAAAATCCCGATACCTCTTGGTAGTGGGGATTCTCCACTTAAAGCCTTAATCTTCGATAGCTGGTTTGACTCATACCAGGGTGTTGTAATGCTCGTACGTGTGTTTGAAGGAAAAATTAAGCTCGGAATGAAGATTCAACTCATGTCAACTGGCAAAGCCTATGAAGTAAAGAAGCTAGGAATCTTCGCGCCAAGGGCATTAGAAGTAGATGAGATCTCTGCAGGCGAAGTTGGATTCGTAACCGCAGCAATAAAAGAGATAAGCGAAGCAAAAGTAGGAGACACAATTACCGACGCTTTAAAACCTACTGACGCTCCGCTTACTGGATTTCGATTGATGAAACCTATGGTGTTTAGCGGTCTTTATCCAATAGACCCCGGAGAATATGATAAACTCCGTGACGCCCTTCAAAAACTCCGATTAAACGACTCTGCTTTCATTTATGAACCCGAAACCTCTCTTGCACTAGGATTTGGATTTCGTTGCGGATTCCTTGGTCTACTTCATATGGAAATTGTAAGGGAAAGACTAGAAAGAGAATTTGAACTTGAGCTTATTTCTACAGCCCCAACGGTTGTCTACAAGGTTACAGATACAAAAGGAGAAGAGATTTACGTTGACAACCCTAGTAAGCTTCCACCCTCAGAGAAAATAGAGACGATAGAAGAACCATACGTGCTTGTAATGTTACACACGCCGAGCGCTTATCTTGGCTCAATATTTGAGCTTTGTGAAAACAGACGCGGAGCCCAGAAGAATATCAAATACATTACTCAGGATAGGGTTATCGTAGAATACGAGCTTCCGCTTTCTGAGATAATGTTTGATTTCTTTGACAAACTTAAATCGGTCTCTCGTGGATATGCGTCAATGGACTATGAACTCATCGGTTATAAGACTTCTGAGCTAGTAAAACTCGATGTACTCATTAATGGTGACCCTGTAGATGCGCTATCAATCATAATCCACAAAGAAAAGGCCTATGAGAGAGGAAAAGAGCTTGTAGAGAAACTCAGGAAGTTAATTCCTAGACAGCTTTTTGAGGTTGCTTTACAAGCAGCAATCGGAAATCGCGTAATCGCAAGAGAAACTGTAAAACCCGTAAGAAAAGACGTCACAGCCAAGTGCTACGGCGGAGACATTACAAGGAAGAGAAAACTATTAGAAAAGCAGAAAGAAGGGAAAAAACGCCTCAAACAAATCGGCAAAATCGAAATCCCTCAAGAAGCATTTCTGGCAGTGCTTAAAACATGATATTCGTAGGGGCGGCCGGGCGCCCAGAATAGGCATAAAGGGCAACCGCAAGGGTTGCCCCTACATCATTTCTTCTTCGGCATCATCATCTGTGTGAGGGCATAAGTCGCCGGACTTATCGCTTCGGGGTCTGTTGTAACGTTCACAAGCGCAGGAACACCAGAAGATAATGCACGGATTAATGCTCCATGAATCTGAGCAGGTTCCGTTACTAATTCTCCATATCCGCCTAAAGTCCTCACCAATTCATGAAAAGGAATTAGGGGAAGATCAACTCCAACCGTCTGACGTTCTCTCCCATAGGTTATCCAGAGCTGATGCTTTGTCATACCCCAGGATTGATCGTTACAGACAACTGTTACAAAAGGAAGCTTATGTCTTATTGCCGTTTCAAACTCCATAAAGTTCATCCCTATTGCGCCGTCCCCGGTAATAAGCGCAACTTGCTTGTCTGGACAAGCCACTTTCGTCCCTATCGCGAAAGGAACACCTACTCCCATACAGCCAAGCGGGCCACCCTTTACGTAATGTCCGGGCTTTGTCACACGATAAGTGGTGTCTGCCCAGACTTGTGTGTCGCCGCCGTCTATTGCAAGAATTCCATCTTCCCCTAGCACATCTTCTACCTCCTTGATAACCCTGACAGCATGTATTGGGGTTTTATTAGAGTTCCTTATCTCTTCTACCTTCTTCCACTCATCTTCGCGCCATGCTTTTGCCTGATCTACCCATGATTTGTAATTTAGCTTAATTGAATGCTTTTCTACGTAATCTGACAGTTGAGAGAGTACCTTGCTTACGTCCCCTACTATTCCTAAATCTGCGGGTCTGTTTCTACCGATTTCTCCGGGGTCAATGTCTACCTGAATGATCTTAGCTTCGGGGTTGAAGGTTCTTCCAAACCCTATATAGAGGCTTAGCCTGATCCCTAAAAGCAAAATCAAATCAGCCTCAGAGGTTATTCTCTTAAAGGCAACAGGAGCAGAAGGACTAGCAGCACCAAAGCATAGTGGATGGTCGTCTGAGACGATTCCCCGCCCAAAATTTAGAGTGAATATTGGAATCTTAACCTTATCTAATAATTTCGCCAGTTCCTTATCCGCACCTGAATACCATGCGCCGCTTCCGGCGATTGCTACAGGTCTACGCGCTGATTTAAGCATCTCTATAGCCTGCGCTATAGCTTCTCTTGCAGCTTCTACTTTGTATGAGGGAAGAGTTGTATTATAACGATCTATTTCTTCCTCGTTGCAGCTTTCGTATAGGACCTCGTATGGCATTCCCAAATACACGGGTCCGGGTTTTCCAGAAATCGCCTTTTTATATGCTGTGCTTATGTACTCAGGTATTCGCTTTGTATCAAATATAGTTCTTGCCCATTTCGTTATGGGTGTTATTAATGATTGCTGATCAATGTCTTGTAAAGGTAGCCTGTCGTTTTCCTCTATTCCAGATTTACCTGAGAGGAGAAGACATGGTGAATTTGAAAGATAAGCCCCTGCTATTCCTGTAACTGCATTAGTGAAACCGGGTCCTGCTGTGACTAAACACACACCTGGCTCCCTTTTTACCCTTCCATAAGCATCGGCTGCCATTGCTGCTGCTTGTTCATGGTGCGTATCAATAAGCCTTATTCCAAAATCCACACATGCGTCATAAATGGGGTTTATATGACCTCCGCTTAGTGAGAATATTTCGCGCACGCCAAGCTCATATAGGGTTCTTACCACAAGCCATCCACCGTGAACCTTAGCCATCTTTGCCTCCTTACTAATCTCTAATTATACTTTACTACACTTTACATCCTAATAAATCAAATATTAAAAAAATAGAATCTATTGAAGACAACAATAATACTGATAGAATAAAAACAAGGAGGAAAGAAAAATGGAAGGTCAAGATCTTGGTCAAGTAAGCGGTACGATGAATTCGGTATTGATGGCGTTCAACCTTGGTGTTTCCGCCAATCAGCAAACAGGGGGAAATAAAAGTGTAGCTGAGATAGCAAATGAGCTTGGGGAGACGATTTTTTCCAACATTTCTCAAATTTATGGTAATCAATTTCCAGAGGAATATCTTCGTGCTAACACGGAATTTTTCCTTCGAGTTGCTCTTTTGGGATATATAATTCCTAGTGTATGCGCATATGACGAAGGGCTCAAAAACCGTCTTTTTGCACTAATTGAAGCTAAAATTAATCAATCCCCTCAGAAACAAGATAATCCGCAGGGTGGAACTATTATCACAACCTAAAGAATTATGAATCGTGGTTAGTTAATAGTGATTCGTGACTGGTTCTTCCAATACCTGATTATTTGGCAATAACCGTTTTACTCATAACTGATGATTGTTTACCGGTTTGGAAATTTACCTAATCAACTATCCCGCTTCGTCTGATAAAATCGTATTTGCTGGTTCAATAACCTCAGTAGACTCCTATATAAGAAGAGCTTCACTAGGGTTTAAAATCATTAAAACCCTGCCCACACATTGCTGCCTACCCTAATTTTGCTTTCTATTCCCAATTAACCTTCTTTTATGTCTTAAATTTGAGCATAATATCACTTATAATTAATAAACCCCGCTTAAAGCTACGAGGTCAAAAATGAGCAAAAAAATCCTAGGAGGTAGAGATAAAGTAAAGGTAGCCGTCGTGCAGGCTTCACCAGTGTTCATGGACAAGCAAAGGACTATTGATAAAGCCTCCAATTTAATAAAGGAGGCGGGAAGAAACGGTGCAGAGCTTATTGCATTTTCAGAAGCCTTTATCCCTGGCTATCCTGCATACCTTACAGTTGGTTACGAAACAAACCCGCATGAATGGACTGACTATATGATTGCGCTTCAAGACAACTCAGTTGTGATTCCAAGTAAAGACACAGAGATTTTGGGACAAGCTGCAAAGGAGGCTGGATCCTACGTTGTTATTGGTTGTAACGAGTTAGATAACCGTCTTGGGAGCTGTA
>Ga0209342_10007520_pt1 | contig 10976 bp, 5 predicted proteins | sample RifCSP16_2_FD_184023 | JGI IMG/M metagenome (GOLD analysis project Ga0209342, IMG submission 184023) | Soil microbial communities from Rifle, Colorado - Rifle CSP2_sed 16_2 (SPAdes) (version 2) | ecosystem: Environmental > Terrestrial > Deep subsurface > Rock core/Sediment | place: Rifle... | reverse complement strand
CTTTGCCCGCATCACACAGACTCTCCCGGCTGCCGCACCAGTAACATTATCAATTGAAGGATCCATCACCCTTCGGTAACAATATCATTTGACTTGACACGGGAGGCCGGGCCCTGCGTGAATTGACAGACGCGCCTCGGCTCACTATCATCGAAGCCGATGAAGCATTGCCGGATGGCCCATCGTGGGGTCTGGGTAGGGATCGTGTTAGGGCTTGTCGGCTGCACCTCGCCGAGGGCGCAGGTTACGCCCGCGCCGACCGAACCAGCGCCTCCAAGCGCTACACCTTTACCCACGGCAACCCCGACTCCGTCGCCGGCGGATGATCTAGCGCGCGGGCAAGCGGCTCTGTTCAACGGGGATTGGGACGCCGCGCAGACGGCTTTCGACGCCGCGGCCGCGTCCGGAGACGGGGCGGTGGTAGAGCGAGCGGAGCTCGAGGGCGCCCGCCTCTTGATTGTCGCGGGCCGGCCAGAAGAGGCGTTGAGCGCGCTCGATGTCTTCCTGATCGCGCATCCAGAAGGGGTCTCCGCGGCGCAGGCGCACTTACTCCGGGCGATGGTCCGCCGTGACCGCGGTGAGACGGACGGTGCGGTGGGAGACTTTGATGCGTATCTCGCGGCTCGGCCGGGGCGGATCGACAGTTACGTCCAGGAATGGGCCGCCGATACGCTGTGGAACGCGGGCCAGCCACAGGCGGCGGCCGAGCGCTATCTGAACTCCGCTGGACTGGCGCGTCTCGACGACGGCGCCGGGGTCCGGTTCAAAGCCGGCCGGTCGATGATGGACGCCGACGACCCGGGAGGCGCCCTGGCGATCTTCGATGGCATCTATCAGGGCACGATCGATCCGGGCCTGCGGGCCGCCGCCAATTGGTATGCGGGGCAAGCGTTGCAGGCGATGGGTGATGACGGGTCGGCCTACGCCCGTTATCAGGAGTCGGTGGCGAATTATCCCGAGGCAAATGAGACCTACCTGGCGCTCGTCGAGCTGGTCAACGCCGATGTGCCCGTCGACGATTTCCAGCGCGGTCGGATTGACATCATCGCCAGAGCATACGAGCCGGCCGTGGCGGCGTTCACCCGCGTCCTCGGGACTCGCCCCAGCAGCGCCGCCTACTACCTGCGGGCCCTGGCTAAACGGGGAGCCGGTGATCCGCTGGGCGCCATGGACGACCTGATCCAGGTTTATGCGGGCTATGCCGATGCGCCGGAACGTGATGACGCTTGGCTTGAAGCGGCGGACATCGCTCGGTTCGACCTTGGGGATCCGCGGCAAGCGATCAACATCTATCAGCAGTTTGTCGAGGCCTCTCCCACCAGCGCTCGCGCACCCGAGGCCCTTTTCTCGGCGGGTCGCACGGCCGAGCTCAGCGGCGACCTTCCAGGTTCGGTCGATTTCTTCAGCCGCCTGGCGGAGACCTACCCGCAGAGTGACCTCGCCAGCCAGGCCGCGCTTCGAGCGGGCCTTGGCCAATACCGTCTGGCCGATTTCTCCGGCGCGGAAGCTTCGTTTGAAAAAGGCGGCGAGGTCGCGACGACCGGCGCCGATCGCGCGGCGGCGGCTTTCTGGGCGGGGAAGACGCTGGCCGCGCAGGGACGCACGGATCAGGCGGAGCAGGCTTGGTCGAGTGCCGCGGCCAGCGACCCCTCCGGCTACTACTCCGAACGGGCGGCGGATGTCCTGGCCGGTCGAGCGCCTTTCGCTTCGGCTGCCTTATTTTCCTTTCCTTCCGACCTTGGCCCGGACCGCCAGCTAGCCGAGGCCTGGCTGCGGTCGGAGTTTCCGATCGCCGGACCGGATCCGCTCGCCGAGCTGAGCGCGAGTCTCGAGGCGGATCCTCGCATGGTTCGCGGAGGTGAGTTGCTGGCGCTCGGTTTCTACGACGAGGCCCGGTCCGAATTCGAGGCCATGCGTTTGGATTACAGCAGTGACGCCGAAGCAAGCTATCGCCTCATGCACAAGTTCCTCGAGGCCGGCCTGTACGACCTGGCCATCCGATGCGCGCGACAGATCCTGGACCTGGCGGGCTTCGACGACGCCGGCACCCTGACGGCGCCTCGCTATTTCAACCTGATTCGTTTCGGTCCCTACTTTGGGGACTTGATCCTGCCGGAGGCCCTGGCCGAGGGCTTCGATCCCTTGTTTCTGCTATCGGTCGTGCGCCAGGAAAGCCTGTTCCAGGGCGGAGCCACGTCCGTTGCCAGCGCGCGCGGTCTGATGCAGGTCATTCCTCCAACCGGCGCGGCGATCGCCGTTGAACTGGGATGGCCGCCTGGGTACACCGAAGCCGATCTGCATCGGCCTGTGGTGTCGGTTCGTTTCGGGACGCATTACCTCTCTCAGCAAAGGGATCTGTTCGACGGGGATCTGATGGCCGCGTTGGCGGCGTATAACGCCGGGCCGGGAACCGCCGCCGTCTGGGACGAACGTTCGGCCGGCGATCCGGATCTGCTGCTCGAGGCGATTGGGTTCGAAGAGACCCGGACTTACCTGAAAACGATCTACGAAGTCTTCGATATCTACCGCTGGTTGTACACGGGGACCGGGAACTAGGGCGCTGCCTCGCTCCAGGGTCGAGGTCGGGCCTGGTCGGACAGGTCTGCTCCACCCGCCCGCGAGACATGGCGGCCCTCAGCCGGCTCCGCCGGAAAGTTGGGGGTTGACGGCGTCGCTTCTGAATGCTAAACTGCTCTTTCGCAAAACTTGGGTTCTTCACACGGCGGGACGCATGATCGCCGGGTCCGGTGCATAAGCACCGGGGGCGTCCCGCTTTCTTTGCTGCCTGCCGTCGGCAGGCACATCCAGGGAGCCATGAATGGCGACAACCACGGCGCGTAAGTTGTATTCGCGGATCCCCGATATCTACTCCTTGCCCAGCCTCATCGAGGTCCAGGTCGAATCCTTCCAGTGGCTGCTGAAAGAGGGTCTGGCAGAGCTCTTCGATGAGGTCTCCCCCATCGAATCCTACAACGGCGGGATGAAGCTGTACTTCCCCGGCAAGAGCCGCGAATCGCGCGAGTTCGGTTTGAAGTTCTGGTTTGAAGACCCCAAACACGACATCGACGAGTGCGTCGAGCGCGACCTGACCTTCGCCTCACCCCTCTACGTTTCGGTGTTGCTGGCCGGCCCGGAGGTCCCTCACCCGGTGAAGAACGAGATCTTCCTGGGTGATTTCCCCATCATGACCGAGAAGGGGACTTTCATCGTCAATGGCACCGAACGTGTCGTTGTCTCCCAGCTCATCCGTAGTCCGGGCGTCTACTTCGAGGCCGGCGAAGACCGACTGACGGGACGCCGGCTGGCGGCCGCCAAGCTGATTCCCGACCGCGGCGCGTGGATGGAGTTCGAGACTCGCAAGAGCGACTACCTGACCCTGAAGTTCAACCGCAAGCGCACCGTCCCCGTCACGATCCTGTTACGGGCGCTGGCGGCCGTCAGCGACGGGTTGAAAGAGTCCCCGATCCGGACCGGCTCGGACGAAGAGCTGCTGGCCCTGTTCGCGGCTTCCGACACACACCCCGATCACCCCTACATCGCCACGACGATTCGTCAGGAACCGACTTGGGAGATCAAGGAAAGGCGGACTCTGCCGCAAGAGGCGCTGATCGAGTTCTACCGTCGCATGCGCCCGGGCGACCCGCCGACCCTCGACAACGCCCGTGAGTACTTGATCGATCAGCTCTTCGACCCGCGCCGCTACGACTTGGAGCGGGTCGGCCGCTACAAGCTCAACCAGAAGCTCGGCCTGCATGAGTTCGTTCCCATCGAACACCGCCAGGTAACGGCCTGGGATATCGTGCGCCTGGTGGAGCGTTTGATCCGCATCAACAATCACCTGGAGGAGCCGGACGACATCGACCACCTCGGCAATCGCCGGGTCAAGACGGTCGGGGAGTTGATTCAGGCCAAGCTGCGCGTCGGCCTGCGCCGCGCCGAGCGGGTGATTGTCGAGCGCATGTCGATCCGCGATCAGGAACAGCTCACCCCGATCACCCTGGTCAACATCCGGCCGGTGGTGGCCGCCATCCGCGAGTTTTTCGGCTCGAGCCAGCTCTCGCAATTCATGGATCAGACGAACCCGCTGGCCGAGCTGCGCCACAAGCGCACCCTTTCGGCCCTCGGCCCGGGCGGACTGCGGCGAGAGCGCGCCGGCTTCGACGTGCGCGACGTTCACCACTCTCATTACGGCCGAATCTGCCCGATCGAAACCCCCGAGGGCCCCAACATCGGCTTGATCGGTCGGCTGGCGTCGTACGCCAAGGTCAACCGATTCGGTTTCATCGAGACACCCTACCGCCGGGTCCTGCGCGAGCTCGATTCCTCGGATCCGCGCCTCTTGGGACGGAAGGTCCGCGGCCAGGTGATGGACGCCAAGGGCGGTAAGGTCCTGGCCGAGGACGGCCAGGAGGCGACGCCCCAGCTGGCGAAGGCCCTCGGCAAGTCCGGCCGCCCGATTCCGATCGTGCCCTTCGTTTCCGAGGAATCGCGATACCTGACCGCCGACGAAGAGGACAAGTGGGTGATCGCCCAGGCCAACGCGCCGCTCAACGAGCGCCAGGAATTCGTCCGGCCGCGGGCCTCGTGCCGCCATCATGGCGATTTCCTCTTCTCCGAGCCCGATAAGATCGACTACATGGACGTGGCGCCCCGCCAAATCGTGGGCGTCAGCGCTTCGCTCATTCCGTTCCTTGAGCACGACGATGCCAACCGTGCCTTGATGGGGTCGAACATGCAGACCCAGGCCGTGCCGCTGATCCGCCAGGAAGTGCCCCTGGTTTCGACCGGCATGGAGCGGCAGGCGGCGATCGACTCGGGGCAGGTGATCCTATCGGACGTGGATGGCGAAGTCGTCTCGGTTACGGGCCGGGAGGTCGTCGTCCGCCACGGACGCGACCGGCGGGTCTTCCGCCTGCGGAAGTACAACCGCTCCAACCAGAGCACCTGCATCGACCAGCGCCCGGCGGTGATCAAGGGACAGCGTCTGCGCCACGGCGACGTCGTCGCCGACTCGTCTTCGACCGCCCAGGGCGAGCTAGCCCTCGGCCAGAACGTCCTGTGCGCCTTCCTCTCGTGGGAGGGAGGGAACTTCGAAGACGCCATCCTGATCTCCGAGCGGCTGGTCCAGGACGACCGCTTCACCTCGATTCACATTGAGAAGCACGAGGTCGAGGCGCGCGACACCAAGCTTGGCCCGGAAGAGATCACTTATGACATCCCCAATGTCGGCGATGAAGCGCTGCGCGACCTGAACGAGGACGGCATCATCCGGGTCGGGGCCGAGGTGGGCCCGAACGATATCCTGGTGGGGAAGATCACCCCCAAGGGCGAGAAGGAGCTGACCCCGGAGGAGAAGTTGCTGCGGGCGATCTTCGGGGAGAAGGCGCGAGAGGTGAAGGACACTTCGCTGCGCATGCCTCACGGCGAGCGCGGCAAGGTCGTCGACGTCAAGGTATTCACCCGGGAAGAGCACCGCGACCTGCCGCCGGGTGTGGAGAAAATGGTGCGCGTTTCGGTGGCGCAGAAGCGCAAGGCGACCGAAGGCGACAAGATGGCCGGCCGCCACGGCAACAAGGGTGTGATCTCCAAGGTCGTTCCGGTCGAGGACATGCCCTTCCTGGAAGACGGCACGCCCATCGACTTGATCCTGAATCCGCTGGGGGTGCCGGGCCGCATGAATATCGGGCAGATCCTCGAGGCCCACCTGGGTTGGGCCGCCGAGCGCCTGGGCTTCCGAGCCATCACCCCGGTCTTCGACGGGGCCGATGAGGAAGAAATCGAAGCCGAGCTGGCCCGGGCCTGGATGATCGACCGGGCCTGGAAGGACGCCGCCGATCGCGCCTGGCCTTGGGCCCGCGAGAGAGGTTTCTACCAGGAAGATGCCTTCGAGGACGACAGCGAAGTCCGGCGGCTGTATCTGGAGAGCCGGCTGAGCGAACGCGGTTATGCGCCCGACCAACTGGCGACCGATGTGGATTACGCGCGCCGGGGGGCGTTGCGGGAGTGGCTACGCGAGAAAGGCTACGACCCCGACAAGATCCTGCTTTTCCCCGACAGTGCCGTCGATGTGTCGGCCCGAGGCCCCTACGACATTGCCGCCATTGAAGCCTGCCTGCGCTTGTGGATCGAGGCGGCCGGCGAGACGCCTCGCGGCAAGACTCTCGAGGAGCTGCGTTCGGAGGTCGGTCGGATCATGCTGACCACGGGAACTCCGACGCCAATCCTCGGGAAGCAGCGGCTGTTCGACGGCAAGTCCGGCGAGCCCTACGATCAACCGGTGACGGTCGGTATGGTCCTGATGATGAAGCTTCATCACCTGGTGGAAGACAAAGTCCATGCCCGATCGACCGGACCGTATTCGCTCGTCACCCAACAGCCCCTCGGCGGCAAGGCCCAGTTCGGCGGGCAGCGCTTCGGCGAGATGGAAGTGTGGGCGTTGGAGGCCTACGGCGCCGCTCATACCCTGCAAGAAATGCTGACGGTCAAGTCGGACGATGTCCAGGGGCGGGTGAAAACGTACGAGGCGATCGTCAAGGGAGATCCGGTGGAAGAGCCGGGCATCCCGGCCTCGTTCCGAGTGCTGGTGAAAGAGCTGCAAAGCCTGGGACTCGCCGTCGAAGCGATCAGCGACGAGGGCGAGGTTCTGAAGTTCGGCAAGGACGACGAGCGGGCGCGGCCGCCTCGCCTGGGTTTGGGCTTGCTCGACATGGAGCCGCGAATCTAGAGGTCTCTAGATTCTGGCCCTGCCGCCCTTGGCGCCCTGTCCCCTGGGGGCGCCCGAAGGGGCGTAGAGGGCGGGGACTTGCGCCCTGGGCGCGCCCGCCCTTGGCGGTCTGTAGAGACCGAAGGGGCGAAGCCAGGCCTGGCTGGAGCTGGTTGCCATTGGGCGCCAAGGTGATTGCGACGAAGCGTGGGCCGGATCTCTAGACCCACTCCGACAACTCAACCGCGTCGGAACCCTGTCCGCCGCCCAACGGGACCTGGCGTGCCGGGCCTGGACTGAAGTCCCCGGTAGGGCCATGAATCGATGAGGACTTCGGCGGGTGGGCGATCATGTTCTGAAGGGCACAATCGCCTTGACGGGGTTGCGAATAGCGTGCTAGAATAACCGTCCGTCTAGTACCCAGGACGGACCGGCGTGGCGGAAGCGTCGGTCCGAGTGGAATAGCGGCAGAATCGAGGCGAGGCCATCGCGCAGGTTCGATGGCCTCCCTTGCGCCAGTTGCCCGGGGCGAATAGCCCTGGGCTTCGCGAAACCCGCACCTGCGGAACGCCGCAAGCGCGGTGCCGGTGAGAACCCCGACCTAGCGAGGGGTTGTATGGAGGGGCGGCGTGCCCACGATCAATCAGCTGGTCCGAAAGGGCCGTAGGGCGAAGCGGGCCAAGACCAAGGCTCCGGCGCTGTTGTTCATCCTGAACTCGAAGAAACAACGCCGCACGTCGGTGCGGCGTGGCGCGCCGCAGAAGCGCGGCGTCTGCACCCAGGTCCGCACCATGACTCCGAAGAAGCCGAACTCGGCTCTGCGTAAGGTCGCCCGAGTTCGATTGACGAACGGGATCGAGGTGAGCGCCTATATCCCGGGCGAGGGGCACTCCCTGCAGGAGCACTCGGTGGTGCTGGTCCGCGGCGGGCGCGTCAAGGATCTGCCCGGGGTGCGCTACCACATTGTTCGAGGCACCCTCGACACCACGGGGGTCGACGCGCGGCGGCAGGCGAGGTCGAAATACGGCAGCAAGCGCCCCAAGGAGACGGCGTAGGACGGGCCGTTGCCCGCCGCGCCACGACGGAGCTAGACCATGCGCAGGACTCGTCCCGAGAAACGCCGGACGCCGGGCGATATCCGCTACAACAACGAGCTGGTGCAGGGATTCATCAACCGGCTTATGCGGCGTGGCAAGAAGAGCACGGCCACCCGGATCGTCTACGACGCTTTCGACCTGATCGAAATGCGGGCCAAACGGCATCCCCTGGAAGTTTTCGAGCAGGCGATGCGCAATGTCAGCCCGATGCTGGAAGTGAAGCCCCGCCGTGTGGGCGGGGCCACCTACCAGGTTCCTGTCGAAGTCGGTTCCGAGCGGCGCGTCTCGTTGGCCATGCGTTGGATTCTGGTCGCCGCACGGACGCGTGGCGGAAAGTCGATGGCCGAGCGGCTGGCCGGCGAATTGATCGACGCCTCCGGCAACACCGGCTCGGCGATCAAGAAACGAGAGGAAGTTCATAAGACGGCGGAGGCGAACCGCGCCTTCGCCCATTACCGCTGGTAGGAACCAGTGACCAGTGATCTGTGATCAGTGACCACAGGCCACAGACCACCAACCACTGACCACTGACCACTCACCACTGGCCACTGATGACTGATCACGGATTACGGACGCTTGGGAAGGTTTCGTCAACGATCATGGCTCGGGAAACGGCGCTGAACCGTTATCGGAATATCGGCATCATCGCTCATATCGATGCCGGCAAAACGACCACCACCGAGCGGGTGCTTTTCTATACCGGTCGGACGCACCGCATTGGATCGGTCGATGAGGGCACCACCGTCACCGATTGGATGGACCAGGAGCGTGAGCGCGGCATCACGATCGTCTCCGCTGCGGTCACCGCTTCCTGGCGCGACCACATCTTCAACGTCATTGACACACCCGGCCACATTGACTTCACGGCCGAAGTGCAGCGGTGCCTGCGCGTGCTCGACGGTGGAATTGTCGTGTTCGACGCCGTGCAAGGGGTGGAGCCGCAGTCCGAGACCGTCTGGCGCCAGGCGGACCGCTATGGAGTCCCGCGCGTCTGTCTTGTCAACAAGATGGACCGGGTCGGCTCTTCGTACGACCGCACCATCGAGATGGTGCGCCAGCGACTGGGGGCCCATCCGATCGCGATCCAAATGCCGGTGGGCGCGGAATCCGACTTCATGGGCATCATCGACCTGATCGAAGAGCGGGCGATGATCTGGACCGACGAACTCGGCGCCGCCCCGGAAATCGTCGACATCCCGGCGGATTTGAAAGCCGAGGCCGCCGAACGACGGGCGCGCATGGTCGAGCAGATCAGTGAGACCGACGACGCCCTCACCCACAAGTTCCTCGAGGGCGAGGTCATCGACCGCGACGACTTGCGCCGTGCGCTGCGAGCGGCCACGATCGCCGGCCGGGCGACGCCGGTGTTGTGCGGTTCATCGCTGCGCAACAAGGGAGTCCAGCCGGTGTTGGACGCGGTCGTCGACTACCTGCCGTCGCCGGCCGACATTCCCGCCGTCGTCGGCACCAAACCCGGCGCCTCCGAGACCGAGGTGACCCGGCCGGCGGAGGACAGCGCACCGCTAAGCGCTCTGGTCTTCAAGATCGTCTCGGATCCGTACGTCGGCCGGTTGGCCTACTTCCGCGTCTACTCCGGCAAAATCACCCAGGGCTCGATGGTCTACAACTCGACCAAGGGCAAGCGCGAGCGCGTTGGCCGCCTGATCCGCATGTACGCCGACCGGCGCGAGGACGTCACCGAAGTGCTGGCGGGCGACATCGCCGCCGTCCTGGGGATGAAGGAAACATTCACCGGCGATACGCTGAGCGACGCCGCCAACCCGATCGTCCTGGAGAACATCAGCTTCCCGGAGCCGGTCGTCTTCCTGGCGATCGAGCCCAAGTCGACGGCCGACCAGGACCGGATGGGCGAGGCCTTGCGGAAGCTGTCCGAGGAAGATCCCACCTTCCGCGTCAGCGGGGATGAGAACACCGGCCAGACCGTGATCTCCGGCATGGGTGAGCTCCACCTGGAAGTCCTGGTCGATCGCATGCTGCGCGAATTCAAGGTGCAGGCTAAGATCGGGCGCCCACGTGTCGCTTACCGCGAGTCGATTTCGCGCGCCGTCCCCAAGTCGGAGTTCCGCTACGTCAAGCAGACCGGGGGCCACGGCCAGTATGGGCATGTCGTCTTCCGCCTGGAAACAGGCGATCCCGGATCGGGCGTGGTCTTCGAGAATAAGGTTGTCGGCGGGAAGGTCCCGCGCGAGTACATTCCCGCGGTCGAGCGTGGCGTGCGCGAAGCGGCCGAAGCCGGCGTGTTGGCCGGGTATCCGGTGACCGATGTCGCTGTCACCCTGATCGACGGTTCCTTCCACGAGGTCGACTCGAGTGAGATGGCGTTCAAAATGGCCGCCACGCTGGGCTTCAAGCAGGCGGTCCAGCAGGGGGGCCCGATTCTGCTTGAGCCGATCATGCGCGTGGAGACAGTCGTCCCCGAGGAGTTCGTCGGGGATGTGACGGGCGATATGGCCGCCCGCCGCGCCGAAATCACCGGCATCGAGATGCGCCCGGGCCACGCACAGGCCATCCTGGCGATGGTTCCGCTGGCTGAGATGTTCGGCTACGCCACCGACCTGCGCTCGATGACACAGGGGCGCTCGGCCTTCACCATGGAGTTCGATCACTACGCCGCCGTTTCCGAGACCGCCGCCAAGGCGGTGTTGGAAGGCGCTCGCTAGCAGAACAAGAAACCGGGTTTCTGAAAGAAACCCGGTTTCTAACGAAGACGGAGGATATCGATGGCGAAGCAGAAGTATGAGCGGACGAAGCCGCACATGAACGTGGGGACGATGGGGCACATCGACCACGGCAAGACGACGTTGACGGCGGCGATCACGAAGTACTGCTCGTTGCAGGGGCAGGGGCAGTTTCGTCCGTTCGATTCGATCGACAATGCGCCGGAGGAGCGGGAGCGGGGGATCACGATCGCCATTGCGCACGTCGAGTATGAGACGGCCAAGCGGCATTATGCGCACGTGGACATGCCGGGGCACCGGGACTACATCAAGAACATGATCACCGGGGCGGCGCAGGTGGACGGGGCGATCCTGGTGGTGGCGGCGCCGGACGGGCCGATGCCGCAGACGCGGGAACACGTGCTGCTGGCGCGGCAGGTGGAAGTGCCGGCGATCGTGGTCTATTTGAACAAGGTCGACCAGATGGACGACCCGGAG
>Ga0209342_10007518_pt1 | contig 10978 bp, 10 predicted proteins | sample RifCSP16_2_FD_184023 | JGI IMG/M metagenome (GOLD analysis project Ga0209342, IMG submission 184023) | Soil microbial communities from Rifle, Colorado - Rifle CSP2_sed 16_2 (SPAdes) (version 2) | ecosystem: Environmental > Terrestrial > Deep subsurface > Rock core/Sediment | place: Rifle... | reverse complement strand
CTGGCGCCGCAGGACCCGGCGACGAACAAAGACGGAAAGGGTGCCGCGGCCCCTCCGGCCCAAAACGCGAAATTACGGGCGCCGGCCGCGAAAAAAGCGGCCCCCACTGTTAGCAAGAAGCAGCCGGCCGCGGTCAAGGCCCCGGCGGCGAACGACACTCCGAAGGCATTACTGGGGCCCGGCTTCGCGGCCGAAAACAAAGAAGGTGGCCCCAACCCGGGCGGAGCCTGCGACTATCTCGACGAGCTCCTCGGGTAGGCAGAACCGCGATGTCGCATCAAAACTGCGCGAGAGCCCTGCTCCGCGCATCTTCGCTTTTTGGGTCAGGCTCCGTTGTGGCGTAGCCGATCACCTGGGCAAACGCATCCGCGATATGGCCCCAGAGTTTTTTCGGGGTGGAAATCGTCGTGCGTGTCCGCTCGAGGAAATGGCGGAAGTTGTAGAGCGTGTGCGCCTTGTTCGCCGGGTAACACTTCGAGTAATTCTCAGCGAAGTGGCAGTAGCGGCCTTCTTCGCACAGCGCGATCGAATTTTTGAGGGCCGGGCCCACGAGTCTCACGTCGCGATCAACGAAGAACGCGATCAGCGCGTCAGCTACGATCCTGGCCGGCGAATTCTGCCCCATCTGGTATTCGACGAGCACGATCAACGTGTCGTCTGGACCGAGCCATTCGGCCAAAACGGGTTCGATGTGGTCCCGCACATAGTTGACCACCGCGCGGATCCGAGGTACCGTGTGCACCTCTTTGTCAGGCAATCCTGGGGCGAGGTCAACTGTTGCGCAATCTGCCAGACAGAGCATCCTATCGGCACTCCGCGCGCACTGCGCAGCCGCGTCGGCCAGGCGTGCATATTTTTTTTGCAGCCACGCCGGCGCGGCGAGGCCGTGTTTGGCCCCGTTGCTCCCGTTCTTCGGTTGCCGCGCGTCCGGCAGGTTCTGGGCTTTTCGTATTTCGGCGGGCAGCTCCTTCATCTGGGCAACGAGCGCCCTCACATCAGCCCTGACCTGAGCGCCCTCCCGCGCGAAGCGCCCCGGATCAAACGCTAGCAGACAATACGCGAAGGTCTTCGTCGCACAATCGAAGCTGAGATACCATGTCGTGCTTTCTTTGGCGGCCCCGCCGAGGGGGCCGGCCGTATCCCGCCCCCCCTCCTCGCGCCGCAGGAGCAATTTCGCGGATTTTTCAGCCTCCATGCCCGCGCCGCGTTCGTGTTGTGGCCAGGTGATGGCGTTCAAATTCCTCGGATCCGGATAATTTTCGCCGGCCGCCGAGGAACAAAGTTCTTGGGGGCCTTGCCCCCATAACGGGGGCTCCGCCCCCAGTTCTTTCTATTCCGGGCGGCGCGCGGTATGCATTTTCGGTTCGGGCCCGGGCGGGCCTATTGAAAGCGGATCCTGGGCGAAATAAACCGCGCACACCGAATGCCAAGGCGCGAACACAGAGAGCGCGCGAACAGTGAACGCGCTCCGGGAAAAGCTCCCGCCCAGCCCCGCAGCCGCGACAGCAAAAGGCCGCCCCGGCTCGACGCAACACACGTCGCGGGCATCACATCCTTGATGAACCCGACCAACATGTCACAAGGCCTAAATTTGGACAGCGCGGAGCAGGACGTCATGGGCCGCGACCCGCCGCAAAACGCACGAAAGCACGCCGCGAGAGACCCCGTCGAGCTGTTCACTAAAGAGCTCGAAGAGCTTTCGCGCGACCTCGGCATCGAGCTAAACGATGAAGGGTTCGGGGGCGGGCCGCCGTCGCCCAGCGCGGAGAGCGAGCCGGAGAAAAACACCGCGCGCCCGCGGGTACCGACCTCCTCGTCGCGGGGCCCGGCGTCGTCCGCGCAGATTGGCGCCCTCATCGAAGACCTCGGCCTCGGAGGCGGGGGCGGGAGCGGTCACAAAACGCGGACCCCCGACGCGGACAAAGGCCGGGGCCACCGCCGCTCCTCCGGCCGGCGTTCGGTCGCCACCAGCAGCGAAGAGAGCAGCGAACGCGGCTCGGATTACGGCTCGGAAGGGAGCCGCCGGAGCGGGTCGGAGGACGAAAGCGAAAGCGGGTCGAGCTACGGGAGCGGCAGCCAATCCGGGAGCGGCAGCGAATACAGCGGCAGCGAAACCGGGAGCGGCAGTGAAACCGGGAGCGAGCACAGCGGCAGCGATTACAGCTCCGATGCCAGCGAGTACAGCAAGAGCAGCAGGGACAGCAGAAGCAGCAAAAGCTCCGCGGGCTCCGCTGCGTCCGGCTCGACGGGCGCGAGCTGGGGGAGCGGCAGCTCTTCAGCCAGCCGCCGCCGCCACCACAAACACGGCCGAAAGGGCCGGAAGAGCCGGGAAACCGCCGACGAGTCGGTCGACCGGGTCCTCGCGAAATTCGAGAAGGATTTCGGGCTCGACACCCGGGGGTGGCAAAAGGACCGCACCCGCCACATCCACAAAACCGAAGGTTCTGGCGGCCGGCACGGAGCGGACGGCGGCCGCGCGCCCGAGATGACGGAAGAACAGCAGCGGCGCGCGCACATCAACTCGGTCGTCGCCGACATGCGCAAAGAAACCCGGACGACATTCGGCGTCGAGAAGGAGCGCATCCAGGACGAAAAGGCCACCAAGCTCGAACAAATCGCGCAGCTCAAGCTCGTCCTCGAGGAAGAGGGCTACAAGTGCGACAAGGTTGGCAGCCCGACGCTCGAATCTTCGATGGAGGAGATCGACGGGGTTCTCGCGGTCCTGCGCCTTCGCAACGACCGCAACCGCTACTCCTCGCTCGCTGAGGAAATTTTCGTCGGCGGCGCCGAGATGCTCGAGACGGTCTGCGACGGGACGCGCGCCATGCCAATCATCGGCTGGAAGCCGGACTACACCGGCTACAGCCAGACGGTCGCGGTGAAGCTTCATCGGATGCGCTTTGAGACCGCGCAGGTCGTCGGCACGATCATCGAAAAGTTCCGCATCGGCTCGGTGGCCCGCATCGTCCTCGAGCTGCTTCCGTCCATCTTCCTCTACCCCCGCCAGCAAAAACGCCAACGGGGGACGCCGGGCCTCTACGACGACCCAAAAATTGCGGACGCGCGGGGCGCGGTCACCGCGATCCGGGCCTCCGACGATCGGAAGAAAAGCCTGCACGAGGTCTCGAACCTTTAGAATGGCACGGACGCCCGCGTTATTTTTGTTTGGGCGCGGGCCCGGCCCCAAAAGCCGCCCAGGGCAAACCTATAAACGCATATATATCGCGCTTGGAGAAGCGCGACTGAGGCACAACGCACATGGACTGGCCGACAGAAGACTACACGCACATGTATTCCGACGTGTTCGTCGCACCCGAAATGGATGGCGGCGGCGTCTACGTCCTCGACGAGGCCAACCGGGCCTCGGACCCGATCCGCGCTCGGCGCCGCGGGCCCGTGCCCATGCGCCCGGTCGATCGGGACGGCTACCCGGTCCCTGACGGCGTGGGCCTCGAGACCGGCTACGGAGTCGCCCGGGGCCTCCCGAAGGAGGGCTTCGGCAGCCACGTCGGCTTTCGCGGCCTGACGAGCGACCGCTCGCAGCGGCGGATGATTGACTGGACCGGTTGGGACGAGAGGCCCCAGCACTACCGCCCCAGCGCCAGCAACGAGCACGCGCATCTAATCATCAATCCCAACCTCCGCCCACCGATGGGAGGCGTGGGCTTCGACAACCTCGCCTACCCCGTGCCCCTGAACTCTCACGCGATCGACATGATCGACCGCTTCGGGAACCCGAAGGCGCCGGCCCCGGGACCCGCGCCCCTGTCGGCGCAGGCGCTTCAGGTCGCCAACGTGGTCCTTCTTTTCGTGATCGTCGTTCTTCTCGCGACCTGGCTCGCGGTTTCCTGCTCGCGCGCCAGCGCCGACCGCATCGAGCGGATGGTGCGCGACGCCGTGCAGGCGATGGGCGCCAGGCCCGCGGTCTGAAAACAACCTGTTCAGGTGTTCGGGCCCGTGCCGCGGTAATCACGGACAAACTGTGGTATCACCTGCGCGTAAGAGGGGCGGCCCGGCACCGCATCCCCCGGGTTTCCAGGGTACGCCGCTTTCAGGGGGCTCTTCTGGACGGGTTCGTTCGTTTTCGGAGGGTCCGCGCCCCCCTTTTTTTCGAGCCCCATGACCCTGTCGATATCGCTCGCTTGGATGCGGACGCCCGCGATGATTTTGTTCATCGCGTCGATCTCTTCCTGGTTCAAGTCGGTCACCCACGCGACGTACAGCACGGTTTGCATCTTTTCGATCAGGATGTTCACCTCGAACCCCCTGTCCTTCAACGACTTTATGATCTCCGCGTACACGATCCGCTGCGATTCCTTCTTTCCCAGCCCGACGAGCCCGAAAGTCAGAGGGAGGCCGACGGGAACGACGTTGCGCCCCCAAGCCCGGTCGGCGCGCTGCAGTTTTTCGTCGATTATGCGCAGCTGTTCGCGGATGATAGAATCGATTTCGCTGCTCCGTGCGCCTGATTTACTTAGCTCCTTCGCGGTGAGCGCCATCGGTCAATCCTGTTTCAGGACCGGCTTTAAAGCACCAAATACTTGAACCTTCGACGCGCGGTCGGGCCGACAAAACGACGAAAAAAATAAACGCGCCGGGCGCACCGCCAGGCCCTCGCACGGCGAGACATGAAGATACAACCGGCATTCGCCCGATATTTTTTGAGCGGCCGAAAAATCCGGCGGTTGTATACAGCGCATCTCTCGTGTGTAAACCGAAAAGCAGATGTCCGCAGGAGCAGTTTTCAAACTCATTGCCAACGACGGCAAAGCTGATCGCATGATCATGGCCACAAAGTTGCTGAACCAGCGCATCAAAGACGTGATGTGCGCACGTAAGCGCGCCGGAAAAGCCGATATCACCCCGACGCTCGTCGACCTCGAACGAACGCACATCTTGTACGTCAACGCCCATTTCAAGCCCTTCGCGGCCATTGGGTACGAGTCAACCGTTAGGCTCGTGTCTGTGTAAAAGCACAGGCAAGTCGGCGCATACCAGAACCGTGGGTATGCGCTGGCAACATGATCAAATTGCGGGAACGCCCTAAAGCTTTCACTACCACCTTGCGGCAGCGATGCACGCAACGGAACCCGTGGGAAACCACGTAAAACTCGGACAAAATCTGGGGGGCACGGTAAAAACGTGAAAGATATAACAATGGGTAATCCGCAGCCAAGCGTCTCAGCAGACTAAACTATTCATAACACAATTAAACAAACAAGTAACCGATAAAACGACAGAATGGGCATTGTTTACCTTGCAACGTCACCTTCCGGCAAAAATTATGTGGGCCAGACAACGAAACCCACTATTGAGGCTAGGTGGGCAGAACACGTGAGCGAAGCGAAGGGCTCCAAAGATTATTCATGGCGGCTCAATCGAGCGATCAGAAAATACGGCGGCAGCGGCTTTGCATTCACGATCCTGTGGATCTGCGAGGAAACTGAGCTCGATGCATGGGAAATATATTTCATTGAGCTGTTTGGCACGTTGATGCCATATGGCTATAACCTGTCCAAGGGTGGAAAAAATGGTTTCGCATACACGCCGGAAGTTCGCGCCAAGATGAGCATGTCGCAGAGAAAACACACATGTGAAAAATGGAACACACCGATGTATATGTATTATTATCCAGGCAAAGGGTTCGGAGTGCGACCTCCAGGCAAAACGCTTCTGCGATTCAGAAGCTCGAGCCAAACAATGGAGGAAAAACACGAACAAGCACTGGGCGCCCTTGCCCATCCGGAAAATATTCCAGACTACACGCCGACACCCCGCCCAATCCAAATAAAGAAGCCCCGCGCCGAATGGAACCTGGGCAAGCCCCGACAGAGTCAGGAGGCGTCGGATCTTCCACGTTACGTTACTTACTTAGCAACAAGCGATGTTGTTCGAGTGCAAAAATCCGGTTACCCCACAAAAACGTTTGGTAACAAACAGGTCCCTCTCGAAACACGAAAAAAACTCGCAATAGAGTATCTGAATAGTTTAAACTGATGAGCGTGCAGTTCAACGACTAAATGGTCATGGGCGGCAACGCCTAAGATATAGTCTACTCCCGTCCGAAAGGGCGCTGCAAGAAAAAGGGGACACGGCCCCCCGAGCTTGCAGAGGCAGCAAAATAAGCATGAGCTTTGCTGCTGGGTATCAAGGATAACAAAGTACGCCCTCAATCGGGCACAGTCGCCCTCAACGCCGGCGTGACATTCAGCATCCCGCAGTTCGGCGACTTTTTCCACGACATGGTCTGCCGGACCCGTCTCAGCCCTTTCGCCTGGGCGACCCAAACGACCCCGGTGCAGGGCACCAGCAACCTGTTCCCCCTCAACGGCATCGTCGCCAATCCAGGCGCGCCCATAGGGACGACCTCGACGAGCAACTACTTCAACCTCGTCGACGTTTGCGGAAACCTCCTCGTCCAGGGTGTGTCGACCGAGGCGACCGCCACCGCGCTGTACCGCAACCTGGCCAGGTACGCAGAATACCCCGGCAATCGCCTCTTCCGGCTGGTGAAGTTCGACGTCAACGGAAACCCCCTCGACCAGTACACCGACAACATCCCGACCATGCTGGAAAAGTTCTGCACGCCCCCCAACAAGAGGACCGGCCACGACCGCCTCGTCGGCCAAGAGGTCCCCATGGTCGGCTACGGTTCGCTGATGTGCTGCCCCGTGGTCGACACGGACTCGGCGAACACGCCCCCCGGGATCCACCTGGCATTCCCCGCCTCAACCCAGGGCCTGTTCAACGGCAACACCGTCGGAAACTTGAGCAACGACGTCGCGCTGAACAGCGTGGCGCCCCAGCTCGACTTCATGCGGGAGAAGAAGCAGATCGTCAACGGCCCCCAGACCCCCAAACCCCAGCAGCCTGCCCTGGAGATCTGGAACAAGCTGCGCTTCTGGTTCAACGACGACGTCCGTTTGGCCATCCCCTCCGTCTCGATCCCGTTCGGCCAGCGCTTCATCTCGATCGACCTCGCGGCCGCCACTGAGCTGATCTTCGAATTCCCCGGCCTGTACGTCGAGCACATCACCGAGGTGGTGACCTTCATCGGCACAGAGGCCAGCGGCGACCCCCAATACTCCACAACCCGCACCAAGACTTTCACCCCGCTCTTCGTTGCAAGCCCCACAGGCTACGCCGACCAAAACCTCAACATCGAGCGCATGGAGCTCTACATCAACAACATCTTCGTCAACCCCGAAGTCCACGACATCTTCATCAAGCGCATCGGCTTCTCCCTGATCCGCGTGTACCGCGAGCAGCTCGTCCGCTCGAACCAGGACACCACCGACGAGAAGCTCCTGTCGCAGCTGAAATGGCCCGTCGAGTACATTTTCTTCGGCCTGCGCCCCTCCTACAACGTCTCGAACGCCAACCCGCAGAAGTACAGAGACTGGCACAGGATGACCAGGATGGTCGACGGCTTCTGCTCCGAGCCGCAGCTCGCGGAGATCGCGGTGCAGGCGAGCGGCAACTTCCAGACCCCGATCGGGGGCGCGCTGGCAGCCGGCGCGGCGGGCCACGTCTCCTCGATCTCGCCGATCGTGCCGGAGCAGTACGGCATCCCGGTGCCGACGGTCGACACGCTGACGGTGACCGCGCACGGAATCACGATCTTCGACACGTTCAACGACGAGTTCTTCAACGCGTACATGCCCTACCACTACGGCGGCCCCGCGTTGGTGACCCCCGACGACCCCGGCGCGCTGTTCATCAACTTCGCGCTCTTCCCCCGCAGCTACCAGCCGAGCGGGCACCTCAACATCTCGCGGGCGCGTGAGACTTACATCCGGTGGACTACCAGCTACGTGTCTAGCCGCACGCCCGCCGATGTGATCGCCGTGGCCGTAGCGATTAACTTCCTCTTGGTAACCGACGGGAGTGCAGTCCTCCGCTACAGTACCTGATCCCGTTCACTGATGGCATCGACACAGGTGTATATTACTTAAATTGCAGCCGATTGCAAAAAACAAAGCCCGTCGGCTTTTTTTGCGGAACGTTTGTTGGCGTAGTTATCCGTCACAGTGAGGGCATGCGTGTTTTCGTCGACCATACACGATAATACTCATAGCGAAATCATTTCCACAATGGTTGCATTTCCAACGAAATTGAGTTGCCCCATCATGCTCATTTTTATCCCACGATGTCAATAACTTAAGATTAGCTGCCTCAGCAATCTTATTCAAGCGACAAGGTGTGCATGGGGTTGCTTTTTGTCTAAGACTGCTATAAGTCGCCTTGATCGTGTGATTACGCCCACAGACCCATTCATGTTTCGTCGATTGATTGACATAGCGCCCCTGGAGAGTCAGATTATGCAGTTTTTGCCATTCTGATGTATTTGAGCGCACGGCGTTCTCGGTCTTCCGAATGTTATCGCATTTCGCGCATCCTTTTGTTGGTTTGCCATTTTTTGGACGGAAATTGTCCCAAAGAGTTTCGAACTGATGATCGTTCGGACACACGACAACAATATATCTTCGCATCCGACCGCCTACACTTCGGCTCGAAACTGACAAGAACCGGTAGCCACAGGATTCAACAAGATCTGTCAGTTCCTGTTCTGTCTTGCGGCGAGTTCCACCACATTCAGGACAGAACCGTGGGCCTCTATGTTCTGGCTGATCAATCGCCTCGGGTGTTGCATCGAATTCATGGCCTTCTCCGCACCTGAAATGCATCGGTACGCGATAGCCGAGACACTTGGTAGATAGGCAAATCCCGCCCTTCTTGATCGCAATTGCGCAAATTTTCGCATATTGTTGTTCTTCTTTTGATGTGCTTCGCGCGCGAACGCCATCATAGAATTCGTCATCGTTTTTAACGATGGCTCCCAGTTCGAAGGGCCATTCAAGGTCTTTGATCTCGCAGCGGACATATTGCCTAATGTCCTTAAATTTAACGGTGTGTGGGACGGTAAGGAGAACAACCATTTCATCGAGACACCTATCAGCAGTAAGCTGATCGCGGCTGAGCCTCAAAGTCTCCTTCTTTGCGTTGAAAATGCTTGACGCGTTGGGAATGTTGAATCCCTTGGTATTCGAACGCAATCCTCAGTTCTTCATTGAAGCCATCGAGTTCCAAACCGTGCATCCATGGCTCTTTTCTGGTGCGCTCAAACGTGTGACCTGGAAACGCTTCCTCAAATGTTGCCCGAACGAGTTCCTCGCCAACGTTGACTACACAGTGGGGGCACCAACTGCCAAGATTTTTCACATTATTCGGCGTTGCGTTCCATCGATGCTCAAACATACATTCCCAGGTCAAATGAACCTTGTTCCCATGGTACTCCGTTGAAATACACTGGCCGTCGCGTGCTTCGGCTATTTGACGCATGATCTCGATCGTATGGGGTTTGTTTCCATAACATTCGGGACACCAGCTATTACAGTGGACAATGTTGGATACCCTTGGGCGCCATTCATGCCCCTCAGCGCAACGAATCGTGACATAGCGTACGCCATCGATTAGTTCGGCGTCTCCAATGACAACGCCACCTTTTTCGGCAACGATTCGTCTCCAGGCTTCTGCGATTTCTTCCATTGTTGTTTGCTGAGGTGTCGGACGGGTGCTCAGCTTCTCCCGGATTCAAAATTAGCTGTTATATAGCGTTTGGATGATATAGGTTCGCACGTGTTTCACCGTTTGGCCAGCCGAAGACTCTCTTGTTATCAAAAAAAGGCGCCAGGCTTTAAAGCCCAAGGGGATCTATAACCCTTTTGTGGCTGCGCCTTGGCGTTCAATCCATGCCTGCATCACTGCATATTTCCCGTATTCTGCCGCGCGCAAACAGTCGGCTTTGTCCCATGGACAACCGTTTGCGAGCGCCCACTTCAATATTGCAAGATACCCACATTCAGCAGCCCCAACACAAGTGTCCTCGTCCCACGGGCAGCCGCTATCGCGGGCCCACTTCAAGATGTAGAGATGACCCCCTCCGGCGGCCCCAGCGCAAGTGCTCCCGTCCCACAGACAACCATTGTCGTGGGCCCACTTTAAGACATCGAGATACCCACATCTAGCAGCCGAGGCGCAAGTGTCTCCATCCCATGGGCAGCCATTCTCGCGTGCCCACTTTAAGATGTCGAGATAGCCCCCACAGGCAGCCAAGGCGCAAGTGTATTCATCCCATGGGCACCCGTTGTTGCGAGCCCACTTCAAGACATCGAAATGACCGTTGGCAGCCGCAATGCTGCAGGTTTTCTCATCCCAGATACAGCCACGCTCACGGGCCCACCGCAGAAGCGGAAGATGGCCGTGTTCTGCCGCACGGAAACAGGTTTGTTCGTCCAGAACACATCCGTTTTCGATAGCCCACTGCACCTCTTCGATTCGCCCATAGGTGATCAGAAACTTGCATACGCGCTTATCCAAGCGGCAACCGTTGGCGCACGCCCACCGAAGAAGCTCAAGGTGCTTCTTGTTATACGTGGTAAGATTGAGAGTGTCATGGCCCCAGACAAAGCCGTGGGCTCTGGCCCATCGCAGAATCGCGAGATGACTACCCTGCACGGCAATATCGCAAATATTCTCGGTATGGGGGCAGCCATTGGTGTAAGCCCATTGAAGAACGTCGAGATGACCACCACGTGCGGCCTCGGAGCAAGTATTTTCGTCCCATTCGCAGCCGTTGGCTCGCACCCATTGGAGAACCTTTAGATGGCCGCCTTTCGCGGCTCGGGCGCAGGTGTTTTCGTCCCAGAGACAGCCATTGGCAAGCAACCATTGCAAAATCTCGAGATGACCACCTTCCGCGGCATCAGCGCAGACATCCTCATCCCAGTCACAGCCGTTTTCTCGCGCCCACTGTAGAGTCGTAAGATGGCCATGTCGCGCAGCATCGCTACAGGTCCAGGTATCCCAATGACAGCCGTGGGCGCGCGCCCATTGCAAAGTTTTTAGATGGCCGCCCTCAGCCGCCCGAGCACAAGTTTTGTAGTCCCAGGAACATCCGTTCGCACGCAGCCACTGC
>Ga0209342_10007515_pt1 | contig 10981 bp, 8 predicted proteins | sample RifCSP16_2_FD_184023 | JGI IMG/M metagenome (GOLD analysis project Ga0209342, IMG submission 184023) | Soil microbial communities from Rifle, Colorado - Rifle CSP2_sed 16_2 (SPAdes) (version 2) | ecosystem: Environmental > Terrestrial > Deep subsurface > Rock core/Sediment | place: Rifle... | reverse complement strand
ACCCGGAGGACCTCGCCGCCCATGGGGTATCGCAGGCGAGGTCCTCCGGGTCCGGCGTCACGGTGAGCACAACCAGCTGCCCGGCGCCGACGTCGTCAACGCACGGGGTATGGCCGAATGCCGCCTGCAGCGTGCCTGCGTAGCGATCGACGAGCCAGCGCTCGCGGTAGAAGTTGTACATCGTGAAGGCACCGCCCGGCGACAGGTGGTCCCGCGCGGCCTCGATCGCCTCGATCGTGAACAGGTAGCTCTCCAGCCGGATCGACGACTGCCCCGCGACCAGCGTCAGCGAGTCGGGAAGGGCGAACACGACCAGGTCGTACGAGGCATCGGTTCGCTCGAGGAAGGCGCGGCCGTCGTCCACATGGGCATCCACCGTGCTATCCGCGTACGGCCGGTCGGGGTGCAGCTCCTGCCCCAGCTGGAGGAGGCGTGGATCGATTTCCACCGCATCCACGTGCTGCGCACCCATGGCCAGGGCCGTCGCGACGTCATTGCCGTTTCCCGCCCCGATGATCAGCACGTTGCGCAGCGGATTGCCGGCGACATGTTCGTACGGGAGGAAGTAGATGGGTTCGACCTCGCGGCGTCGGTCGGTGGGCAGGATCGCCTGGTGGGGAATGCCGTTGACGCTGATGACGTAGTCGTACGGCTGGTCCGTTGGGCTCGCAACGGCGACCTTGTAGTAGGGCGACCAGCTCAGTCCTGCCGCCAGCGTCTCGCGACCGAGCAGGAAGGCCAGCGCGATGAGCGCCACCCCCTGGAGCAGGCGCAACCGGTTCTCACCGCCGCGGTGGAGCAGGAGGACGAACAGGATGGCGACCACCGCACCCCACGCCAGCGGCGGCGCCCACAGGAGAGAGAGCGCGCTGAACACCGCGATGCCGCATAGGCTTCCGGCGATGTCGAGGCGGTAGGCCTCCAGCGCCTCGAATTGCACGAAGGTGCGCCCCACGCCCTCGGCGATCATGGCCATCACCGCCGCCACCGCTCCGAAGATGAGCGGCAGCGTCAGCCACGGCGGCAGCCCCGTCGGCGTAAAGGCGCCGAAGTAGATCAGCTCGCTCCCGGAGCGGTCAATCTCCACGGGAAAGATGAGGACGAATGCGACGAAGAAGGTGAGTGCCACCGGCGCGTACGCAAAGAGGTCGAGCCGCGCCCGCGCCCGCAGGAAGCCGATGCCGATTCCCAGGAAGCTGCCGAGCAGCACGAAGTTGCTGAAGTAGCTGAGGTAGATGACATTCGACCCGGTCCATCGAATGAGCGCCAGCTCCACGAAGAGCATGAGGAAGCTGAGCAGGACCAGCCGAAGCCGATTCGACATGTCTCCCTCTCTCCCCTGTGGCGTGGCGGTCAGCGTCGCGCATCGTTGCCCGCTTCCGAAACAGCCCGATAGTGCCAGCGACGCCGCCTCGCCGCGGCCCACAATCCGCGAAGTGGCCCTCATCGTCGTCCTGACCCTGCTCGCCGGAGCCCTGCTGGCTCCGGGGCTGCCGATCGGTCCGTCGCTCGACGCGGCGGTCTTCAGCCACGTGGGCGGCCGTATCCTGGACGGCGTCGCGCCGTACGTCGGTGCCTGGGATCACAAGCCGCCGGGGATCTATCTCGCCACGGCGGCAGCGCAGGTGCTCCTGGGCTGGCTAGGACCGTGGACGGCGGAATGGCTGCTCTCCCTCGCGGCGACGGTGGGCCTCGGCGCTGCGGTCGCGGCGGCGCTGGCGCGCCTGCAAGTGACCGGGTGGCCGCGGACACTTGCCGCAGCCGGAGCGACGATCCTGGCGAGCCATTACCTCCTCGCGCTGGGCGGCGGTCTCACCGAGCCGCCCGCAACCGCCCTTGTAGCCTGGGCGCTGGTTCTGGTGCTGGCGACCGGGCCCACGTCCTCCGCCCACCTCGCCGGGGTCGGCGCGCTCGTTGGCCTGGCGGCCCTCTTCTCCGTCCAGCTCCTGCCCGCCGGCCTGGTGGTGCTTGCCCTAGCCGTCTTCCTGCGACCTGACGGAACGCGGCCGCGGGCTGCGACAGCCATGTCGCTCGGGTTCGCGGCGCCGCTGGCGCTCGTCGCTGCCTGGTTGGCGGTGATCGGGGTGCTGCCGGTGGCCTTCGACGCCGTCGTCAACTACTCGGCGGCCTATCGCGCCTCGAGCGGCGAGTATGGCCCCACCCTGGCGGCGCCGGTCGCGGCGTGGGCGGCGCTCAGCTCCCTCTTCCTGGTAGCCCCCGCGCTCCTCGGCGCGGCGACCCTGTCGAGGGCCGCTCCGCCGCGCCGTCGCGTGATGATCGGGTCGCTGGTGTGGATCGGCGCCTCGCTGGCGCTCTTCGTGGTGCAGGGCCGCTTCTACGCTCACTACGCCATCCCGTTGGCGGTGCCGCTGGGGCTGCTCGCCGGCGTCGGGCTGGAGCGGGTGGGCGACACGCTCCGGCGCGCCGGGAGTCCGCGCACGCGAGCCGTCGTTTTCCTCCCCCTCATCGCGACCCTGGCGATCTCGGTGGTGACCGGGACCATCTCGGCGGCCATGCAGATCGCCCCCGTGGCCGATCGATCCGTGCGAATGCAAGCCGTGGCCGAGCGGATCGAGCACCTCGCCGGCGCCACGCTGCTGGTCTGGGGGAATGAGCCGCGCCTCTACGAACTGTCCGGCCGCGCACCGACGACCCGCTACTCGTATCTCTACCCGCTCACCACTCCGGGCTACTCGACGGCGGCCATGGTCGACGACGTGGCACGCCAGCTGGCCGCGAATCCCCCAGCGGTCGTCGTGGATGCCGGCTCGGATGCTCCCGGGCAGCCGGGCTTCCTGCCGCTGCTGGTCGACCGCCCGATCTCGACCGACGGGCGCGACCTCGACCTGCTCGACCCGCTTCGCACCTTCGTGTCCGAGCACTATGTCCTGGTGGACACCGTCGCCGGCTGGCCGATCTACGCGTACTTCGAGGGGCTGCAATGACCCGAACCGCCGTCCTGGGAGCCGGCGCCCTGGGCCTCACCGTCGCCCTGCGCCTGGCGCAGCGCGGCGATGAGGTGATCGTGCTGGAGCGCGAGCCGCTTCCCGGTGGCCTGGCAGCGGGGTTCGAGATCGAGTCGGGGATCTGGCTCGACAAGTTCTACCACCACCTCTTTCAGTCAGACCGCCACGCCATCGGCCTGATCAACGAGCTCGGCCTGGGCGACGACCTGCTCTGGCGGCGCCCGCTGACCGTGACCCTTCGCGACGGCACCCCCCACCAGCTCGACTCTCCGATCAGCCTCCTGCGGTTCGGCCCGCTGCCGCTGCTCGACCGGATCCGCATGGGTGCCTGGCTGGCATACCTGCGGACGCTGGGCAGCGCGGACCGGCTGGAGGGGCACACCGCCGCCGAGTGGATCCGCCGCCGCATGGGCGCCCGCGCCTACGAAGTGGTGTGGGGTCCGCTCCTGCGCGGGAAGTTCGGTGCGCTTGCCGACGAGATCGCCATGCCCTGGTTCTGGGCACGCGTCCACGACCGCACCGCCCAGCTGGGCTACCTGCGCGGCGGCTTCCAGCGGCTCTATGACCGGCTCGCCGAGCGGATCGCGCAGGCCGGCGGCGAGCTCCGCTTCGGCACCGAGGTCCGTGAAATCCACAGCGACCCGAACGGCGGCCTGCTCGTCGAGACCGCCGCCGGCGACACGATCACCGCCGAACGCGTGGTCTCCACGCTCGCCGTGCGGCTCACCTGCCGCCTGACCCCGGAGCTGCCCGGGGAGTATCGGTCCAGACATGAGTGGGGGACCGCCTATGGAGCCCACTGTTTGGTGCTGGCCCTCGACCGGCCGCTGACCCAGAGCTACTGGATGAACGTCAACGACCCCGGCTACCCGTTCATGGCGCTCGTCGAGCACACCAACTACATGGATCGCGCCGACTACGGCGGTCGGCACCTGGTCTACCTGGGCAACTACCGGCCGATGGACGACCCGCTCCTGCGCACGCCCACCCCCGAGGTGGTCGCGCAGTTCGCGCCGCACCTGGCGCGCATCAACCCCGCGTTCCGTCCGGAATGGGTGACCGATGCCTGGTCGTTCGGCGCCCCGTTTGCCCAACCGATCGTGACCGCCGACTACCGCGACCACATCCCGCCCTTCGAGACGCCGGTCCCAGGCCTCTGGGTGGCGAGCATGTTCCAGGTCTACCCCCACGACCGGGGGCAGAACTACTCGATCGAGCTGGCGGAGCGGCTGGTCGCGCGGCTCGCCCCCTGAGCCGCCAGCTCACTGCTCAGCATCTGAGCATGTGGTCCCGGATAGGCCCGCATCCTGGCCGAATGCTCAGGATCTGGGCAGGTCAGCCGGGAAAAGGCCCCGTTATCGGCGCATCCTGGTCCATACGCTCACCTGCTGAGCACCCTGCCCTTTCCCTGGCCGCACCAGCTCCAGGCCCAGCATTTGGACCCAGTACGGGAGCAGGTATGGGGCGATCGCCATGCTGGCCCAACCGAGCCGTCCCCGCAGCGTCAGCCAGATCGCCAGCGGCAGGCCAACCACCATCCACCACACCCCTACGAAGTGCGACGGCGACAGGTTGAAGTCGTTGGCGATGTCCTTCACGCCGGACGCGTTGAACGAGGCCACCCAGTCGCCCAGGTACCCGGTCGGGATGGCGGTGGCGATCACCAGCGCCACGATTCCGACGAAGGGCCAACGCCACGACGGCCGCTCCCAGAGGATCCAGGCCAGCAGCGGCAGCATGATCGGGCGCGGGACGAGCACACAGATGGCGAGGTATGCGGCGGTTGCCACTCCACTTCCGCGGTACGCCCACGCTGCGGCGAGCAAAACGAACACCATGAGGTTGCCTGTGTTCACGTCGAACCAGAACGGGTAAGAGACAAGCATGAGCAGGGCGAGCTTTCGCGATGGCAGAAAAGCAAGCGCCGCGAAGTGCGCCAGGCGCCAGATGGTGATGCCGGCCGCGGTCAACACGCCCAGCACCGGCGCGACCTGTGGGGCGTAGTGGTAGCCGTACGGATACTCCCAGTCGTAGAGGGTTCCCAGCGGGAAGCGGCGCGCCGCCTCGATGTAGTTATCCCAGTCGAACGGCCGCTGGTGGTCGATCACGATCGTCGCAAGGCCAACGACATTGGCCGCAACCAGCAGGATGAGGGACGAGCCGACCAAGGCCCAGCGAAAGGGCATGGGCAAGCGTGCGCTCACCGGCGAGCACCCCGCTGCTCGATGCTCACCACGCCGTCCGAAACGCGAAACAGGTAATCCGCCGCGGCCGGGATTTCACCGCGCTGGATCTCCCCATTCAGCCGCAGGGTCTCCAGCCAACGGTCGGTTGAGGTCCACTCGAGGCCCATGTACGTACCGATGCTTACCCGCTTTGCCAGCACGGGGAACCACTCGATGAGTCCACCGTCGTAGGCTCCGGCCTGAACAGCGAAGGCCGCCGCCGCGGGCGTCGTCCTGGATGCCTCGATCATCGCCAGCCGAACCGCGGTGGGGATCGCCCGGAACCGTTGAAAGCCGGCCAGCATCGAGGCCAGGACCAGCGCCGAGAGGGCGAGCGTCGCAACTGCGCGCACCGCCCTAACCGCGCGGAGCGCCGGCTCCATGGCAAGGGCCCCGGTAGCGGCAAGCATGGCCCACGCCAGTGCGGAGTACCGGCCCTCCCCGCTCGGGACGATGAGCAGGACGATGATCCAGGCAGGCAAGAACCACTGACGGCCGCGGATCGCGATCGCCAGCCCAACAGTGCAGCGGCAAGGGTGATGTCCAGCGGGCCGAGCCAGGACGGCCCATGCGCGAGCAACCGCACGAGCGCTGGCGCTGCGTGTGTGATGTCGCGGCCGTGAGGAGCGGCCCGGGTCCATGCCTTGACAGCACCAGCCATAGCCAGGGAGCAATGCCCAGCAGCGCGATGCCCACCGCGCCGGTCATGGCGATCGCCGCCCGTCCCGACCACCTCCGTGCGAGGAGAAGGGTACCTAGCGCCACCAGGGAGGGACCGACCGCCGGATGGGCGAGCAGCGCAAGCGACGCAAGGATGCCGGTTGTTGCAGTCAAGGAGACTGTCGGCCGTCTCGTGGTCACCGCCGCGGACCAGAGGGTGGCGAGCAGCAAGAGGAACCCGAGCCCGCGGGTGACCCCGCCCCCCTCGATCGCCCACGTAATCGGCATGGCCGCGAAGATCACGGTGGCCACGCCGGCGGTGCGCGCATTGCTGAGCTCCCGTGCCAGCGACCATGCGGCGACGACCGCCGCGAGGCTCCAGACCAACGGCAGCCACCGCTCGGTGCTGACCGGGTCACCCGGAACCGCGGCAAGCACGTACAACCCGAGCGGCGGATAGGCGAACGGGATGCCACCGCCGTTGTACGAGGTCGTGGCGGGGAGGCCGAAGCCTGCCGCGCGGATGTCGTCCGCCATCGTTGCAAACAGACCCCCGTCGCCCAGGGGAAACGGAGCGATGAGAATCGGTCCAAGGCGGACGGTGGCAGCGATCGCAATCGCGAGACCTGCCAAGAGCGTGCCGCCGCCGTATCTCATGCGGGCATCGGCCAGCAGCCGGGCCACCCAACGGATCATTGGCGTGATCCACGCGTCAATTGGGAGCCTTCTCAGGCTGTGGCCGAGCAACCGGCGGCATCCCCACCATCAGGTAGGTCACGTCATAGACGAAGAGGCGAGGCAGCGCGACAACCACGGTCGTCGCCGCGGCGAGCCAGGCGAAGCGTGACTGCGCGAGGCGCAGCGTCAGACCGATCCCCACGCCCACCACCACCGCCCACAGAACCGGCACGGCGTAGAGGGAGGCGGCCTGGCCGGCATCGGTGGCGTAGCCGCGCAGGTCGTACAGGAGCGCCGGCGCCCAGAGCAGCGCCGCCACCGCCAGCGCCCCCGCCGCGCGACCCCACTGTCGTCGGCCGAGGTACACCGCGGCGAACACGATGGGGAAGATCTTCAGCGAGGCAGCAACGCCTATCGCGACCGGCCCAGCGCGCCGCTCCACACTCCAGGCCAGCACCGCCACGATCAACGGCTGGGCGTTGCCCACGGCGCTGATCCCGACCAGGATCGGGGCGAAGAGCGCGACGAGCAGCCAGGCCCGTGCCCGCATCAGCGGCAGGAGGGCAACGGCGCTCGCCGCCAGGAGCACCAGCGACCACAGCGCCGCGGCGACCTGCGCCGGCAGGAAGGTGAACGGCACGGCGGCCCAGGCGAACCACGGGGCGTATCGGTACACCTCCGACGCGTCCACGTTGGTCAGCAGCGGGTAGAGCGCCTCACCGTCGCGAAGTCGTAGGGCGGCGTTCCAGTACGCCGCCGCGTCGGAGAGGGTCCAGTTGGCGGCCGCCTGGAACAGGTTGAACAGCCCGATCCCGATGATGACCGCCAGCGCCACGGTTCGCGCCAGGCGCACTGGCGTGAGCTTCGACTTCGGCATGTGTGCGCAGTCTAGGTGCGAGCGCGCAGCGACCGGATGGTTCAGTCACCCGCCGCGCCGAGGGGAACCCAGCGGAGACGTCCGGACCCGGCTGATACCATCCCAGCCCCATGACACGAATGCACCGATGGGCGCGGCTCCTGGTGGCTGCCGCCGTCCTCGGCCTTTCTATCGCCTGGCTCATCTGGACCTTCAACGGCTTCAGCCTGTCCGATGCGCACGCATACCGCGTCGCGGCGGAGCGCCTGCTCGCAGGGGACGACCTGTACCAGCCGGCGGCCACGCAGGGCGAGGCGTTCCGCTACGCGCCGTGGTTCGCGGCGGCCTGGGTCCCCATCGCGGCGCTCCCACGCGCGGTGGGCGACGCGTTGTGGGCCATCGCCCTCGTGGCCGCCAGCGTGGTGGCGGTCCTGCCGCTGATGAAGCGACCGGACCTCGCGTCACGGCTGCTGGCCATCCTGGGCGGCACGATGCTGCTCTGGACGGCGGCGCGCGGCAACGTGCATCCCCTCCTCATGATGGCCCTCGTGCACGGCATCGATCGTCGGTCGGGACCAATCTGGGTCGCCCTGGCGGCCTCGCTCAAGGCGGTGCCGATCCTGTTCGTCCTCGTCTACCTGGCGCGGCGTGAATGGTGGCGTGCCGCATGGACCGTTGCCATCACCGCGGCACTGGTCGCGCCGATGCCGCTGCTCGGCTGGGAGCCGGGCACCGTGCAGGCCGGCGAGAGCATCAGCCTCTACTACCTTGTCTCGCCGTTGGCCTGGCTCGCGGGAGCCGCCGCGGCTGGAGTCCTGGCGCTCATCGTTGCCTGGCGCATTCCCCGGTACGCAGCCCCAGCCGCCGCCGGCGCCGCCATCCTGGCGCTCCCACGACTCCTGCTGTACGACCTGACCTACCTGCTCGTCGGTGCCGACCAAGCGTCCGTTGGCCGCCGCACCGCGTTATCCGACGGGCATCACCCCGACGTGCGACCTTCGCCGGGATAGCCGCGACCTCAGGGCTTGCGCCAGCCGTTCCACCTCGCCTGAGGAGAGCAAGAGGAGGGCTGCGAAGGCGAACGTCGGCAGGTAGTGGTCCCAGAGGTTTGCGATGAGGCTCAGTCCGGCGAGGATGCCGAGCCCCAGGCCGAGTCGCCCGCGCGCCGGAATCCCGATCAACACGGCGGCCACAGCCAACGATCCCCAGGCCGGCCACCAGCTCAACGATTCGCGAGCCCAGCTTGTCCACACCACCAGCACGCCGTCGGGAATCGGCACCTGCGTGCGCAGCGCCGAGACAATGTCCGGCACCACGTCAGGCCCCAGCCAGAGAAGAATCGGGATGCCGAGTGCGGCGAGCACCAATGCGGCCCATGCCAGCTCCCGCCACCGGCGCTCCCGGATCAGCATGCCGCCGATGAGAATCGGCCAGATCTTGATCGTGACTGATAGGCCCAGCAGAATGCCGGCGAGCCGCTGGTGCCCCTTCAGATGGGCCCACACGAAGCCGACGACGAGGGGCAGCATGAAGCTGTTCACATTGCCGAGAACCGTGACTCGGACGAAGAACGGCTGCAGCGCATAAGCCAGCCAGAAGAGACCGAACCACGCGAGCCAAGTGGACCGACCTGCCATCCTCGCCGCCCCGGCGCCGGCTCCCACGACTCCAACAATGCCGAGGACGACCCATGCGAGCCCGCCGACGTCGTACCCAAGGAGAGCGAACGGGAGCGCCAAGGCAGCCGACGCCGGCGGTAGGTTGAACACGTCGACCGGCATCTTCAATGCCCCTACGCCGATGCCGCCATCTTGGTACAGGTCGCGCTCCAGGAAGTCGAGGGCCCCGGCATGGTGGACTCGCCAGTCGTAGAGCCAGACTGAATCAACCTTCGGGCCGACCGCGTACGCAGCGATCGCTTGCCCGCCGCGGGCGGCAACGAGGGCCAACCCGGCCACAATGAGTGCCCCCGCCAAGAGGCGCGCGACCTTCCTCATGGTTGCGCAGATGGGAGCCGGGGTTCCACGAATGCGTCCCCGACCCGGCCCACCAGCGGCGTGAGGTACTGCGACACGACCGACACTACAACCGGCAGGAAATGTTGCCGGAGGTTCGGCACCATCAGGCGAGACGTGCGTTTGCGCTCGGACACGGTGACCTCAGCGTAGGTCGGCGGCACCGCCCACGGCAGGCAACCGCGTGGGTGTATCCGCCGTCTGAAGTGCGGTGCATATCTAGGTTCGTGTCCACGGCTAGGGCGTACTGCGACGCGATGCGGGCAAGTGTTCCAGGTCTGCATGCCCGTCGCCTTGCCTGGCTCCTCATTCCAGTCCACTGCGTTTGGATGCGAGGAGTGCCCCCTGACGAAATGGTATCGGGCTAGCCCACTCCGCGCCGACCGCGGGCAATTCGCTGTCAGGCTCACCCCTCACTGACGCCGCCATTTCGCCTAACCACACGCCGGCAAGCTGCGTACCAACGACAGCGGTGCGCCAGCGGATCGAAGCGCCGGGATGGGGTATTCGAGCTGGTAGTCTCCGAGGCCGTCCTCGCGAGAGAGCGGATCCCAACTGGTAACCCCCAGCCGAATACGATCTCGAAGCAGGGCGAGCATGAGCTCGCCGCGTCTTGCGACGCGCTCATCGCACACCAGTCGACCAACTGCTACGTGTGCGGACCACGTCGCCGGGTCGCTGGGACTCGCCTCGCGCGCTGCCTGTAAGGCGGAGGTCGCGGCCGCCGAGTCACCTCGCTCAGCGTAGAAGACTGCTCGCCATGCAGGAAGCGCTCCGTCTGGCGCAAGACCGGCCGCAAGCTGAAGCGATGCCCCGAGGCGCATGGGAGACACGTACACAAGAGCGCTTGGGGCCAGTCGTTCAAGAATGCTCGGAAGCTCTTTCAGGGCCGCCTGCCTCGACGCCTGGCCGTGGATCTCGTAGATCAGCGCGGGGTTGAGCATGAGCGCAATTGCGTACTGCTCGCTCGCCTCGTTCTTGTAGTCGCGTTCCTCCAACTCCCAAGCGAGACGAAGAGAATACTGAGGATTCCCATGCGCACGTTCCGCTGCCTTGCGCAGGTACTGAATCCGCAACTCGGGGGAGTCTGCGAGAGAGGCCGCCGCGCCCCACGCCCGCGGATCTCCGGGCGCGAGCGTCGTCGCACGCAGGAAGGCATCAGCAGCCAGTTTCGTCTGTCCGAGCCACGCGAACGACAGGCCTTCCCCCAAGGCATAGGCGGCGCTGTGTGGATACAGGGCGGCGGCGCTGCCGAAGAGCCTCGCCGCGTCTTTGAAATCGCCGCCACGGAATGCCTGTCGGGCAGCGCCCGCCTCCAAGCGGGCGGCCGCAATGGTGACCACAGAGGGCATGGCCGCGAGGGCGAGAATGGCCGCGAGGGCGAGAATGGCTAGGCGAGGCACCCGCCGCTCGCGGTCATCCTCGGTTTCCGATGGGAGCGACCAGGCAGCGATCGCGACGACGAGAGCGACCACGGCATTGAATGCCATGATGTGGTCAAGCATCGAGGCGACTCCAAAGCCGAGGAGGGCTGCGTAGCCTAACCGGTGCCCGTTTCGCGCCGATCGACGGGTGACGGCG
>Ga0209342_10007514_pt1 | contig 10981 bp, 8 predicted proteins | sample RifCSP16_2_FD_184023 | JGI IMG/M metagenome (GOLD analysis project Ga0209342, IMG submission 184023) | Soil microbial communities from Rifle, Colorado - Rifle CSP2_sed 16_2 (SPAdes) (version 2) | ecosystem: Environmental > Terrestrial > Deep subsurface > Rock core/Sediment | place: Rifle... | reverse complement strand
GTTTGTGGTGCAAAAATACCGTGCAAAAATGATGACTATTGAACGCCCACACCGTGCAAAAATGGTGACCGGTCATCAATTTTGCACGGCATATTCCGATCGATGGCAGACCGGACATGCCCCAAATGCATGAAAAAATTTGACGCTCCACGTTGGCTACGAAGACATCTTGCAAGAAAAACCCCCTGCGATCCGGTTGTGCGACCAAAAAAGAAAGAAGACAAAGGTCCGTATATATGTCCGTCATGCAACAGAGTGCTCGCAACGAAGCAAGCGAAGAGCCGGCATATTCATGAGCATTGCAAAGCACAAAACGAAGGGGCAGACGAAAAATTGGGGGCCGACCCCCCGTGGGGCCGAAGCCCCCAGCTCGACCAAAAAGTTCAGGCTCTGCAGCAGCAGGTCGCCGAACTTTTGCGACAAAAAAAGTCGGATGCGAGCGAAAAACAAAACTGGAGGTCTGACCCCCATGGGGGCTTCGCCCCCAACTTCCAAGCAACGAATCTCATCGTGAACAATGGACCGGTAATACATACCACGAACAGCAAAACCCAAAACATAGACAACAGCTATAAGGTTCTGAACCTGAACAACAACCGGGGGGGTGTGGTGAACCAGCAAAACACCAACTTCATGCTGGGCTCGGCAGCGTCAACGCCCGGTTGGCCCCCGAAATGGCCGCCGCCGCAGATCGACCCGAAACCTTTCTACCAGGGTAGCTTCGCCACCACACTAACGCAATTGCGACAAGCATCGGAGCGCTTAACGGCAGAAGAGTTCGCGGCTTGCCAGCAAGGGGACGCGAAGGCGGTCTCGGCCTTATTAATGGAGGTGCTCCGCCAAGTGCACACCGACCCGCGCGAGCGAAACATTTACCTAAGCCCTGATCGAGGGGATCAGGCGCTGATATTTGTGCTTCACCAGTGGGAGCTGAACACGCTCCATGAAGCGATGCGAAGTATATTCGAGCGAATGGTGAAAGAATTGCCACGCTTGCCCGCGCACTCGGCGCAGCATGTAAAAACGTTGGCGGCGGGCGCGAAGGAAGGCTTTCAAAGAAAGCCGGCGGACGTCGTGCAATCGTCGAACAGCGCGATGACTGCTCACCTAAAAAACATGCAGGCGCTTCTGCGGGTGCCGGGCCAGATAAAAGCGACAGAGGAGGTGGGCTGGGAGGCGGGCGACGAACCGCCGCGCGAATTCGGCCGCGAATCGTACGAACATATCGACCTAAAGTCGACAATCTACAGGATGGAGCTCGACGCCGGCGTGGACAGCGAAAAAGATGTCGTCGAGGGGCGCTTCGCGGAGCTAGCGTGCCGGGCGGTCTACAGCCTTGCGTGGCAAGTACAGCAGCTGCGCGCGCCGAACCAAACGGCGGTCCTTTTGTCCGAAGACGAGGCAGTGGTCCACACGTTCGACGGCTGGGAGAGGTGGTCGCCGGCGGACGTCGGAGAAAAAATATTTCGGCTCTTCGCAGAAGTGACGGCAGATTTTGTTCGGGGCGACGAGCCAACGCCGCTGAAGCCGCTCGGCCACTACATCGAGGCGCACATGGCAATCCTCGCATCAGAGGAGAGGAAAAGCCTGGCCCTATTGCGGCGGTATTCGGTGCAAGCGGACCGAGTCTGCGAGACATCGACAAATCCTGAGTTCGCGGAGCTGAAGGCGCTAATGCAGGCAGCAAAAACCCGGTCGCTGTTGGCAGGCGAGGGGGGGAGGGCCGATGAAAAGGAAGACGTGGGTGACATCCTTGACGCTCTGGGCTGGGCCTGACATATGCGTGCGGCCATTCGCTGTTTGCCATCCGCGGGCCCGGGCCAAAACGGTTCGGCCGCGAAAGCAGATGCAGCCTCGACCCCTTGGCGAATTCCCGGCGCGGCACTCACCGGCGTAGACCAATAAATGTTGGGCACGGTATCCGAGGCGCAGCTGGGTGTGGCGATGCCGAGCCGCCTGCTACGGCTCCAGCCGTACGAGGCACTGATTTTCGTAGTTCTGATCGTTTTGTTCGCTCTATGCCTCGCGGTGGCGCCAGTCGTGACCGCGAGCCCTCTCCGGTCCGCGGCCGCGCCAAAGCTCTCCGCCGGCCCGGTGGTTCACGGGCGATGAGCGCCGCCAGCTCCGAATGTTGAACGAGCCCGGATCGAGCAAAATGGATGCGCGCCGCGCAGAGGAAGGGGCCGTTACTACGCTGAGCTGCATCAGAAGCGCGGCCACACGTCTGGCGGCGTACGGCGAAGTTGTAAAAGCCGCGATGGACGCGGAGCCCCGGCGGGGAGCGCCACCATGCGCCATGGCAGGGCCTGCACGGGAGGCGCTATTTCCATCGACGGCGGGCCGCATCCTCGACACGCTGTGCGTATCGGCAAAAACGAGCGCCAAAGGCGCGGCCTACGCATCATTTCCACCGGATCCGTAGAGATCGTCAAGAGTGGCCTCGGCCTTACTCTGCGGAGGGGGTGCCGGGTAGGAAGAAGCGTCGAGGATTTCGCCGAGGAGGTCGAGGGCGGCGTCGACGTCGAGAGCCGAGTCGCCACAATTTTTTCTGGGCGCGGCGCGTTCGAGCTCGCCGGCGAGGAGGGCGTCGTCGTCGGGCCAGGACAGAAACTCCTCTTCGGCGTGCGGGACGTTATTTTTTCGCACCGCCTTCGCGGCAAGGTCGGCGCGATTCGCGCGCGGGTCGTTGGCGGCGTTAGGCGCGTCAGGCGGGGGGTTCCACCAATCGGCCCTTTGTTCGGACCGGGCGCGAAGGCCCTCGCGCTGCCACTCGGCGAATGTCTTGCGGCCGCGCTGGGCATTATCGAAGATGGCCTCCTCCCCCTCGGCGAGGGCCATGTGGTCGGCGTCGAGGACGCGGCAGCCGACGAGGACGGGCACGTGGTTCGCGGAGGGGCGGATGTAGCGCCCGAGGACAGAGTTTTCGAGCTCCTTGATGACCTCGGTGGCGACGTGGCGTTTTTTATCGATGTTCCGCGTGTACCACTCGGTGTAGCTCGAGCTAATAACGGTGAGGGGGTACTCAGCGTGGTGGTTCGGCGAGACGACGATCGTGGAGCTGATGAAGCGGTGGAGGGCGTCCTGTCCGATGCGGAAGGCCTCAGTTTCGCGTTCGAGGGTGGGCGAGCGGACATTCTTGATCTCGCCGTGGTGCTCGCGCTGAAGGCGCTCGTAGTAGTGGATGAGAATGGAAAGGAGGCTAGCCTGGAACTCGGGGTCGTCGGGGTACTGGCGGACGAACTTCTGGTTATCCTTCTTTTCGAAAGGGTTTTTTGGGTCGGGGCTGGCGAGGAAGCGGATCTTCGAGGTGTAGTGCCGGATGCGGCGCCAGGTCCCGTGGTCAGTGGTGTCGATGATGAAGCTGTACTGCGACGCGCCGATGAGGTTGCAGGTGATGTTGAAAACCTCCTGCTTTTGGTTGAGGTCGCGCCCGGAGGCCTCGCCGGGATTGACGACCTCCTTCATGCGGGCGACGTTGAGGGTCTGGGTCTTGTTCGTCTCCTCGAAGTAGCCAAAGCGGAGGTGCTTGAGCCGCATGAAGGCGCTGTTCGGCCGCTCGGCGGCCTCGTGATCGTCGGAGAGGAGCTGGATATTGAGCTTCGAGGCGTACTCCCCGAGCACGCGGGCGATCCACTTGAGGAAGGAGGTTTTTCCGTTCTGTCCGGCGCCCTCCCAGAAGAGGATGATGCCCTCCTTCGGCTCGCCGTTGAGCGACTGGGCGGCGAAGAAGAGCATCCACTCGCGGAAGTCGGGCTCGGGGATGATATCGGCGATGGCGTCGAGGATGAGCTTCGTCCAGGGGTCGGCGGGGTCGAAGGGCTTGACCCGCACGCGGGTGAAGCGGCTGACGGGGTACTCGTGGAAGCGGCTGAGGAGCTCGCAGGTGGGGCCGAGCCGGAGGACGCCGTCGCAGACGCCGAGGACGTCGGGGACGTTGTCGAGGTCGGCGGCGAAGCCCCGCTTGCGGAACTGGAAGGCGGCTTGGCGGATGACGCCGGCCTTGAAGGTGTCGTTGAAGAGCTTCCGCCGCGACAGGCAGAACGCGGCGCCGAGTTTTTTGTAGTAGAGCGCCTGGGCCTCCTCCTGGGCGCCCTGCCGCTTTTCTTCGATGTGCGTGGCGACCTGGTCGAGGACGCTGGTGAAGCCCTCAGACATGTAGATGTGGAGCGAGTCGGGCTCGACCTCGCGCCGCCACTTCCAGGCCTCGCCGGCCCGCTGGGGCTCCCCCGGAACGACGAACTCGTACCAGCAGTAGGCGGAGCCGCGCCGGGCGGCGCCGTCGCCCGAGCAGACGTCGACGATGAACTTGTTGCCGAGCATGACCTGGAGGAGCTTCGCGACCATGTAGTGCTCGATGATGCCGCCGTAGTCGTACACGTAGCGCGTGAGGATGGTAAAGTAGGAGCGGTCCATGATTTCGGTGAAGCGGCGCGGGTTGCTCTCCTTGGCCCAGAAGAGTATCGAGCGCCAGGTGAGCGGCCGGCGGACGCTCCCGCTCCGCACGCGGCCGAGCGCCTCCTCCCACATCTCGTCGAAGCAGGCGGCCCCGCCGTCGGCCCACTTCTGGGGGCACTTCTGCGAGAACCACTCGCCGAGGGGGCGGAAGCTCGAAGAGGAGCCGGCGAGGGCAAAGATAACGTCGCGCCACTTGGCGCGGTCGGTGTAGTAGTCGGGGCTAAGGATGTCGAGGAGGCTGTGGAGGAGCCGCGCCTCGGGGTCGCAGATCGCCAGGGTCGAAATCCCGTGCTCCGCGAGGATGAGCTCCTCCGGGGGGATAAGCCCGTTTTGCGAGCGCTGCTCGAGGTCGCGCGCCTTGTTAGCGACCTCGGGCCAGCACTCGAACTCAAACTTATCTACGAGCGGCACGTACCGGTTGGGCCCCCGCCCGGTTGCGGCGACCGGCGCCTCGGCGGCCAAGACGTCGTTAGCGTTGGCGGGGTGGATGAGGCCGAGCTCGGCGACGAGGTTGAAGCGTTGGCCGGAGTACTCGTCGGGGTTGAGCTGGCGGATCGCGGGCACGTACCACGCGGGGGGGCCGGCGCTCGACGGCCGGACGTCGACGACCGCCTCGAACGCAAAGCTGAGGGCGTACGGCTGCCCGCCGCGCTTGCAGGAGCCGAGGAACAGGACCGGGACGCTCGCGGCGTTTTGGTCGACGCACTTCGCGGGCTCCTGGGCGCCCAGGTCGCGGAGGACGCCAAGGACGCCCGGGTCTTCGGCGAGGGCCCGCAGCAGGAGCCGTTTGTACCCCCGGCTGACCTTGATGCTGGGGACGAGGACGTGGAAGCCCCACTTGTAGAGCTGCGACTGCGCGCCGCTGCCTCCCTGGGCGGCGCGCCCGCCCCCAGGCCCCCGTCCGCCGCTGCAGTCCTTTGGCTCGCAGGTGTCAGTGGCGGCGCGGGTTTTCGGGGCGTCGCCCGCGGCGGCGACGCCACCGACGACGGGGACGGAGGCGGGCTTCGTGGTGACGAAGGCGTGGGCCCGGAAATCTTTCGGGATCTCGCCGCGGTCGGGCGGGACGCCGGAAGCGAAGTCGATGCTCCGGACGAGCTGGGCAAAAATGCAGGAGACGACGCGGAACGCCTGGCGCGAATCGAGGGAGACGCCACGCTGGGGCGTGAGGACGTCAAAGTCGACCATGATCCCCGCGCGGCTGTCGGCGGTCCCCTGGCGTTCGGAAAAATGGGTGATCGAGGCTTCCAGCCGGCAGGCCTCGAGGTGGACGAACAGGCGCGAGAGCTCGTCGCGGGGAAAGGCGAAGGTTTTGCGCTCGCCCTGGTCGATAATATTGGTGAGGTTGTCGCCCTTCGCCGTGAGGAACGCCTGGGCGTCGCCCTGGAGGAATCTGTGGAGCTCGCGAGCGCCGCCCCTGTGCCGACGCTGAGCAACCTCCTCCATTTCGGCCAAAATCAATGCCTCCGTTTCGTGAGGGGCGGGTGGGGGGTCGCTCGAGGGCGGTGCGGGCGCCGCGAGTTCGGCGAGCTCTACGCGGGCGGGGTAGGATCCGTGGCGATCCTCCTCGTGTTCGTCGACGTTGAAGCTGCTGCCGGAAACAGTCCCGTAGGCGCTACTTGTCCCGTGGGCACTACTACCTTCCATGCTCGCGGGCGCTAATAATTACGGATTATACGCCAGGAACGGCGAGCTCTAACACGAAGAAAAATGGATTTTCCGGGTTTTGCCGGGCCGAAGAGGCCCGGGCGCAAAAAAGAGGCCCATGCCGCGCCGCGCAAGCGCGAGGAGGCGATAGAAATGCAAGGGTCCGAGGCAGAACGCTCGGCTAAGAATCGACGGGCCCCTCTGCCCGCCGGGCGTTTCGCCCGGTTTCGAGGCGCCCGGGGCTCAACATAAAACAGCTTGGCGCCGCGCGCGTACCCGGGCGATGGCCTCCGCGACTTTGGTTCCGTCGGGGGCCGTCGGAGCGGGGGGCCAGATGCAGGAATGGATCTCCGCGAGATCGATCGCCCCAAAAGGGAAAGGAAAAACTTTGAGAGCTTGGGGGGGCGGGGGCCCTCCCGTGGGGGCGCACCCGGTTTCGTCCGCCGCCTCAGAGGCGGGGCCAGGCGACCGCTGGAGCACTTCCGTACTAATGGCGCGCGGCCCGCATAAAAACGTGATGCGGGCGGAACCGGCTACTACGCGCTGGATCGACTCTGTTGGTTTTCGCCGCAAAGCGAAATCAACGGCGATCGCTGGATCGCCGCGGACCCAGCCGCCGCGGCAGACCGCCTCGAGCTCCTCGATACACGGCGTTCGGCGCGCGAGGTAGAGATGCTCGAAAAGGAAGCGCTCGCGGCGGCTTCGGGCGGAACGTATTCGGGCATGGGTGGCGGCCGACCGGGCGTCGCCGATGCAAAACCAGCGCGCCTGGCGCGGCGACCACATATCGTAGGCGCACGCGAGGAAAGCGCAGCAGCACACGCGGAACACGAGCCAAAAGAGGATCGCGCGGGAGGCCAGCCGCAGAAAAAGTTCTGGCGCCGTAAAGCCGACGACCCTGGCACTTACGGCGGCGCGGAAGTCGCTCGCGAGTTTCGGGAAAGCACTGGCGAGGCCGAGAAACACGAAGGTCGCCATGGTGCGAATAGTAAGAACCGGCGAGGTTGATGGAGCCTTTGATTTCACGGCGGGCTGTGCCTCCAGTTGGTTCGATATTTTCATACGGCCCACGGAAAGATATTCGCCCGAGCGAGGATTCACGAAGTGAACCCGCTCCTGCGCCGGCCGCAAAATCGCGCGAACCTCAAGAATTGAATCGCGGAAGCGGGCAGTACACCCCATCGCATACGATTAGCCCAGCCACAGCACAACGGACAGTCAGATGAGCGACGAAGAGTACGGCGAAGAAGAGATCTACGGCGAGCTCGAGCCCGACTTCGAAGCCCAGGAGGAGGGCTCGCTCGAAGCCGAGGAGGACGGAGTCGCAGAGGCGGCGGAGCAGGACAAGCAAAGCGAGGAAGACATTCTGTCCGAAGAGGAAGCGGAAGCCGAAGAAGCCGAAGAGGCCGAAGCCGAGGAACGGTTCACCGAGACGGAGGACGGGGAGGAGCCCGAAGCCCTGGCAGCGGAAACGAAAAGCGAGTCGGCGCGTCCGGTGGCGCCGGCGCGCCGAGCGCAGTCCCAGCGGCCGCGGATTGACCCGCTGGCGCGGTACAGCCAGACGCCGAAGGAGAAGCTGATCGTCGCGGACGAAGACCGAAAAACGAGCGCCTTCCTCCAGAGAGCAGAAATGACGCGAGTGCTCGCGATCCGGGCCGAGCAGCTCAGCAAAAACCCGACAGTATTCTTGACGGCCGGGCTCGCCGGCGCGAAGGCCGCGCACGAAATCGCGCGGCTCGAGCTCCTCGCCAAGCGCTGCCCGCTAATGATCGAAAGAAAAATCGGCACAACTGACGCAGGCGAGGAGATCGTCGAGCGGTGGAGGGTGAACGAGATGAGTCTCGGCTTTCACACCATCTAGGTTCGGGCGAACCGCCGCGCCGCCAGCCGCGGCCGGATCTTTTTTGGACGCGGCGGGCCTCGGGGATGACATTCGACAACGCCGGACCGATGGACGGAAGCAGAAAGCCGCGGCGGAGCTTTGGGGGCTCGAAGACCCCTCAGTGGGGGGCTTTACCCCCCAGCCCCTCGCCGTTTTCAGACGACGAATTTTGCCTCGTCGCGCCCCGGGGCGACGGGGCCTACGGCCTGCGGCTCGCGCAGGTGGTACCTCCGCCGCCGCAAGCAACAAACGGACCAGACAGCGCCACAGGGATTCCGGGCGCGCGCGCGTGGCTCGAGGCCGAGCGGCTCTCAGAGCACGAACTCCCTCCGGCAGAAAAAATACCAGACGACGCGCTGGCGGCCGCGCTCCGCTGCGGTTTCGTGACGAACACGGCCGTGGCCGACGCGCTCGAAAGTGCCGGCCCGGCCACCGCGTGTCTCTGCTGCTTCAGGGTGCACGGGGCGCGGCGCGCCCGCGCGCTCGTCCGCCAGCTGCAGCTGATCCAGCGCTACTACGCCGAAGAGGCATACGCCCGATCGGGCGCGGTCTACAGAAACTTGAGAGCGCTGATCAGCGACGTCCCGCGGGAGGCACAGCGCCAGATAAAAGCGTACGTCGGCGCGCTCGACGCGACGCCGGCAGCGGTCCGCGAAGCAAACCGCTGGCCAGGCCTGTGTTTCGCAGCGCCAGAATGCGGGCAGGCGCGGGTTTTGTGGGTGTACTCGACGGCCCACGGTCGCCGCTTCCTTCGCAAACTCGGGAAGCGCTGCCGCTCGCCGGCCAATGCCAATGTCAATGCCAATGCCAATGCCAATGCCAATGCCAATGCCAATGCCAATGCCAATGCCAACACGCACATCCTTAGCGTGCAGATCTCGATCGCCGTCGCGGATCCGAGCACCGTGCCGCGCTTTTGGCACAAAATGTACGTCGCGCGCCTCAGCGAGGCGGGCGTCGACAACAAGGTGACCCCGGCCATGGTGGCGGCATTCTGGACGCTCGTGGCCGCCGTCGCAGAGCAGGCCGGAGGCCGCGGCGGCAAAAGCCAGGAGGCCAGAAAACAGTCCGTCGCCAGCTGGCGAGGCTCGGAGGGCTAAAAGCCGGAGAAGCTTTGGGGGCCGAAGACCCCCCCAGCGAGGGGTTGGGGTCAAAGACCCGCCGAGAGGTTAAAAGTTCGGCGCTTAGGCTTTCTTGGGCGGCGCGCGGGGAGCGCTTTTCGAAGGAGGCGGAACAGAGGTGGCGGCCGCCTCGCCGGTCTTGCCTTTCGGGCCGTCGCCGGCCTCGCCATCGTAGAGTCCGTGGCGGACGTAAATGTCCCGAAAGAACGAGTGATACGCGGCAAGCGCCGAGGTGAACTGCTCGATCGTGTTCTTCCGGATCCCGCACCGCTGGCAGAACTCCTGCTGCGAAACACACCTGATGCCTTTCGCGCGGGCGAAGCGCTGCATGACGACGAGGGTGGCCCCGATAGCTTTGCTCCGCGGCGTCGACGAGACGCCGATGAGCTTATCGACCGCGCGCTGGACGAGATCCTGCGCGGCCGGAATGAGGTGGGCGAAGGTTTTTTCGGTCTCTTCGCCGAGGTTGAGAAGGGCCGTCGAGATTTGAGCGTGCTCGGGGCTTTTATTGACCTCGACGGTCGTCAGGCCTTCGGCGTACATCTTCTTCACGAAGTTGTCCCCGCGGGCGATGCCCTTGCGCTTCAGCTGCATGAAGGTTGCAACCTCGGCCTTCGTCGGGACGAACCCGAGGGAGACGCACGCGTGGTACAGGTGGGCCGCCATGACCGTGAGCTTGTTGTGGTTCCGGATGACGCACCGCTGCTGCACCTCGTTGTAGCACTCGGCGGCGCGTCGGCAGGCCTCTTCGGGAAACGCCCGCCCGCCGCTTTCGATGAAGCATTCCCGGTACCGCAGGTACTCGGCGGTAACCTGGCTAATTTGCGCGGCGGTGTTGTTACCGGAGTTCGAGCTCCGGTCGAGGTCGGCCTGGTAGCGGCCGCTGTTCGGCCCAACGATGCGCAGACGCCCGCAGAAGCTCGGCTTTTTTTCGCCGTCGTCCTCGCCGTCGGCAAGGCTGTTCTCCGCGACGAAGCCGCAGCCCGAACAAATGTACTCGAGCTCTTGGACGAACATCCGCCCACGGCATCGCGGGCAGGTATTGCGGTCGTCGATCGGCGACAGCGTCGGGTGGAGGGCGTGGCCGCCGAACCCGCCTTCGCCAGTTTTGCTGGGGTCGGCGCCGGCGTGCTTTTCGGTTTTGGCGCCGTCCGCGGCGTCGCCGCTTCTGCCCGCCCGGGACCGACCGCTCTTGCCGCCGAACGCGCGGGGATCTGTCGGTGGCGACGGAGGCACGCCGGGCGAGAAGTCGAGCTGGAACGCGTTCAGCCGCTGTGCGAGCTCTTCGATCGCGGTCGCGTCGGCGCCATCAAGGACGCCGTAGGGGTCGGTGAGCATGGCCGCCGGGCTTTTCTCGCCGGCGACGAACTCGGCCCAATCGTTGGGGGCCAGCGGGCCGCCGCTGTGGGGGTGTTGTGCCATCGCGTTGTCAGTCGGGTTTGCCGAGCGATCGTCGTTTGGCAATAAAAGGCGTTTCAAATCAGCTTCTGCAGGCGCGGTTTCCGGGATCCACGTCTGAACGGCTTTTTGGACAAGATGGCCTATGCGGAACGTCCGCTCCAGCATCTAATTCGACGGGGCATGGCGGACGCGGCAGGCCGAAAAGAGAAAGAAGAAAAACCGAAAGACGCGGCGAGCGGCGCCACAGGCAGCGCGAGCGATAGGATGGCCTTGCTCCGGGCGTGGCTGGGCGAGCATTCGCGCGACTTCGAGCTCGTCGCGGAGAAGCGGGACGTCGACGGGGCGCTGCTGGACCGCGCGCTCGAAATCGTCCGCGCCTTCATCGTCGAGCGTGGGCTCGTCTTGTACGGGGGGACCGCGATCGACCGGGCCCTGCGGCTGAAAGGCTCGAAGCTGTACCCCGACGAGGAGCGCCCGG
>Ga0209342_10007513_pt1 | contig 10981 bp, 13 predicted proteins | sample RifCSP16_2_FD_184023 | JGI IMG/M metagenome (GOLD analysis project Ga0209342, IMG submission 184023) | Soil microbial communities from Rifle, Colorado - Rifle CSP2_sed 16_2 (SPAdes) (version 2) | ecosystem: Environmental > Terrestrial > Deep subsurface > Rock core/Sediment | place: Rifle... | reverse complement strand
GCGAAAGGACGGGACCGATCCAGAGTTCGGGTGGCCCCATGTGGATCAGCATGCGTGGAGGCGGTTGCGTGCTCTGCCATGGCGTGAGGGGCCAAGGTGGTGTCCCCATCATGATGGGGGGAGCCGTCCCTTCGGATATCCGCTACGAGACGCTGACGAAAGAGGAGCACGAGGAAGGTGAGGGCGCCAGAAAGCATGCCCCCTACACCGATGCCCTCATCAGGCGCGCGATCACTGAGGGGCTCGACCCCGCCGGCAACTCGCTGGACTGGGCCATGCCTCGTTGGCGGATGACACCGGAAGATCTGGAAGACCTCGTAGCGTTCTTGAAAACTCTGCGCTGAAACGGGAGGAGGGAGTCATGCTGCATATCGTTGAATCCAAGAAATCACTGGACCGCGTCATGGCTGATCTCGAGCAGGCAGTCTCTCGCAACAAGTTTGGAGTGCTTGCCGTGCTGGACCTGAAGGCGAAGATGGCCGAAAAGGGAGTGCCATTTACCCGGGAGTGCCGGATCCTGGAGGTGTGCAACCCCCAACAGGCGAAGCGGGTCCTGGAGGCAAACCTGGAGATCTCGACCGCGCTCCCGTGTCGAATCTCGGTCTACGAAGAGAGTGGCAAGACCAAGCTCGCCACCATCAAGCCCACGGCAATGATCGATCTCTTCCCGAACCCGGAGTTGAAAGGTGTTGCCGAGGAGGTTGAGAGAGTGCTTGTTCAAATCATGGCCGAAGCCGCCCGATAAGGGGCGGGAGGTGGACATGGCGGCCGCGAGCATTGACCCGAGAGGAGCTTCGAAGGCTATGAAGCTGACGATTGGGGTGATGGGATCGAGTGGTGGCGAGCTGAGTGAGGAGGTGCGCGCGAAGGCGTATCGGCTCGGCGAAGCGATCGCTGAGCGCGACGCCATCATAATCACGGGAGGTTGTCCGGGACTTCCGTACGAGGCGGTGAAAGGAGCCAAAGCGAAAGGTGGGCTCGTCATCGGGATCTCGCCCGGGCTCTCCATTGATGAGCATCAAGGCAAGTACGGGTCGCCGGTTGAGGGGTTCGACGTGCTGATCTACACCGGGAGCGGCCTCATGGGGCGGGAGATCACGAACATCCGGTCGTGCGATATCGTCGTGATCGTCGGCGGTCGCACCGGAACGCTCGGCGAGTTGGCGATCGCCTACGACGAAGGGCGGCTCATTGGGGTGCTCACTGGAACGGGAGGGATCACCGAGATTGTTGAGACGATTATCGGGGCCAGCGGGAAAGAGACAGGGGCCTGTGTGCTGTATGACGACGATCCCGCGCGACTTGTCGACCGGTTGATCCAGTATTATCACACAGAGCATTTCAGGAAGCCCTCGTGCTTCTGCGATGCTCACCGCGAGGGGTAGCGATGACCGCCATCGAGTCGGGACGGGTGGAGGCGCTTCTGCTGAGCCGGGCAAAGTTGCTCAGCTTCCTCGAGCGCAGGCTGAACAGCCGGGAAGACGCCGAGGATTTGCTTCAGACGGCGCTCTTAAAGGTGGTTTCTCGGAGCGCTTCCTTGCGAAGCGAGGAGAAGCTCGTGCCGTGGTTCTACCGAATGCTCCGCAACCTGATTGTCGATCACTACCGCCAGACCGCCGCTTCGGAGCGCGTGAAGGTGGCCGTCCAAACCGACCCGGCGTTGGAGATGGACGAGGAGCTGTTCCAAGCGACGTGCGCCTGCCTGCACGACGTGAACGCGGCCCTGAAACCCGAGTATGCCGAGCTGATCCGCCGGGTAGAGCTGGGCGGGAAACCCCTCCATCAGGTGGCGCGGCACCTCGGCATTACCTCGAACAACGCGTCGGTTCGGCTCCACCGTGCCCGCCAGGCCCTCCGCGAAGCGCTCCAGGCCACCTGCGGCGCTTGCGCCGAGCATCACTGCCTGGACTGCAACTGCCGTAAGACCAGCGGCGGACCACACGCCGGTTGAGAGAGACCGATACGCACGAAACCTGAAGCTGGTGTAAGAGCCCGGAGGGTTGTCCGTCTGCATAGGTGAGGAGGCGATAGACACACATGAATGCATGCGGGGTCCGGGGTCCGGGGTCCGGGGTTGGCAGCCAGAAATGCGGACCCCGAACTGGCACGCTTATCGCCGCGGCGCTAGTCTTTCTCCTCATGGGCTTCAGCTCTGTCGCGTGGGGGCAAGAGCTGACAGCGACGGAGATGGTGCGCCGGTATGACCGGCTGCTCAGAGGCGACACCAACCAGTGGCAGATCGAGATGGTAGTGAAGACGCCGCGGTGGGAGCGGAGCTACCGCATGAATTCCTGGATGGTCGGGGAGCGTAAGACGTTGATCCGCGTGCTCGCGCCGAAGAAGAGCGAGGGGCAGGGGTTTCTCAAGCTGGAGTACAGTCTCTGGATGTATCTGCCGACGGTGGAGCGGACGATCATGATCCCGCCGTCCATGATGCTGCAGGACTTTCTTGGGAGCGACTTCAGCTACGACGACCTCGTCAAAGCTGGCCGCGCTGTCGATGACTACACTCATCGGCTGCTCCGCGAGGAGAGCGTTGAGGGAACGAAGACGTGGGTCATCGAGCTGACCCCCAAGCCTGAGGCCCCGGTGGTTTATGGAAAGCTCATCCTCTGGCTTCGCGCCAGCGACTATATACCGCTTCGCCAGGAGTTCTATGACGAGTCTGGCACTTTGCTGAAGACGATGCACTTCTCGGGAGTGCGCCAGTTCAACGATCGGGCCATTCCCACCCGCTGGCACCTCGTGAACGAAATCAAGAAAGGGAACAGCACCGAGATGACAGTGCTGGAGGCGAAGTTCAATCTGCCGCTGCGGGATGAGCTGTTCACCCAGCGCACGCTGGAGCGCTATCCATGATCTTCTGGAAGATCGCGCTCAGGAATCTCTGGCGGAACAGCCGCCGCTCCCTGATCACGGTGACGACCATCGCGGTCGGCCTGGCCGGGGTCATCTTTCTCTGGGGATACATCGACGGGACGAACCGCCAGATGGTGACGAACATCACTCGCTTCCTGTCGGGCGCCCTTCAGGTCCAGGGGCGAGGGTACCTGGACGAGATGTCCTTCGACAACTTCCTCGAGGATGGCCCCGCGGTGGAAACTCTGCTTCGTGACGACCCTGCGGTTGATCGGTTCACACCCCGCATTGTCTTTCCCGTCCTTCTCAGCTCCCGAACGAAATCACGGGGTCTCCTGGCCATGGGGATCGATCCGGCCAGTGAGACCGGGGTCACCACGCTCCACCGAACTGTGGCTGAAGGGCGGTTCCTTGCCTCCGGAGATACCAGTGGCATCCTCGTGGGGCAGGAGTTGGCAGAGTCCCTGAAGGTCAGGCCTGGGGACGAATTGGTGATTCTTGCCCAGACGGCGTACGGCACGCTGGGCTCGACGAAGGCGCCGATCATCGGGATTCTCAGAACCGGCACCAAGGAGGTGGACCTGAACTTCGCGTTTCTTCCCTTGCGTGCCATGCAAGAACTGCTCGAAGTGGAGCAGCGGGTGTCCACCTACGCCCTCACTGTGAAAGAGCAGGCGGAGCTGACCGCGCTCACGCGCCGTCTCGAGAGCGGGCTCGGGGATCGGGTCGAGCTGATCACCTGGCGCCAGCTCATGCCGTCCATTGCGGAGGAGATCCGTTTTCACGAGGCCCTGGCCTACTTCATCCTGGCCGTCGTCTTCGTGGTGGTGGGCGCGGGCATCGTGAATACCATCTTTATGGGTGTCTGGGAGCGAGGGCGGGAGTTCGGGATCATGCAGGCCCTGGGCACGGCCCGGGGCCAGATTGTCCGGGTGGTGGCCTACGAGTCCCTCATTCTTGCCGTGGCGGGAACTATCGCTGGAAGCGCATTGGGCCTCTTAGTGACCGGCTACTACGGCCGACAAGGGATCGACTTGTCCAGATACGCGGAGGGCATCAAGATGATGGCAGGGCTCTCGCCTGTGGTCTTCCCTGAGATCGGCGCGGGCCATCTGGTTTTTGCTGTCGCTGTGGTCTTTGTGGTGAGCACACTCGCTGCTCTCTATCCCGCGCTCATGGCCACGCGGCTGGACCCCATTGCGGCCATCCAGCAGCAACGGGCGATCAGAGCGAAGCGGAGCCCGCGTCGACTTCGGAGTTCTTCTCGACCCATCAGGCGCTGGGTCTTCGCCGCCATGGGGACTAGAAATCTCTTCCGCAATCCCAGGCGATCGCTCATCACCGTCTCGGGGATTGCCTTCGGGATGGCGGGGATCTTTTTCCTCTGGGCGCTTGCCGAAGGCTACTACCAGCAGATAATTGAAAACGCCACCGGCTACGAGACGGGCCATCTTCAGCTCAGCCGGGCCGGCTTCCGCCAGGAGCTGACGCCTGACTATTCCATCCAGGAGCCTGAAGCGCTCCTGGCTCGGGCGCGAGAGCTTCCCGGAGTCGTTGGTGTGGCGCCAAGGATCTTCACCCAGGCGCTGCTGGGCACGGGCCGTAAATCCACGGGCGGGTTCCTGTACGGGATCGACGCAGTACAGGAGCCGTCGGTGACACGGCTCAGCACGGCGGTTGGGCAGGGGCGATTCCTCACAGCCTCGGACCGGAACGCCATTGTCCTCGGCACCAGGCTGGCCGACAAGCTCAAGGCCAAGCTTGGCGAGAAGGTGGTGGTCTATGCCCAGGCTTCCGGGGGTGACCTCGGAGCCGGGGCGTACCGCGTGGTCGGCATTCTTGAAAGCGGGATTTTCAACCTGGACGCCTACTACGCGTTCATCCCCCTCGTAGGAGCCCAGCAGCTTCTCAGCCTGGATCGCGGGATCACCATGGTTGCCGTGCGCCTGGCAAACCGATGGCAGCTCCCAAAGGCCACCATTGCTCTCAGAGGCGCCCTGCCCGCCGACATCGAGGTGGTTCCCTGGCAGTCACTGCTCCCCATCGTGACCCAGACGATCGAGCTGCTCAACGTGATGCTCCAGATCATCCTTCTGGTCGTTTTCGTGATCGTGGCGATGGGCGTCATGAACACCATCCTCATGTCCACCCTGGAGCGGACGCGGGAGATCGGGATCATGATGGCTGTGGGGACGAGGCGGGGACAGGTCGCCAAGCAGGTCTTCGCAGAGTCCTGTTTTTTGGCCATCCTCGGCGTTGCGGTCGGAGCGGTTGTCGGGAGCGCCATCGCCTTTTCTGCCGGCCTCAGAGGGATCGACCTCAGGCCCTACATGGGGCAGATCACAGCCGTTCCGGGGTTCACCGGGATTCTCCGGCCTGTCGTCCTGCCGGAGACGTTGGCCATTACGGCCCTGTGGCTCTTTGTCATCAGCCTCGTTGTCTCTGTTTATCCGGCGTGGCGGATCTCTCGTCTCGATCCGGTCGACGCCATCGGTCGGGGGTGAGGGTGTCATGGCATACATCGAGATCCGTGACCTGACGAAAATCTTCTCCACAAATGGCGTTGAGACCCCGGCCCTGCGCGGTGTCACTCTGGATATCAAGGACGGCGAGTTCGCGGCGGTGGTCGGACCCTCGGGCTCGGGAAAGTCCACGCTCTTTCACTGCATGGGAGGCCTGCTGCGCCCGACGTCTGGGACGATCAGCATCGCCGGGGAGGAGATCACAGCGATCCCGCCAAGCGGTCTGGCCGAGTTTCGGCTTCGGAGCGTGGGCTTCGTCTTCCAGGCCTATAATCTCATCACCGTCCTCACGGCGCTTGAAAACGTGGAGTATGTGATGCTGCTTCAGGGCGTGCCGGCGGAGGAGCGGCAAGCCCGGGCCGAGGCGCTGCTTCGAAAGGTCGGCCTCGCTGAGTATATTCACAGACGCCCCAACGAGATGAGTGGCGGCCAGCAGCAGCGGGTCGCCGTGGCCAGAGCTGTGGCGGCCGAGCCCAAGCTGATCCTGGCAGACGAGCCTACGGCGAACCTCGACTCGAAGACCGGTGCAGCGCTCATGGACCTCATGCGCGAGCTGAATCGGGAGAAAAACATGACGTTCATCTTCGCCACCCACGACCCCATGGTGATGGAGCGGGCGACCCGGATCATCAAGCTGCGCGACGGCCAGGTGGATGAGGCGAGCTGACAGGCAATGGGCAGTTTTGCTTGCGCTGGCGACACTCCTCTGGGGGCTCTGGCCTGCTGGGAAAACGGAGGCTGAGCCGCTCTGGCAGAGCGAGAGCGCTCGCTTCAGCCTCACAGGTCACGTGAAAGGGTTTCTGATCAGTGGGCGCACGCTCGCGGAGGAGCGCTTCCTCGATAGCAGGGATCGCGTGGCTCTGGACGCGGACCTGGAAGTCGGCTCAGGTTGAAGGTGGACTACCGGATCGAGGCATTCGGCTCAATTCTCGGGCCTTCGAACTTTGCACAGCTTCAGGAAGAGTCGAAGCGCGATGTTGTGGATCTTGACTGGACTCTGGTGGACGAGCCAGACTTTTTCGCCCGCCACCGGCTGCACCGGGCAGTGCTGAGCGTGGACGCCTCCCCGCTTCGTCTGGCCGTTGGGCGGCAGCGGATCGCGTGGGGGACAGGCAAGCTTTGGAGCCCCACTGATCTCTTCAATCCTCTGAGCCCGTTGAGCCTGGAACGGGGTGAACGACGAGGGGCAGACGCCGCGCTGGCCACACTCAGCGTGGGGCCACAAGCCGAGATTGCAGGCGTGTACGCGCCGCTCGATGGCGCAGCGCGCGGCGGCGCCCGGGCGCACGCGACCGTGCGGGGCTGGGACCTCTCGGCCCTGGCAGGAACGCGGCCCGATGACTGGTTCATCGGGGGCGATTTTGCCGGTCCCATCGGGCAAGGGCTCATCCGGGGCGAGGGGATCACCTTCTTCGATGAGAGTGGTCGGACATTCTTCCAGGGCGTCATCGCGGGCGAGTACACGTTTCCCAACACGCTGGGGATTGTGGTTGAATACTTTGAGAACGGAAAAGGGAAGGGGCGGACCCGCGACTACGAGATCGCGCGTCTCATGAGAGGGGAGATTGTTGCCCTCGGAGAGCGCTTCCTGGGAACGATTATGGGGTATGACTTGACCCCTCTCTGGCGCGCGGAGGTCGCGGCGCTTTGGAGCCTGACGGATCACAGCACGTACTTAAATCCGAGACTCACCTATTCAGTGACCACCAATGTCGAGGTTGGCGTGGCAGCCGGGATCACCTCTGGAAGTGATCTCAGCGAGTTTGGACGGATCTCAAACCTTTACTATGCGGACTTCCGCTGGGCCTTTTAGCGCGCCGCGCCGATATGCGTCGCCTCGCTGCGTTCTCGGTCGTCGGGCATCCTCAATGTATAACGCATACACCTCCGGTGCCCTCCTCCCTCGGGCCTTGTGATGCTCGCATCTCGGCACGGCGCAAGCGGGCGGCAAATTGAAGGGTAGACAGAAACGTGCAGCGGTTTGCCGGACAAGAGTTCTAGAGAGACGGACCAATGCCGTTGTGGGGGATCAAGTTCGTGGACCTCGATGACCGGTGGTGGGTCGATCTGATCATCCAGGAGCAGGCACCCGAAGTCAGCTATGTGCGGATTGGATCCCAGGTGGTTTGTGATGGATTCAAGCCCACAGAAGGTCGAGTTGTGGTGCGGAAGGCAAGTGTTCAACCGGCCGATCTCAGCGAGTGGTCGACAGATACGCCAGTGGTGTTGGATGCCGCGGCGCAGAAACGCATTTTTGATCTCTCAGGGGTGAAAGGATGAAGCGTATGAGCGCGCCATCAGCGACGACGGGTGTTGACGTAAAGCAAGAAGGCGTTCGCCACATTGAGCTGCCGGTCTCAGGCCTGACATGTGCGAACTGCGTCCAGAAGGTAGAGCAAGCGCTCCGGGTGGTTCGAGGTGTCAAGGGCGCGACGGTAAACCTCACAACCGGCCGAGCGTTTGTGGAGTACGATCCGTCGGAGACAACGATCGCTCAGCTTCGCGATGCCATCAAGGCGGCAGGGTACCGGTCGGAGACGGCGAAGACCAGGTTCAGGATCGATGGGATTACCTGTGCGTCATGCGTGACAAAGATTGAGAACGCTCTCAGGGAAACGCCAGGCGTACTGTCCGCGAGCGTGAGCGTTGGGACCGAAGAGGCAGTAGTCGAATATCTGCCGAGCGTGGCTGATCTCGCCGCGGTGAAGGCGGCCGTCAGCTCGGCCGGCTACAAGGCGAGGGAGGCGCCTGCCCCGGCCGGGTCGGACGCTCTGGACCGAGAAGCAGAGGCCCGGGAGAAGGAGTACCGGAGCCTGATGCGGAAGTGGTGGTTCGGGGCGCCCGTCGGCGTCTTCACGATGATCATGAGCTACCCGTGGCTCTTCCCTGTGCTGCGCAACTGGTTCCCTCGCGAGAGCCCTCAGCTCTGGTACATCTGGGCGGGAATGGGCGTGGCTTCTCTGGCGGTCCTTGCCTACAGCGGCAACCAGTTCTTCACAGGGGCCTGGCAGGCCTTGAAGCACCGCTCGGCCAACATGCACACGTTGATCGCGATGGGCACCGGCGTCGCTTGGGTCTACTCGACGATCGCGCTTCTCTTTCCTCAGATCTTTCCGGCCTCTGAGTTTACCGAGGTTTATTACGACGTGACTGTCGTGGTTACCGCGCTGGTAGTGCTCGGGCTGGCCATGGAGCTCCGGGCTAAGGGACGAACCTCCGAGGCAATCAAGAAGCTGATCGGTCTCCAGGCAAAGACCGCGCGGGTTGTGAGAGACGGGCAGGAAGTGGATATCCCGGTCGAAGAGGTGCTGGTTGGTGACATCGTGGTCGTTCGCCCCGGTGAGAAGATTCCTGTGGATGGCGAGATCGCCGAAGGCTCATCGGCGGTCGATGAGTCGATGGTCACTGGCGAGTCGATCCCGGTCGAGAAGCGGATCGGGGACGAGGTGATCGGCGCCACGATCAACAAGACCGGCGCCTTCAAGTTTCGCGCGACCAAGGTGGGAAAGGATACGGCGCTCGCCAGCATCATTCGCATGGTACAGGACGCCCAGGGCTCGAAGGTCCCTGTGCAGCGGATCGTCGATGTGGTCTCCGGCTACTTCACCCCTGGGGTGGCGATCCTCTCGATCCTGGGCTTCATGGTCTGGTATACGTTCGGGCCGCCGCCAGCAGTAGTTTTTGCGCTGATCGTGGCGGTGACGACGCTGATCATCGCCTGTCCGTGCGCGCTCGGGATGGCCACGCCGATGTCGCTGACCACGGGCGTCGGCCTTGGCGCATTGAACGGCATTCTCATCCGAGGCGGTGATGCGCTCCAGACGGCGCAATCCCTCCAGACGATCATCCTGGACAAGACAGGCACGATCACGCACGGAAAGCCTGTGCTCACCGACGTGATCGTTACCGGCTCGTTTGGTGAAGAAGAGGTGCTGCGACTCGGGCGGTGGACCGCGGGCTCAAGCTCTCCGATGCTGAGAGCTTCAACGCGATCCCAGGCCATGGCATTGAGGCAAAGGCGGACGGGCGTGTTGTGCTTCTGGGGAATCTCAAGCTGATGCGTGACCGGAAGATCTCCCTAGGCGACCTCGACGAGAAAGCGACACGGCTCGCCGACGATGGGAAGACCCCAATGTACGTGGCTATCGATGGCCAGGCCGCCGGCATCGTGGCGGTTGCTGACACTATGAAGGAGGATTCAAAAGAGGCGATCCGCGTGCTCTGGGAGATGGGGCTCGAGGTGGTGATGATGACCGGCGACAACGAGAGGACCGGAAGGGCGATCGGGCGCCAGGTCGGGATCGAGCGGGTCCTCTCCGAGGTGCTGCCCCAGGACAAAGCCTTCAATGTTCAGAAGCTCCAGCTCGAAGGGAAGAAAGTCGGGATGGTGGGGGACGGGATCAATGACGCGCCGGCCTTGGCTCAGGCGGATGTAGGATTCGCCATCGGCACCGGAACCGACGTCGCGATCGCGGCCTCTGACATCACGCTGATCAAAGGGAGCCTCCGCGGGGTGGTCACGGCCATCCAGATCAGCAAGGCCACGATGCGGAACGTCTATCAGAACCTCACAGGCGCCTTCATCTATAACGTCCTTGGGCTTCCCGTCGCGCTGGGCGTCCTCTACCCGTTCCTCGGGATTTTGCTTTCGCCACTCTTGGCGGCGCTGGCAATGTCGTTCAGCTCGGTCACCGTGATCTCGAACGCCAACCGACTCAAGCGCTGGAAGCCTCGCGCCGTGTAAGGGGAATTCAAATGACCTGGGACAAAATTGTGGTTGACGTGATTGGGCTTGCACTGATCGGCTTCATCGTTTGGTTCTTCTGGCTCGTGAAGACGAAGGGAGTCAGAGCTGCGTTGGCCAGCAGCGGCTATCAGGAGCAGATGGTGCTCGTGAAGGGTGGTTACACGCCAGACGTGATCGTCGTGGAGCGAGGGAAACCGGTGCGCCTGAACTTCGTGAGACAGGAATCCGCCTCGTGTACCGAGATGGTGTTGATTCCTGCGTTCAATAAGAGCGCGAAGCTGCCGGAAGGGGAGACCGTGCCCGTAGAGTTCATGCCAAAAGAAGCAGGAGAATACGACTTCGCCTGCCAGATGGGGATGATCCGAGGGAAGCTGATAGTTGAGTGAAGAGTGAAGCGTGAAGAGTGACGCGGACGGAGAGAAGCCAGGGGCCATGAAGGGTTCATGGCGAATAGTGATGATCGTCACGGTGGTGGCGGGGCTCGTGCTGGTCATTTTGTGGGGGTTCAGGCGGGAGCCGGTGACACGGGAGATTATTGTTCCAGAATTATCTGCTACTGCGAGGGCGGGCAAGGAGGTGTTTGACCGGAGCTGCGCGAGCTGCCACGGCGAGAACGCCCGGGGAACTGACAAAGGGCCGACGCTGGTCCACAAGACATACCATCCAGGCCATCATGCGGACGTCTCCTTTGATCTAGCAGTTCGGCGTGGTGTCCGCGCCCACCACTGGCTCTTCGGCGACATGCCGCCGCAGCCCCGGGTGACGGCTGACGAGGTCGCGCAGATCACCCGCTACGTCCGCGAGCTTCAGCAGGCCAACGGTATCTTATGAGACGTGAAGCGTGAATCGAAGG
>Ga0209342_10007512_pt1 | contig 10983 bp, 8 predicted proteins | sample RifCSP16_2_FD_184023 | JGI IMG/M metagenome (GOLD analysis project Ga0209342, IMG submission 184023) | Soil microbial communities from Rifle, Colorado - Rifle CSP2_sed 16_2 (SPAdes) (version 2) | ecosystem: Environmental > Terrestrial > Deep subsurface > Rock core/Sediment | place: Rifle... | reverse complement strand
CGAACGACTGCTTGAGCCAGACGTTGTCCCAGTGATCGGCGGGCGGCCCGACGATGACATTTACGATCACCCCGGCTTCGGAAGCCTGCTCGGCGAACATCTGGGCTGCGGCCACGACGCCGGGCAGGAAGTCGGCCGTGTACAGATCCACTGTAAGTGGGTTCTCCGGGCCGTAGCCAGCATCGGCCAAGAGGGCGATCGCGCCCTCGACATCGCGCTCGGGCACCTCCGTGCGCCACGCGTAGGGTGAGGTCGGCGGGATCGGGTTGTCGTCGCCGATGATCCCGTAACCCAGGAAGACAGTGTCGATCATCGCCTGCCTGTCGACCAGCATCTTCATCGCCTGGCGGACGCGCAGGTCGTCGAACGGCGGCGTGTCGGCCCACATCGAGAAGGTGAGCGAGGTCGAGGCGCCTGTGGTCAGGATCGTGACGTTGGGATCGCCCGTGAGGGTCGGGATCGTGGCGAAGTCGATGTACTCAACGATATCGACTTCCCCCGACTGCAACGCCGCCAGCCGGGTCGTTGGCTCCTGGATGACGTAGAACTCCAGGCACTCTTCCAGCGGCAGGCCCTCCTCCCAGTAGTCCGCATTGCGGACGAAGCGGTGAGGCTGTTGCACGGGTTCGAAGTCGACCGGGATGAAGGGCCCGGTGCCGACGCCGTTGAGGCGCAGCTCATCGCTGGTGGCCCCGGCCGGGATGATCCAGGTGTTCTTGGTAGTGATCAGCAAGGGTAGCTCGGGGACCGGTTCGGCGGTGACGAAGCGGACCGTGTAGTCGTCGACGGCGACGATGCTCTCGGGGGTCAGGAACGACAACGTGGCATAGGACTCGGACGGGTTCTCCGGGTCGATCAGGCGCTGGTAGGTCCAGACGACGTCGGCGGCGGTGAGCTCGCGGCCGTCATGGAAGAGCACGCCTTCTTGCAGATGGAAGGTCCACTCGGTCGCGTCGTCGTTGGGCTCCCACGACTCGGCCAGCTCGGGATGCAAGACGAAGTCGTTGTCCAGGTCCATCAGGCGGTTGTAGACCTGATTCATGTAGACGGCTTGCTCGGAGGTGGCGATGGCGAACGGATCAAGCGAGTTGGTCTCGCCGCTGCCGATCGACAAGCCGATCCTGAGGCAAGTTGCGGCTTCGGGTTCCGGCGTCGTGGTTGGGACTTCGGTCGCCTCCGGGGCGGCAGGCTCGCTCGCCTCCGGGGTGGCGGCGCCCCCGCAGCTCGTCAGGAGCAGGCCGAGGAGGACGAGCCACGTCAGGGAGTGGAGATGTCGGTTCATGGTATTCTTTCCTTTGTAGGACCGGCCTTTGGGCCTGGTCCTGATGATCGGTGGGCGAGGCGGCATCGTGACCGAGGGACCGGACCGAGAGGCCGCCTCGCCCCGCGCCAGACCCTGACTAGGGCTGGCAGACGGTGTGGCGAAGGTCAAACCGATCGACGCGCACGTGGCGCTCGTAGCCGCTGCAGTCTGAGCGCATGGCCGCGACCATGTGCATGAAGACCGGGATGATCACCCCGCCTTCTTCCGAGATCATTTGCTCAGCCTGGCGGTAGAGCCCGGCGCGCTCCTCCGGATCGACCGTGGTGTTGGCCGCATCCAAGAGGGCGTCGTACTCCTCGATGAACCAGTGGGTCTCGTTGTACTGGGAGTTGGAGCGGTAGGCGATGGCCAGGCCTTCACCTGGATGACGCATTAGCCAGCTGGAGCCGGCAAAGGGCTGACTCATCCAGACGTTGTCCCAGTACTCGGCTGGCGGGCCGGTGATGACATTCACCGTCACCCCGGCCTCCGCGGCCTGTTCGGCGAACATCTGCGCCATCGCCAGCATGCCGGGGATAGCGTCGGCGGTGTAGAGATCGACCGTCAGCGGATTGTCCGCGTCATAGCCGGCCTGGGCCAGGAGGTCCATGGCGCCGGCCACGTCGCGGGCCGGGACCTCAGGCCTCCACGCGTAGGGCGAGTTGGGTGGCACCGGATTGTCGTCGCCGATGTCGCCATAGCCCAACAGCGCCGTCTGCAGGATCGCCTCCCGGTCAACCAGCATCTTGAGCGCCTGTCGCACGCGCAGATCGTCGAAAGGCGCCGTGTCGATCCAGAAAGAGAGCGTCAGCGACTGCGACGTGGTGCTCTCCAGGACCACGATCGCCGGATCGGTCTCCAGGGTCGGGATGGTGCTGAAGTCAACCAGCTCGACGATGTCGACTTCGCCGGATTGCAGCGCGGCCACCCGGGTGGTCGGCTCCTGGATGACGTAGAACTCCACGCAGTCGGCCACCGGCAGGCCCTCCTGCCAGTAGTTCGGGTTGCGGTCAAAGCGATGGGGCTGCTGCACCGGCTCGAAGTCCACCGGGATGAACGGGCCTGTCCCGACGCCGTTCAGCCGCAGGTCCTCGGAGGTCGAACCCGCGGGCACGATCCAGGTGTTCTTGGTGGTGATCAAGATCGGGAGCTCGGGCACGGCCCCGTCGGTGGTGAACCGGACGGTGTGCTCGTCGACGGCGACGATGCCCTCCGGGTTGAGGAAGGCCAGTGTGGCGGCGGCTTCTGAACCGACCTCGGGGTCGAGCAAGCGCTGGTAGGTCCAGACCACGTCATCGGCCGTGAACGGCCGGCCGTCGTGAAAGGTGACGCCTTCCCGCAGATGGAAGGTCCACTCGGTGGCGGCGTCGTTCGACTCCCAGGACTCGGCCAGCTGGGGGTGGACGACGAAGTCGCTGTCCAACTCCATCAGCTGCTCGTAGACCTGGTTGAGGATCACGGCCTGCTCGCTGGCGGGCACATTGATCGTGTCCAGCGAGTTGGCCTCGCCGCTGGCCATCGACAGGGCGACGCTCAGGCAGGCGGCGGGCTCGGCCACGGGCTCTTCTGAGGCAACCGGAACGGCCTCGGTCGCCGGTGGCTCAGTCGGTTCCGCCGTTGTTGGGCCGCCCCCGCAGGCGGAGAGGAGCAGACCCAACAGGATGAGTGCCGTAACGAATCGGAGCCTATGTTGCATCGTTCTCCTCCCAACGGTTTTCCGTGAAGCGATTCGGCATCCAAAAACGATTGGCGTATCAAGTTGCTCCAGATCACCTCCTCCATCGCGCTCCTGTGCCGGCGTGCGGATTTGTCCCCCGTCGCACTGGAATCAATAATGCACCCGATCGCCCGGTGTACTGACCGTCCGGGAGGCAAGGTTGCCCTGCACCACCCGGACCGATTCCTTGAGGATATCGACGACCTCGTCGATCTGTTGACGCGTGATGATCAACGGGGGTGTGATCAACATCATGTCGCCGGCCACACCGTCGATGTTGCCGCTGCAGGGGAAGGTGATCATGCCCCGCGCCAACGCCTCGGCGAAAACCAGGGAGCCGACCTTCATTGCCGGCGGGAAGGGCTCCTTGGTCGACTTGTCCTGGACGAACTCTAGTCCACACATCAGGCCCAGACCGCGCACGTCGCCGACGATGTCGAATTCCAAGAACTCATGCAAGCGGGCAAGCAGGTAGGCGCCCACATCGTGGGAATGGCCGACGATTTCATTGGCCTCTAGATACTCGAGGGTGGCCACACCGGCGACGCAGCAGACCGGGTTCTCGGCCAGGGTGTGCCCGGCCATGAACGGGGCGCCGCTGTTCTCGATGACCTGCCAGATCTCTTCCGTGGCCAGCGTGGCGCCCAACGGTGCATAGCCGGCGGTAATGCCCTTAGAGGTGGCGATCACGTCCGGCGTCACGCCGTAGTGGTCCATCGCAAACCAGTAACCGACCCTGCCCCAGGCGTTCATGACCTCGTCCACGACCATGAGCACGTTGTAGCGCGTGCAGATGTCGCGGATCACCTGAAAATAGCCTTCCGGCGCGGGGGCGGCGGCCAGGGATGCACCCGAGACGGGTTCGGCGATGAAGGCGGCGACGTTTTCCTCGCCGGTTTGCCGAATCATCGTTTCCAGCGCCCGGGCGCACCTGAGCCCGCAATCCGGATGGGTGTCACCGAAGGGGCAGCGATAGCAGTAGGCCGGCGGGATGTGCGGGGAGTTGGTGAACATCGGGTAGAGCAGGCGACGGCGCTCGGTGTGCCCGGCCAAGCCGGCCGTGCCGATGTGGTTCCCGTGGAACTGCTGCCAGCGTGAGATAATGACGAACTTGCTCGGCCGGCCGTTGGCGACGGCATACTGGCGGGCCAGGCGGGCAGCATCGTCCACCGCGTCCGAGCCGGTGCAGGAGAACCACGTCCGGCAGTTGTCCTTCATCGTTCCGGGAGCGTGGCGGCGGATGATGTGCCCCAGCTTCAGCATAGGCTCGTTGGTGAAGACGTGGGGGGCGGCGAAGGCCACCTTCTTCCCCTGCTCGTACATGGCCTCCACGATAGGCCGCATCCCGTGGCCGAGGTTGGCGACCACCGATGTGCCTGACGAGGCGTCGATGTAGCGTTTCCCATCCTGGTCGTACAAGTAGATCCCTTCGCCGCGGTCGATCACGGGCCGGGGCCGCTTCCAGCTGCGATGTACGACGGGATGTTGGTAGGCAACTGCGTCCACCTGCTAGCCTCCTGAATCTTGATGACGTTGGCTGGTTCCGGGGGCCACCGCTTTGCCAGCCTTTATGGAACCCTGGCATCCCCGGGCCTTCGCGCCGGGCGGCCAGCGGGTGAGCGGCGCCCATGTCCGCGCCGGGCGAGGCATTCGAGGCGGACCTCCGCCCGCGCTCATCCCTGTTTGAACGCCGGATGGGGGTTGATGAACATGGACATGCCCCCGTCGGCCACGAAACTCGAGCCGGTGACGAACGACGACTCGTCGCAGGCCAGGAACAGGAAACAGTAGGCCATCTCCAGCGACGTGCCCCACCGACCCAGAACGTGCACAGCCTCGTACTCGCGGCGCGCCTTCTCCGGCTCGGGGAGCTCGTTGAAATACTTGACGTTCAGGGGCGTGTCGATCACGCCCGGACAGATGGCGTTCACCCGGATGTTGTCCGGGCCGTAATCTTCGGCCATCGCCCGCACCAGCCCGAGCAGGCCGGCTTTGGCGGCGCAGTAGACCGGCAGGTCGGGCTCGGCCACCAGACCGTCGGCAGAGGAGGTCATGATGATGCTGCCGCCGCCGCGCGGTTTGATGTGCGGGATGGCGTACTTGCTGCACAGAAAGGCGCCCTTCAAGTCGACGTTCATCACGCTGTCCCACTGCTCACTGGTGAGCTCGTGGACCTTTCCGGTGGCATAGGTGCCGGCGTTGTTGACCAGCACGTCGATGCCGCCGTAGGCTTTGACGGTCGCTTCCACCATCTTCTTGACCTGCTCTTCGTCGGCGACGTCGGTGTGGACGAAGAGCGCCTGGCCGCCGTCGTCCTTGATCGCCTGCTCGACCCGCCGGCCGTCCACGTCGTTGATGTCGGCGATGACCACCTTGGCGCCTTCCCTGGAGAACAACTTGGCGGTCGCTTCACCGATGCCTGAGGCGGCGCCAGTGACGATCGACACTTTGTCCTTCAAACGCATGCTTGCCTCCCGGGGGCCGGCGGCGGATCTGCCGACAGTCCGATCCGCCGCCGACGCAAGCTACAGCCGACCTGCATGCACCCAGACGGTCCCTCCCGCTACCTGCCAGGCCGCAGGCGGGAGGAACCGCCAGGGCACGCTTTGGATCAGGCTAGGTCGGCGGCCCAGATCCGGTAGTTGTCCACCATGTCCGGGTTCTGCTCGAGCCACTTGCGGGTAACCTCGGTGGCGTTCTCGCCGCACTGCTCGCCAGTCCAGCCCTCGCTGATGACGTTCTGGGAATTGACGAACATGGCGTCGGTCCAGAACAGAACCGGCATCAGGTCCGGGATCCACGGCACGTGGTCGACCTGGACCCAGCGTTCGAGTTGCTCTCGGCCGATGCGGTCGCTGACAATGCTGGCGTCCCAGTTGAGATCGGCGGGTGGGATACGGACCTGCTGGTAGAGCGCGTCGAGCCGCTCCTTCTGGTGCAGGAAGGTCAGGAACTCGGCCGCCACCTCCTTGTGCTGGCTCTGGGAGGAGATCCCCAGCCCCTGCGCGTCGCCGACCGGACGGCCGGCCAAGGCCCCGTCGCTCAACACTGGGACAAGCATCTGCCCGACCTTTTCCTCGCCGAGGAGCGCGGCCTGGCTGCTGACGATCGAGCCCATGATCTGCGTCATGGCGGCCTGCCCGGTGCCAAACAGCTCGATACCGGGATACAGATCCAGCGACATGACGTCATTGTTGAGATACCCGGCCTGCCAGAGCTCGCCTTGGCGGTCCCACAGGCCGTGGTACTTCGGATCGCGCCAGTCCAGATCGCCCACGAACAGGTCGACCGACTGGGAGAAGGAGTCGAGCGCCTGCACGAGGACGAGCCCCATCCACCATTCACCCCAGAAGCCGTCCTTGAGGCCGGCCGACATCGGGGTGAACCCGGCGGCCTTAAGATTGTCGCAGGCGCCAAGGAACGCGTCCCAGGTAGTCGGCGGCGCCTCTGGGTCGAGCCCCGCCTGGCTGAACATCTCTTTGTTGTAGACCCACAGGGTCGGCAGGGCGTACCAGCCCATGCGGTACTGTTGACCCTGGTAGACGCTGAGCGCCGTAGCGCCCGAGTTGGCGAGCCCCTCGGCGTCGATCAGGTTGTTGAGCGGCTCAACGTGACCGAGCCAGACGCTCTCCATGTGGTAGATGCCGTTCCAGAAGAACTGGATATCGGGTGCGTTGTTGGCCGCCGAAGCCGTCTGGAACTCGGAGACCACCACCGCGGTGTCCTGCAGCGTCGGCTCGATGATGTTCCCGCTCTCCTCCTGGTAGAGCCGAATGCTCTCATTGACCCAGCCTTCCAGCCCGGCGGCCTCCTGCTCCCCCCACCACCACATCTTCAAGGTTTCAGGTCTGCCGCCACACGCGCTGAGCAGCGGCGAGAAGCTCGCCGCGGTCAGCCCGGCGCCGGTCAGCTTCAGGAATTCGCGACGAGAAATCGAAGGGCGGCTGTGCATGCTCATGTTCTCCTCACTCCATGCAGGAGTTACGCTTGTGATTGCGAAGTTGTGCTCTCGGCAGTCGTTCGTCCCAGACGGGGCTCCAATGGTCGTATCCGACCGCCCTCCTTTCTGCCAGCGCAGCCCTGGCTAACGGGCAAGGACCTGATGGATGATGGCCTCCATGTCGGCTTCGGCCAGCTCAGACTTGGTCTCGATCGCCCGCTGCTTCATCCGGGCAACCATCTCGCCGATCTGTCCTTCGCTGGCCGACAGCCCGAGCTTCTCCAGGGTCATGATGATCGTCGCGGTGCCCCCCAGTTTGCCGAAGACCATTTTCGGCGGCGGCTGCCCCACCAGATCCCAGCGGTACGGGAAGATCTCGAGCATGTGATCCTCGCCGCAGTTGTGCCACCAGTCGGTGATGATGCCGGACTCCACATGGAAGAGCCGGTCGCCGGTGACCGGGCGATTGTCGGGTACGACGAACCCGCCCAACTGGCGGACGAGCTGGGCCGTCGGGTAGAGTTTCTCGTAGTGAAGGCCGACGTCTACACCGTACTGCGTCAGGAGCGAGATAACCGTCTCCTCGAGCGGGGTGTTCCCCGCGCGCTCGCCAATCCCTGAGATGGTCACGTGGGCAACGCTGGCGCCGGCGGCCAGGCCGGCAATCGTGCCCACCGCGCCGTGCCCGAAATCGTTGTGCAGGTGGAGTTCGAGAGGCTTGTGGATGCGCTCCTGGGCGCGGCGGACCATGAACGGCACGGCGTGGGCCGAGAGCGCGCCAGCCGTGTCGACCAGCGCCAGGGCGTCCATCCAGCCTTCTGACGCCACGCGCTCGATCAGCGTCAGGTACCAGTCGATGTCGGAGCGGGTCGAGTCGATAGGAAAGAACACGACGTACAAGCCCTGTTCGTGGGCGCAGCGCGTGGCGGCGACGGACAGGTCGATGGCCTTCTGCAGCGGCCAGCGGTAGGCGTGCTCGAGCATGTGCTCACTGGAAGGTATCTCGACGATCGCTCCATCCACGCCGCAGTCGGCCACCCGTTTCACGTCGTCGACCAGGCAGCGCGCCAGGGCGAAGATCTTGGGGCCCAGGCGCCGTCGGGCGATTTCGCGGACGGCCAGTTCGTCTTCCTTGGAGACGGCCGGCGTCCCGGCCTCGATGCGGTGGACGCCCAACTCCGCCAGGGCCTCGGCGATACGCACCTTCTCGTCCTTCCGGAACAGAATCCCCGCCTGCTGCTCTCCATCCCGCAACGTCAGGTCGTGGATCTCGATCCTGGCCGGGAACTGAAGAGAGCCGCTGACCTCAGGCAGATAGTTCCAGGGGCTGACGAACCACTGGTCGGTGTGCCATGGTGTGGCCGACATCTATCCGTCCCTTCTTCGATCGGGGGCCGAGTCGCTGGGAAGGGGGTCCCGGCGCTGCATGTCTTGCAGGTGGCGCTGGATCCCTTGCAGGTGGTCCTGCATGGCAAGGCGCGCTTCGCCGCTGGCGTGCGTTCGAACCGCCAGCGCGATGCGGCGATGGGCCAAGATGGCTTCTTCCACAGCCGCGGGCCGATGGGTGACCACGATCCGGATGTTCTCCCGCATGGCGCCGCGGATCGATTTCATGAGCTGCTGCAAGATCTCATTGCGGGCCGCCCTGCCCAAAGCGGCATGGAAACTGATGTCTGCCTCGATGTAGCGCTCCGGGTCGTCGGCGGCCTCCTCCAGCTCCCCTAGATACTGGTCGATCAAGCGGCAATCGTCTTCGGTCGCCCGCTGGGCGGCAAGCTCGGCGATCTGCACCTCCAGCGCCTGACGGGCTTCGACCAGGTCGAAGAGGCCAAACTCGCTCGTCCGGACGAACAGATCAAGGAAGTCCTGAAGGAACTCGGCCCCGGGCCGGGCAACATAGGTCCCGGAGCCGGGGCGGACCTCCAAAAGCCCCCTCTGCACCAGCATGCGGACGGCCTCGCGCAGGATGTTGCGGCTTACCCCGAGCTGTGCCGCCAACTGCCGTTCAGACGGCAGCGCGGCTCCGATCGGGAGCTCGTGGTTGAGGATCAGGCGTTCGATCTGCCCTACGATCTCCTCGCTCAGCCGAATGTGCCGGACGGCCTTCAACTGAATCGGACTTGTCTCACTCATGGCGCGGCCCCCGGTTGGTTGGATCATGGCTGCGACCGCTCGCCTGCAGGGACACCCAGGAGCGGGAGCATATGGGTGAGGGTAGCCCGGGCGGCCGTGTCCGGGTCGGGCTGCGCGAAGATCTCGGCCGAGAGATAGCCACTGTAGCCGACTTGCCGGAGGGCGTCGACCACCGCCTGGAAGTCGATTAAGCCCTGGCCTGGCGCCAGTCGGTTGCTATCCGCCACGTGCACGTGCCACAACCGACCGGCAGACATCGCGCGCTGGAAGGCGCCGGCCCACGAACTCTCCTCCATGTTCATATGGCAGGTGTCGAGCAGCAGGCCCAGGGCAGGATGGCCGACCTTCTCGGCCAGTCCCAATCCTTCGTCGGTGTTGGTGACGAAATCCGTCTGGTAACGGTTGATCGGTTCGAGCGCCACACGGACGCGGCGAGAGGCGGCGTATTCGGCGGCCCGGCGCAGGACGGCGATCAGGCGGCCGGGGCCTTCCTCGGCTCCGACGGAGGCGATTCGGCCCCGGTGGCCGCCCAGCCCGACCAGAGGCGCCCCCACGGCCGCGGCGAAGTCGATCAGGGCATGCAGCCGGCTTTCAGCCTGGGCCGCTTTCTCGGGATCGGAATGCAGGAGCGTCAGGCCGGCGAACCCGAGCAACACGCTGCCGATGGCCGCCGCTTCCAGGCCATTGCGCTGCAGGATCTGGCGGATGGCCTGCGGGTCGAGGGCAGCCGGATCTATGGGCAGGAGCTCGAGCCCGGCCGCCCCCCACGCGGCTGCCTTCGCGGCCCTCTCTTCGAAGGTGCCGCTCAGCAGTGAGACCGCGGCTGGGGAGCCTACTTCGGATGTCTGCGTTGCCAGCGCCAGCTTCATGGGGAGGCCTCGGATGTTGTCGGGGCGCGGATCAGGCCAGCTGCTTGGCCAGCGCCACGGCCCGGCTGGCGTCGGGGGCAAAGCCGTCGGCGCCGACCTGCTTGGCGAAGGCCTCGGTCACGGGCGCCCCTCCCACCATGATCTTGACCTTCTCGCGTAATCCCAAATCATCGATTGCCTCGATGGTGGATTTCATGTTCTGCATGGTGGTCGTCAAGAGCGCCGACATCCCGACGATCTGCGGATTGTGCTCGCGGACCGCGGCGGCAAACTTCTCCGGCGAGACGTCCGTTCCCAGGTCCACGACCTCGTAGCCCGCGCCCTCGAGCATCATCGCCACTAGGTTCTTTCCGATGTCGTGCAAGTCTCCCCTGACTGTACCCATGACGACCTTACCGGCGGTCTTGATCCCGCTTGCCACCAGCTGCGGCCTGAGGATGGTCAGGCCGGCCTGCATGGCGCGGGCGGCGATCAGCATCTCGGGGACGTAGTACTCCCCGGCCTCGAAGCGCCGGCCGACCTCCATCATCGCCGCGATCAGCCCTTGGTTGAGAATCGCCCCCGGGTCCACCTTGGCCTCTTGGGCCTGTCTGACCTGGGCTTCGACCTCCGCCTTCTTGCCGGCGACCACGGCCTCGAACATCGACTGCAAGACAGGATCCATTCGAATTCTCCTGTGCCTTTCAAGGATCAATGGGGTGAGACCTCAGGCTGGAGGTAAGCGACGCCGGACAGCGCACACCACTCGGCCAGCTCAACTCCAAGGTGCCCAGGGACGATCACGAAATGATGCCCGTAGCCGGCGTTGCCCATCTCCTCCAGAGAGGCAGCCAGATCGTAGGGGAAGGCCATCAGCGCGCCGGATCCGGGCAGATCCACCTTCTCGGCCAGGATCTCTCCCTCCAGTGCAGCGACGCGCAGCCCGAGGGCTCCGCCGACCAGGTTGATGGCCGTGACCGGCCCGGCCTTCATCCAGGCCTGGATCGTCGGCCCGAAGGCGCCCGGCCCCACAGTCTCACGG
>Ga0209342_10007511_pt1 | contig 10984 bp, 13 predicted proteins | sample RifCSP16_2_FD_184023 | JGI IMG/M metagenome (GOLD analysis project Ga0209342, IMG submission 184023) | Soil microbial communities from Rifle, Colorado - Rifle CSP2_sed 16_2 (SPAdes) (version 2) | ecosystem: Environmental > Terrestrial > Deep subsurface > Rock core/Sediment | place: Rifle... | reverse complement strand
GGAGGGGATGATCCGCCGTCGCGACGAGCCTGCGCCCGGTCTCCGTGGTCAGCTCGAGCATGTGACGGCCCGGTCGTTCCTGACGCAGCAATGCCGCGATGGCTGCGCCCCGAGGTCCTCGTACGCCATCCAGGCAGATGATCCGATCCGTCTGCCAGAGCTGCTCGAACGCTTCGATCGGCCGATGATACCCGAACTCCTGCAGGATCTGCGCGCCGCGCGGGAGGCAGTTTAGGTCGAATCCAACGGCCCCAGGACTGATGATGCCCTCGTTCACGTCAAACGCCGCGACCCCACCGACAGGAAATCCATAGCCCCAATGGATGTCGGGCATGGCCAGAGCCCGCCCGACGATGCCTGGGAGTGTCGCCGAGTTCGCCACCTGCTCGAGCGCCTGCTCTTCGACGATCTGGCGGAGCATCTTCTCGTCGGCGTAGATCAACCCGGGCACCCGCATCCCGGATTTGTAGGAGGTGGGGAGCTCCCAGCGGTAGTCGTCGATCTTTCGAAGGATCTGCGTCCAGGGCGTGTTCATCGCCGCACCCTCAGTCTACAATGCGCGGGGCCCTCCGGGTCTGTCCCCGGAGAGCCCCGTCAGATGTCCTCGATCGATTGTCGGTCCTACTTGTCCCTTATCCCTTCTCCCATCTCCCGCAGTTTCTTTTAGAAGGGCATCGCCTCGACGCCCTTGATCTCCGGGACGGCCTCCTTGATCATCCGCTCCACGCCCGCCTGAAGCGTCATCATCGAGTGCATGCACCCGACGCAGGCGCCGGCGAGGCGGATCTGCACGATCCCGCTGACGATGTCCACGAGCTCGATGTCCCCGCCGTCACCCTGGATGTAGGGCCGGATCGTCTCCAGCACCTGCTCCACCTTCCCGCGCATCTCGGACTCGGCGTGCTCCACCTGGGTGCTCATGCCTTGGCTCCTTCGGTCGTGGTCGTGGCGTCCGGCTCGCATCCACACGGCTGCGGCTGGCCCGCGTCCTGGCGGGTGCGGAAGGAATGCCCGCAGCCGCAGGTCGCGATCGCGTTCGGATTGCGCACCGTGAACCCTTCGCCCATCGTCGACCGTACGTAGTCGACCTGCGCGCCGCGGAGGTAGGGACCGGAGGTGGCATCCACGAGGACGCGCACCCCACCGCGCTCCACCACCGTGTCGTCGTCATGCCGCTCGGGATCGAAGGCCATGGCGTAGGAGAAGCCTTCGCATCCCCCGGGGGCGATGAACAGCCGCAGGTAGAGGTCGGACTGTTCCTGGTTCGTCAGGAGCTCGCTCAGCTTGACCGCGGCGGCATCGGTGATCGTGATCATGGTTAGGTCCATTGTATGGATTCTCTACCCAGGGTGTCAACAATCCTCCGGCCGCTCAGCCTCGCCCCCCGACCGGATCGGCGATCCGCAGCGTGCCGCGCACAACCGGATCGGCCAGCAGGACCTCCATCTCGTCTCCTGACACGGCCCGGGGCACGTCCCGTGAGGCATCGACCGGGCAGAGGAACCCGAACGGCTCCGTCCCCGCGTTTACGAACTGGTGCGGCGCCGCCGGCGGGACGACGACGAGGTCGAACGGCTCGACGGCAAAGACCGCGTGGCCAGCCACGACCCGGCCCCGGCCGCGCAGGACGACGATCGTGTGCGCGTGCGCGTGCTTCTCCAGACTACTGTACCCGCCGGGGCCGATCTCGAAGTAGCGGAGCTGAAAGGCCAGCGCCTCGCCTCCCGCGAGCGTGTGGCGGACCACCTCGCGCCACCCGAGACCGGCCTCCCCCGCGTCCCCCCGCTTGTAATGCTGCGCTGGGACACCCTCCCAACTGAAGGTGGCGCGATCGAAGCGCCGGTGGACGAGGTCCGCGCGGAGGGTTCCCGCCTCAGGGAGGTCGCAGCTCCCGCCTTCAGGATGATCGGTCACGGCCGCACGACCACTTTCAGGGCGTCCTTCGCCTCACGCACCAGCCGGTACCCCTCAGCCGCGGCATCCAGGGGAAGGCGGTGGGTGATCAGCGACTCGACCGGCAGTCCGTCGAGAAGATGCCGCAGGGCTTCGGCCGTGTCGTCCGGTCCGGCGGAGTACGATGGAACGATCCGCACCTCGCGGAAGTACGCGTCGTGGACCGGCAGGGCCCACCGTCTGTCCGGCGGCGTCGGCGTGAAGAGCACCAGGGTTCCCCCGGGGGCCGCGGCGGCGAAGCCGGACTCGATGGCCTCGGTTGTCCCGGGGCCGACGATGACCAGGTCCGCACCTTCCCCCTGGGTCAGCGTCCGCACACTCTCGGCCAGGGGGACGTCGGCCTCCTCTTTCACATGGACGCTCGCGTCCGCCCCGGCGGTACGGGCCCGCGCAAGGCGGGCGGGGATCCGATCCGCGCCGATAACCATCCCGGCACCGAGACGCCGGGCCAGCATCACGTGCAGCAGGCCCATCACCCCGAGACCGATCACCAGTACCGAGGCACCCGGGCGCAATCCGCCGCGCCGGAGTGATTTCACCACACAGGCCAGGGGCTCGATGAAGGTGGCGGGGTCGTCATCGAGCGCGGCCGGCAGGCGCAGGGTGTCCCCGCGCACGATCTCGGACGGGACGACCGCGAACTCGCTCACACCGCCTGGGTGGAGGCGGCTCCGCCGCCACGTCACACAGTGCACGAAGTCGCCGCGGCGGCAGCGCGCGCAGCGCAGGCACGGGGCGTGATGGTGGACGAAGACCCGCTCGCCGACGGCGAAGCCGCGGACGCCCGGTCCGGCATGGATGATCTCGCCGACCGGCTCATGCCCGAGGGCCAGGGGGGCCTTGCGCGCCATGTACCAGTCCATGGCCTCCCCGGGGCACAGCCCACAGGCCCGGATGCGCACGACGAGGTCCCCGGGTCCGGGAGCGGGCAGCGGCACCTGCTCCAGGCGGAGGTCGCCCGGGCTGTACAGCACCACGGCGCGGGTGACGGACGGGAGGACGGCTGCGGCGGGCTCTACGCCCATCCGGAGGCCTCCGGCAGGATCGCGCACTTCACCCCGTGCCCGCGGTCCAGGGAGGCGAAAACGTCCACGATGCCGGCGAGATCGCGCACCCCGCTGATGATCGGGCGCAGGTCGATGACGCCGGTGCTGAGCAGGTGGTGGGCCTCCTCGACGTCTGCCGGACGGTAGTGGAAGGTGTTGATGATGTCTACCTCATCGTAATGCAGCCGGGTGGCGTCGAAGGCCACCTGCGTACCGGCGGCCAGCCCGGCGAACAGCAGGACGCGTCCGCCCCGGCGGGCCCATCCCGCCACCTCGACCCACATCCGGGGGCTGCCCGTGCACTCGATCACGACATCCGGTCCGATGCCCCCCGCCGCCTCCCGGATGCGCCGGCCGATCTCGCCCTGCTCCGTGTCCACGACCGCGGCGGCCCCCAGTTCCTGGGCGAGGGCGAGCCGTTCCGCGCGGCGCCCCACGGCGATGACGCGGGCGCCGTTCGCGCGGGCGAGACGGACAAACATCATCCCGATGCCGCCCAGCCCGGCGACCACAACCTGCTCGACCGGGGCCGTGCGGAGGCGATCCCAGGCGTGGACGACGCAGGACAGCGGTTCGAGGAACGCGGCTTCGATGTAGGAGAGGCCGGACGGCTTGCCGAGCAAGTTCGTGGCGGCGACTTTGTCGGAGACCAGCAGGTAGTCCGCGTACGCGCCCAGGACGATCCCGTCGAACTGCCGCTCGCAAAGATTCTCCCGTCCTGCGCGGCAGGAGGGGCAGACCCGGCACGGCGCGGTAGGGGTCGGGATCACGGCATCCCCTTCGCGGATCCCGCGGGCGCCGCGGCCGGCGGCCACTACGTCGCCCGCGCACTCGTGCCCGAACGGACCGAAGGGCACTTTGGGGTGACCCCGCCGGTACGTCTTGAGATCGGTGCCGCAGGTCAGGGCGGCGCGGACACGCAGCACCACCTCGCCGGGCCCGGGTGTCGGAACGGGCCGGGTGACCAGCTCGATGTGCCGCGGCTCCCGAAGAACCGCCTGACGCATCAGACCGTCTCGATCGGGGACGATGTCATGCGACGCGAGGCTTGCCGGGCGGGTCACACTGCCCAATTCGACTTCACGCTCCCGTTCCTTCCGGGCGGTACGGGCTCCCGGCGCCGGTCTATTGTTCCGGACCCGCTTCCACAGGATACTGTCCGTTCATCCAGGCCACAATCCCGCCGGCGATGTTGAAGGCGCGGGCGTGCCCCCGCTCCCGCAGGGCATCCGCCACCGCCGCACTGCGCTGGCCCACCGCGCAGTAGAGGATAACCGGCCGGTTGCCCTCGATCTCCCCAAGACGCCGCTCGATCTCGCTCATCGGGATGAGCGTGGCGCCGGGGATGCGGGCCGTCATCCACTCCCACCGCTCGCGCACGTCCACCAGGTCGGCCTCGCCCCGCTCGACCATCGCCTTCGCCGCCTCAGGACTGATGTCGCGGGGCGCTTCCGCCACGGTCACCGGGGGCGCCGCCGCCGCGGCATGATCACTTCGCCCGGGCACGCCGCAGAACGCCTCGTAGTCGATGAGTTCCCTGATCGTCGGCTGATCGCCGCAGACCGGGCAGGACGGGTTACGGTTCCAGCGCAGGGTGCGGATCTCGGCGGACAGGGCGTCGAAGATGAGCAGCCGGTTCGCCAGCGTATCGGATCGGCCGAGCAGAACCTTCACCCCCTCGAGCGCCTGCAGGGTCCCCATGAAGCCGGCGACCGCGCCGATGATCCCGCCCTCGGCGCACGACGGGACCGCGCCGGGGGGCGGGGGCGTGGGGAACAGACACCGGTAGCAGCCGCGGCCCGGAAGGAACGCCGTGGCCTGGCCCTCCCACTTCAGGATGCTGGCATCGATGAGCGGCTTGGCCAGAAAGACGCAGGCGTCGTTGACGAGGTAGCGCGTGGGGAAGTTGTCGGATCCGTTGATGACGAGATCGTAGCCGCCGATGATCTCCAGCGCGTTCTCGCTGGTCAGCACCGTCTGGTAGGGGGTGACCGTGATATCCGGGTTGATGTCCTCGAGCGTCCGGCGCGCGGACTGCGTCTTCGGCCGGCCCACGTCGTGCGTGTGGTGGAGGATCTGGCGCTGCAGGTTGGTCAGGTCCACACGGTCGCCGTCCACGACGCCCAGTGTCCCGATCCCCGCGGCGGCAAGGTAGAGCAGGACGGGGCTGCCCAGCCCGCCCGCCCCGATCACAAGCACTTTGCTGTCCATCAGGCGGCGCTGCCCGGCGACCCCGACCTCGTCCAGGATGATCTGCCGCGCGTACCGCTCCATCTGCTCGTCGGTGAGCAGCGGCCCGGCCCGCGCCGTCATCGCCATCGTGTGTCGTTCCTCCCGATTCCTGATGCCCGCAGTACGGTTTCGATTCTAACACGCGAAACGCGGCTTCGCCGTCGGCCATTCCCTCTCGGCCGCGGCAGCTCGCCGAGCGGATGCGTGTTGGAGGCCGCCCGGCATTGGATCGGGCGGTGGGGGGCGCGGCGGGCGCACTGTGAGCGCACCTCAGGGATTCGGTTGCCCCTCCGCTCATCCGTGGACGCCTCAAACGCGGGAATGCTATGATACGAGAGTTGTGACGGAGGAGGCATGCGCGGCGTGGCGGATGAGCGCTTCGACCTGACCATCATCGGCGCGGGGCCGACCGGGCTGTTCGCCGCGTACTACGCGGGATTCCGCGGGCTGCGCACCAAGCTCATCGACAGCCAGCCCGACCTCGGCGGGCAGATCACCGCCCTCTATCCGGACAAGTTCATCTATGACGTGGCGGGGTTCCCCAAAGTGCTGGGCAAGGACCTCGTCCGCAACCTGGTGGAGCAGGCCATGCAGTACCATCCGGCCGTGCACCTGGATGAGAACGTGCACTCGCTGGAACGCACGCCGGACGGCGGCATCCGTCTGGCCACGAGCGGGAGCGCGCACCTCACCAAGGTAGTGCTGGTCACCGCCGGCATCGGCGCGTTTACCCCCAAGACGTACAAGCGCGCCGAACTGGACCAATGGATCGGCAAGGGCCTCTTCTTCGCCGTCCGCAACAAGGAGGACTTCCGGGACAAGCGCCTGCTGGTCGTGGGCGGCGGCGATTCCGCCCTGGACTGGGCGCTGGGACTCCAGGACTACGCCTCGCACATCACGTTGATCCACCGGCGCGACGGCTTCCGCGCGCACGAGGACAGCGTGAAGAAGCTCTTCGCCTCGTCGATTGAGACCAAGGTCTTCTACGAGCTCCGCGCCCTCCGCGGGGACGATCGCGTCCGCGAGGCGGTGATCTACCAGAACAAGACTCAGCAGGAGGAGATCCTGCCCGTGGACGCCGTGCTCGCCTTCCTCGGTCTGCTCAGCAACCTCGGGCCGATCCGGGAGTGGGGTCTGGCTATCCAGGAGGACTCCATCGTCGTGAACACGAGGATGGAGACGAGCCTGCCGGGCATCTACGCCGCGGGCGATATCGCCGCCTATCCGGGGAAGCTCAAGCTCATCGTCACGGGGTTCGGCGAGGCGGCGACCGCCGTGAACAACGCCGTGACCTACATCAACCCGGCCGCGTCAGCCTTCCCCGGGCATTCCTCGGCCATCATGGAGCAGAAAGAGAAGACCGCGGCGAAAGCACACTAGCTTGAAACCCATCTCAAACTGAACGCGCTCCATGGAGCGCGTGAATCCGGACAGGGGACGCCGGCGCGTCCCCCGCCTGCATCACCATCCCACCAGCTCACGCAGCGCCTTGACCCGGTGTTTGCTGAGCGGTACCTCGCGCCGCCCCTCGAGGGTCAGGCTGTAGGCGTTGCGCGTCCACGGGATGACGGCGCGCACGTAGTCGAGGTTGACCAGGTAGGCGCGGTGCGAGCGGAAGAAGCGGGCCGGACCGAGCCGTGCGGCCAGGGCGTGCAGCGAGCGGCGCGTCGGCAGTTCCCCCTGCGGGGTGACGACCAGCGTGCGGTTGTCATCGGCGTAGCAGTACAGCACGTCCCGCACGGGGAGGAGCCGAATCTCCCCCTCCAGGATCACCGGAAGCAGGACGGATCGCATCCCGGGCCTCAGGCGCGGGCCAGCCCGCGGCGCAGGGCGTGGACCGCCACCTCGGTCTGACTGTGCACGCCCAGCTTGCGGTACGCGGACTTCAGGTGGTTGCGCACGGTGTGCGGGCTGAGATGCAGCGTCGCGGCGATCGTGGCCACGCCGCGGCCGGCGACGATCTCCTGCACGACCTGGATCTCACGGCGGGACAGCGGCGAGGGTCCCGGCAGTCGGCCGGTCGGTCGGGGCAGCGCGGCCAGCGTCACCCGTGGATCGATCACCCGATGGCCCGCCGACACCGCCCGCACCGCCTGGTACAGATCGGCGGCGGAGGCGGTCTTCAGCAGATACCCCGAGGCCCCCGCCCGCAGCGCCTCCAGAGCGTAAATCTCCTGGTCGAACATCGTGAGCACGAGCACGGGGATGTGCGGATGCTGGCGGCGCAGGGCCCAGGTGGCTTCGACGCCGTCCATCCCGGGCAGCCCGATGTCCATGAGGACCAGCGACGGGCTCAGCGTGCGGGTCAGGGCCAGGGCGTGAGGACCCGAGGTGGCCAGCCCGGCAACCTCGATGGCCGGATCCTGGGCCAGCATTCGGGCCAGGGCCTCTGCGACGATGCGGTGGTCGTCAACGATGAGAACACGGACGGCAGGCACCTCGCCACCTCCTGCCCCCCGCTCGATGCGATGATAGCGGACCCCGCCGCGGCTGGAAAGACCCCGGTGGGCTACTCCTCGAGAAGACGAAACAGCCGCTGCTTCAGTTCCCCGGGCATGTGCACGCCCTCCCGGCACTTCGCTTCGATGAGGGACAGCAGCCGCCGCTGGAACTCGTACTTCCCGCCGCACCCCTCGCACTCCGACACGTGCGCCCGGATCTCCAGGTACTCCACCTCGGTCATCTCGCCGTCGAGGTACGTCCAGACCTGGTCGAGGACCTGCTCGCAGTCGAACTCGATCATCGTCCGCCCTCCGCCGCGTGGGGAGACGTCGCATCGCTGCGCACGTAGTGGGCGCGGCGCGCGTAGTCCCACAGCTTCACCTGCAGCTGACGGCGCCCGCGGTGTAGCCGGGACATCACCGTGCCGATCGGGATCCCCAGGATCTCGGCGATCTCCTTGTACGAGAAGCCCTCGATGTCGGCGAGCACCACGACATTCCGGAAGGCCTCGGGCAGGCCGTCCAGCGCGCCCTTCACATCCGCGTCCATGAGGCTATCCAGCAAGACCTCCTCCGGATTGCCGGCGCGGCGGAAGTCGTCGCTCTCGTGCACCTTGGAGTAGAGGTAGAACTCGTCCACGTCCTCCTGATCGACGATCTCCGGCTCCCGCTCGCTCTTGCGGTACCCGTCGATGTAGGCGTTCATGAGGATGCGATACAGCCAGGCGCGGACGTTCGTGCCGAGCTTGAAGGTGTGGAACGAACGCCAGGCGCGGAGGAAGGTCTCCTGCAGGAGATCCTCCGCGCGGGTGCGGTTCCTGGTCATGCGCAGGGCCGCGCCGAACAGGCCGTCCAGGTGTTCCCCGACCAGCTCCTCGAACCGCTCGCGGTCCTCCGCGCTGGCCGGCGGTCTCGATTGTACGCTCACCAGTGCTCCCATCGGGCCGCTCTGCACCAACGTCCTCGGCGCGGCCCGCATTCCCACAAAGAGACGGACCGAAGGCAGCCCCCCCGGCCCGCATTACCCTCTTGCCCGATCGCGCGTCGTACTATGCCTTCGCCACCGGTTGTCGCGTCTTGCTCAGATCGGCCAGCGTCATCGCCCCCAGCACCTGCTCCACGGCGCCGTCAATCGCCTGCCAGACCGGACGCAGGCTGCAGCCGGCCGCGTAGATGCAGTCGGGCTCCGCGGTCTCCACGCACCACCATGGGGATGTGGTCCCCTCCAGCACGCCGAATGCCTCGCGCAGGTTGATCGCCTCGGGAGCCCTGGCCAGGGCGTGCCCGCCGGCCGGGCCCCGCTTACTGCTCACCAGCCCGGCGCGCCGCAGCGATGTCATCAGCTGGTTGAGATACGGCTCCGGCAGCCCCTGCCGCGCGGCGATGTCGCGACTCTGCACCGGGCCCTCGCCGTAGTGCATGGCGAGGTCGATGAGCGCGCGCAGCCCGTACTCGGCCCGCGTACTGACCTTCACTCCACGATCACGGTCCCTTCCGTGATACTTCCCTCCTGTAGCCGGAACGCCCGCACCTCGGGCAGCGCGGCGTCCTGAAGCGACACGATCACGTAGACGGCATCGGGGTACGTCGCCTTGGCGACGTCCGTGCTCGACGGGAAGGCCCGCGTGCGCGGGTGCGAGTGGTAGATCGCCACGAGATCCAGGCCCAAGGCCTCCATCTCGTGGTGGGCCCGGAACAGCTCCTGCGGGTCCATGTTGTACGTCACGGGGCTGCGATCGACATTCGTGCCCCGGAAGACCCGCTCCACCCGCCGGTCGCGACCGAGCAGGAGCCCACAGCACTCCAGCGGGGCTTCCTCTCGCGCCTGGGCGAGCACCGCGGCGAGATGGTCGCGCGCCAACACAACCGCGTCTACGTCCTTGGTATAGCAGAATCGCCTGCGGAAGGAAAGGAGGCCGGAGCGCGTGCGCACGTCCACGAACCCGTCCTCGCCCGGATCGGGATTCGACGCCGCCGCCCACGTCGCCGTGGACAGGTATCGCTCTCCACCGTCCGGACCGACGGCCACGACGACGCCCCGGCGCAGGGTCCGGGCCACGGCGAGCGCGCCCACCACGGCGGCGCCGGTGGACTGCCCGGCGAGGAGGCCCTCCTCGGCGGCCAGACGGCGCACCATCGCGTAGGCCGACTCCGTGCGCACGGCGACGACATCATCGTGCGCGGACGGATCGTAGATGCCGGGGACGATGGCGCTGCCCATGTGCTTCAGCCCCTCGATCCCGTGCATGCCGCTGTCCGGCTCGACGGCGACGATTGCCACGCCGGGGCTGACCTCGCGCAGGCGCCGTCCCGCGCCGACCAGCGTCCCGCTCGTGCCCAGACCGGCCACGAAGTGCGTCAGGCGGCCGCTCGTCTGCTCCCAGATCTCGCCTCCCGTGGTCTCGAAGTGTGCGCGTGGATTGCTCGGGTTGTTGTACTGGTCGCCGAAGAAGTAGCGCTCGGGGTCGGCAGCGGCCAGGGCCCGCGCGGCGACGATGGCGCCGTCGGACCCTTCCAGCGGATTCGTGTACTCCACCTCCGCGCCCAGCGCGCGCAGGATGGCCTTGCGCTCGGCGCTCACGTTCTCCGGGACGAACAGGCGGACGCGGTGTCCCTTCGCCGCGGCGATCATCGCGTAGGCGATGCCGGCGTTCCCCGACGACGAGTCCAGGATGACCCGATCCGCCGTGAGCCGCCCGTCCCGCTCAGCATCCTCGATGATGCGCAGCACGCTGCGGTCCTTCACGGAGCCGCCGGGGTTGAACCACTCCGCCTTGAGGTAGACCTCGACCGAGGCCGGAAGGTCGGGAGCCAGGCGGGTCAGCCGGATGATCGGCGTGTGCCCGATCTGATCGAGCAGGGAAGGCATCAGGACGGATCCGGCGGGGTGCTGCGTGGGACCCCGCCCCTCATCGCCTACTCATCGAACAGGAAGGCGCCCTCGGGATAGTACCGGACGCTGTGGTCCAGCAGTCTCCGCCGCACGAGGCCGGCCAGCCACCGGTTCTTGCCCGCCAGGTCCCCGGGGGCGCGCAGGGCCTCGAGGGGGAGATTCAGGCGCAGCGCCCGCCCCGGGATGAGATGCCGGGTGATCCCCGTCGGGAGTTTGGCCGGCGACCCCGCGATCTCGACGATGTCCTCCTTCCTCAGCTGCGGGAAGACCACGACGGCGGCGATCGCGCCGTACGCCCCGGAGAGGATCTCCAGGTCGCTCGTCGGCACCCGGTAGATGCGGGCGCGGCCCTTGTAGGTATCCACCACCTGGGAGAGGATCGTCGCCACACGGCGATCGGGTGAGAGCGGCTCCGCCCT
>Ga0209342_10007510_pt1 | contig 10984 bp, 14 predicted proteins | sample RifCSP16_2_FD_184023 | JGI IMG/M metagenome (GOLD analysis project Ga0209342, IMG submission 184023) | Soil microbial communities from Rifle, Colorado - Rifle CSP2_sed 16_2 (SPAdes) (version 2) | ecosystem: Environmental > Terrestrial > Deep subsurface > Rock core/Sediment | place: Rifle... | reverse complement strand
GGGGTTGTCCCAGGAGAGGACGGAGTACCGCCAGAGGATGTTGAGCGCGCCGTGGCTCGCCTGGAGCGGCGCGAGCGCGAGCAGCGCGATCAGGAACAGGCCGCCCAGGGCGGAGGTGCGCCGGCGCCGGAGCATCGCCGGCCATTGTAGCGCTTGACGCTCCGGCGTCCGGTGGCGAGTCTTGCCCGGCATGCCCCGCGCCTTTCGCATCATCGACCCAGGAGCACGCGCGTCGCGAGCAGGACCAGCTTGCCCCGGACGCCGAGGCGCACGCGCCCGCCCGGCCCCTCAGCCGAGGGCGACGACACCGTCGGCGGCCAGGCGCTCGATCTCGGCGCGCGTGAGGCCGAGCTCGCCGAGCACCTCGGCGGTGTGCTCGCCGAGGAGCGGCGCCGGGCGGCGGATCGCCGCCGGCGTCGCCGACGCCCGCACCGGGAACGCGAGCATGCGCGCGCGGCCGTACCCGGGCTGCTCGACCTCGGCGACGAGCCCGAGGTGCTTCGCCTGGGGGTCCTCGAAGACCTCGTCGAACTCGTAGATCGGCCCCGCCGCGACCTGCGCCGCCACGCAGCGGCTCACCCACTCGGCCGTCGTCGCGCCGGCGAGCGCCGCCTCCACGCGCGCGCGCATCTCGTCATGGTGGGCGAGGCGCGCCTCGTTGGTCGCGAAGCGCGGGTCGGCCGCGAGCACGTCGTCGCCCAGCAGCGCGCAGAACCGCGCGTACTGGTCGGGGTTCATCACGACGACCTGCAGCCAGCCGTCCTTCGTGCGGAAGGCCTCCGCGGGCGTGAGGGCCGGGTTGCGGTTGCCCACGCGCGTCGGCCGCGTGCCCGAGTCGAAGTACTGCGCCGCGGGGTCGGGCAGCAGCGCGAGCGTCGAGGCGACGAGGCTCACGTCGAGGTGCTGGCCCCGGCCGGTGCGCTGGCGGTGGACGAGCGCGGCGCTGGCGACGCCGAAGGCGAGGAACGCGGCGGCCAGGTCGGCGACCGAGCCGCCGGCCCGGGTGGGCGGCTGCCCGGGCATGCCCGTCAGCGCCATGAGGCCGCTCATCCCCTGGGCGATCGTGTTGTAGCCCGGGCGCCGGGCGTGCGGCCCCGTCTGCCCGAAGCCGGTGACCGAGACGTACACGACCGCCGGGTTCGCGGCGGCGACCGCCGCGTAGCCCACGCCGAGCCGGCCGGCGACGCCCGGCAGGAAGTTCTCGACGACGACGTCGGCGCGCCGGGCCAGCTCGAACGCGAGCCGCGCGCCCTCCGGGCGCTGCAGGTCGATCGCCACGCAACGCTTGTTGCGGTTGATCGCCGCGTACGTGGCGCTCATCCCGTCGCCGCGCCACGCGCGCAGGTCGTCGCCGCGCCCTGGCCGCTCGACCTTCACGACGTCGGCGCCGAGGTCGGCCATGAGCGTCGTGCAGTAGGGGCCCGCGATGACGCGCGACAGGTCGAGGACACGGAGGCCCTCGAGCATCGCCGGCTCAGCCACGGTCGAGGAACCCCTCCGTCATCGCGTTCACCTCGGGGATCCCGGTGCGCGCGATCGCGTTGATCCGCGCCTTGGCCTCGGCGAGCGGCCGCTGGGGCTTGGCCGCGAGCGCCTCGGCATACGCGCGCACCGCCGTCCGGAGGTCGCCGCCGGGCACCACGCGGTGCACCAGGCCCAGCGCCTGGGCCTCGGCCGCGGTGTAGCGCCGGCACTCCAGGATGATCTCCTTGGCCCGCGCGGGCCCGACGAGCCGGACGAAGCGCGCCGTCGAGGCCGTGCCGAGCGGCACGCCGAGGTCCACCTCGGGGATCCAGAACTCGGCCTCGGCCGCCGCCCAGCGGAAGTCGCAGGCGAGCGTGAGCCCCCAGCCGCCGCCGACCGCGTGGCCGTTGATGCTCGCGACCGTCGTCTGCTCGAGGCCCTCGAGGAGCGTGTTCGCGCGCTCGAAGAGCCGGCGGAACTGGCTCTTGGTCCGCCCGAACGCCCGCCGGCGCTCCTCGGGCGACATCCGCGCGCTGAGCGGCGCGTCGGCGCCGGCCGAGAAGACCGGCGGGGCGCCCGTGAGGACCACGACGCGCGTCGCCGCGTCGTCGCGGAGCGCGGCGAACGCCTGCGCCAGCTCGGCGAGCATCGCGTCGCTCAGCGCGTTGCGCCGCTCCGGCCGGCAGAGCGTGACCGTCGCGATCGCGCCGTCGCGCGTGAGCGTGACGTTGTCGCCCATGTCGCGCGGACGGTAGCACACCGCCCACGACCCGCGCAACGGCGCAACCTCGCGCTTCCGCTCAGCCTCCGTCCAGATCATCGCGTGTGATCTGGAGCTGCTTGAGGATCGCGCCGAGCGTGCCCTTCGGCAGGTCGCCGGGGTGATTCGGAACCACCGCTGACCGGCTCGCTCGCGGGTTGTGCCAGATCTCGTGACTGCGTTTGGCCTGACGCTTCAGCACGCAGCCGAGCGCCCGGAGTTTCCGGGTCAGCTCGGCGGAGGTCACGCCGGAACGACGAGGGAGATCCGGGTGGGGGTGGGCAGCCGCTGGAGGCCGGTCGGAAGTGGCTGGCCGGTTTCGATCATCACGGCGATGAGATCTCGTGCGATGTCCGGAGCCAGGTCGACCACTTCTTCCGGTGTGGCGCCCTGCACGATGAGCCCGGGCAAGTCGGGACTGGTCCCGAGGTAGGGTCCTTCGTCGAGCTGCTGGATCTCCAGAGTGATCTGGTACACGTCGGACATTCTACCGCATGGCTACGTAAAGAGACCGAGCGGCCGCGCGGTCGGCGTGAACCCGGGGAAGAGCGGCGCCGCCTGGACGCCGAGGTGGTGCGCGGCGACCTCGGCGAAGAGCGCGCGGAAGTCGGTCGTCACGGCGAGGTCGCGGCCCTCGAAGCGCTGGTGCGACAGGAGGCCGGGCCAGCGGCCGTGGACGCGCCCGCCGCGCACGCCGCCGCCCAGGACGAGCATCGCGGTCGCGTGGCCGTGGTCGGTGCCGCGGTTGCCGTTCTCCGCGACCGTGCGGCCGAACTCCGACATCGTGAGCACGACGACGTCCGCCAGGCGGCTGCCGAGGTCCCGCGCGAAGGCGGCGAGGCCGGCGGCCAGGTCGCCCAGGCGGAGCGCGAGCTGGCCCTGCTCGGCGCCCTGGCCGACGTGGGTGTCCCAGCCCTGGCTGTCCGCGAAGGCGACCTCGAGGCCGACGTCGGCCCGGACGAGCTGGGCGATCTGGCGCAGCGCCGCCCCGAACGGGCTCCGCGGGTAGTCGGCGCCGTTGGCCGCGGGGATCCGCGCCGCGTCGGCGCGCTCCAGCATCCGCACGGCCTCGAACGTCTCGCGGCCGGTGCCGCGCAGGAGGTCGCGCACGCCCTGGGCGTAGAGCGACTCGAAGCCGCGCCGGGCGCCGCCGTCGCCGCCCGCCGCGCGCACGTCGAAGCGGTCGAGCGAGGCGATCGAGATCGCGCCGACGACGCCCTGGAGCGCGCGCGGGAGCGCGGGCCCCAGCGCGACCGCGCGGAAGGGCGAGGCCTGCGCCGGCCGCGCGCGGACGGCGCGCGCCAGCCAGCCGTCGGCCGTGCTCTTCACGCCCGGCGTGCCGGTCTCCATGTAGTCCTGCGCGTCGAAGTGCGAGCGTGTCGCGTCGGGCGAGCCGCACGCGTGGACGACGGCGAGCGCCCGGTCCTGCCAGAGCGGCAGGAGCGGCGCCAGCGCCGGGTGGAGCGCGAAGAACCCGTCGAGGTCGACCGCGCGCTCGGGCGCGCCGCGCCGGGGCGCCTTGAGGCCGATCGACGGCCGCGCCCCGGCGTAGCCCGGGTCGCCGTGCGGCGGCACCATGGCGAGCCCGTCCACGGCGCCGCGCTGGAAGACGGCGACGAGGACCTTGCCGCGGGCCTGCGCCGCCGCCGCCGCGCGCACGAGGAAGCGCGGCGGCCCGGCGAGCGCCACGAGCGCGCACGCGCCCGCCTTCACGAACGCCCGTCGCTGCATCACTCGCCTCGCCGCGCGGCGCGCCTCGGCTCGCACGGCCCCGACCGTTTCACCGCTCGCCTCGCCGCGCGGCGCGCCTCGGCTCGCACGACCCCGACCGTTTCACCGCTCGCCTCGCCGCGCGGCGCGCCTCGGCTCGCACTACCGTCTCTGGAACTCGGGGGAGCCGAGGACGAGGGCGGCGAGCGTGGCGATGTCGGTCCGCGCCGGTCCACGGTCGTCCGCGGCGAGCCGCGTGATCCTGGGGTCGCCGAGCTGCTGCGCCAGGACGGCGCGCGTCTCGGGGCCGACCTGGCCGGCGAGCAGGGCCGCCAGCAGCCGCTCGAGCACCGCGTCGGGCCGGCGCGGGTCGGCGCCGGCGACGAGCCGGTCGAGGTCGACCGCGACGCGCGGGTAGCGCCCGCCCGCCAGCGCGAGGGCGAAGTTCATCCGCGCGAGCAGGGCGCCCGCGTTCACCCACGCCTCGGCGCGGTCGGCGTACCCGGTGGGCGGCTGCGCCGCGTACAGGGGCTCGCCGATCTCCGCGCTGGCCCGCGCGAGCGCGAAGGCGCCCTCGACGTCCACCCTCGCGCCGAGCGCCCGCACCGCGCTCGCGACGAACTCGAGCGGCGTCTTGACCTTCGCGCGCCACGCCTCGGCGCTCCGGAACTCGCGCGCGGCGAAGATCACGCGCAGCATCGCCGCGACGTCGCCGCCGGTGGCCCGGTAGGCGGTCGCGACGCGCGCGACCAGCGCGGGGGGCGGCGCGTCGGCGACGAACCGGCGCACGAGCTTCTCCGCGACGAAGCGCGCGCTCGAGGGGTGGCGGGTGAGGATCTCGATGACCCGCTCGCCGTCGTCCTGCCCGCCGCCCGCCGGCAGCCGGTGGCCGAGGACGACCTTCGCGCCCGTGTCGTGCATGCTCGGCCGGAACACGAACCGGCCGTCGACCCGCGGGCGGTCGATCGACCAGCCCGTGAAGGCGCGCGCGACCTCGGTGACGTCCCGCTGCGTGTAGCCGCCGTCCACGCCGAGCGTGTGCAGCTCCATCAGCTCGCGCGCGTAGTTCTCGTTCAGGCCGAGCGTGCGGCCGCGGGCGGGGCCGACCGGCACCGTGAAGCCCTCCCGCGCGCTCACCCAGTTGTCGAGGTAGAAGAGCATCGCCGGGTGGCGCGCCGTGGCCCGCACGAGGTCGGGGAACCGGCCGAGCGCGTGGGGCCGGATCGCCTCGCGCTCGTACGCGCCCACGGACCAGCGCACGACGCCCTTGCCCGCGAAGACGTTGAAGTGGTTGAACCAGAAGTCGACCATGACCTCCTGGAGCTGGCGCTCGCTCGCGACCGCGCGGACGACCTTCGCGGCCTGGAGCTCCGCGGCGATCCGGACCGGCCGCTTCCCGGGGGGATAGCGCTCGAGCAGCTCCCGGCGCGTCATCGCTCCGCTCTGCACCTTCTCGCGCAGCGTCGGGTCCGGGCGCGGGTAGTCGCGCAGCAGCTCGGGGATCGGCTTGTCGAGCGTCGCGAGCCCGCCGAGCGCGCGCGCGGTCGCCGAGTCGTCGAGCGACTCGGGCCGGAGCTGGCGCTCGAGCCAGGCCGCGAGGCCCACGGCGCGCACGCGCTCGACGTCGCCGGGGCGCGGGCCGAAGGTCGCGCGGCTCAGCACGTGGAGGATCTCGCGGTCGCCGGCGGCGGGCGTCCCGGCCACGAGGGGCGCCGGCGCGCCGAGCAGGAGGACCAGGGCGAGCGCGAGCGCGCGGGGGCTCAGCGCCGGCGCTCCGGCGTGGCCGGCGGCGCGCCGCGGCCGTCCCGCTGCCGGCGGAACCGCTCGCGCAGCTCCTGGCGCTGCTCGGGGGTCATGCTGCGCCAGCGCTCGCGGAGGCGGTCGCGCTGCTCGGGGCTCATCTGCTGCCAGCGCTCCTGGTTGCGCAGCACGCGCGCGCGCTCCTCGGGCGGCAGCGCCTCGAACTGGCGGAAGCGCTCGAGGATGCGCCCGCGCCGCTCCGGCGCCAGCCGCTCCCAGCGCTCGTAGGCCTGCTGCAGCTCCCGGCGGCGCGCCTCCGGCAGCTCGTTCCAGCGCTGGAAGTCCTGCAGGATCCGGTGCTTCTCCTCCGGCGGGAGCTGGCGGAAGCGCGCGTAGCCCTGGCGCGCCGCCTGCCGCTCCTCGGGCGTCAGGGACTTCCAGCGGCGGTAGTTCTCGAGCACCCGCGCGCGCTCCTCGGGCGCGAGCCGCTCCCACCGCTCCCGGTTGCGCTCGACGACCGCGCGCTCTTCGGGCGACAGCCGCTCGAGCCCCTGGACGGGCGCGCCCTGGCCCCAGGCGGCTTCGAGCGCGCCGCCGAGCAGGACCGCGAGCAGGAGCAGGGCCGGGGGCAGCCAGCGCGGCGTCATGTCACTTCACCTCCCTGGGCGGCGTCTCGGACCGGGACTCGAGCGCGGGGAGCGCCTCCAGCAAACGCAGGCGCTCGAGCATCCGGAGCCGCGCGAGCAGGGTGCGGTCCTTCGCGAGGTCGGCCTCCCGGAGCAGGTCGAGGTCGAGCAGCAGCTGGGCGTCGGGCTCGGCCGGCCGCGCGGGCTCGGCCGCGCCGGCCGGGCGCGCCGCGAGCGCCGCGGCGCCGAGCGCCGCCGCCCCGAGCCACGCCGCCGCGCTCGCCACGCTAGCCCTCGCCCCGCGCCGCCAGCCGGTCGAGCTGGCGGATCACGTCGAAGTCCTCGAGCAGGTCGAGGCGCTCGACGAGCGAGAGCTGCCGCAGCAGCTCGAGCCGCCGGCCGAGCAGGGCCTCCTCGACGGCCCCGAGGTCGTTCCCGGTCGGGCGCGGCGGGCCGCCGAGGACCGCGAGGACCAGGAGCGCGCCGGCGAGGCTGGCCGAGAGCGCGAGCGGCACCGGCCGCCACCACCACGCGTGCCGCCCGCGGCGCGCCTCGAGCCGGGCCCGGAGCTCGGCCCGCCAGCGGCCCCAGTGGATCGGCGGCGCCGCCGGCACCGAGCGGGCGAGGCCCTCGAGCAGGGCGCGGAGCGCGGCCGCGTCCGCGCGGCACGCGGGGCAGCCCTCGAGGTGCCGCGCGACGCGCTCGCGCTCGGCCGGGGCGAGCGCGCCGCGCACGTAGAGCGGAAGGTCGGTGTCGGGATGGTTCGCCATCTCAGCGCCTCTCCAGTGTCTGCCGGAGCGTCTTGAGCGCGCGGTGCAGGTGCACGCGCACCGTGGCCTCCGAGCACGCGAGCACCGCGGCGATCTCCGCGGTCGAGAGCTCTTCCTGCACCTGGAGGATCACGGCCGCGCGCTGCCGCGGCGCGAGCCGGTCCACCGCCGCCCAGAGCGCGCTCATCGTGTGCGCGCGCGAGAGCGCGTCCGTGGGGTCGTGCGCCGGCGCGGCCTGGCGCTCGAGGAGCCCGTCGTCGCCGCGGGCGTCGTCGGCGTCGCGCGCCCAGAGCCGCCACCAGCGGTTGCGGCGGCGGTGGTCCAGGCAGAGGTTGACGAGGATGCGGTAGAACCACGTCGAGAACCGCGCGCGCCCGCCGAAGCTCCCGGCGGCCTCCCAGAGGCGGACGAAGGCGTCCTGGCTGACGTCGCGCGCGTCCTCCGCGTTGCGCAGGACGGACCACGCGAGCCGCCAGGCGCGCTCGCGGTAACGCTCGACCAGGAGGTCGAACGCCGCCTCGTCCCGCTCGGCCACCCGCCGGCACAGCACCTCATCGGTGAGCTCCACGCTCCGGTCGTCTCCTGCCGTCCACCTTCCCATCCCTCCCGTGCGGGCCGCAAGGGGCGGGAAGCCCGCCGCGCTTCCCGCCCCGGGCTCCACGGCCCTTACTTCCGGAAGCTCTGCCGCCGCTGGTGGACGTCGCGCCGCAGCTCGCGCCGGTCCTGGCGCAGGTCGCGCACGTCGTCGCGCCGGTCACGCCGGTCCTCGCGGAGCTCGCGCCGGTCCTGGCGCAGCTCGGCGCGGTCCTGCCTGACCTCGTCCGTGTTGCCGGCCTTGATGTCCCGGCGCAGCTCGCGCCGGTCGCGCCAGAGCTCCCGCTTGTCCTGCCGGATCTCGCGGTTGTCCTGGCGCAGCTCGCGCCGGTCCTGGCGCAGGTCCCGCACGTCGCCACGGATCTCGCCGGCCCACGCCCCGCCGAAGCCGAGGGCCAGCACCATCCCGCCCACCGCCACCACCGTCAGCCGCGTCCCCCGCATGATCGGTCTCCTTGGAGTCGAAGTGGGTGCTCCTTGGCCCATAGGACGCGGCGGTGTATCCCGTTGTTTACGCGAGGAAGTTCCGGAATGCCACGCGCTCTGGACCGGTGACGTACAGGACGTTCTCGGGCGCGGTCGCGACCAGGGCGGCGCAGCCGGGGGCCTCCAGCGCCTCGGTCAGTCGCTCGGCCTGGTGGGGCTACACGGCGTCAGATCGCGAGCAGCGTGCCGCTGATGTGGGCGGACTCCGGCCGCGCGAGCGTGGCGATCGCGTCGGCGACGGCCTCGACGGGCACCCAGGCGCTCCGGTCGGCGTCGGGCATCGCGGCGCGGTTCGCCTCCGTGTCCATGGTGCTCGGCAGCACCGCGTTCACGGTCACGCCGCTGCCGCGGGTCTCCGCGGCGAGCGCCTGCGCGAGCGCGATGACGCCGGCCTTCGCGACCGTGTAGGCGATGAAGCCGCCCGCGGGCGGCACGACGGCCCGCGAGGCCACGAGCACGATGCGGCCCCAGCCCGCCGCCAGCATGTGCGGCAGCGCCGCCTTCGCCCCGGCGAACGCGCTCGTGAGGTTCAGGTCGAGCATCCGCCGCCACGCGGCCGCGTCGGTCTCCAGGAGCGAGCCGCCGGCGAAGCCGCCGACCGCGCCGACGAGGACGTCGAGGCGGCCGAGCCGGGCGACCGTGCGCGCCGCGAAGGCGGTCAGCGCCTCCACGTCGGTCGCGTCGGCCGGCTCGACGAGGAGCCGGTCGCGGTCGCCCGGGGCGACGCGCGCGGCGAGCCAGTCGCGCTCGCGCGCGTCGAGGTACGGGATCGCGACGGCCGCGCCGTCGGCGAGCAGCCGCAGGCTCACCGCCTGGCCGAGGGCGCCGGTGCCGCCCGTCACGAGCGCGACGCGGCCGGCGAGCGGGGTCATTCGCCCGGCGCGCCCATGATGGCCGAGCGCTGGATCTCGTCGTAGCGGACCCTGGTCACGTCGAACGCCTCGAGGCTGTCGCGGAGCCTCTTGAACGTCTGGTCGAAGGAGGGCAGCGTCTTGCGCGCGCGCGTGAGCGGCGTGGTGCGCGCGAGCACGTAGGTCTTCACGTACGGGTGGGTGATGCCCCGCTTCTTGAGCTTCGCCACGACCGCGCCGAGGGCCGCGTCCGCCTCGCGGACCAGGTCGGCCCGCGCCTCGCGCTCCCCGAGGCCCTTCGGCAGCGTGAGCTTCAGGAACCTGTCCACGCGGCGCAGGATCGGCGCGAAGGCGCCGCCGGCGAACCGCCGGTTCTCCTCGTAGAGGAGGCCGAGGGTGACGAAGTGCGGCGACTCGAACTGGAACGCCCAGGCCTCCTCCGTGCTCGCGGGCTCCTCCTTCGCGAGCGCCCGGTACATGCGGATCACCTCGAGCGACTTCTCCTTGAGGTTGTGGGCCTTCTCGACGTTGAGCGGCAGGACCTCGAACACCACCTCGCGCTCGACGACCAGGATCGCCGGGATCACGTCCACCTTGAGCTTGTCGAGGACGGCGCGGCGGTGGTTGCCGTTGGGCGTCCAGTAGACGCCCGGCCGCGGCGAGACCGCGACGATCGGGTCCACGAAGCGGTCGAGGCGCTTGACCGCCTCGGTGAGGCGCTTGACGTGGGTCGGCGAGAGGTCGCGCTGGTACGGCGACGCCTCGCACGCCGTCCGCGGGAGCAGGCAGAAGAGCTGCCAGTGCCCGCCGACGGGTTCCTGGTAGACGGCGAGCACGCGCCCGCCGTCGCGCTCGACCTGCGCGGCGAGCGCCTGCGCCTCCCGCGAGGGCTCCCGCGCCATCGCCTCAGGCCTCCGCGCGCGCCGGCGCCCCCCACAGGCGCGCCGCGAGGTCGCGGAGCGACCCGTAGATCCCCGACGGCAGGAAGATGATGGAGAGGATCAGGAGGAGCCCGTAGATCGTCTCCGCCATGCCGATGAACTTCAGCCCGAAGACCACGCGGAGGTACTCGGCGAGCGCGATCGTGAGCGCGGTCCCGACGGTCGGGCCGAGCAGGGAGTACATGCCGCCGAGCACGACGGCGAAGACGATGCGGAGCGAGACGCCGATGCCCGCCAGCGTGTCCGGGTTCACGTACGAGATGTACTGCGCGTACGCCACGCCCCCGACGGCGGTGAGCGAGGCCGACAGCACGGTGATCCAGATCTTGAAGCGCGTGACGTGGATGCCGACCGACGCCGCGGCGGTCTCGTCCTCGCCGATCGCCTCCATGGCGGAGCGCGCCATGGAGCGGTCCACGCGCAGCCAGACCCAGAGGCCGAGGAGCCAGAGGACGAGCCCGGCGTAGTAGAACACGCGCTTGTCGGCGAACTGCACGGCGAGCAGGCTGTCGCGGCCCGCGGGCCTGAGCGAGATGCCGAGGGAGCCGCCGGTCCAGTTGCGCTCGGCGATGATGAGGAGCCGGACGACCTCGCCGACGGCGAGCGTCACGAGGGCGAAGTAGTGGCCGACCACCTGCAAGCGCGAGCACGGGTAGGCGACGATCACCGCGACGGCGGCGGTGAGGGCGACCGCCGCGACGCCGCCGAGCCAGGGCGTCAGGCCGTAGTGGTTCCACAGGAGCGTGGCCGTGTAGGCGCCGAGCCCGAGGAACGCGCCGTGGCCGAGCGAGACGAGCCGGAAGCGCCCCATGAGGGCCCACGCGCCGCCGATGAAGGACCAGACGAAGATCTGGACCATCACGTGGAGCACGTACTCGCGCATGCCGCCGAGCGGGATGACGGGCCCGGCGGCGAGCAGCACGACGAGGGCGAGGCCGGCGGCGCGTCCGGGCGTCACGTCAGCCCCGTCTGGCCAGGATGCCGCCCGGGCGGATGAACATCATCACGATGAACACGACGAACGCAATGACGTAGCCCATCT
>Ga0209342_10007509_pt1 | contig 10984 bp, 8 predicted proteins | sample RifCSP16_2_FD_184023 | JGI IMG/M metagenome (GOLD analysis project Ga0209342, IMG submission 184023) | Soil microbial communities from Rifle, Colorado - Rifle CSP2_sed 16_2 (SPAdes) (version 2) | ecosystem: Environmental > Terrestrial > Deep subsurface > Rock core/Sediment | place: Rifle... | reverse complement strand
GAGCAGACTCTTCTGGATCGCACGGATGGAAAGCCGGCCAACGCTGACGAACACGAACAGCATAAGCCAGTAGGCAAGAATCAGCCCCCTGGCGGACGAAGACGAGCTCGACGACTGGTCATCCATCAAAACCAGGAAGAAAAGTGCCAGCGTTCCGACGGCGGTTGTCCGAAACAGGGTCATCACCTCATCGAGGCGGGACTGTGCATACCATTGCCGGTAGAGGCCGAAGAATGCGAACCAGAGGAGCCAATAGATATAGATGACAATCATCGGCACCCACATTTCCGGCTCAATCGCGTAACCAAAGAGGCCGCTCCGGATGCGGATGAAGTAATACACAACGAACGCGGCGTTCACCGTGAGAAGATCGAGAACGAAGAGCAATATTTTCTCTGTTCGCCTGGTCATACGCTCTTTTTCGCCACGTCACCTTCGGAGGTGTTCCCGGGAAGAGTCATTGTTCTGACAGCCCTGAATCCGATCAACAAGAGCGGTGCATAGGATAAGAAAAAGATCCCTAATTCCAGAACACTTCGTTGCGGCCCTTCTCCTTCCCCAAGGATCCCGGGGATAACGCCAAAAAGGAGAACCATCGCATACACTGCCGGCCCGTAATTGAAAATGACCTCTTTGAGGAGCCTGTTTCCCGAAAACCGGAACGGATAAAAAGCTCCCATCATCGAGAGGCTCGAGTACCAGAGAATCGCAGCGACCATGCCAAAGCTGAGAGCCTGCAAGCCCGATGCAAACCTCAATGAAGCCCAGAAAACCATACAGCCCCCCAAGAGAGCCGCCGCCTCAAGAACAAGCAGGAACTTCCCTTTTCTGGCGATGACTAGAAGAGCCGACGTCGGCGGAATCAAAACTGAAAGCATCGCTCCCGGAAGCAGGACCACGATGACCGAAACAGAAAGCTCATACGCCGGCAGGAACCAGTGAATGATAACTTTTGAAACGATGAGAACCAAGCCTGTCAATACCGGGCCCAGCACTGCAGAGGCACGCAAGAGTCGAAAAAAGAGCTGCGCCACATCCTCAAGGGAATTGCGGCGGCCAAATGCTTCGCTTGCGCTCGGGACAAACACGGTGCTCAGAGACTGAGAGAACATGAGCGGGACTTGCATCGCGAGCGCCGCGAGGCCGTAGATCCCCAGATCCGAAGGGGTCAAAATGAACGAACCGATCACACGATCGAGATTCAAGATCAGAAGCTGAACAAGTGCCACCGAGAAAAGGAGAAATCCTGTATTCAGCAGCATCCTGAGCTTTAAAATATTCGCGAGGGGCCGCGGAGGCAATCGAAGCACCATGCCAAAATATCCGACATTGAGAACGGCAGCAAGAAGAAATCCGATCAACGCTCCCAGCACACCCTGAAATGCTGCGAGGGTACAGACCAACGCGGTTCGTGTCACTTCAAATCCGATTTCCAGCTTGCTCGAAAGAACGAACTCGTGCCTTGTTCTGAGAATCATGTACGAGAATCGGGAAACCTGCTCAGCCACAATGACAAGGCCCGCGATGATGAGAGCTGATTGAGGCCACCCCATGGTCGGGATTCCGAGGATTCCAAGAAGAGAAAGAACAAGGAGGGCAATCGAGGAAAAGAAAAGAATGCCGCCGAATAATATCCGCTCGACATGCACTACCTCGTCATGACGTTCCTGTCCCCGGAAATAAGGAATTTCCCTGTCTCCCGCGTGACGCAGGCCTCCGTGAACAAGATCCCCGTATGCCAGAACAAGAGAAAGGACAACCCAGTACCCGAAGTGTTCAGGATCAAGGACCCGGGCGAGCACAAGATTCCTCACCGCGCTCAACACCATGATAACATAACGGGCGGAAGAAAAGAGGAGGCTGTCCCTGAAGATCTTCATGAGTGGCTTGGGCGAGGCATGGGCAGTCCAATGAGGTCAGACATTTGCGCGAATTCCGAGCTTCTTTTCCATCAGCTCGCGGTATTCCCCATCAATCTTCTGAACCATTGTTTTCACATCCCAACGGTCCACGACAATTTTTCTTCCCGCACAACCAAACTGCATTGCCCTGCGGCGATTCTTCAATAATTCGACAATAAATGCAGCAAGCAGTCCGGTATCGCCTGGGGAAACGAGATATCCTGTCACCCCATGTGTGATCACTTCATGTGCTCCGTCAATATCAAATGAGACGACAGGTTTTTCCAGAGCGAGGGCTTGTGGAAGCACCCTCGCCAGGCCTTCGAGAACCGAGGTGTGCACAACGACATCCATCATCGAAATGACTTCCGGCATATGCTCAACCGGCAGCATGCCGCTAAACAGAACGTGCTGTGCAACACCCTTCTGTCGGACCAACTCTCTCAGCTCATGTTCCAATTCTCCACCCCCGACAAGAAGAAACTTCACTCCGGGAACCTTGGCGATAATTTCGGGAATCGCATCGATCAAATATCGATGACCCTTGAGCGGTGAAAAACGTGCTATTTTCCCCACCACCAGCTCGTCCTTGCCGATTCCGAGTTCCTTGCGCAGCCGCTTCCCTTTTGGGGCTGATCGGGAGAAATCACGGATGAGAAATCCGCTGCGAACAGTAAGGAATTGTTCCCTCTTGCCAATGTGCGCTGCGAGCGCCTTCTGAGTGATCGTGTCTGTAACGGTTATGAGCTTGTCAGTGAAGAGAGAACAAAGCCTCTCTGCCCATTGGAAAAGAGTGAAGAGAACCATCCCCTGAGACTCATGAAAAGGCAACCCGTGAATCGTGTGAACGACAATCGGAGTGCGAGCCGCAAGGGCCGCAACCCGGCCCAGGATACCTGCCTTCGAACTGTGCGTGTGAACGATTGTTATCCTCTCTTCCCGAAAGATCCCGATCATCCTGACAAGTGCGACGAGGTCTTTCCATGGGTGAATGTTCCGGACAAGTTCGGGGAGTATCCGGATAGGAATATCGTTCTCCTTTGCCCGATCGAACAGATCGCCCTCGGATCGATTGGGCGGGCCGGCAAGAATCCTCACATCGTATCCAAGAGACTTGAGTCCTTCGACCGAGAAAAGCGTATTCTCTGTTGCCCCACCCTGACTAAACGTGGTTATGACATGCAGAATTCTGATCTCTTGTGGGACAGCAGCATGAGTCATGATTGGGGTCCGTGTTCGCGATTCCTGCTCATCCAATCCAGGGTACGTTTCAATCCCTCTTCCCACAAAACGGACGGCTTGTATCCGAGAAGCCGGTGAGCCCTGGAAATGCTTGCAAGCGAATGGAGAACCTCGCCTTTTCGCGCAGGTTCAAAAACAGGGTTGATGTTCGTTCCCAGAAGCCTGTTCAGAATTTCAACCAGATTGAGGAGGGAGTGAGCCTCGCCACATGCTATATTCATCAGTTCTCCTCCCACACTCGGGGCTTCCGCGGCCAGGAGATTCGCCTGAACCACATTCTCCACATAACTGAAATCGCGGGACTGAAGTCCATCGCCGTAGATGACGGGCCGCTCTCCCCGGCTCATGGCCTTGATAAACCGGGGAATGACTGCGGCATACTGGGAGTGCGGGTTCTGGCGGGGTCCAAAGACGTTGAAATACCGGAGAGCAACTGTTTGTAATCCGTACACACGGGAAAAGACGCTCGCGTAGCTCTCGCCAGCGAGTTTCGACACTGCGTAGGGCGAGAGTGGCCGCGGGGACATCCCCTCATCTTTTGGCTGTACCTCAGTATTACCGTAGACGGACGACGATGAGGCAATAATGACGCGTCTGACTCCTTCATCTTTGCTCGCAACAAAGACGTTCAGTGTGCCGCCAATATTGACTTCGTTGCAGTTGATCGGCTGGTCGATAGAACGGGGGACAGAAGGAAGCGCCGCCTGGTGAAAAACGACATCGACACCTCGGACCGCCAGCCGGACTGTCTCCAGATCCGTCAGGCTCCCTTCGATCAGCTCCACGTCTTTGCCGAACGGAATGAGATTCTCACGGCGACCCGTGGCAAAATTGTCAAGGACCCGGACGCGCTTCTTCTGCCGCACGAGTTCCGCCACAATGTTTGAACCGATGAATCCTGCTCCACCGGTTACGAGATTCAGTGACATGGGTTTCTCAGATAGATGTTCGATGAGGATCAAGATATTGTCGCATCCAAAGCTCCAGATTCAGAAGAAGCCAGAGCGCCGTATCATGGACTTCTCTTCCTTCTTTGTGCAGATTGTACAGCCGTTCGACGTAGTTGTGATCGAACAAACCTCTGTTTCTTGTGCGGTTATCCATGAGGGTCTCAAAGAGAAAATCCTTCAATGCCCCCCGGAACCATTGGTCTGTCGGGACCGCAAATCCGTGCTTGGGTTTGCGAAGTACCTCCGGCGGCAGCAGGCCTTTCACTGCCCTTTTCAGGATCCGCTTGGTGGAGGTTCCCCTGATTTTGTATTGTCCCGGGATCTGGAAGGCCAGTTCGACCATCCGATGGTCCAGAAACGGAAGCCGTCCCTCGAGGCTGAAGGCCATGGTTGCTTTGTCGACTTTTTCCATGAAGACATCAGAGAGCCAAGTCTTGAGGTCCACATACATGACTCGATTCAGATGATCCTGCGTTTTCCCGTTCCAAACGCGATGATAATAGTGGGGATATGGCCATTGAGGGTCGTAGCCGGCGATCTGGCCTTTGATAGCAGGCAGCAGCAGATCTTCCCGCATTTCCCGCGTGAACACCTCCAACCATGAGGCATATCGTACGGCAGGATCGACCATCGGGAGTATGCGGACAATTCGTTTTAATCGTCGGATGCGCGGTATGGTTCCGACAACGGCAGGAATCAACCGCTCTGTCAGCAATCTCGGGAACCGTTGATATTGCTCCGCCTTTGAGTCAGCGACGTAGCGTCTGTATCCTCCGAAAAGCTCGTCTCCGCCCTCCCCTGCCAGGACCACTTTGACATGGCGCCTGGCAAACTCGCTGAGAAGATAAACAGGAAAATTCGCCGCATCACCGAAGGGCTCATCGTATTGATACACAAGCTTCTGAAGCGTCTCCACCAGGTCAAGGTGATCCACCAGCAGCTCGTGATGATCCGTTTCAAAGTGCGCGGCGACTCGTCTTGCGTCCGGCAGTTCGTTGTATCCTCCGCCGACCGTGAATCCAAGAGAAAATGTCTTGACCGGGCCCGTCGCATGTCGTGTCATCAAGGCAACAATGGCGCTGGAATCCACGCCCCCGCTGAGAAACGCACCCACGGGAACGTCAGCAATCATTCTGCGTTTGACCGAGTCGTCGAGGAGCGCCAAAATCGCCCCAGCACACTCGTCCTCACTTCCGCATGACACCGGTGGTTCGTCGCCAACGTCCCAGTACTGGTGAATGTCGATCCTGCCGTTCTGCACGGTAAGATAGTGGCCCGGCAGAAGTTTCAGGATATCCCGGTACATCGTTTCCGGCGCCACGGCATGGCCAAACGCAAGGAAGTTGGCCAATCCCCTTGGATTCAAGTTCCGCGGAATGGTTGGATCGGCAACAATCGACTTGATTTCTGACGCAAAAACAATCTGATCGTTGCCTTCATAGTAGTAGAGAGGTTTTTCTCCGATTCTATCGCGGGCGACAAACAGCGATTTCTTCGTATCGTCCCAGATGGCGAAGGCAAACATGCCGTTGAAGCGCTTAAGACATTCGACTCCCCACTCCTCAAAGGCATGGAGGACAACTTCCGTGTCTGTTTCCGTTGCGAACTTATGACGCCGCGCCCGCAGCTGATCGCGCAATTCATGAAAATTGTAGAGCTCGCCGTTGTAGACAATGCAGCGGCTTCTATTCTCGTTGAAGATTGGCTGATTTCCTCCGGCAAGGTCGATGATGCTGAGACGGCAACTGCCGAGAAACACCGACTCGTTCGACCACGTGCCTTGCGCATCGGGACCGCGGTGGATCATTGCGCGAATCTGGTCCTCCGCATAACGGATCTGCGGCGGATCCGTAGAAACGATGGCCAGGATGCCGCACATTAGCTTCGCCCCTTCATAATATCCGCGAGGAGTGATGCCAGCCTGGGCGCCGTAATCCTGGAGCAATAGCTTTGTTCAACCTTCTTTCTTCCCGCTGCACCCATAGCGAGCCGGAGAGGAGCGTTCGCCTTCAGAGTCGAAAGAGCCTCCATCCATTCTTCTGACCCAGTGGCAAGAAATCCATTGAAACCGTGCTCCACAATTTCCCGGTTCACCCCCACCGGTGAAGCAACCACGGGACGGGAACAGGCCATGTACTGAATCAACTTGTGGCCGCATTTCCCGCGTTCCCATGGCGAATCCTTCAACGGCATGATCCCAACGTCGAATTTCAACATCTCCTCCACCTCCGTTTCTTCGTTCCACGGGCGCATTTCCGTCGAAACACCTTCGAGAGGGCCGGGATCAGCTCCAATCGTTACCAGTCGAACGGCCCCCTTGTGGCTGAGAGTTTTCAAGGCACCCCGGATTTCAGAAAGGTAATGGACTGTGCTCGGTGACCCGATCCACCCGACCGTAAAAACCTCATTCTTCGGAATCGCCACCACCGGGTATTTTTCAAGATCGACAACCGTCGGAAGGATTGCCACTTGTGATGCACCAGCCTTTTTCGCCCGCTCAGCAAGATATGAATTTCCCGCTATCACAAGCGCAGCATCGCGCATCACTCGATCGATCTTCTCGCCCAGGATGCTCCTGATGACCCTTGAGGGATTGAGATCATAGCGGTGAAATACTGCGTCATCAAGGTCGACCAAGTACGGTGTTCGGCCCGCCTGCAGGAAGGATTCAATTGAATAGGGAATCCATGGAAGAGCCTCGTACTCGATCCAAATCAGATCGTATGACCCTGATCGCAGAAGGTGAAAGACACGCCGGACATACGATGCAGCCACATCGAGTAGCGGCAGACTTTGTCGGGCGTACAACCTCCGCAAATAAAGATCACTCAGCAGCGGGGCAACATGAATCCTGTGTCCAAGTTGTTGAAGGTACGGCACGTACTGGTAACTGCGATACCGGCTGCTCGCTCCGAGCTTCTCATAGCGGCCGAGGAGGAGAATGTTCACTTGACTGACCGTCCCCGGGTAAGGATAAGACCCGGCGCGATCCTCCACAAGCGCAGATAGGCCTTGATCGTTTCGGCTATTTCTCGAAACGAGAGCCGGAAACCTGCATACAGGATCCTCGTGAACGGCTCAAGGATGAGGGTTCCCAAGGCGAGAGCAGTCGTTGCCGGCCGGGAAAAGTGCTTGTATGCGTAGAGGAGGCGGCTTCGCAGAGAATAGAAGAGCCGGAGCGAACGTACTTGGTCCGATGTCCCGCCACCTTTGTGATACGCGGCGGCTTCTGCGAGGAAATACGTCTCAAATCCGGCCTTTCGCGCACGAAGTGAGAAATCCACTTCTTCAAAATACACGAAGAACCTCTCGTCAAACCCTCCCAGCGATCTGAACAAGGATCCGCGCACAAGAAAAAACGCACCCATCACCTGATCAACAGTACGGCTTTCTTTATGATCCCATTCGAGCATGAAATGATCTTTGAATGCCCCCGGGAACAACCGATTCAATCCGATCATTGCCGCGAAAAACCTTCCCGCTGTCGGAAACCTGGCGCACGTGCGTGATACATTGTTTTTCCCGTCGAGAAGTTGAATTCCGACAATTCCAATACTTTTGTGGGCGGCGTCTTCCATGAATGAAATCGGTTTCCACAGGGAATCATTCAACAAAGTCACGTCGGGATTGAGGAAGAGAAGATAATCTGCAGCGCCTGTTGATGCCCCTAGGTTGCAGGCGGCGCTGAAACCTCGGTTTACGGTATTTCGAATGACTTGTAAAGGGAGATCAATCTTCCCGGGGAAATCAGTTGACCCATCCGACGATGCGTTGTCGACAACAACCGCCCGCCCGAAGCGAAATCCAATCTTTTGAGTCTTGGCGATGGATTCAAGAGTTTCTGTGAGTTGAATTCCCGCGTTCCAGTTGACGATAATGATATCAAGCTGTGGGTTCATGCAAGTAGACTCAGAGCAGGCGATCGGATCGAAAAGGACTTCTGCGAAGCAGAATTCCAACGCCTGTAATGAAACGCGAGTTATCAGTCAGTTCGTGGGGGTTTACCTTTCGCGCCACCAGCAGAATGTGATGGGGCCGAAGCGCTTCCAAGGCAAGAATCTGAAGTCCGAGGAGACCTACGAGTTCCACCACTGTCTTTGTCGTAAAAACGTGGTGATGCAAACATCTGTTTGTCGCGTTGTCCCTGCATCTGGCCTCAAATTGATCGCGTCCTCCGCCGATTGGATCCCGCTTCAAGTCATGGAGTGCGAGAACCTCAGACAAATGCGTCAGATCGTCCTCTGCCATATTGTTCTCATAATCCTGAACAAGGTGGGCAATTGGCGTCACGGGCCTTTTATGGTCAAACGTCCCGTCCTTGTGAGGAACCACGATGACGAGCGATCCTCCTTCGCGAATCACCCTTATCCATTCCTTCAACGCTTTCAGCGGATTGGCAATGTGTTCAAGAATGTGGGATGAAAGCACAAAGTCATAAGATTCTGAGCGAAGGAACGGGAGTTCAGTTGCTTCACCGATAAACTGAGAACCCGGTTCACGTGATTTGCTGAACCGATACGTCCTCCCAATCAACTGCTCTTCCCACACAGTCTTTCCGCTGAAATTGCAGTTGTCCAGTCCGTGCACAATCGGGTACAACGGGAACAATCCCCACATGGTAAAGAGGGCACTGGGGCCTCCAAGCTCAAGGCCGCTTCGTTGCCGGAACAACTCCCGACAATCACGGTAGCATCGGGCCCTTGGCTTCACGATACGCCGACCCACTGCCTTCGCCAGACCCGACACGCCTCCATAGCGAAAGATAGAAGATACCTTCTTCGCAAGGGTGTTTTTGTCAGACCTCTTTTCGTGAGCCTGCAAATCCATGTCTCCTCGCGGACGTTGTCCTAAATGGTATGGGCTGCAACCCCTTCGGTTCCGTCCTGGACGGCCGCACCGGAGGGTCGTTCAATCCAGCGGAGGGTCACAAAGAGCAGCACAACATTATACACAAACCAGAGAAACCCGAATTGGCTGTTGAAAACAGAAAGTGCCATCAGGAAAACTGCGACACCGTAAGCTGAGAGAGTTGAGAGTCGTGGAGCCTGGCGAAGCGAATAATAGAGAGACCCTACAACAACTCCGCCAATCAGGCTGATAAGGAAAACGCCAAGGACTCCGAAGTCTCTATAGTACGTCCAGAATGCCGAATACGTGTTGTAGCCGCTAATCAGGAACGGGGTCTCAACAAGCCCGAAATAGTCACTGAGCCAATGCTTCAAACCCGTAAGAGCCGTTACAAAATCAAAGGTATAGTATCCATACGTAAACTCTTCCAAGCGGTCAACGGAGCGTGCAAACATCTCCAGATTCATGACGAAATACATATATGGTTCCGTGACCCATGCAAAGCTCGGATCAATCCGCATCTTCGACCCCACGTATACGAAATACACAAAAATAGCGCTCGCACGAAGCCTCGAAATAGCCAGCAGGAACACCACACCGACACCCAGATAGAAAGCGGTAACACGCGCTCGAAGGTGTCTCGTCATATAATGAACCAACGTCACCATCATCAGTGCAGTGACGGCGAGCGGAAATCGCTGCAATGTGATAGCATACATCAGGAAGCAGACAATAGTGGCAAACGCGAGAATGCCCTTTCGTCCCTTTTCGTGCCCGACCAGCACGAAGTACAACGTGGCAAAGAAACCGACTTCGGTAAGGTTATGAATCAGCAGCCCAATGCCGAACATTTGGAACTTGGCCCTTGCCAACCCTGGTCTGGAACTCAACAATGGTATCTCGTGCCCCGTGAGGACAATGGCGGCGTATGCAACGACAAAAAGGAAGAAAAAGACAAGAGTGACACCGAAGAGGCGGTTATTGTCGACCCGAGACAGCCTGCACCGTGATCGAATTTCATCCAGAGAGAGAAGCTGAGAATTGAGATTCATAACATACAAGGCAAACAATCCAAGCAAGAACGAAAGAGGGCCGAGGAGCAGGATAATCCAGCTTTCCGTCGACCATTCATGCTGAAGGCCGCTCATTTTCAGTTCCGCAAGGCCAAACGAAAGAGCCCAGACGAATCCGAACACTCGTGCCGGAGAAAGCACGTCCGCCCCGCGCTTGAGGCAGGAAAGAACAATACCTGCACAGATTAAGAAGAAGATTATGGAAACCAGATTCATCGTCCCATACGCTGATCGTTACGACGGTTTCACAGTAGACTGCGGTTCATGGTATTTCTTTTGTCGGTCGCAGAGGAGATCCGACGATCGAGATCATGAATTGCCGCTCGGCGGCGTCAAATACATACTTCCAGGCAACAAGAACAAAGAAGACAGCAACGATACTGCTTACCAACGCTTTCACAAGGACGGACGGGTTCAGCATTGAAGCAACGACAAGTATTGCACCCATCCCTGCCACATAGGCGGCTCCGCGGACGAGGCCGCGCTCACGGTAGACGGCAACACCGGTGAATTTTGATGATGCTCCAAAGAGGAGAAGAAAGTCGATTATCGCCCGGACCATCCATGCAATGGCTCCGCCGGTAATCCCCACCTGCTTCACCAAGATCCAAGTGATTGGGAGGTAAAGGAGGACCTCGAGCAAATGAAATTTTGCGGTAATATCGGGGCGCCCGAGTCCCTGGATCATGACGAACGGAATCTGAGCCAATGAATTGAACAAGACGCCAAAAGCGAGGATCCGGAATGCGGAAGTGCTGTTCTCGGCAAAGTCGGATCCCAGCCACACACGCAGAATATCATCGGCGAGGAAGACAAGAATCATCACGAGAGGACCCATGAGTACGAGGAGGTATTTGACTGATCTGGCGTGATAGCCGGCCAGGACCTCCTTCGAGGCTGTTCCGATGGTGCTGAAGGCAGGGAAAAGCGTCATAGTGAGACTCGTCGGAAGAATCCAGAGCCTCGTGAC
>Ga0209342_10007507_pt1 | contig 10985 bp, 11 predicted proteins | sample RifCSP16_2_FD_184023 | JGI IMG/M metagenome (GOLD analysis project Ga0209342, IMG submission 184023) | Soil microbial communities from Rifle, Colorado - Rifle CSP2_sed 16_2 (SPAdes) (version 2) | ecosystem: Environmental > Terrestrial > Deep subsurface > Rock core/Sediment | place: Rifle... | reverse complement strand
ATGGCGGAGAGCGGAGCCGAATCTCCAGCGCCGTCGCGACTCAGTTTCGGGCGTGTCACGGCCCGAAGGATCAGCTCGTCATCGGCCGCCGCCTCGTCCTTCATCGCCTCTGCCATTGAATTCAGTTCGATCAATCGCGTCTCTTCAACTTCGGTTCGGTCGGCCTTGAGCGAGAGCAGCTTTTGCATCGCCACCGAGAAGATCGGCCAGAGCTGCGGCAGATCGAGAAGATCCGTCTGGAGCAATCGCCGAATCTCGAGGCACGTCCCAGACGGCAAGGTCACGAGTTTCGTCGCCTTCGCCGTCAGATCCGCGACGGTGCTCGGCTCACCAAGTGGTCCCATGATTCTCCAGTCCACCGTGGTAGAACGCAATCGGGCTGTCGGTGAAGGCTGCGTTTCCACCATCCGAGACATTGAGCTGGCCGAGAGTGTCCGCCGCGATGTCAGCGGCGCTCGCTGTGAAAGTGACGGTGTGCGGCTTTAGTCCCTTCGTCTCGACCAACGCCCGTGAACTCGGATCGACGAGCGCGGCAGGGATGTAGATCTGGAATTCGTGCTCGCCGGCGCCCGATCCGCCGTTGTTGAACTTGATCGTGAATACTTTCTCCGTCTGGGTGTACATGCTGTCCTGCAAGATACCTTCGGGTGTCCCGACGTAGAACAGCAGCGCGTTCCAATCGATCTCGAAACTCCCCGTCACCTCGAAGGGGCCTCGAACCGGGGGTTTCGCTCCCCGCCCGACAAGGCCCGAGACGAAGTGCGCTTCGTCGAGATTTCGATTGACGTTGATCGTGAAGGACCGGAGTGCATTCGTAAGCACTGTCGATCCCCAACTCGCCGACGTGATGTGCGCCCATTTGATCGGGAGAAACGTATCCTTCGCGTAAACGACGGCATGCGTGGACCGAGCCTCGGCTTCGCAAAGCACGCCGTAGTTCAGGAGCATATGCCCCGTCGAGTTCATCGACAGCACGAGATTGTTGCAGACCGTCCCCGCGTACTGGAAGAAGTTGGGCCCTCGGTAGATGTTGAGCAGCATGCTGTCGACCGTGTCGGCGGCGGCCAGATACGTGTTGTAGCTCGTGGCGTGGTTCACGCTCTGATCGGTCTCGACCGTTCCCATGAGGGATTTCAGCGCTCGGCAGATCTGATTGTACTGGCCGTGGAACTGGAGCGAGCCACCGGCCGCGGCGTTGAAATGGTCGATTCCGTGGAGCCCTCGAAGCGTCGCCGTCGCACGTGGGGTGAACTCCGCGGTGTATCCCACGTCGTCGGCACCTTCGAGGATCGGGATGTGCGGGCTTTCCGGCACAGTCGGCGCCGTGCTATAGCCCTGATCCTCCCGCGTAAGCGTCATCCACGACTGACGCCCATAGACTTCTTGCGCCATGCTCTTCTCCTCAGCCGACTATACAGCCGGCGGTTCAACAGGCGCTGGCGTGCCCGGATCGATCACCACTTGCTTGAGGTTCCGGATGCATTCCCACAGACCCGCCGAGATGAGCGTCGTCACGCCCCATCCCTCGATCGTGTACTGAGTGAGTCCCTCGAGGCCGGCTAAGAAAGTCGGTTCGTTGTTCCTTACCAAGATCATCGCATCCGCTGTCGGATCAGTCGGCGTTCCCATCTATACCCCTCCAGGTTTAAGCTGTCCACCGCGTCAGCCAGCGAATTCGGCAGACGCCTTCCGTATTGATCTGATGCTCATGCTCGATATCGCTCGCTCCGTATTCCGTGCTCACATCGATCGACTGCGAGGCGAGTGATCCGAGCGACGGATCGGATCGCATCGCTTGCAGGATATCGGCCTCGAGGCGCTCCCGAGCGGTGTAGACATCGACGCTGGCAGTCCCGAGCACGACGCCAACGATCTCCCATGTCGCTTCGTACGTCGCCGTCGCCGGAGTTCCGCTCTGTAAGGTCGCCTCATCGGTGGTCCGCAGGATCGGCCGGACGAAAACCAGCGGCGCCGTGGATGTCACTTCGAATGCCGAACTCGGCACGCCGGTTCGAATGTCCGCATCGGCGACGGTGTAGAAGAAATTCGGCGTCCCGTCGATCGTCTTCAGCAGCACGATCATCTGCGCGCGCTGGAGCGTGATCCGGTTCTCGGTGGCTATGGTAGCGGCCCTCCCTCATCGAGCGGCGTCCAGTCGATCGCTACTCGGAGTCGGCAGACGCCATCGGTCGTGATCCCGGCCTCCCGCTGGATCTCGTCGGCGCCAAAGCTCATCTCTGTGATGAGAAGCTGATCGAGCACCGGGGCGATGCTCGTCACGGGCGCCCAGAGGCCGAGCACGGTTTCCATGTCCTGAGCCAGGCGCTCCCGCGTGAGATAGGCGTCTTGGCCGTCGATTTCCGATACTCCGACGCAATCAAATTCGATGCGCTGCTTCCCAACGATCCCGACGAAAGGACCATCTCCCGGACTCTCTCGGTTGTAGTCGGCTCGGCGCATCGAGGTCGGGTCCATCGTCCTCAGCACGGGCGAGATGTAGATCCGCGGGATGGAGTGATCGATCGCGCTCGTTGCCAGCCCGTAGAAGACTTGCTCGGCCAGCTCTTGCGTGAAGTCGTTCCAGTAGCCATCGGCAATGGCGATGTTGAGGAAGTGTGATCGCAAACTGAGCCGAGCATTCTGGATCTGCGTCGTGTTTGGATAGGCCATTCACGCGGCTCGCTTGAAGGCGTTGACCGAACCTTTGAGCAATTCTCCGGACGCCCATCGCGCCGTCGGTTTCCAGATCGGCCGAGCCGGGATACGGACCTGCTTCGCCAGCGCCGCGATCGGACGTACCACTCGGCCAGTCGCCAGCATGAGCGCACGTCCGGACCGAGAGACAAACGTCCGGAACGGCCGGCCCTGAGCGAGACCCATCGCCGCGATGTCGATCAGCCGTTCACGACTCGCACCGGCCTCGGTCTTCGTCAGCGGGATCGCCAGCATCTTCCCGCCGCCCATCTTGTGCACGATCGTCCCGTCCTTGCGCCTGCCCACGATGAGCATGCGCGGAATCCCCTTTGGCCGGATCGTCGCGCCTTGCTCATGCGTGAGCGCGTAGGTCGTCGTCGTCGAGACAGTCGCGCTTTCGGTATGATCGCCGAGACGGATCAGATGCGTCTGCACGGACCGGATGAGTAACCCGGATCTCACGTGTACGGAGGTCCGATAGTGCTGTTTGATCCTGTCCGCAGCCTTGAAAGTCGTACGCTCGAGCAGCCTCCCGTATTCCACAGGCAAGCGAGTCCGGAGCTTCGCCAGGGCCGCCCGCATCTGCTTATGACCGCGCATCTTGAGAATCATACTGCGTGTATCGTCCTCCACGGCTCCAGCATCTGAAGCGCCGCCGGAGGCGCGAGCCTCGTCACCTCCATGAAGATGCTGTCTCCGGTCGACAACGTGCGCTGTGTCACCTGGGCTCCGCCTGCCTGCTTGTATCGGATCAGCTCGGCCGCGATTAGCGCGAAGCCGATACGGAAGCTGTCGGGCAGCCCGGCGGCGGATGTCGCGAGCCCGCCGGTGTACTTGACTCGATAGCGCACACGATCGAGCCACACGTAGTCTCGCCAGGTGATCAATCCCTGTGTCTGGAGTCGATCCGTATGGACCTGGTCTGAGGCGTAGTCATCGTAATCGACGTAGATGTCGATGCCCTGAGTGAACGGCTTCGCGAGCCATGACGTCCCGGACCACTCCTCGATCGTCGTTAAAGCCGTGACTGGCGGTCGACGGAGATAGAGATCTTGGCTGCCGTTGCCGCGATAGATCTCCTGAATTCCCGTCGCCTGATCGGCAGCCGGCCGGATGTGCGCCTTGCCCCACTCAGTAACCGCTGTCACGAAATCCGAGAGCGCCGTCGCATCGGTGAAATCGATGAAGCGTTGGATATCCGCAGCGGTCGTGTATTCAATCGCCGCCATTGCTCGTCTCGATTTTGGTTCTCAGCTTCCGCCGCGGTGGGAAGAACGGCCGCGCCGGCGATGGAGTTGCCAGGGTTGTCGTGGCTGTCTCACCAAGTCGCTCGAAAGCAGGGCCGAACTGATCAAGCAGCCGCTGGCCCATCTTTTCCGTTACGTCGACGGCTTCGCCGATCGAAATCGATAGATCACCTTCTCGGAACATGGGATGAGGGCAGCCGCGCCCCGTGTATCTCAGTCGCATCCCAATCCTCCTCGGTGTCGTGCAGTCGTTCCCATTCGCGCATGAGGTCGGCGCAGGCGACATGGTAGTCCGGCTCGTCAGGGTCGGAGCATTGTCCATGCCGCCCGCACCAACCGCAGATCACTTGCTGCTCTACAGCACGTTGTAGATGTAGTCGGTCGTGTGCTGCGTGGACAACCGCTGATGCTGGAAGTCACCACGCCACGACGCGACCACCACGAACTGATCGCTTTCGATGTAGAGCTGCTCCGAGCTCTTCACCGTGATGATCCGGCGTTCCCCGAGTCGCCACGATCCGACGTTGACCAGGATCGCACCGGTCAGGTTGGTCGTGGATGCATCGTAGACACCGGAAGCGTTGAGATCTGCCCGCATGTACTCGGTCGGGATCATGGGCATGCCGAGCACCTTCGCCGCCTCACCCGTGAGGATCGCCGCGCCGGGGCCGTACTTCTCGAGCGTCACGACGTTCGTGTCGAGCGTCAGATTCGCGTAAGCCTGATAGCTCGTCAGGAGGGCAGCGATCCCACCCGTCGCCGCGCTGAAGCCTCCGAATTTGCCCATGGCTCGCCGAGCCGCCCCGATGTCGGCCACGGTCAGCGCGTCACCACCGCCCGAGCGGCTGTAGCTGTTCGCGATGCAGAACCTGCGGAGCCCGTTCCACATCTTCCGGCGGTCCGTCGATCCGGTGACATCCGAGTCCTGATGCGTACCGGTCGTGTCGCCGTTCACGATGCACTGATTGCGTCCTTCTCCGATCCCGAAAGCGGCGTCGGCTCGGATCTCGGCGATCATGTCCACCGTCGCATCCTCGATCAGCTCCATCCCGATGACGACTCTGTCGAAGAGCTTCCGCGCCGTCCAGGTGATCTGTCCGGTCGTCACGACCGACGGCGTATACGGAACCCACGAGGTTTCGTGCGGCGCGTGGACTGTCTCGCCCACGTAATACGCCGTCGATCGCGCTTCTTTGATCGGGCGCTTTGCGATCGGGCCCGTCATCGCGAACGACGGGAAGATCCCCGCCAGCGGAGAAGCGTCGCGGACGAGATCGAGAAGATCCGAGCTGAGCACCTCGGCCGGCACCCACTCATCGCCCTTGTCCGTGACGGTCGACGCCATCGCCGTGTCGTCTTTTCTCAGCGGGAAGATCTGCTTGTGGAGGTTCAACCACTCCGCGTAGATCTGTCCATCGGCGATCCAACTCGTCGGCCGGTTGTGCACCTTGCCCGCGAGCGCCTGAAGGACGAGCACGTCGCTGAGCCGCTGGTACATTTGCAAGTCGGAGCCACGCTCCGACCTCTGCGACATCAGGAACTCGTACACGTCCTGCGGATTGTCGCTCGATCCGTATTCCTTGCGCTCATCTCGGATGACCGGGAAGCGCTTCGGAACGATCGGAATCCATCCTTTGACGGTCGAGGTCACTTTCGCCGCTTCCATCACGCGCATGACGCGCAGCGAGTCTTGGACCTCCTTGATCTCGGCCGCGACTTTCGCCGTCGCCTCCTTGATCTCGGAGTCGATCCCGCGCGCCTTGACTTCCTTGGCCCAGGTCACGACCTCGGCCAAAGCTCCGAGCGCTTCGTCGTTCGACTTGAACGGATGGCTCGGGATGTTCACCATATCGGGCATTTCAGGCTTCTCCTCTTGACTGTCTTAGACTTCGATTCACATGAGACGGACGGGATCTTCGGTTCCATCATCTCCCTCCACGTCGAGACTCACCGGCTTGGGCTCGACAATTTCGGCGTCTCGTTTCCCGAGAGCCGTGTCAATCTTCGCCTCCAGCCTCTTCAGACGTTTCAGAACCGCCATTTGGAATGGCATTCGGCGCTCGAGATCCCCGAGCACCGATTTCAAACTGTCTTCGTGATCGGCGATCCAGGATTGGACCGCCTCCCGCGTCCATTCATCAGCGGGGAAAAGCAGCGCAAGCTTCGTCGTCTTCGTTTCACCTTTCAGCTTTCCGACCACCATTTTGATCGTCCGTTTTTCCTGCATGGTGATCGTTCGGAAGTTGTCCTTCTCGAAATCGTTCGGATCACGAAGTCGGTAATGGTAGTTCTCCCCGACCAACTCGAGGCCGGGCTTGCCACGAGTTTCGAGACTCGGGATGATGATGCCGGCGGCTTTTGCGCGGACGAGCGCTTCGGTGTTCGACGGGACGGCGCAGATCGCCGCTTCCACGATCTCCCAATCGGTATAATGCCGGCCGGAGAGCGGGTACGGAATCTGCCCTCCAGGCTTCCATTCGCCTTTCGCGCCGTCGGGGTCCGTCCAGCCGTGCGGCAGAAATCCGACCGATGCGGAGTTGATGTCACCGTGCGCGACCATGTCCTCGGCCAGCTTTCCGAGCGGATTCACCTGAGAGAAACGGGCCGTGGCGCCGATGCCCTTGCCGGCTTTCGTTTTGACCTTTCGGATATTCTCCCATCGTCCGAGGATGCTCTGGATGCTGCGCGTGTCGTGCGTATCCGTGATCGGAACGCTTTCCGGCAGTCGTGCGCCGGAGGCTTCGAGGATTTCGCCGTCGCGGTCCACGTCCTCCGTCGAGATCATGAAATCGCACGTGTGGCGCTCGGCGTTGTACGTCGACACCTTCGCGCGGGCTTGGGTCGTCTTGAATCTCATTCCTCGCCTCCGACCACGACCGTCGTGGTGCACCGGCAGTTGATGATCTCGCCAGCCTCCCCACCGGGATCGCCGGGGTAGAGAAGTCGATTGGGAAACGGCTCGCCGAGAGGCACGACAATACCTTCCTGCGCCGCGTGGGTTTCGCGGACGTTCTCGTCGAGCGCCGTCAACCACTGCGTTCCCTGTGCGACGTCGGTTTGCTTCGCCGTCGCCAACGTCGCGAAGTTGAAAGCGCTTGTCGCTTCGGTGCGCGCGATGACGAGCGATCGCGGTCCGAGCGTGTCCATTGCCGCGCGCACCCGATCCTGGAGTTGGTTGATCGTCTCGCCCTTCTCCGCGCCTTCGGTCAGCGTCTCACGCAATCGCTTCCGAGCCGCGGCGTCGGTGTCGCCGACGAGCTGCCTGGAGAAAACGTGCGTCTTCTTGTTGATGAATTCCTGCACGTACGCGACAGACAGATCGAGCACCTGATCTTGATCGAGTTCATGGAACAGCTGTGACGCTCTGGCCGTCAGCACGCGGCCGTGGAACTTCCGAGCGGCGGTGCGCGCGAGCGCCTCGGCGCGCTTCTTTCCTTCCACGAGCAGATCATCCACCTGATACGCGAAGAGCTTTTCGGCCTTTCCTTCACGGCGAAGCAATCGAATCACGTCCTCGGCGAAGGCGGAATAGACAGCCTCAATCTCAGGAATGAGGGAAGCGGCGATGCCCTCCAGGCGGGCGCGGTGGATGCGCTTCGTGGCTAGCATCGTCGCCTCGCGAAGTAGCTGTTTGTCCGCCTTCGCCTCGGCACCCTCTTGGATTCCGAAACCTACTGATGATGGAGGGATAGCCGTGCCACTCACGACATCGGCGATCGGAGCGAGGGCGATCGGCGCGAGGATGTCATCACCGCCCTCATACGGCTCGGCGATGTCGGGAAGACCACGCTCGGCCAGGATGATTCGCGCCTCGTTCGGCGTGATCACTCGCCCATCGATGAGGCTTCGTACCAGCGTCGCCCATTCGAGGACATTCGCCTGAAGCGCTTTCACTGCCGAAGTATCGAACTTCATGAAGAAGCGAGCATCAACGCGCTTCGCCAATCGAGTCAGCTCCGACTCGATCAACATCAGCATCGGCAGCACCTGAGCCTGCCAGAAGATCCTTTCTTGGGCGTCCATGTTCGCGTAGTTCGCGTACTCGAGGACGCCGAGAAGGGCCGGCGGGACACCCGTCGCCGCGGCGATCTCTTCGCGATTCACTTTCCGCTGCTCGACATACTCCATGTCCCGGTTTCCCGAGGCCAGCATCCGGGCCTTGAAGCCCTTCACCGTCCAGATCGGATCGTGAGCGTGTTTGACGCCGAAGAACTTCCGTTTGAACTCCGTCTTCACGCGATCGAGCAATCCAGGCGTGAGCATCTGATCGGACTCAAGGATGAGCCGACCGAAGGCCCCGCCGCTCTTGAAGCCTTGGACGTTGTAGAGGTTCGAGTAGTGATCGAGTTCGAGGACGGTCCGAAGTGCTTCGCCGCAGCCGGTGCCGCGGAGCGAGTTCGTCGCCGAGAATTCGGCGATGTGGATCATGTCATCGCGCTCGATGCGAATCTCTTTTCCACTGACGATATGCGTGTAGTGAGAGATGCGCTGCCGGGGATCGGGCACGACCTTGACGGCTGAAGGATCGAGAATGTGTAGCGTCCGAGGCCGGCCGCCTTTCGACTCGACAAAGAGGAAGGCGTCGCCGGTGAGTTCCAGCCATGCCGCGAGGTTGCGCCGAAACTGAAAGCCGCCCTGATAGTCGTTCGGTCTGTCGAAGATCCGCTGCAGCTCGCCGTCCTCTTCCCTCGGCTCATCACCGCCTTCGACCATCACGCGGAATGGAAGCATCGCGATCGAATCCGAGACGCGACGGGTAGCACGGTAGAGATACGGATTCTTTCCGTAGTAGGCGCGCGGATCCATCTCGGTGCGAGATTCGCGCGTGCTCGGGTCGTGAAGGTCCGGGAAGATCATCGACCCCATCGCCGCGCCGGCCTGGCGCACGAGCCGATCCATACCTTCCTCGTCCGTCCCTAGGAACCGCCGCTGCGCCCATCGCTGAAAGAGGTTCGCCATCAGATCGACACTCCCACGACGAGAGCTGCTCCCATGCCGAGACCGTGACAGGCCAGAGCGCGGCCGATCACCGTATCGTCGTGCTTCCCGGTCGGCGCGCCGTATCGAAACTTCGCTTCGACGCCAGGCGATGGCCGAGCCACGCTGTACTCGAAGTCACTCATCTCCTGGTGCGGGACCGGTGCATGTAGACGCTTGAGAAGCAGGATCTGGCGGGTCTGGACGAGAGCCACGAAGTTCTCGACGAGCTGAGACTTTGAGAGCGCGGTGAAGCGGAATGGGACGATGTTGAGCCCGAGCCGCGAGAGGTCGTCGTAGATCACGTCGCCGATGCCGGTGGAGTCGAGAACCAGAGTGCCGTAGTTGTACCGCTTGCAGAGGGCATAGATCTGCCGCTTCTGATCGAGCCAGTTGATTTGGTTGAAGCGCTCGGTATGGACTTCGCGCGGTGGCCGGCAGTCGACTCGGAACACGTGAAGGGCCGTGAAATCCTCGTGCTTCGCAACATCCGCCCCGATGATGTAGACACCCTCTGGCATCGGGTTCTCGGGATCGGTGACACAGATCAAACCGAAGCTCCCGAAGAGGCTCGCCGCGCCCTCGAGAAACTCGGCACCGATCTCCTGGCGGAACAACCGATCCGACATCCGGGCCCGGTAGGCGGCGATCGCATCCGGCGTCCAGCCCAACTCTGGAGCGAGCCACGAAGGCACAGAGATGGAGACGAAGCGCTCGTCGACAGGCTCCAGCTCCGTCCGAAGTGGGCTTTCTCCGTTGGCGTCGAGCCCGCGGAGATAACCATCGTAGAAGCGGTTCTTGCCGCGCGGCGTGCCCCAGCGGATCTGCGCCGCATCGTGACGCCGTGTCGCGGGATCAAGGTAGTCGTAGGTGTCATCAGCGAGCCGTCCCGCCTCGTCGATCGTACAGAGGCTTCGGATAGTCTCACCCACGACGTCGCCCGGCGTCTCGGCGGTCCGGAACTGGAGCTGAGTGCCCCAGACGAAATCCACGATGCGCTCACCTCGATTCACCGTGCCGAGGCCAGTCCGGCGTACCATCGATTCCACGAGCCGAAATGGCTTCCGCCCGAGCGGATAGGTTGGCGTGACGAAGTAATCAACCGCGTCCTCAGCGCCGCGCGCCCGGGCCGTTGTCGCTTCCACCGCCAGCCGCCTTGCTGTGAGGGTCTTCCCGACCTGTCGGCCCGCGGCCACTGTCAGCACTCGCGCCGTCGGAAAGAGATCGCGCCAGTGCAGCACGAGCAGCTGCCAGTTGATCGGCGTCTCCCAAAGCACCTTTTTGATATCCAAAATGCACCGTAAGTGTTTGTTGGGCCGCGCCTTCGCTTCGATCGAGGATGATCTGAATCGCCCGGATGGCAGCCCGCGGCTCGGCCTCGAGGGCGATCTCGACGAGCCGCTCGACGAGCCGCTGAGCCCGAGTCTTCGCGTCCCCGTCGGCTTTTTTGCCGAGGTAGTAGGTGAGGAGCGCGGTCATTGTCCGATGATTCGGGACGCCCCTGGGCCTGCCGCCATTCCGGGCACCTCGGATCTCGCCCTTTTTCATCGGTGGCTGGAGATTCGATCCAGCCAGCGGATTGTTAGGCAAGCCTGGACGCCTCCATGTTTCACGTGAAACATTCAGTATTCTTTATGAAACGTATCGGAACGTCAAGGAGAATTGTGAAATTGTGAGATCTCACACTGGCAAGAGGTCACGCGAAATGCCTAGCAGCGTCGATTTAACGCGACATTGTTTCGCTGCAATGACTTAAGGTCGCGAGGCCAAACCACGCGGCCGCGTGGCCATCCCTCGCGGGGGCGGTTTGTGAAACATGCGATAATCACAGAGAGGAGGATGCCGAGGCGTTTGCATAGGCTATGCAAATGCTCTATCTCGCGGGACGGTAGAGGGGGAGGACGCCGATCCAGGTCAAAGATCCAATCGTGCATGCATGCCGCGCGGATCAACGCGCGAGATCTTGCACCTTTTCGCGGATCAGGGCCTCCCCTGACCATATACGGAGACGCGGAAGGCGAATACAAGCCCCGCCGCTAACTATTTTCCATCAGCTCCCGCCAGCGC
>Ga0209342_10007505_pt1 | contig 10989 bp, 7 predicted proteins | sample RifCSP16_2_FD_184023 | JGI IMG/M metagenome (GOLD analysis project Ga0209342, IMG submission 184023) | Soil microbial communities from Rifle, Colorado - Rifle CSP2_sed 16_2 (SPAdes) (version 2) | ecosystem: Environmental > Terrestrial > Deep subsurface > Rock core/Sediment | place: Rifle... | reverse complement strand
CGTCGACGTCACGAAGGTCTCGAAGAAGCGCCAGGTGCGGCGCGCAACCAGGCGCAGGGCATCGGCGTCCGCAGCCGAAACCGCCACGCGGCCAGCGACGAGCGGCGAGAGGCTCGTCCATCGGGCTATGGCGGGCGACGCGACCCAGGCGATGATGAACGGCGCCGCCACCGGCCAGGCGTCGCTCCCCATCCACCAGACGACGGCGGCAGCGACGATGCCTAGGGCGACGCCACCGCTCATCTGCCGATAGAACCCGGCGAGGTCGAGCCGCGGACCGACCTGCGCCTGAGCCGCCGTGACCCAGTCGAGCAGATGCCGGTGGCTCACGAACAGGCGATAGAGCGTTCGTCCGATCGCATCGAGCATCAGCCACGCCTGATGCGCGAGAAAGACGGCGAGCAGCGCGGTCTGGGACAGCGCGAGCCGGACGTCCGCGCCGAGCGCGCGCAGGTGGCTGCGTGTCGTGACCCGGGCGCGTCGCGGCACGATCCCGGCGAGGACGGGTAGCAGCGTCGACAGCGCGATCGTCGACAGGATGAAGCCCGTCCAGACGACCGCAGCCTGCAGGGGCAGTGTCCACCCCGCGACCAGCGCGACGAGACTCGCCGGCGCCGAGAGCGACCGCCGCAGGTTGTCGAGCATCTTCCACCGGCCGATCAGCGGCAGTGCACCCGTACTCCGGTCGTCGGGCGAGGCACCGCCCCGACCGAGAATCCACGGTAGCAGCTGCCAGTCGCCACGCGCCCAGCGGTGCTGACGTCCGGCCGCCACGTCGTAGCGCGACGGAAACTCCTCGACCACCTCGATGTCGGATGCGAGGCCGGCGCGAGCGAAGGTCCCCTCGAAGAGATCGTGACTGAGCAACGCGCTCTCGGGCACGCGAGCGTCGAGCGCGGCTTCGAAGGCATCCACGTCGTAGATGCCCTTGCCGGTATAGGAGCCCTCGCCGAACAGATCCTGGTACACGTCGGACACGGCGGCGGAGTAGGGGTCGATGCCGCTCATGCTGGAGGAGATGCGCTGGAAGAGCGACCCCTCGCGGCCGACCGGCAGCGAAGGCGTGACGCGCGGCTGCAGCACCCCGTATCCCTCGACCACTCTTCGCGTGACGGCATCGAACCGCGGCCGGTTGAGCGCATGCGCCATCTTCCCGACCAGCCGGCGCGCGGTTTCGCGCGGCATCCGCGTATCGGCGTCGAGCGTGATGACGTAGCGGACGCCGGCGGGCGGTGCCGGGAGCCGCTCGCCGACCCCCACGAAGGTCGTATCGGTCGCACCGCGGAGCAGCCGGTTCAACTCGTGGAGCTTGCCGCGCTTGCGTTCCCACCCCATCCACCGGTGCTGCCCTTCGTTCCACACCCGCCGGCGATGAAAGAGGAGGAAGCGGTCCCCACCGGCGGCCGGTCCGTAGCGGCGATTCAGGCGGGCGATGCCCGCGGCGGCGGCGGCGAGGAGCGCGTCGTCTCCTTCGACGGTCTCGGTCGCGGCGTCGGTCCAGTCCGAGAGGAGCGCGAAGTGGAGCTCGCCTTCCGGACTCGCAAGATGGTGGATCTCCAGACGCTCGATCTGCTCTTCCAGCGCGGCCGGCGTGGTGAGCAGGATGGGGACGGCGACCACCGTGCGGAGGCTCGGAGGCACCCCGTCGCGAAGCTCCAGGCCCGGCAGGATCGTCGCGCCGAACCCTCTGGTCACGGCGCGGTTCACGACCGCCATCGCCGCATCGATCGACGGGATCAGCCCGAGGGCCGCTAAGACGCCGAGCCACCACGCGCTGGTTCCCGCGTCCGCCAGTGCGGCGAGCGGCGCGGCGACAACGATCGCGGCGACCGTCATGACACCGCCGATATAGCCGCGGATGCCGATCATGGCGCTGAAGCGACCGGGCCAAGTGCGCAGCGGCGCGCGAAACCCGATCGTCGCCTCGAACGCGCCGCGCCCGCCGGCGATCAGGTGGTAACCGGGATCGCGCTTGCGGCGATCGGGATCATCGCCCTCTTCCGGCTGCTGGAGCGCCGGGTCGTTCGCGGCCGCCAGCGCCTCACGCGCAATCTCCAGCTCCGAGAGTCTCGAGCCGCGCGCCAGCGTCTCGATCGCGCTGCGGTAGAGGTTCCGCGTCGGAAAATCCATGCGCGCGAAGTCGCTGCCGGGCCGCAGCGTGTCGTCGATGAGACTGACGTCCTCGACGAGCCCCGACCAGTCGACGTCCGAGATGAGGCGCATGCTCGTGATCACGTTGCGGACCGTCACGTTCGTGGCACCCTGTCGCTGGTGCTCGTCGTGCACGATCGCGTCGGCGGTCTTGCCCTGCGCCGCCAGGCGCTCCTCGAGCCACAGCAGCGCCGGCGTGACCTTCGGGTCCTGGTCCCGCAGCCGTTGCACGAGCTGGACGGCGAAAGCCGCGGGCAGGGGAGCTTCTTCGTAGTGTTGGAGGCTCGGGGCGATCGACTCCGCCGGAGGCGCGTCCACGCCGAGAAGCCGGTCGGCCAGGGCGTCGGCTTCCTCGCGGGCCGCGCGGCCCGCCACGATGCGCCTGGCCCCGCGCCGGAGATTCTCCACGAGCACGATCCGCAGCGTGATCGCAACCGCCCATAGCTCCCCGATGGTCAGCGGCTGAACGCGCTGGTAGGCGCGCACGAACCGGCGCAGCATCTCCGGGTCGAAGCGGCTGTCGGTATGCGCGACGAAGGCCCAGGCGACGCCGAAGACCCGCGGATAGCCGGCGAACGGTCCGTCGGCGAGCTTCGGCAGTTGCCGGTAGTAGCCGGGCGGCAGATCGTCGCGGATCTCGCGGATCTGCTCCTCGACGAGGTGGTAGTTGTCGAGCAGCCACTCGGCGGCCGGCGTGATCGCTCGGCCCTCCCCGACCGCGCGTGCGATGGCGCGATAGGCGTCGAGCAGGATCGATTCATTCTCCTTCAGCCGGACGGCGAGCGACCGCCCGCTCGCCGGGCCTGCGGTGACCGGCTGTGCCGCCGCGAGGCTCTCGGCATGCTGCTCGAGACGCTCGATGCTGAAGAGCTCCTCGCGGATGGACTCTTCGTTGTCCCATGGTGCGGCCTGCGACGCGCGCCCGAACGCGCGGAGAATCACCGATCTCAATCGGGCCTTGCGACCCCTGATCTTCACGCCACCACGGTGCGCAGGATGAGGTGGTCGGCTACTGCGCCGCGGGCGCGGATGCGATGATGGCCGGCCGGACGGGCGGCGTGGCACGGCTCAAATGCTCACCGGGTTCCGGTCGGCGCAGGCATGACTGGAAGCCGGCGGGACATCATGCCGGCGAGAACGTAGCGTCTTTCGACCACGCGCATAGCGGGCCCCTAGGGATGGTCGTCGGCCCGGGGTCGCTAATCGGGGGCGTGAGAGGTGGGAAGTGCCAGCGCCTCTATCGATGACTCACTATACGCGGGTCGGCTTTCGCTTGCGTGGCCTTGCCCGTGCCGAGGCAGCCCGGCTTCCGCAGACGCTTGCGTTCTCCCGCATGGTCGGGATCCGGCACGGTGCACCATGGCTCGGCGCGCAGTGCGCTCACGGCTTCGCCGCCTCCGCCGCCTTCCCCCTGACCTCGGCTCCCGCCCAGCCCTCGATGTAAGTGACGAGCGAGGTCATGTCGTTCGCGGCGCCGCCCTGCGCGCGGGCATAGTGCCAGAGCTGGCGCGACGCGCCGCCGACCCACATCGGCACCCCGAGCGCCTGGCATTCCTCGATCGCGAGCGCGATGTCCTTGCACACGCTGGCGATCGGGAAGCCGAACGCGAACGTCCGCGGGAGCACCCATTTCGGGAACTTGTCCTCGGTGGCGCCGTTCCTGCCGCTGCCGGCGTTGATCACCGCGAGCATCGCGTCGGCGTCGAGCCCGCCCTTGACGCCCGCGACCAGTGCCTCGCATGTGATCGCGAACGCGGTGGAGGACAGGAGGTTGTTGATCAGCTTCATCAGCTGGCCCTGCCCCGCGCGATCGCCGACGATGAATACCTTGCCGAAGATCTCGAGGAGCGGGCGGACGCCGGCCACCGCCTCCGCCCGGCCCGCGGCCATGACTGCGAGCGTGCCCTTCTGCGCCCCGGCCGCGCCGCCGGACACCGGCGCGTCGACCGCCTCGATCCCGCGGGCGGCGAGCGCGGCGGCCACTTCCCGCTCCACGACCGAACCGGTCGTGGACAGATCGACGAACGTGCGTACCGCGCGCCCGCGGGCGATGCCGTTGTCGCCGAGCGCGACCTCGCGCACGATCGCCGGTGTGGGCAGGCTCACGAACACCGTGTGCGCGGCGTCCGCGACCTCGCGCGCGCTCGCCGCCTCGGCGGCGCCGGCCGCGGTGAGCCTTCGCACGGCATCACGATCGAGGTCGTGGACGACGAGGGCGTGGCCGCGATCGAGCAGCCGCTGCGACATCGGCGCACCCATCACGCCGAGGCCGATAAAACCGATCTTCCCGCCTGCCACGAGTCCTCCTAGAGTCGTGAAGCGCCGTCGTCCCGCGATCAGGCGGCCGGCGCGACGTCGAGCCGCACCACGATCCCTTCCAGATCCCGGGCGGGCGGCGGATAGCGCCGCAGCACTTCGGGGTCATGACCAGGGACGACGTGATCGGGCGAGTCCGCGAACGCGAAGAGCCGCCCCCACCCCTGGATCATGTCGCCGACGCTGAACACCGTCGGGTAGGGACGCCGCTCCAGCATGTTCTCGTAGTAATGGCTCGCGTCGGAGGCGACGACCACCCAGCCGCGCCGCGTGTGGACCCGGACGAACTGCAAACCCATGGTGTGGCCGCCCACCAGATGCACCGAGATCCCGGACGCGATCTCCGCGTCGCCGTCGTAGAACGCGACCCGCCCCTTGTAGACCTCCCGCACCATGCCGACCACGTTCTCCACGTCGAACGAGTGGCGCAGGAAGTCGGCGCACATGTGCCGCCCGGTCGCAAACTGCAGCTCGCGGTCCTGGATGTGGAACGTCGCCGCCGGAAAGAGATCGAAGTTGCCGACGTGGTCGTAGTGCAGGTGCGTGATGATCACGTCCCGCACCTTGGCCGCGTCGGCCTGCAGCAGCGCGAGGCCCTGGGTGGGGCAGCGGACGTGGTCGCGCTTGCGCCGCGCGGCCGCTTCCGCGTTGAACCCGGTGTCGATCACGAACGTGCGCTCGGCGCTCCGCGCGAGCCACACGAAGTAGTCCATCGGCATCGGCCCGTCGTGCGGGTCGCCGCCGATGAAGTTGGCGCTTCGCAGCCGCGCGTGGTGCGCGTACTTGATCGCGTACAGCTCGTAGGCAGGAATGGTCATGATCTCCCTTTCACGGCGCCGCCGACCAGCCGCCGTCGACCGAGAGCGTGGCGCCGGTGATCGCCGACCCCGCCGCGGAGCACAGGAACACGACGCACGCGGCGACCTCGCCCGGCATGACGAAGCGACCGGACGGCTGGCGCGACTCGAGGAGCGCCGCGATCGCCGCCTCGCGCGTGCCGCCGGCGGTCTTCATCCGGTCGGCGATCTGCCGCTCGCTGTGCGGCGTGAGCACCCAGCCCGGCTGCACCGCATTGCAGGTGACCCCGGTGCGCGCAAGCTCCAGCGCCACGGTGCGCGTGAGGCCGACGATGGCGTGCTTGGCGGTCACGTAGTCCACCCGGTGCTCGCAGCCGCGCGTGCTGTAGATCGATGCCAGGTTGACGATCCGCCCCCAGTTGCGGTTCCTCATCCCGGGCACCGCGAGGCGCGTCGTGTGAAACACCGCCGACACGTTCACCGCGAGCGCACGCTCCCACTCGGCGACCGGGAACTCCTCGATCGGATGGAAGTGGCGGACCACGGCGTTGTTGACCAGGATGTCGACGTCTCCGATCGCCGCCGCCGCGGCGAACATTCGCTCGATCTCGTCCACGTTTCCCACGTCGGCGCGGACATAGACGCACCTTACTTTCCTCGCCGCGATCCGCTCTCGGAGCCCGCCCGTCGCCGCGGATTCCGCCGGACCGTTCAGCACGATGTTGCAGCCCTCCTCGGCCAGCCCCTCGGCGATGGCGAAACCGATGCCGCCGTCCGAGCCGGTGATGAGAGCGCTTCTGCCGGCGAGCGACTTCATCGAGCGATCATCTCAGGGCCCGCGGCAGCCACAGCGCGACCTCGGGCCACACGAGCAGGAGCAGCACGCAGACGACCTGAATCACCATGAACTGCGCCATGCCGCGGTAGATCATCCCCAACCCCCATTGCGGCATCACGTTCTTCAGGTAGTACGCCGACATGGCGACCGGCGGACTGAGGAAGGCCGTCTGAAGGTTCACCGCCACCGCGACGCCGAACCACAGCAGGAGCTCCTGCTTGGGCAAGCCGATGTCGAGCGTTTCGACCACCGGCAGGAAGATCGGCAGGAAGACGAGCACGATCGCCGGCCATTCGAACGGCCACCCCAGCAGGAAGATGATGGCCATGATCAGCAGCAGCTTGCCCATGTCCGGAAGCGGGATCGCCGTGACCGCGCCCTTGATGAGCGCGGCCGCACCGAGCTGGTTGAACACCGCGCCGAACACGTTGGACCCGACGACGAGGAACAGCACCATGCTCGAGGTGACGACGGTCGAGATCGCGGCGTTCCTCAGCGCCTGAGGCGTGAGCTTGCGATAGGCCAGCGCGAGCAGCGTCGCGCCCAGCGCGCCGCACGAGGCCGCCTCGGTCGCGGTCGCGAGGCCGGCGATCATCGTGCCGAGCGTCGCCCCGATCAGCACGCTGAGCGGGACCACGCCGGCCGTGAACTCGTAGGCGAGCTTGCGGACATCGCCGACGCGCTCGCCGACGGGCACCGGCGGGCCGAGGCTCGGGTTGAAGAAGCTGCGGGCGAGACAGTAGCCGATGTAGAGCGCGGCGAGCAGGAGGCCGGGGCCGAGCGCGGCGCTGTAGAGGTAGTTGACCGGCACGCCGAGCAGCGGACCCATCACGAGCAGCATCACGCTGGGGGGAATCAGGATGCCGAGGCTGCCGCCCGCGGCGATCGCGCCGGCCGAGAGTCGCGCGTCGTAGCCCGCCTTGACCATCATCGGTCCGGCGATGATGCCGAGCACGGTCACGGCGGCGCCGATGATGCCGGTCGCCATCGCGAACAGCGTCGCGGTGAGCAGCACCGTCAGATACAGGGAGCCGCGAACCGGCGCGAGGATGTGTCGCAGCGTCTCGAAGAGCCGGTTCATCAGCCCGGCCTGCTCGCTCATGAACCCCATGAAGATGAACAGCGGCACCGCCGGCAGGACGTCGTCCTTCATCGCGCCGAAGATCTGGAGATAGGCGAGGTTGAAGGTCGCATCCAGCCCCAGGCCGAGCGAGCCGAAGACCAGCGCGATGTACAGCAGCGTGAAGGAGATCGGCACCCCGACGAAGACGATCCCGATCATGCTCGCCAGCATGATCACGCCGAGGAGTTCCTGACCGGTCAGATCAGCACCTTGTCATGGCGCACCAGTTCCTTGCCCGTGGTCGCGGCCCACAAGGCCTTCAGCAGCTCCGCGACGCCCTGGGCGAACATCAGCGCCGCCGCCAGCGGGATCACCGCACGGAACGGCCAGACGACCGGACGCCACAGGCTCAGCGTGGAGCGCTCGTCGATCGAGTACGCGTACGCCAGGTCGTCGACGGAGATCGCGAAGATCAAGCCCATGACGGGCAGGAACAGGAAGACATAGGCGATGCTGTCGATGATGCCTTTGGTGCGGGCGGAGAAGCCGCTGAAGAAGATGTCGGTGCGCACGTGCGCCCCCTTGAGCATGGCGTACGCCGAGCCGAGCATGAAGAGCGAGCCGTACGCCATCACCGTGACGTCGGCCGCCCAGACAGTCGGGCTCCCCAGCACGTAGCGCATGATCACCTCGGCCACATTGGCGAGGATCAAGGGCACGAGCAGGAGCGCGACGAGGTGAACAAACGAGCCGGTGAACCGATCGATCACCTCAATCGCGCGTAAGGCGAGGCTGCGCAAGCTTACTTCTTGCCCGGCCAGTAGTAGTCGGCGGTGAAGTTGTAAGGCGGGGCCGTGGCGCGCCGGGACGGCACCACCTGCGAAGCGTAGGCGCGCTGCGACTCGTACACCTTGCGGAAGAAGGGATTCTTCGCCGACTCCTCCTTGGCAATGCCGTCCCAGGCCTCGAGCATCTTCCGCAGGATGTCGTCGGGCGTGCGATGGATCGTCACGCCGTGCTTGGTGGTGAGCTCGACCATGGCCGCCGCGTCGAGCCGGTTGCGCCGGTTCTGGGAGCGCAGCGTGGCCTCGATCGCGGCCGCCTGCACGATCGCCTGCAGGTCGGGGCCGAGCGAGTTCCAGACGTCGCCGTTGATGAGGATCTCGAGCAGCGAGAGATCGTGCAGCGACTGCGTGTAGAAGTGCTTCCAGACCGTATGGAACCCGATCAGCATGTCGTCGCTCGGGCCGACCCATTCGGCGCAGTCGATGACCCCGCGCTCTCCGGCTGGGAGGATCTCGGTGCCCGGGATGTTGACCGTCGCCATGCCGGACTTGGAGAACACCTCGGCGGAGATCCCGGTCTGGCGGCACTTGAGCCCCTTCAGGTCGGCCCAGCTCTTCACCGGGCGCTTGAACCAGCCCATGGCCTGGGGCCCGGCGGAGGTCATCGGAATCGGCACCACGTTCTGCTTGAGCACGACCTGGAAGAACTCGCGGTACAGCTCGAGCCCGCCGCCGTCGTAGAGCCAGCCCATGTAGTCGAAGCCGTCCATGCCGAACGGGCCGCCGGGCGTGACCCCGAAGAGCGCCGCCGCGCGGTTCTTGCCCACCCAGTAGGCCGACGACGAGTGCGCGCCGTCGAGCACTTTCTTGTGGGTGGCGTCGAGCACGTCGAAGGCCGGCACGACCGAGCCGGTCGCGAGCGCCACGACCTCGAGCCGCCCGCCCGACATCACCTTTACCCGCTCGGCGAAGAACGTCAGGTTGTCCGCGAACGTTCCCTTCGGGGGAAACGCGGACTGGATGCGCAGCTTGGTCTGCGCGTGCGCCGGGTCGGGCAGCGCGGCCGCGGTCGCGAGCAGGCACGCGAGCAAGAATCTCTTCATGGTCTCTCCTCCTTGCGGTGATGTCCGTGTTGTTGTCGGATCGAATGCCAGCTTAACCGCGGTAGCGATGGGCCCGCGTATAGCGATTTTCGATCCCGTGCGGCGCAGCAACCTATAGCTCGTCACGGCGCGGCCGACTTTACTCCGCCGGCGCGTTGTGGAACGATCCCCGCGACAGGGGGAGAAGCGCGTGAACCTCAGGCAGCTCGAGTACTTCGTCGCGGTGGCCGAATGCCGCTCGATCCTCAAGGCGGCGCAGTCGATCCACATCTCGCAGCCGTCGGTCAGCGTGCAGATCAAGGCGCTCGAGGACGAGCTCGGCGTGCCGCTCTTCGAGCGGCGGCGCGACGGCGTGATCCTGACGCCCGAGGGCGAGGAGTTCCTGCTGCACGCGCGGGCCGTGCTGCGGACGGTCGACGTCGCGAAGACCAGCCTGCAGGCGTTCCAGTCGACCCCGACCGGTCACGTGGTCGTGGGCATCCCCGGCTCGCTCGCCTCGCTGCTGACCGTGGAGCTGGTCGAGCGCGCGCGGGCGCAGCTCCCGAACGTGCAACTGCGGGTGGTGGGTGGGCTCTCGGGCCACACGCGCCAGTGGATCCTCGACGGCCGCATGGACTTCGGGCTCGTCCACGACGCCGAGCCGGGGGCCGGGATCGACATCGAGCGCGTGTTCGTCGAAGAGCTCTTCCTCGCCACGCGCGACCCGCACCTCATCCGGCACCTGCTCACGCCCGCGGGCGAGATTCCGATGCGGGCGCTCGCCGGACTGCCGCTCGTGCTCCCGGGCACCGACTACAACATCCGCCGCGGCGTGGAGCGCGTGGCGGCCGAGACGGGCGTGCAGCTGACCGTGATCGCCGAGCTCGATGCCACCGAGCAGATGAACGAGATGGTGAACCGCTGCGGCTGCTTCACCGTGCTGTCGCTCGCCGCGCTGCACAGCGAACATCGCAACTGGCAGCTGGCCGCGATCCGCATCGTCCAGCCGACGGTCAGCCGGACGGTCTCGATGGCGCATGCGAGCGATCGCCCGCTCTCGCGCGCCGCGCGCGAGGTGCAGGCCGTCCTGAGCGGGATCCTGCGGGCCAAGCTCTCAGAGGGCTGGTGGCGACCGGCGATCTCCGAGGTCGTGTCGGTCCCGACCGCGCTCAGGGCATAGGCCGCCCGTCATGGCTCCGAACGCGGCGGTGACGGCGCGGCTGGCGCAGTTCGTGGCCGATTCGCAGTGGGCGGACGTGCCCGAGGGCGTTCGCCATCAAGCCAAGCGGACGCTCCTCAATAGCCTCGGGGCCGCGTTCGGCGGCTGCCGCGACGCCGCGGTCGGCCATGCGCTCGCCGTCCTGCAGCCCTTCTCCGGGCCGGCGGAGGCGACGGTCATCGGCCGGAGCGAGCGCGCCGACGCGCTCACGGCAGCGTTCGTCAACGCCGTCAGCGCGAACGTGCTCGACTTCGACGACACGCATCATCCGACCATCATCCATCCCGCGGCGCCGGTCGCGCCGGCGCTCCTCGCGTTGGCCGAGCGGAGGCCCTGCAGCGGCCGGCAGTTCCTGCACGCACTGATCCTCGGCGTCGAGGCGGAGTGCCGGGTCGGTAACGCGGTCGCGCCGTGGCACTACGCACACGGCTGGCACATCACGAGCACGTGCGGGGTGATCGGCGCCGCGGTGGCGGTCGGCAAGCTGCTCGCGCTCGATGCGCAACGGCTGGTCTGGGCGATCGGCCTCGGCGCGAACCAGGCGTGCGGGCTGGTGGAAAGCCTCGGCAGCATGGCGAAAAGCGTGAGCGTCGGCAACGCGCCGCGCAACGGGATCGTCGCGGCACTGCTTGCGGAGCGCGGGTTCACCGCCGCCGCCACGACCCTCGAGGGCGAGCGCGGCTTCGCGCGGGTCATGGGGCAGAACGCGGATCTGTCGGCGATCGACCGCGATCTCGG